>Ga0126371_10000183_pt1 | contig 47923 bp, 38 predicted proteins | sample PanSoiMetaPlot_4_FD_110145 | JGI IMG/M metagenome (GOLD analysis project Ga0126371, IMG submission 110145) | Tropical forest soil microbial communities from Panama - MetaG Plot_4 | ecosystem: Environmental > Terrestrial > Soil > Tropical forest > Bulk soil | place: Panama | collected 2016-02-17
CGGCATGATCGGTGAGGTCGACGTGATGCCGTGGCAGAATCTGCGCTTCCAGTTGCAGTACGTTGCGTACTCGAACTTCAACGGCGCCTCGCGGAACTATGACGGTTCCGGGCGGAATGCATCCGACAACAACACCCTTTACTTCCTGACGTGGGTACTCTTTTGAACACAAACATGGGCAGTCTCGCGCTGGCCGCCGCCGTGCTCGTGTCGGCGCCTCGAATCCTCCCGGGCCAGGGTCAGGCTTTGAAAATCGACCCGTCCTGGATGGCCGTGCACGCCGGGGAGTCGACGGTCGAGTTCCAGCTCGTCGCTGGGCTGACGCCCGCCAATGGCGGAATGAACTTCGACGGAGCGAACGGGGGTGTACTCACGCTCACGGTGCCGGTGAAATGGCACGTGACACTGCACTTCCGGAATGACGACGAAAACATGCCGCACTCGGTGGAGGTCATCCCCGGCTCGTCCTCCCCACCGGTCACACCTGGGTCAACGCCGGCATTCGCAGGGGCCCTGAGCAAGGACGCCTCGCAGGGAGTGAACGTTGGGTCGAAGCAGGACCTGCATTTCACCGCGAATCAAACAGGCTCATACCTGATCGTCTGCGCCGTTCCCGGCCACGGAGCGGCAGGGATGTGGATCCGGCTCGTGGTCAGCGCTTCCGCGACGAAGCCTGCCATGGACGTGGGACCGCCGGCTCCCTGAGCGCCGGGGGTTCGGGGGTCAACCATTGAAGGTTGGCCCCCGTACGTTTCTCCGTCCGGTAGAACCACCCGAGTCTCCAACGGTATAACTCCCCCATGAAAAAGACCCTGGTTGCTTCGGCCGTGTGTTTCATCTTGTTCTCGCAGACCGCGGCGGCACAGTACGGCGGTGGCAGGGGCGGTGGCGGCATGAGAGGCGGATTTGCGCAGCCCCTGGAACCCGCGCCTCCCCTTCCCGGTGCGGTGCTCGACGGGCCTCCCGACTCGGCAACGGCGCGGAGCGCGCTGGCGCTCTCCGATTCGCAGGCCGGCAAGTACGCGCTGTCGTACAACGCCTTCATGACCTCGACCAAACAATCGCGGGACTCGGCCCAGGTGGCGACCGACAAGATGAACGACCGGCTCGCAACCGGGGACCGCGCCGCTGCGACCTTCTACGCCCAGCGGCTCCAGGACATCGGAAAGTCGCTCCGTGACCGCCAGGACAAGTTCGACGACGGCCTGCGCGCCTTCCTCACCAAGGACCAGCAGAGGGCCTACAAGAAGTGGGAAGATGACGCGGAGCGGGTGGCGCAGGAACGGAACAAGGAAGCGGCCCTGCGGTGGCAGGAGGCGGGCGGCTTTGGCGGCGGCCGGGCCACGGACCTCCGCATTCCGGTCGAAAGCAGTGACGCGCCGGCCGCCGCGCTGGGATCGCAGGCCGTGCGGATCGGCCGGACGATCTACGTGTCGGCCCAGATGGGTGTGGATGCGAGCGGGGCGTTGAAGGGGCCCGACCTCGCGACGCAGGCCAAGCAGGCGTTCGACGACGTCACCGCGATCTTGAAGCGCGCCACGGCGTCACCGGGCGACGTAGTCCGGGTGACGGTCTACCTGATCAACCCCGATTCGAGCTCGGCAGGGGTCCTGCGGGTTGCCGGAGCGGAATACTTCTCAGGGAAGGGGCAGCCGGCGACCGCGATCCTGGGTGTGCAGTCCCTGACCAGGCCTGGAGCACTTGTAGCGATCGAGGTTACCGCCGTGACGGGGAGCAGCGGGTACTGACGGCGGCACCGGACACGAAAAACGCCCCGGCGAGTGCCGGGGCGTTTTCTTGTGCCGAGCGTTCAGCCTTCGACGATGATCAGATACCTCGATCCCGCCCAGAACTGACCAGGCCGGGCGATGCCCAGCTTGTTCGTGTTCTGGATCTGCCCGTTATCCGCGGGCGGCGTGTTGAGCGCCGTCAGGTCGTTCCGGGAAACGATCCGGTATGCTTGTGACGAGTCGGGCAGTGCGATGCTGGTCACCTGACGCTGATCGATCGCGGTGAACTGCGTCGGATCGAGCGAGCGGGCGGGTACCAGCGTCTTGCCGGACTTCCACAGGACGAACAGGAAGCGCGCGCCACCCTCTTCGGTGATCACACCCTTCTTGATCAGATCGTCCTTGGTCCCGATGACATAGTAGACCGTGTTGTCCCGGGTGGTGGTGGCGTTCAACGTGTCGGTGAGGGCGACGTTCACGCCGGTGAGCGAATCGACGCGTGCGGTGAGCGCGGCGATCTGCGTCTTCTGATCATCCACCATCTTCTGGAAATTCGTCACCGTGCTCTCGAGCGTGGCACGCAGCGAGTCCGAGAGGTGCGTCATGCTCGCGATCTCGGCCTTGCTGTTCTTGACCTGCGCATCCGCGCTGTGGACCCGGGACACGAGCAGCCGAACCTTCTCGACCACGGTGTCGCGGCGCGCGGCGTCCGGCGATTCGGCGGGCTGGATCTTCATCTTCCCGTTCAACCGCACCGATGCGATTTCACCGGAGATGTCGGAGAGCGCCTTGGAATCAGCGGCGACCTCGGCCATCGCGCGGTCATGATCGGCGGCGACATTCTGCAAACTGTCGGCGCGTGCCTGAGCGACCTTCAGGGCTCCCTGGTCGCACCCGGCCGCGACCACGGCGGCGGCGACGACCACAAAAGCGATTTTGACGGACATAACGCTTCCTCCAAAAAAAGAGATCCGTATGGTCCCCGGGGCGTGGGGCGCGCCACCCCCGGGCTGGTCGATCGTCCGACGTGCATCCGGTGTAGCGATCGTCGTACACCGGACCCCGGGAACGCGTTTCAGTTCACTGGAATGAGGCAACTCGCGTGCCCGGCGTCGGGCCCGTATCATTGCACGTCGCTGCGCACAGTTGCAACCCCGAAACCTCCAGCCGAGTGACGCGCATATGTCTCGTTCGTATCGTGCCCGACGCATTGTGATTCTCCTCACGCTTTTCCTGTTCCCGATCCTCGCCAGCGGACAAGCCCCCACGGTCGATACCGCGCGCTATGCGGGCCTGAGGTGGCGCGAGATCGGTCCGTTTCGCGGCGGCCGTGTCGACGCGGTGGCCGGCGTGGTCGGGCAGCCGCTGGTCTACTACATGGGCGCGACGGGGGGAGGCATCTGGAAGACCACCGACGGCGGCAACACCTGGGAGCCCGTCTCCGACAAGTACCTGACGGCTGGGTCGGTCGGCGCGATCGCCGTCGCGGAGTCCGATCCCAACGTGATCTACGCGGGGACCGGCGAGGAGACCGTCCGCGGCAACGTGTCGCCCGGTGACGGGATGTACAAGTCGACCGACGCAGGGAAGACCTGGAGCAAGATCGGACTCGCCGATGCCGGACAGATCGGCCGGGTCGCGGTGCATCCGAAGAATGCCGATCTGGTTTACGTGGCCGTCATGGGGCACGCCTTCGGTCCCAATGCGATGCGCGGACTCTACCGCTCGAGTGATGGCGGCAAGACATGGCAGAAGGTCCTCTCCCGCAACGACTCGACGGGCGCGGTAGACGTGGTCCTCGACCCGACGAATCCCCGCATCATCTACGCCTCGCTCTGGCAGGAGCAACGTACGCCGTGGGACTTCTCGTCCGGCGGCGCGGGGAGCGGGCTCTTCAAGAGCACCGATGGCGGAGACACGTGGACGGAGCTGACGCGGAAGAAGGGGATGCCCGAAGGCGTCATCGGCCGCATCGGCATCGCCGTGTCGCCCGTCAGCCCCGACCGGATCTGGGCCGTGGTGGAAGCGAAAGAAGGCGGCGTCTTCCGGTCCGACGACGCGGGCGACACGTGGCGCAAGACTTCCGACGACCACGAAATCCGCCAGCGGGCCTGGTATTTCAGCAACATCTACGCGGACCCGGCCAGTGCGGACGTGGTCTACGCCTTGAACGTGTCCTTCCGGAAGTCGGTGGATGGCGGCTCGTCGTTCGACGAGATGGGTGTCCCGCACGGAGACAACCATGCCCTCTGGATCGACCCCACGAACGCCAAGCGGATGGTGCTGGGCAACGACGGGGGCGCGACGGTGACGGTCGACGGCGGGAACTCGTGGACCACGCTCGACAACCAGCCGACCGCGCAGTTCTACCACGTGATTGCGACCACGCACTGGCCGTATCAGGTGTGCGGGGCCCAGCAGGACAACAGTACCGTCTGCATTGCGACGTCGTCGGACGGCAGTGGGATCACGGACCGGGATTGGGAGGACGTCGGCGGCGGCGAGTCCGGATGGATCGCGGCGCGGGCCGACACACCCGATGTCGTGTTCGCGGGCAGCTACGGCAACCACATCACGCGGTTGGATCGCCGCAATCATCAGGAGCGGAATATCAACGCGTGGCCCGATAACCCCATGGGCCACGCGGCGTCCGACCTCAAGTACCGGTTCCAGTGGACCTTCCCGATCGTGATCGCGCCGACGAATTCTGCCGACCTCTACATCGGGTCGCAGACTCTCTTCAAGAGCACGAATGAGGGCTCGAGCTGGCAGGCGATCAGTCCCGACCTGACCCGCAACGACACCACACGGCAGCGGTCGTCGGGCGGCCCGATCACGAAAGACAACACGTCGGTCGAGTACTACGGGACGATCTTCACCATCGCGCCGTCTCCCAAGGATTCGAATCTCATCTGGACCGGCACCGACGACGGGCTGGTGCAGGTGACGCGCGACGGCGGGAAGACCTGGACCAATGTCACGCCTCCCGGCATCACCGCGGGGACCCAGATCAGCATGGTGGACGCGTCGGTCCATGATGCCGGGACCGCATACGTCGCCGCCAATCGCTACAAGCTCGACGACTTCGCGCCCTATGCGTTCGTCACCCATGACTTCGGGAAGACCTGGAAGAAGATCGTCACCGGGATTCCGGCGACCCACTTCGTCCGCGTGGTGCGACAGGACCCCGTGCGCCCCAACCTGCTCTACGCCGGCACCGAATTCGGCGCCTACGTGTCGTTCAACGACGGCGCGAGCTGGCAGTCGCTCCGGCTGAACCTGCCGGTGGTCCCGGTGCACGACCTGGCCATCAAGGACAACGACCTCATCGCCGCCACGCATGGGCGTGCGTTCTGGATCATCGACGGCGTTGGACCCCTGCGCGAGCTGGCCGGGACCGACGTTCAGGGTGACCGGGTGCTCTACCAGCCCGAAGATCCGTGGCGGACAGGGGGATTCCGGGCCGGCAGGCGGCAGGCGACCGTGGGGCAGAACGCGCCGCGTGGGGCCCAGATCTACTTCTACATGAAGGACAAGCCCGACTCAGTCGTCACGCTCGAAATCCGGGACGCCCACGACTCGCTCGTCAGACGCTGGTCCACCAAGCCATCCGACCCGCAGGACTCACTGGACGTGAAGGCGGGAATGAATCACGTCGCGTGGGACCTGCGGTATCCCGGCGCCCACCGCTTCAAAGGCATGATCCTCTGGGGCGGGGGAACTGGCGGCCCCGTGGCGGTGCCGGGCACGTACTCGGTCCGGATTTCCACCAAGGGCTGGACGGCCACGAAGAGCTTCCAGGTGAAGGAGGATCCGCGCGTGTCGGTGACGACCGCGGATCTCCAGAAGGAGTTCGATCTCCTCATCAGGATCCGCGACCGCCTCTCGCAGGCCGACGACGCGGTGAAACAGATCCGCGACGTCGTCAGCCAGCTGGACGGAGTGGAGACTCGGGCCAAAGGCCAGACGGGTGCCGCCGGGATCGATTCCCGCGCGGACTCGCTCAAGACCCGCCTCGGCGAAATCGAGAAGGCGATCTACCAGACCCAGAACCAGTCCGGAGAGGATCCGCTCAACTATCCGATCCGCTTGAACAACCGGATCGCGGGCGTGGCCGGGGTTGTGGGGAGCGCCGATGCCGCGCCGACCGAGCAGTCATATCAGGTCTTCGATCTGGTGTCGGGGCTGCTGCAAGTGCAGCTCGACAAGCTTCACACCATCGTGACTACGGAAATCCCCGCCTTCAACCAGGCGGTGGCGGCGCAGAACGTTCCGGCGATCATCGTGCGATAGGGGTGGACCGTACATCGGGTAACACCATCTCGGGTGGCTGATATGAGAAGGCTGACGGCGTTCCTGCTGATGGCGGCAGTTGGCTGCCACGCCCCTGCCGGTCGCACGGCCGCAACGCCCGACACCACCGATGCCCGGACGGGAGCGGCGGCCGACGGGGAAATGGCGAACATGGCGGGGATGCGTGCCGATCCCCACATGTCGATGACGCCGGCATGGCCGCTGGCGGCCGGAGACTCCGCCCGCGCGAATGCCCTGGTCGACCTGATCCGCGCGAACCTCGGCAAGTACCAGGACGTCCGGGTGGCCGTGGCGGATGGATTCAAGGAATTCCTGCCGAACGTGAAGAACCAGAAGGTCTACCACTTCACGAACGCCCGGAACGCGATCGGCGCCCGCTTCTCCTTCGACCCCCTGGCTCCCACGTCTCTCCTCTATAAGGAGGCGGCTGGGGGCGGAATGACGCTCGTGGGGGTGATGTATACCGAAGGTCCCAGGACGTCGTTCGACGAGCTCAACGCGCGGGTCCCCTTGAGCATTTCCCACTGGCACGAACATGTGAACTGGTGCTTACCTCCACGGGACCGGCCCGGCCGGTGGAGTGATTCTACAGCGGGGAAACCCGTGTTCGGCCCGCTCGGTCCCATTGCGACCCAGGCAGCGTGTGACAGTGCCGGGGGACGCTTCTTCCCCCGGGTCTTCGGGTGGATGGTGCACGTGAACGCGTTTTCGAGCGACGACCCCAAGGTCATCTGGGGCGGCGAGGATCACGACGACCACATGAAGAGTGAATAAGCCACGCCAGCTCCAGCTCATGGGGCTGGTGGCTGTGTTGTTCTTCTGCGTATCGGGTGGACCGTTCGGTCTCGAAGGAATGGTAGGCCCGGTGGGCCCGGGGCTCGCGCTCCTCCTGCTGATCGTCATCCCCGTTCTCTACACCATTCCCGAAGCCCTCCTGATCGGCGAGCTGGCATCCATGCTCCCCGCGGAGGGCGGGTACTATGTCTGGGTCAAACGCGCCTTCGGTCCGTTCTGGGGATTCTGGAACGGGTGGTTGTCCTGGGCCTACTCACTGGTCGATATGGCGCTGTACCCCGTCCTCTTCCGCGACTACCTCCACTACTTCTTCCCCGGCATGACGCCGGTCGAGGGATGGATCGTCGCACTCGCCGTGATCTGGATCGCGACCGGGGTGAATCTTCGGGGCACCCACACCGTCGGAGCGGCCTCGACGGGATTCGTGGCGTTAGTGGTGGCGCCCTTCGCGGTGCTGGCGGCGCTCGCGGCGCTGAAATGGATGGGGAATCCGGCCGCGCATCTCACGCTCACCCCGTTTCACGCCGAGGGCACGACGTTCTTCGCCGCACTCGGCGTCGGGATCAGCCAGGGGATCTGGAATTACTCCGGCTGGGACAACGCGTCGACTATCGGCGACGAGATCCAGTCGTCCGGACGCACGTACCCGAAGGCGCTGGCGCGAGCGGTCCCGCTCGTGACCCTGGTCTATCTCGTGTCGGTGGTCCCGACACTTGCGGTGAGTGACTGGCACACGTGGACCGACGGGGCATGGCCGGCGATCGCGCGGGCCATCGTGGGCGGGTGGCTGGCGCAGTGGATCGCCCTCGCCGGCATGGTGAGTGCGTTCGCGCTCTTCAACGCGCTCCTCCTCGCCTACTCCCGGATCCCCCTCGCACTCGCCCGTGACGCACTCCTCCCCTCGAGTCTCGGCACCACCGACGGGCGCGGTACTCCCCGCACCGCAGTGATCGTATCGGCCATCTGCTATTCGGTGTGGGTGCTGCTCCCGTTCGGGGACCTGCTCGCGGCTGATGTGCTGCTCTACACCCTCGCGCTGGTACTCGAGTTCGGGGCCTTGCTCGCCTTGCGGCAGAAGGAGCCGACGCTGCGCGGACCGTTCCGCATCCCGTTGCCGACGCCGGTGCTGGGGGTGCTCGCGGTGCTGCCACCGCTCGTGCTGGGTACGGCGGTGGCGTTGGAGCTGACCGGCGAGGGTGCCGGCTTCAAGGGAGTGCTGGTGGGGCTGACCCTCGCGGCGTTGGGACCAGTGATCTACGCGATCCTGGCCCCACGCGCGGCGAGAGCGGAGGCTGCGGCGCCTTAACGGTGGAGCAGGTGCGGCAGGGTGAGGGTGCCTGGACCCGTCGCGGCCAGCACGAGCGCCACGGCAATGAGGGTCAGCGGATACTCATATCCGCCGTTGGTGTTCCAGACGCCCTTGGCCAGGTGCACGGTCTTGATGGCGACCAGCATCACCGCCACGATCATCGCGGCGCCAAGCCAGGTTTCCACGCCGAAAATCAGGAGCAGGCCGCCGAGGGTTTCGAACGTCGCGGCGATGGCGGCGTGCAGCGGGGCGGGTTTGATGCCCATGCTGGCGAGCCAGCCGGTCATGCCCTTGAACCCGACTCCACCGAACCAGCCGAACGCCTTCTGGGTCCCGTGACCGATGAACAACGCTCCGACGACGAGCCGGAGAAAGAGCAGCGCGAGATTGGTCCACATGAACGGCCTCCAGTTGAGATTTCTCGAATTCGAGCTAGTTTCGAGTTGCCTCACTTGGAACCACCGGGTCGCCCGCCGGGTTCCCTAGGGTGGAGGGATATGCCTCAAAATGAAGCGCCGGGCCGCGATCCGGCCCTCGAACTGTGGGTGGTGCTGGCGCGCGCGTTCGACGCCGTGAGCCGGCACGCCCGGGCGCAGGTCACCCATCATGGACTCGCCGACGCCGAGTTCGGGATCCTGGAAGTGCTCTACCACAAGGGACCGCTGGCGGTGTGCGAGGCGCAGCGCCGGATCCTGCTGCAGAGCGGCAGCACGGCCTACGTGGTGGACAAGCTGGAGCAGAAGAAGCTGGTCAAGCGCACGCCGAACCCGAAAGACAAGCGGGGGACGCTGCTCGTGCTCACGTCCAAGGGGCGCGGACTCATGACCCGGATTTTCCCGGAGCATGCGGAAACCATCAGGCGGGCGATGAGCGGATTGTCACCGGCGGAGCTGAAGCGTGCCGCAGAGCTCGTGCGCAAGCTGGGTCTGACCGCCGCGGCTACAGCCCTTGATGGAATCCCAGGGTGATGGAGTGGTAGCGGAACGCGCCGACCGTGTTCGATCCCGCGGAGTTGGTGTAGAGTCCCTGGAGCGTGAGCTCGCCGCCATTCCAGGTGTGTGAAAGGGTGGCCGCGAGGTGCCACTCCCCCTGCCAGGTCCCTGTCGTGCCGCTATACAAAATGATCTGTTGACCGCCGATGCCGCCGTCGGCCCGCAGACCCCATGGTCCGCGACGCAGATTGTAGATGGCGCGTGCCTCGGCGACGGTGAAGCGATGGGGCGCGAAGTACAGACCGGGGCGCAGCTGGCTGTACCCCATCATCCGTCCGACCAGGCCGACTGAAACCCCGTGCCCAAGCCCCTCCAGGGCGGCCAGAATGCCGGAAAACCGGTGATTACTGTCCGAGAACCAGGTCGCCCCCGCACCCGCGGAAATGGAGATTGTGGGTTTCGGGTCCAAGTCGGCGCTGAACTCGACGTCGTCCATCTTCAGGCCCGCGTCGATGAGGTGCGCCGTCTCGTCGAACGCCGCATGCGCGTACCCGAGTCCCAGGGCCGCGAACGGCGCCGGTTGCCACGATAGCCCGAGTTGTCCCGTCAACGGTGCATGATCAGCGTGTGCCGAGTTCAGGTATCGGGCACCGAGTCCGGCCCGAACACCAACGGTCGGCGACATGGGGACGGCCACGACTCCTCCTAGTCCGTAGCTGGAAGAATTGTGGGACCCGTCGGCGGACCGTCGCCAACCGGCGGTGAGGGTGCCGCGTGCCTCCCCAAACAGTGGGCCAGATAACCAGAGGTCCTCGTTGTAGAAGGTCTCGTTGTCCGAGTCTCCTGCGCCGGTGAACGACGTCCCGAAATCCGGGCGCACAGCCGCCCGGAGAATCTTCTCGAGGTCCCGCGCCGCGGCATCTCCCGGCGCGACCGCGCGCGCCCGGTCGACATAGGCACGCGCCAACCCCGGCTCGCCCTTCCAGTAGAGCGTCTGCGCGAGGCCCACGAGCAGCGTGGCATCGTCGGGGTGGCCGGCGAGCGCCGAGCGCCACAGACCTTCGGCCCGGTCGAGATCGCCCGCCCACGCGACACTCTGCGCGCGACCGGCGAGCGCGTCCACCCGGCTCGAGTCCCGGACCAGCGTGGTGTCGTAGAGCGCGACGGCGTCGCCGGTGTGCCCGGCCCACGAGAGAACCCGGGCCTGCGCCACCATCAAGTCGGCGTTCGACGGGTCCAGCTGCCGGGCCCGGGCGAAACGCTGCAGCGACCGGTCGAGCTGACCATCCCAGCTGTCCAGCAGCGCGAGGCGCCATAGCGCGCGCTCGTTGAGGGAGTCCGCGTCGAGCACCTGCTGATACAGCGAGCGCGCCCGTGCGAAGTCGCCGGCGACGAACGCGGAATCCGCGCGCAGGATCTGCCCCGCCACCGGGGTGGTGCCGACGAGTGCGGCGATGACCGGTCCAAGAATCCGTTTCACCACGTACTCCACAGATCGCGGATGGCAAAGTATGCGGCCTTGAGCCGCTCATGGGACACCGGCACCTCCCACCCGGGCCACCGGTAGGTCGGTCCCGGCGCCAGATGGTCCCGCTCGATTCCCGTCTTGCTCAACACCGCCACGCCGAACCGGAATCCGTCGGTCGAGTCGGTCTGGAATCTGCCTCTGGCCGGGATGCTGGTCAGCACCTGGTGCGACGAGGGGTCGGTCACGTTCAGGAGGCCCCAGGGGATCCGGACCTCAACCAGATTGGCCGAGCGATCGATGTACCAGTCCGACCGCGTCGAGCTCGCCTCCGTGCCGAATTGCAGGCGGCCCCGGTTTGTCCCCGCGGCGGGGAAAGTCTGCCCATCCCGGCCGATGCGCCAGCGATTGGACGTCACCCACATGGAATCCCAGACGCCGGTGCGGCTCGTTTGCCCCACACGGGCGCCATATTGATAGAAGGGATCGAGGGCGGTGGGTCCCATCCCCTGCCTGGGAACGAGATACGGGCTGTACCAGGGGGCGACCCACATCCGGCCGGAGTCTCCCAGGGTCAGCGCGAATTCGTAGCCGATCGAGTCGACGGTCGTGAGGCCGGGAAGCAGGAATTGGCCGGCCTTCCTTCCATATGTGTCGATGCCCACCACGTACCGGACGGTGTCCGCCGGCGTGCGGTCCTCGATCGCCAGATACAGATACGCGGGATCCGATCCCACGCGCAGGGTGACAGCGGCGTCCCCCTCGATCGCTTGTAGCCTGCGCCACTTGGCCGGGTCACCGCCAAGGACCGGGCGTGTCGCCGTGTCGCCGGCGAACTCTCCCAGCAGTCCGTAGTTCTGCTCCGCGTCCATCACGTTGTGCCACAGCCGCGTCCGCTCGGCGGGCGTCTCCAAGTCGATCACCGGCCAATTGTGCTTGAACCATTCGTCGATCCAGGCGAAGAGAACCCCGCCCGCGAGTCCCGCCTCACGGATTTCGGTGGTGAGCCGGACGTCGTACTTCGCCTGGGCCTGCTCGTCGTGGCCGCCATGATCGATTCCCTCCGGCTGCTCGTGCGCGTCGCCACGAGAGGAGGGCACGCCGTACTCCGAGATGACGATCGGCATCCCCGGATAGTGCTTCTTCAAGTCGAGCAGATACCCGTAATAGTGCGACCGGCCATACGATGACGTGGCTTTGCCGTACTCCGGGTCGAGGTCCATGAAATCGGGATAGTAAGGATACGCGTGGTAGGAGACGTACCATCCCCCGAGGTTCGCCGGCGTCGGATGCACCAACGCGGCGTCGAGGGAGGCGGCATCGTTGTCGTACTCCCGGAGATCGGGATTCGCGGGAATTCCCTTTGCCCGGCGCAAGGCGACCTCTTCGTTGCCGGTCGACTCCGTCGGGTGGCGGAGAGGATCGAGCGTGGGCCAGTTGGTGTAGGCGATCGGCCGCGACGCGTGATAGAGATCCCACTCGAGCCCGAGCATCGAGTCGCATTGGGCCGCCATCCACCGGTCCGCCGGCGTGCCGTGCGGCATGACGAGGAAGCGGCCCGCAAACGCCGTATCAGCCGGGTGGAGCGCGTCGAACGCGACAATGGTGGAAGGCTCCCACTCGCGCCCGATGAGATACGCCAACACATAGGGTGAGACGTCGGCGTCGTAGCGGCCGAACGAGTGTCCGGGACGTGCGCCGATGCTCGCATGCCCGTGAACGATGTCAACCACCCGCCGCATCTCCGCCAGGAATTCCGTGCGCCACTCCGGGTTGTCGTAATCACCCCGGGGAGGCGGCTCCGCCCACACACCGTGAATGAGCCAGAGCGCCTGGTCGGGATGAGCGCTGTTCCAGTCCTTGAGCGCCTGATAAAAAACCGGAGGGTGAACCGTATAGACGCGCACGACGTTGGCGTGCGCCGCCGCCATCAGGGAAAGCCAGCGAGTGTACGTGGACTCCGCCTGCGGAAACTCGGATGGAAATTTTCCGGGCAAGGCGGCACCGAGGTTGATGCCACGCAGGTAGAACGGCCGCCATCCCGCCGGGGTATGGATCTCGAAGTGGTCGCCTGAGGTCCGTGCCGGCACCTGGGGTGCATCCGGTCGTTTGGCCCGCGGCAAGGCCGGGGCGACGCCCAGGGCCAGTAGCTCGGTCTGCGCGTCCGGGTACGCGGGCGCGACCTTCAGCGCCCTTTCGAACGCGATCACGGCATCGTCAGGGCGACCCAGCCGGCGAGACACCACTCCCAGTCCATACCACGCATCGGCGTCCGTGGAGTCGGTCGTCGCGCTGCGAAAGAAGGCACTCGCCCTTTCAAGCCGCCCTAACTGCAGCAGTGCGAACCCCATCCCGGTCCGGGCTCCCCGAATGCCGGGGCACAGAGAATCCGCCGCCGCGAAGGCCTGTACGGACACCTCGGCCTGACCGGCCCGATAGGCGCGCCACCCCTGGTCGAGCGCGGCTCGCGCCGCGGAGTCGTGCGGGCACAGCGATTGGAGGAGGAGGACAACCGGAAGCAGCATATCCATCGAAATATACGATTAGATAGATTCCGCACCCTATGGCACACTCCCACAACCTCGGCTTTCCATCTCTCGGCGCTGCGCGCGAGTTGAAGCGCGCCACCGAGGGCTACTGGGCGGGGAAGATTCCCGCCGCGGACCTTCTCGAAACGGCGAAATCTCTGCGCGCCCGTCATTGGGCCATGCAGCGCGACGCCGGGATCGACCTGATCCCAGTCAACGACTTTTCCCTATACGACCGGATGCTGGACACCTGCGCCATGGTGGGCGCGGTGCCGCCGCGGTACGCCCTCCGGGCCGGGTCGCTGGTCGACCTCGACACCTACTTCGCGATGGCGCGCGGGAGTCAGGGCAAAGGTCGCGACGTAGTCGCGATGGAGATGACGAAGTGGTTCGACACGAACTACCACTACCTCGTCCCTGAGCTCGCGGCGGGTCAGCGGTTTTCGCTCTCGTCCACCAAGCCGGTCGACGAATTCCGGGAAGCGAAGGCCCTGGGCCTCAACGCCAAGCCGGTGCTCATCGGTCCGGTCACCTTCCTCCTGCTTTCGAAGACCTCCGGCATCGGGGATCGCCTGAGTCACCTCGAGGCACTGCTCCCTGTCTACGCCGAGGTCTTGCGGCAGCTGAAGAGCGCGGGGGCCGAGTGGGTGCAGATGGACGAGCCGGCGCTGGCGCTGGATCGTACCGACGCGGAGCTCAAGGCCTTCACCCGGGCGTATTCGTACCTCGCGAAGGAAGCACCGGGCATCAACGTCCTCCTCGCGACCTACTTCGCCGGGGCGGGGGACAACGCGGCGACGTTGCACGCGCTGCCCGTGGCCGGAGCGCACGTCGATTTGATCCGGGGGGCAGGTGACCTGAACCGCGTGCTGGAGAAGTGGCCCGCGGGCCGAATCCTGTCCGCGGGGATCGTCGACGGGCGGAACATCTGGCGGAGCGACCTCGAGGTCCAGCTGTCGACGCTCGAGCGCATCCGCGACAAGATCGGGTCCGAGGCCCTATGGATCGCGCCATCATGCTCGCTCCTGCACGTTCCGCAGGACCTCGATCTCGAGAAGCATCTGGATGCCGAGATCAAGCAATGGCTCGCCTTCGCGAAGCAGAAGCTGGCCGAGATTGCGGTGCTCACGCAGGCGGTGAATGGCGGTCGGGGTGCCGTGTCGAAGATACTCGCCGAGAGCCGGGTGGCCGCGGAGTCCCGCCGGACCAGCCCGCGGATTCACCGCGAGTCGGTGCGGGCCCGCGTGACCGCCGTCAAACCCGCGGATGAGCGGCGCGCCTCGCCCTTCGGCAGCCGCCGGGGCAGCCAGTTGAAGCTCCCGCCGTTCCCCACGACCACCATCGGGTCCTTCCCGCAGACGGCCGAGGTGCGCAACGCGCGGAAGAAGCTGCACGACGGAACGTGGACCGCGGCGGAGTACGACCGGTTCGTCGAGAGCGAGATCAAGCGAACGCTCAAGATCCAGGAAGATCTCGGACTCGATGTCCTGGTGCATGGAGAGTTCGAGCGGAACGACATGGTGGAGTACTTCGGTGAGCAGCTCGACGGGTTCGCCTTCACCGAGCACGGCTGGGTCCAGTCGTACGGCTCCCGGTACGTGAAACCCCCGATCATCTATGGAGATGCCGAGCGCCCCAACGCGATGACGGTGCGGTGGAGCGCGTACGCGCAGTCGCAGACGCAGAAACCTGTGAAGGGCATGCTGACCGGTCCCGTGACCATTCTGCAGTGGTCCTTCGTCCGGAACGATCAGCCACGCGCGGATACGGCGGTGCAGATCGCGCTGGTGATCCGGGACGAAGTACGGGATCTCGAGAAGGCCGGGATCCGGGTGATTCAGATCGACGAGCCCGCGTTGCGCGAGGGCATGCCGCTCAAACGGTCGGAGCAGGGCGCGTATCTCGACTGGGCGGTGCGGGCCTTCCGGCTGGCGACCAGCGGCGTGACCGACGCGACGCAGATTCACACGCACATGTGCTACAGCGAGTTCAACGAAGTGGTGCGCGTGATCGCGGACATGGATGCGGACGTCATCTCGATCGAAAACGCGCGCTCCGGATCGGAGCTGCTCCGCGCGTTCCGGGAGTTCAAGTATCCGAACGAGATCGGTCCCGGCGTCTACGACATCCACTCACCGCGGGTCCCGTCGGTCGAGGAGATGGTCAAACTCCTCCAGGCGGCGCGCGAGGTGCTGGACGAACGGCAGGTCTGGGTCAATCCGGATTGCGGCTTGAAGACCCGTGGCTGGCCGGAGACCATGGCCTCTCTCACCAACCTGGTCGCGGCGGCGAAGCAACTGCGCGGCTGAGCTTAGGCGATCAGTTTCTTCCGGCGGCGGCCCCACCACATCAGGGGGCCGGTGACCGCCATCAGCGGCAGGCACACGCTCGCGAGCGCCATGACGATGCGGCTGGGCCAGCCGAGCACGTCGCCCGTATGAATCTCCCGATTCCACATTCTGGTCATGCGATACGCCGCGGGCGCTGTCCGTGACGACAATACTTGTACCGGTCGGCCCGAACACGCCTCGAGGAACACGAGGGTGCGGCCTGCCGGGGTGGCGTCTTCGGAGTACTTGAACTGCGCTCGCACGGGCATGGAGGGGTTGTCCGGAAGACCTATCACCGTCATGTGGGCTCCGGGGACGATTGCCTGGGCCGTCGACGCCAGTGAATCGATGCCGAGGATGGGCCGGCCTTCGCACCCCTTCACGGACCTTGGAAAGGGCGGGACGGGTGTCGCGCCGGTCATCTTGTAGGCCAGAGCCGACGCGCCGTCATTCCAGTGGATCACCATCCCACTCAACGCCAATATCAGCAGCAGCACCCACGCAAAGGCGCCGACCGTCTGGTGGAGATCGAACGCGAGCCGCCATCCGGCCGCGCCCGGACGGACACGCGCGATCTTCGCGGGCCACCAGAGAATCAGTCCGGTGACGGCCAGGAATGCGAGCAGCACTCCGCTCCACCCAGTCACCGTATTTCCCAGGGACCCGGCGAGGAATCGCGTGTGGAACTGGTGGATGCGGTTCATCACCACGCTCTGCTGCTCCGGCCGCCCGAGGACCCTTCCGGTATAGGGATCGACGAACTCGTCGACTTCATCCTTCCCGTCGGGGGAGACGACGGCCACGCCCCACGCATGACGGTCGTCCGATCCGAAGTCCGCTTCCACGACACGATATCCGCGGTGGGTGCGGGTGACCGAGTCCTCCAGAGACCGCAACGACAGTGGCCGGCCACCAGCGGTCGGCCTGACGGCCGTGATCTTCGCGTTGAGGGCGTCGTTGATCGGGTTCTCGAAAACGAGAATCGCCCCGGTAAGGCCCAGGCAGACGAGCGGGAGCGCGGCGACCAGCCCGACGACCAGGTGGGTGTTGAGCAGCACGCTGCGGATGCGCATGTCTCTTAAGATGCCCAGACGCTGCGATTTGTCGCGGTTGACCCATCTGTAAGCCCCGGCGATACTTCGCCCCAGATGACTGATGTCCGGATCACCGCCGAGCCTACGGACCACACGCGTTGCCGGTTCGTGCTCCCCGTTCCTCTCCTCGAGGGTGGGGCCCGGCGCTTTACATCCCCCGCCGAAGCGCAGGATTCGCCCCTGATCGCGAACATCTTCGCGGTGCCGGGGCTCGCGGTCAGCGAGGTGATCGTTTCCGGCAGCACCGTCACGGTCGTGAAGACCAGCACGTCCACCTGGCAGCAGGTCGGGAAGGCGGTCGGCGATGCGATCCGCGCCGGGCTGACGAGCGGCACGACGCCCGTGTCGTCCCAGCGGGTGGAGCGGAAGGATGCGGCGGTCGATGACGACGTGCTCTACGACCGGGTGGCGGATCTCTTCGAGACCCAGGTCAATCCGATGGTCGCGGGACATGGCGGCCGGATCGAGCTGATCGATGTGCAGGATGCCATCGTGCTCCTCCGCATGTCCGGTGGGTGCCAGGGGTGTGGGATGGCGGATGTGACGCTCCGTCAGGGCATCGAGGCGATGCTCCGGCAGGAGGTTCCCGAGGTGCAGGGAATTACGGACATCACCGACCACGCGTCGGGCACCAACCCCTACGTCTCTGGCTCCAAGAAGTAGTTCTTCGCGGCCGCGGCTGCTGTTGCTGCTGCCGTCGACGTCGTACCGCACCTCCGCTTTCATCGCCGCCGCTCGCCGGATCGACCTGGATCTGACGGTCGCGTCCGATTTCCCCAGTACGTTCGAGACCGCACAGCCGGCCTCCCTCGTCACGTTCGACTTCGCCGATCCGGCCCGGGCCACTGATCAGGCCCGGGCCTTTCATGCGCGTTACCCGGTCAGCGCGGTCGTCGGCATGGATGACGACACGGCGGTGCTCGCGGCGACGATCGCGCCGGCACTGGGACTCGAGGCGAACCCAGTCGCCGCCACCGAAGCGGCGCGCGACAAGCACCGGCAGCGGGAACTGTTCGCGGCCGCCGGGGTCCCGATTCCGGCGTTCAGTCTGCACAAGCTCTCGGATGATCCCGAAGCGATTGCCGGCCTTGTGCCGTACCCCTGCGTCCTCAAACCTCTTCGCCTCGCGGCGTCGCGTGGTGTGATCCGGGCCGACAACCCCGAGCAGTTCATGGCGGCACGGGCGAGACTCGCGGCCATCCTCGCGCAGCCCGACGCCGCGGCGTGCGGAGAGCCCTCAAAGCGTTATCTGGTGGAGGAGTTCATTCCGGGCGTCGAGGTCGCGGTCGAGGGTCTGGTCGAGAAGGGCCGGCTTCATGTGCTCGCCATCTTCGACAAGCCCGATCCCCTCGATGGCCCGTACTTCGAAGAATCCATCTACGTCACACCCACCAGGCTCTCCGCCGATGTTCGTACCGCCATCGAGGACTGTACCGCGCGCGCGGCGCGCGCGCTCGGAATAGAACGGGGCCCGGTGCACGCCGAGGTGCGGTGGAATACGCGGGGAGCGTGGCTGATCGAAATCGCGGCGCGGCCTATCGGCGGCCGCTGCAGCGCTGTGCTCCGGTTCGGGCCCGAGCTCATGTCCCTCGAGGAGCTGCTCCTCCGGCGGGCACTCGATCTTCCGGCGGCATCGCTCGAGCGCGAGCAGACGGCGTCGGGCGTCATGATGATTCCGGTGCCTGGAGCGGGGACGCTGAAGGTCGTGCGAGGACGGGAGGAGGCCGCCCAGGTCCCCGGCGTGACTGAGGTGGTCATCACGGCGCACCCTGGGGAGCGATTGATCCCGTGGCCCGAGGGGGCGCGCTACCCGGGATTCATCTTCGCCCGCGGCGTGAATGGCGCGGCCGTCGAGCGCACCCTGCGTGATGCTTATCGTTGGCTGACATTCGAGCTCGAGCAGTGATGCTCCCGCGAGATCCGTGGCCCCGCTTCCAATCGGAGCGGGCGCGGCGGACCGCGATGGTCACGCTGTACGCGGTGATTCTGGCCGTCGCGCTGGCCGAAGCCCTCCGCGCCCTCGGGCGAATGGAGGGCGTGATCTTCTCATCCTACCTGGATGTCGGGGACGCGGTGCTCTCGGGGTCCGATCCCTACGCCATCACCGCCAACACCTGGCCGCCCTTCTTCGCGATCGAGAGCGTGCCCCTCGCGCTGATCGCCCGGATCTCGCCCCACCTCTCGCTCTTTCTCTGGCAGCTCCTCGGGCTTCTGGCGACGTGGGGCGTGATGAAGCTGTCCGTCGAGTTCTTCGAGGATGGCCCCGTCACGTTCTGGCCGGTGAGTGCGCAGGGTCTGGCGCTCACCTCCTCGGCCGTCATCGTGCCGTTCTTGATGACGGCGCGGCTGTTCGACGAGCATGCCCAGCACACGCAGGTCAATGTCCAGGTGCTGTGGCTGGTCCTGTGGGGCTTCCATCACTTCCGCCGCCACCGCCCAGGCCTCGGGGGTCTGTCACTCGCACTGGCCGCGAGCACCAAAGTGGTCCCTGTCCTGCTGGTGCTCTACCTCCTCTATAAGAGGTGCTGGCGCGAGTCGATGTGGACCCTCATCTGGATCGTGATCCTCAATGTCGGGGTCATCGGCGTCGCCTTCGGGCCCTCGGACGCCCTTCACCTGTGGGGTCGCTGGCATGCCGTCGCAGGCAAAGAGCTCGCGGACCCGACGCCCACGTTCATGAATCAGTCACTCCTCGCGGGGGTGAAGCGGGCGGTGACGACGGAAGGCGGGTTACGCGATCCGGTGCGCTATGCGCTGATGACCTGGACTCCTGGTGCGGCACGCGCCGCGTTCATGGTGTTGACGGCAGCCCTCGCCGGCGTACTCGCGTGGCTTTTCCGGAAGAACCCCGGCGACCTCACCGGTCCCCGCGCCGGTGGCGAGCTCGCCCTCAGCCTCGGCGCCATGGTCGTGGTCGATCCGTTGGCGTGGAAAGCCCACTACGTAGCGCTCATCACGGCCTACGTCTTCGCGTGGTGGGCGCTCCGCAAAGGCGATGCACCGCGGTGGCAGTGGTCGCTGTGGTGGGGGAGTCTCGTCTGCCTCACGGGATCCGCTGCGGCCATCTGGGGCGGGCACTTCAGCCATGTGCTCGAGAGTTACGACGTGATTCTGTGGGGCGCTGCAATGCTGCTGTTGCTGGTGGCTTGTCGGTTAGACGGTGAGACGGTAAAACGGTAAGACGGTAGGGCGGTAAGGCGGTAGGTGTTGGACCTTGCCGTCTTCCCGTCCCACCGTCTTTCCCTCTGTTTATTTCAGGTGGTGAATCCCCAGTGCCGAGAGATGGACGTCGAGGTTGTGATTCACCCGATAGCCGATGATCCCTGAGGCATCGACGTTCGACGCCTCCGTGCTGTAGACCTCTTTGCCGTTTACCGTGAAGCTCGCCTTGCCACCCGTGAACTGGACCGCCAGCTCATTCGTCGCCTTGCCGTTGGCGTCGGCTTTGTTGACCGCGGGGTTCGCGGTCCAGGGAACGACGGCGGTCGGCTTGTTGGCGAATCCGGCCCGGCGCCAGATCGAGAACTCACCGGTGCCGCGGACGATCAGGTAGGTGTAGCTCTGCGCGTCGCCGTCGAGATTCTTCCCACCAACGATGATCCCGTAGGCTTCGGGGTGCATCGGGGCTTTGGTCTGGGTGAACGTGGCGACGGTGTGGTAATTGCCGGAAGCGGTATCCTGATCACGCCACATGATCGCAGCGGGACCCTGCGTCGTATGGAAGCCGTCTCCCATCGCCACGAACTTCACGTTGGCGGTCGGCGCGTTGCGCTCGGTGCGCACGTGCCAGCCGGCGGGGAAGGTGCCGCCGCCGGCGACGGTGTGATCGGGGTCCTTCATCGGCTGCTGGGCGGCGAGCCCAACGGCTGACAGAATGACGGCGCCGGTCAAGAGAACTTGAGAACGCATCGGACTCCTCGGAGTGTGGGCTGGAGAGGGACGGAGAACGCCGGTAGCTTGTTCGCCTAAGTGATCGGGCTCCAACGTCTCAGTCAAGTACGGGATCGCGACCTGATACCCCACTTCGTGCGGCAGGTGGCGTAGTGTCCACGACTTCCTCACATGGTGCCAAGGTGGTCTACGGGCGGCCGCGTCCGGAGCGACGTTGGCCGTTGGTGCTGGCCGGCGTTCTCGCACTCGCGGCCGGCGGGGCGGGCTGGTGGGGATGGCGGGAGTCGCAGGAGCTGGCGGCGACGCGCGGGCGACTCGCCGACGGCATGGCCGCCTACCAGGACACGTTGTCGCTTCTGCGCAGTCCCGGCACCCGGGTGATCAACGTCCCCGTGTCCACCAATGGCCAGGTCGGGGCCGTGACCATCTTCGCCGACACGCTGACGCACCGCTGGCTGGTCACTTTCCATCATCTCGCCGTCAATCAGCCGGGTCAGGTCTACCAGCTCTGGTTCATCACCACGACGGGGATAGTGAACGCGTCGGTGATTCACGTGGCGGGGAGTGCCCCGATGGTCGAGGCGCTCGAGATGCCGAAGGGTGCCGGGGACGTGACCGGTGCTGCGATGACGATCGAGAAGGGGAAGGGGTCCGCCGCTCCCACGGGGCCGACGGTCTTCCACTATCTGCTGTAGGTCATTCCTTCACGAGGTCGTGGACGGTTTCGAGCTCCACGATCTTCAGCTTTCGCTTTCCCATCGGCAGCGTGATGGCAACGGTCTCTCCGACCTTGCCGCCGAGGAGGGCTTTGCCGAGGGGTGAGGCCATGGAGACGGGCATTTCGTCGCCGTCTTCGCCGCCTTCGATGAAGTCTCCCAGCGTCAGCGCGTAGATCTCTTTCTGCTTCGTCTCGGCGTCCTGGACGGTGACGCGGGATCCGAATCCCACGCGGTCTTTCGGCAGGTCTTTCTCGGAGACGCTCGACAATTTTCCCAGGCGGAGCCGGAGGTGGGCGAGCCGGGCGGTCGTGAATTGCTGGCGCTCGAGGGCGGCCTTGTACTCGGAGTTTTCCCGGAGGTCACCGTGCTGACGGGCGCGGTCGATCTCCTTCGGGATCACGAAGTTAAGGTCGTGGTTGAGGCGTTCGACCTCGGCTTGGAGCTTCTGTTTGAGTTCGTCGATCATGGCCCTTTCCGGAAGCTAGCGGCGGCCCGGGCCCCTTCGCCAGATTCCGCCCTTTATCCGGCAAATTGGGAGTGAAATTCGGCGTGACGGCGGTCGGGAAAGCACGTGCGGCGGCGTTTTTCGAGCTCACCAAGCCGGGGATCACCCGGATGGTGGTGCTCACCGCCGCCGCGGGATTTTATCTGGGGTCGCAGGGCCGCTTCGAAGTGGTCCGATTCATCCAGACCCTGGTCGGCACCGCCCTCGTGGCCGCCGGGTCGTCCGCACTGAATCAGCTCCGCGAACGTGACGTCGATGCCCGTATGAACCGGACCAAAGGACGGCCATTGCCGTCGGGCCGTGTATCTCCAACCGCAGCCGCCATCTTTTCGTGGACTGCCGCCATCCTCGGCGTCGCGTACCTGGCGTGGCAGGTCAATCTCATCACTGCCTTCCTCGCACTGCTCACGCTGGTGTCGTACGTCTTCCTCTATACTCCGCTGAAACAGCGGACCTCTCTGAATACGCTGGTCGGCGCGGTGCCCGGTGCACTGCCGGTGGTGGGTGGGTGGACGGCGGCGGGGGGACACATCGACGGCGTGGTCCTTTCGCTCTTCTGGATTCTTTTTCTCTGGCAGCTGCCGCACTTCCTGGCACTCGCCTGGCTGTACCGCGAGGACTACAAGCGGGGCGGGTTCGAGATGCTGAGCCTGGATGATGCGTCGGGACGGTCGACGGGACGGATGGCCTTGTTGTATGCGATCACGCTCTTGCCGGTGAGTCTGCTCCCCACGCTGCTCCGGCTGACGGGCACCGTCTACTTCTTCGGCGCGCTGCTCCTCGGGATTGTCTATGCGTGGGTGAGCCTTCTCTTGATGCGCGAGCCGTCGGAGAAGCCCGCACGGCGGCTCTTCTTTACCTCCATTACCTACCTGCCACTGCTTCTCGCGTTGATGGTCATCGACAAAGGCTAGAGTACCTGGTTCGCCGCATCCACGATCTTGTCGACCGTCAGTCCGAACTCCTGATACAGTTTTTGGTACGGCGCCGAAGCCCCGAAATGATCGAGGCCGATGGCTCGACCGCGATCACCGACGATGGCGCGCCAGCACTGCGTCGCCCCCGCTTCGATCGAGACGCGCGCGGTGACCGAGGGAGGCAGGACCTGATCCCGGTACTTCTGCGACTCCGCCGCGAACAGCTCGAGTGACGGCATGCTCACCACGCGGGTGGCGACTCCAGACGCCTGCAGCTTCTCGCGGGCCGCCAGCGCGAGCTCGACCTCTGATCCCGTGGCGATCAGAATCACCTTCGGCGAGCCGCTCGCCTCGGCGAGCACGTAGCCGCCCTGAGCCAGTCCAGCAGCGGGCGACAGCGCATGGCGGTCCAGCGCCGAGACCTTCTGCCGCGTCAGTGCGAGCGCGACCGGTCCGTTCCGGTGATTGATCGCCACCCGCCAGGCCTCGACCACCTCGGCCGCGTCCGCGGGCCTGATCACCAAGAGGCCGGGAATGGTCCGCAGCGTCGCGAGCTGCTCGATGGGCTGGTGCGTGGGGCCATCCTCACCCAGGCCAATCGAGTCGTGCGTGAATACGTAGATGGTGCCGAGCTTGCAGAGGGCGGCGAGCCGGATAGCTGGCCGCATGTAGTCGGAGAAGATGAGGAAGGTACCGCCGTAGGGAATCAAGCCACGGTGCAGAGCGATGCCGTTCATCACGGCGCCCATGCCATGCTCGCGAACTCCGAAGTGGAAGTTCCGCTCGGAGTAATGACCAGCCGCGAAATCTCCCGTCCCCTTGATCATCGTGTTGTTCGAACCGGCGAGATCCGCCGAGCCGCCGACCAGCTCCGGGAGCTTGGGCGCAATAGCATTGATGACTTTGCCGGACGCTGCGCGCGTCGCCTGGGCCGCATCGGCGGCAAGATTCGGGAGCGCCTGCTCCCAACCGGTCGGCAACTTCCCGGCCAACCGCCGCTCCAGCTCGGCGCCAAGGTCCGGGAATGCCTTCCGGTAGGATGCGAGGCGCGCCTCCCAGGACGTTCTGGCCTCGCGTCCGCGTGCTCCCGCCTTCCGCCAGCGGTCGAGCGCTTCCGCGGGAACATAGAAGGGATCCTGAGAAGGCCACCTGAGGTTCTGCTTCGCGCCCTTGATCTCCTCCACTCCCAAGGCGGCTCCATGCGCCTCAGCGGTATCCTGCTTGGTGGGAGCGCCGTAGCCGATGTGGGTGCGGACAATGATGAGTGAGGGGCGGTCCTGCGTCTGCTTCGCCGCCGTGATCGCCTGATCGAGGGCGTTGAGGTCGTTGCCGTCCGCGACGCGCTGCACGTGCCAGCCGTAACTTTCGAACCGCCGCGCCGTATCCTCTGAGAACGCGAGGTTGGTGTCGCCTTCGATCGTGATGTGATTGTCGTCGTAAAAGCCGATCAGCTTGCCGAGCTTCAGGTGTCCCGCGAGAGAACAGGCCTCGTGGGAAATCCCCTCCATCAGATCGCCGTCGGATGCGAGGAAGTAGGTGAAGTGACTCACCACTTCGTGCCCCGGCCGGTTGAAGTTCGCGGCCAGGATCGCCTCGGCGATCGCCATCCCGACCGCGTTGCCGGTTCCCTGACCGAGGGGGCCGGTGGTGGTTTCGACGCCGGCGGTGTGGCCGTATTCGGGATGTCCCGGCGTCTTGCTCCCCCATTGCCGGAACTTCTTGATGTCATCCAGGGTCAAGCCATAGCCACTCAGGTAGAGGGCGGCGTAGAGCAGCATGCTCGCGTGTCCGCAGGAGAGCACGAAGCGGTCGCGGTCGGGCCAGTCGGGGTTCGCGGGATCGCACTTGAGATGCCGGGTCCACAGGACATACGCGAGTGGCGCCAGCGCCATCGGCGTTCCCGGATGGCCCGAGTCCGCCTGTTGCACCGCATCCATCGCGAGGGTCCGGATCGTGTTGATGCAGAGCAGATCCAGGTCGGTGCGAGCGCCGGTGGCGACGTCCGTCATCGATTCTCCGTTGTGGTCTAAACGAGGCCCGACTTGGCGGCCTGCCAGAGCTTGAAGAGCCGGTCGAATCCGTCCACCAGGAGCTCCACCTGCTGCGGGCTCGGGCTCGCCTTCGCGGCGGGAGCCAGCTCGGCGCAGATCCGGCCCATCTCCTTCCGTCCCTGTTTCGTGCTCTCCGCGGCGATCTCATCGAGCAGTCCGACGAGCTTCAGGCGGGCCTGTGTGTCGTCCGGAACCTGCCAGAGATACTCGGCCGTGGCTTTGCCGTCGGTGCACAATTGTCCCAGCGCGTCCATCAGAGGAACGCGGGACTTGCGGGGAGGGTTGGGAGGACCGCCGGTCATCGCTGCCGGGAAATCTAGCGGGGCGGCCCTTTCGCCGCCTTCCCGCCTCCCATAGCTTGCCGGGCGTCATGGTCACCTACCTGCTCGCCGCCGCACTGCTCCAGGCGGCATCCGTGCCGGCGCGTCCCGATGAGCCCCACCTCCGGAATCTTCGCCGCCTCACCAACGGTGGTCAGAATGCCGAGGCGTATTACTCGCACGACGGGTCCCGCCTGATTTTTCAGCACACGCCGCCCCCCGACACGGCCGGCTGCGATCAGGAATTCACCATCAACATCGATGGCACCGCACTGCACCGGGTCTCGGATGGGCAGGGGCGAACCACGTGCGGCTGGTTCTTCGCCGGGGACCAGCGGGTGTTCTACGCGAGCACCGAGGCGGCCGGGGTGGCGTGTCCACCGCGCGCCGACTATTCCCACGGCTACGTCTGGGCGCTGTACGACTACGACATCTACGCGTCGGATGCCGACGGCAGTCACAAGGTCCAGCTGACCGCGAGCAAAGGGTATGATGCGGAAGGGACGCTGTCTCCTGACGGGAAGACGATCGTCTTCACGTCCGAGCGTGACGGGGACCTCGACATCTATACGATGAACGTCGACGGCACCCATGTCCGCCGACTGACCAACGTCCTCGGCTACGACGGCGGGCCGACGTTCTCGCCCGACGGGAAGCTGATCGTCTACCGCGCGTATCACCCCTCGACCACCGCCGACTCCGCGGAGTATCGCGCGCTGCTCGCGCAGGGCGTGGTCCGCCCCACGAAGATGGACCTCTGGGTGATGAACGCGGACGGGTCGAACCAGCGCCAGATCACGCACCTCGCAGGCGCGTCGTTTGCGCCGGCGTTCTATCCGGATTCGAAGCGCATCATTTTCTCGTCGAACTACACCGATCCGCAGTCGGACCACTTCGATCTGTACGCAGTGGATCTCGACGGCTCACACCTGGAAACGATCACCACCGATCATTCCTTCAATGCGTTCCCCATGTTCTCGCCGGATGGGAAGCACCTCGTGTGGGCCTCCAACCGCGGCGCGCCGGTGCCGCACGAGACGAACCTGTTCATCGCCGACTGGGTGGAGCGCCCATGAGCGCGACGGCCCCCGCGCCGAAGACGTTCGCCGAAGAGGTCAAGAGCTGGGCCAAGTCGATCGGCATTGCGCTGCTCTGCTGGATCGTGATCCGGTCGTATCTCGTGGAAGCGTTCCGCATCCCCTCCTCCAGCATGGAGAACACCCTGCTGGTGGGCGACTGGCTGTTCGTGAACAAGACGATCTACGGCGGCACCCTCGAAATCCCGTTGACGGGCATCCGGCTGCTGCATGTGAAGGGGTACGGGGAGCTCCATCGGGATGGGCTCGTCGTCTTCCGCTCCGTGGAGGACTCGACCCCCGACCTGGACATCGTGAAACGCGTGATTGGCGAGGCGGGGGACACGCTCCAGATGGTGCACGACACCGTGTACCGGAACGGCAAGATCCTGTCCGAGCCCTACGCCCTGCACCTGCACCCCGGCGCCGATGCCGACATCTATAAGCTGCAGATGCGGCGGAACGAGCTTCCGCACTACGTCGGCAAGAACCCCGAGAAGTACAATCCGACCTCGCATGATTGGGGGCCGCTCGTGGTCCCGGCCGACAGCTTCTGGGTGATGGGCGACAACCGGGATGACTCCTACGATTCCCGGTTCTGGGGCTTCCTCCCACGGTCCCACGTCGAAGGCAAGCCCGAGCTGATCTACTTCAGCATGGGGTTTTCACCGCTGCGCATCCGCTGGAACCGGTTTTTCCGGCACCCCTCGTAGTCCACGCGGTCGGCATGCGGCGTACGTGGCTGGTGTGGTGGGGAGTGATGGTGCCGGCGGTGGCCACGGCGCAGAAGCCTGACAGCGTCGCCAAAGACACCCTCCCCGCGGTCGTCGTGTCGGCCACCCGCGCCGACCGCCCCCTGTCCAGGACGGCAGCCGCAGTCGCGACCGTGACCCGCGCCGACATCAACACCGCCCGTCCCACCTGGGGTCTCGACGAGGCGCTCGGCGGTATTCCCGGAGTCGTCGACCAGAACCGCTACAACTTTTCGCTCGATCAGAAGCTCTCGATCCGCGGAGCCGGGGCCCGGGCCGCGTTCGCAATCCGGGGCATCAAGGTGCTGGTGGATGGGATTCCCCAAACCCTTCCGGACGGACAGGGACAGCTCACGAATCTGGATCTGAGCGAGGTGGATCACATCGAAGTCGAGCGCGGGTCGTCCTCTGCGCTCTTCGGTAACGCCTCGGGCGGCGTGATCAGCATCTGGACCGACCCGACGGCTCCGTCGCCGTTGTCGGAGGACGCGCGCGTCGTCGGCGGACGCTTCGATGGCGGAAGGACCTGGACCAAGTGGACCTCCACCACACGCGTGCGGGTCGGCGAGGGGAGCGCGATGCTCACGGCCTCTCGTCTCTCCTATCAGGGCGAACGCGACCACAGCGCCGCCGATCTGCGCGATCTCAACACCCGGCTCCGGCTGCCCGTCGGCGACCATTGGTCCCTCGCCGCGGTGGCGGCCTACGGGGATGACCCGCGCGCGGACAATCCCGGCGCGCTTACGAACTCCGAGCTGCACGCGAATCCGGACTCGGCGGCGCCGGCGAACCTGACGCGCGACGCCGGGAAGGCCGTGACGCAGGGACAGGGGGGCGTGACGCTCCGGCGCGCATTCGACAATGGCGGCGAGGCGGACGCGACGATCTACGGATTCACCCGCGACCTCAACAATCCCCAGACCTTCGCCTTCATCAGACTCAAGCGCTTCGACTACGGCGCGCGCTTCACACTGGCCGAGCCCTTCGCGCTCGGCCCCTTCGCCCAGGTCCTGACCGGCGGATTCGATTTCCAGCGGACCCGCGACGATCGTGTGAACTTCAATTACGTGGGTGCGAGCGCCACCGCCGATACCTCACGGCAGCTCGATCAGCTCGAGCAGGTCACGGAGGTGGGGCCGTTCGTCCAGAGCGCCGTCACGGTGGCGCCGCGCGTCGCGGTCACGGCCGGGGTGCGGTACGACTGGGTGAACTTCCAGGCGGATGACCGGCTGGTGGATTCGGTCAAGGCCCTCACCAATCCCATCTACCTGAACGACTCGGGACGTCGTTTGATGCGGGCGTTCTCCGGATCCCTCGGCGCGGCGTTCGCCGCGACGGAGCGGCTCACGGTCTATGCAAATGCCGGATCGTCGTTCGAGACACCGACGACCACCGAGCTCGCCAATCGTCCCGATACGCTCGGAGGCTTCAACCCTTTCCTGCAGCCGCAGCGGACCTGGAGCTACGAAATCGGGGCGCGCGGGGAGCCGAGTGACTTGGTGCGGTGGAATGCGGCGGTGTTTCAGGCGGACGTGCAAGACGAGCTGATTCCATTTCAGGAGCCATCGTCACCCCAGCGGGTCTTCTACCGGAATGCCGGCAGTGCGCGCAATCGGGGTCTCGAGCTCGGTGCCGACGCAATGCCGGCCCCGGGTGTTCGGGTGTCGCTCACGTACACCTACTCGCATTTCCGGTACGCGGACTACCAGTACGCGGTTGGAGCGACCACGTACGTCCTGAACGGCCGTCCGCTGGCGGGTGTGCCCGAGCACTGGGTGCGCGCACTCGTCGGCGTGCATCCCTGGGGTGCGAACGGTGCGTGGATGGAGCTCGAAACGGTGCACGCCTCGAGTCAGCTGTTGAATGACACACTGAGCACGCGCGCGGCCGGCTGGTGGCGCAGCGACCTGCGCCTGGGGTGGGGGGGCTCGGTGGGTGGCGTGCGTCTCGACCCGTTCTTCGCGGTCGAAAATCTCTTCAATCACCACTATGTGGGGTCGGTGACCGTGAATGCCGCTGGAGGCCGGTACTACGAACCGGCGCCGGGACGGAATTTCTACGTAGGGATGGAGCTCCGTTAGAGAAGGCGTCGAGAAATACATCGTCAAGAAACCAATCGTCGAGAAGCAAACCGTTGGGCTCACGCCTTGCTTCTCGACGTAATGTTTCTCGACGCCTCGTTTCTTGACGCCCTTTTCTATTTGTACCGGTAGGTGATTCTTCCGCGCGTCAGGTCGTAGGGAGACAGATCGACGGCGACGCGGTCCCCTTGAAGAATGCGGATGTAGTTCTTCCGCATCTTGCCGGAGACGTACGCCAGGACTTCGTGGCCATTTTCGAGCTTCACGCGGAACGTGGTGTTGGGTAACACCTCCGTTACCGTGCCCATCATCTGAATCGCATCACCCGCCACGTCGGTTGCCTCGCTCCCCGCCATCAGCTTCCGCGGGGGGATTCTGGGGATCCATAGTCGCGTCCCGGGGCGGCAGGGTGCCACCTTCGATGTAGGACGCATGTCTTCCGCACTTGCCGCAGGTGAGACTGATCCGCTCGCCGGCCCTCGGGGGATCCTCCGGGCGCGCGGGGCGCCGTCGCGGCACCCGCTGTATAGCCCGAGCCCCACAGGAGGGACAAACCAGCGGTTGGTGCTCGCGATCGGCCGCTATCAGGCCTAGGGCTTCAGACGCCCGGTATTCCTTAACTCCCCGTCGCCCCACCGATCGACTAAGACCTCCGAGGCGAAATCTAGGCAGCCCCAAGTCTCCTTGACAGCCCTTCAGGGAGGGGTATCTCTCTGAGAGGTCGGAGGATAGCGGAAGGTGACAGCCCTCACCGGACCGGGCGAGGGGGGGTCACCGACTCATCCGGCCAACGACCTTACCTTCACGCTGACGAGTCGAAATGCCCTACTCACTCGCGATGCCCACCCTGACTTCGCGCCGGCGCCGGCGTGTCTTCGGCTTTGCGGCCTTCGCCCTGGTTGGGGCGTGTGCGGGCGCGCCGGCCGCGCCACCCCCCGCTCCCGCCGACATCCCGGCCCTGGAAGCCCGCCGGGCACAGACGCCCGACGACCCCGCGGCCAATCTGCGGCTGGGCGAAGCGTATTACTCGGCGAAACGGTACGGCGATGCCCGGGCGGCTCTCGGCCGCACGCTCCTCCATCAGTCCGACAACACCGAGGCGCTGATCTACCTCGGCTACACCTATGAAGGGCTGGGGCAGTTCGACTCGGCCCGCACCGTCTACACCCGGATCGCGGCGTCCAACCCGTCAGGTAACACGAAGAAACTGATCAACGGGCGCCTCGCGCTGGTCGCGCAGCATCAATTGGTGTACGAGGCCCGGCAGGCGCTGGCGCAGGAAGCGACACTCTCAAAGACCCCGCCGCCCCCCAACACGGTAGCGGTCATGCCTTTCCGGTATACCGGGACCGACTCGACGTACGCGCCGCTGTCCCGCGGTCTCGCGTCACTCGTGGTGACCGATCTGTCGCGCGTGCACAGCCTCCGGTTGCTCGAGCGGGAGCGGATGCAGGCGCTGCTCGACGAAATGAAGCTGACGGAAGCGGGGCAGGTGGATCCGGCGACGGGCGCGCGCTCCGGTCACCTGATCGGCGCGTCGCAGGTGGTGCAGGGGCAGTTCGACATTCAGCCCAATCAGGTGCGCGTGAACGCGACTGTCGTCCGCACCAATGACGCGGGCGTTGCCGCAACGGGCACCGGCTCGGATCGTCTGCAGGCACTCTTCGACGTCGAAAAGCAGGTCGTATTCCAGCTGCTCGGGAAGATGGGCATCACGCTGACGCCGGGGGAGCAGACCGCGATCAGTGAACGTCCGACGCGCGACCTTGAAGCCTTCCTGCTCTACAGCCGCGGACTCGCGGCGCAGGACCAGGGGAATTTCGGCGCCGCCTCGCAGGCCTTCTCGGCCGCGGCGGCGCGTGACCCCGGATTCAGCGCGGCCGGCGCGGCAGCCCAAAGCAGCGTCCAGGCCTCGTCGGCGACCACGACCACGCCGGCGGATGTCGTGTCCGCCGATCTCGGCGGTGGGGCGGGAGCGGGCGGCGGCACGCCCGCTCCGGATTTGACCAACACACTTACGAACACCATCAACAACACTGTCGGCAGCGGTGCGACCGGGATCATTCCGACCGGCGGCGGCACCGGCGGTACCGGTGGGACCCCCGGCGGAATTCCGCCGACCCGGCCTGCCGGAGTCTGTGAGGCCGTCGCGACCTGCGGTCCGCAGAACACCGGACTGTTCGGCTCCATCATCATCATCATCACCCGCCCGTAAAGGAGGCACGATGCGCCCGATGCTACGCACCGCCGTCGTCGCCCTCCTGGTTTGTGCCGGAGCGGGAACGCTCCACGGGCAGTCCGACGCGCTCTACACCCGGTGGGCCGGTTACACCGGATTTCAATTCCAGTCGTACTCCATCTCGGGCACGGCGCCGAGCAAGTCGAGCGAGTGGGCCATCCCGTTCGTGATGGTGGCGCCCCTCGGCGACAAGATGTCCGCGGATCTCACCGGTCATTACGCCAACGCCAAGGTGAGCACCGTCGGGCAACCCGATGTGACGTTGAACGGGCTCACCGACACGCAGCTCCGGCTGCTGTATACGCTGAACCGGGACCGCGCGGTGGCGTCGCTGGCGTTCAATCTCCCCACGGGCCAGCACACGCTGACGACGCAGGAGTTCGGCGTGTACGGTGCGATCGGCTCGAACTACCTCTCGTTCCCGGTCCCCGACTTCGGAACGGCGTTCGGCGTCACCGGCGGGATCGCGCTCGCGATGCCCGCGGGTGCGTGGAACCTGGGGCTCTCGGGAGCGGTCCGGTACACGGGGTCGTACACGCTCTTCTCGGATACCTCGGGTGCCGGCCAGGGTTACAAACCGGGCGTCGAGTTCCGGGCCCGGGCAGGTGTGGACCGCCTGGTGGGTCAGAAGTCCCGGCTCCTGCTGGGTCTCACGGCGTCGACGTTCTCGAATGACGAGCTCTCGGGGCCGAGTACTTCGACGGTGGTGTCGGGGAAGCTGGCGCCGGGGCTCAGGATCATCGGCGACGCGGGCTGGGCCAGCGCGCTGGGTTCTTCGACCCTGACCATCGGCGTATGGGACTACTACCGGGTCCACGGCACGTTCACCGATACGGCCAACACGGCTTTCCAGACCCCGGCGGAAAACATCCTCAACGCCGAGGCGCGCCTGACGTTCGCGGCGAGCCCGCGGTTGAGTGTGGCGCCGCTCGTGTCGCTCAGGAATTGGAGCATCGGGGGTCAGAGTGGCGGCACCTACGTGGCGGGGGGCCTCGCCGCCCGGATCGGACTCAGCGACCAGTTTGCAGCCAGCCTCGAGGGCCGGTACAGCTCCGGCAAGGCGCTCGATCAGCAGGCGATTCCCGCCCAGCTGGTCAGCTTCACCGGGGCGTCGGTGCAGGTGCTTTTGCAGTACCAGCACTAGGGTGCGGGCATCAGGGGAGGCCGGGGAGCGACCGAATTCTTGACGGTGTTCCGGGGGGGCGGTAGGTTGGCGCCACCTTCAACCAGGGAGCAGCGCGATGGCCGCTGAGCTGGGCGGATCGCAAATTTCATCGCTGCTCGAAGCCCTGCCCGGGATCGCCAGTGTGCTCCGCAGTCCTGTTGCGGACTCGCTGGTGCGGGCCATCCGGGCCGCCGCTGGAATCGGTGAGTTCACCTTCGAAGACGCGGAAGAGCTGATCCGGTACGCCGTACGGCGTGGCCTCATCGGTGCCGAAGAGGGCGACCGGGTCTTGAACGACGTGCAGGGGTCGTCGAAGGTGACGCGTAAAGCGGCGCGCGCGCCCAAGGCGAAACCCCCCGCAAAGAAGCCCGACAAGAAGCCTCCGAAAAAAGCCCGCCGCTAAACCGGGGACGTGCGCCTCAAAACGCGCATCGGGGTCGGGGTACTCCTCGCCCTCCTGAATGTCACGTGCACGGACAAGAACGTCGTCGGCCCGCAACGCTACGGGTCGACGGCGCTCAACCTCCGGGCATTCGCGTCGCCCACGCAGCCCGGGATGCCCAACATCCCGCTCGACAGCGTGCGCGTGGTGCTCCAGCGCCTCCCCGGTCTCGACACCGCCGCGAACAAGGTCTACTCCCTCGCGGCCTCGCGCGCTGACTCACTCCAGGTCGATCTCTCGGTTTCACTCGACAGGGACCCGGAGAGCTTCCAGCTCACGGTCTCGGCGTACGGCGGGAACGCGATCTGGTACATCGCCACCGATACCACCCTGATCTCGAGCTCCGCCCCCGCCTCGCCGGTGCTGGCGGTCCGTTACGTCGGACCCGGCGCGGGTGCGACGAGCGTCTCGCTGGCCCCGGTCGACACGACGGTCACCGGTGGTCAGGCCATCGCGCTGCGCATCACGGTCGACTCGGGCGCCGTTCCTCTGGCGAACGTTCCGATCGGACTCCTCTCCAGCGATTCGACCAAGGGCAAAGTCACTCAGCCCACGGCCACGACCGGCTCCTTCACCGGTGCCGCCGGGATCCGCGACAGCGTGTGGCTCTACGTCGAGACGCCGACGCACCTCCGCGACTCGACCCGGATTCACGTCGTCCCCCCGCCTTCCAAACTCGTGAAGATCGGGGGCGACAGTCAGACCGTGATCGTGAACGGGACGACGGCCGTGCCGCTCGCGGTGCGAGTGGAAGACGCCTTGAATGGCGGCTCGCCGGGGGTCGCGGTGACGTGGACGGTGACCCAAGGCTCGGCGACGATCTCGCCGCCGTCCCCCGTCACGTCCGACACCGGCGGCTATGCCCGCGTGAGCATTACGCCTTCGTCGCTCGGCACGGTGAAGGTGCAGGCGTCGGCGACCGGTCTCACCGGATCGCCGATCACGTTCACCGTGAATGTACTCGCGGGCATCGTCCACCAGGTCATCGTGGCGCCGAAGCTCGACACGCTGGCCAAGGGCGCGACGGTCCAGTTCTCGGCCACCCTCAAGGACTCGCTCGGCAACACGATTACCACCGTGAAGCCGGTGTGGACGTCCAGCAATTCGTCGGTCGCGACGGTCGACACGACGGGCTTCACGACAGCGCTGGCGGGTGACTCGACCTACATCATCGCGTCCGCGGGCGGCTATGCCGACACGGCACGCGTCTTCGTCCGCGCGCCGTCCAAGGTCGTGCTCACGCCGGCGGACACGGTCATCACGTCGATCGGTGACTCGGTACACCTGACCGGCATCGTGCTCACGAACTTCGGCGATACCGTGAAGACGGCGACGGTGATCCGCTTCGCGTCCACGGTACCCAGTGTGGTGACGGTCAATGCGGTGACGGGCGAGGCGACGCTGGTGGGCGCCGGGAACGGCGTGGTCCAGGCGACCGATACGATCAGCAAGGTGACGGGCACCGCGACGCTGCGTGTGAATCAAAAGGTCTTCAGCATCGCCAACACGCCGCCCGACTCGATCGAAGTGGGCGTGAGCGGGCAGGCGCAGATCCTGGCCACCGCCAAGGACAAGAACGGGCATGCCATCCCGGGCAAGACATTCGGCTGGCTGACCCGGAACGCGTCCGTGGCGACCGTGAACCAGACCGGCGTGGTGACGGGTGTCGCGCTCGGCCCGACCTACGCGGTAGACACGCTGGTCGATTCGGTGACGGTCTTCCGCGACTCCACCCTGGTCTCGGTCGTGACCACGCCGCCGAAGGTGATGCGGTGGGCGTTCGACACGCTCGCGATCGGCAATGGCGGCAATACCACGGTGACCGTGTCGCTCAATGTGCCGAGCGCCAATGGCACCACGGTGCAGATCATCTCGGCCGACACGACCAAGGTGAAGCCCACGCAGTCCAAGGTCACGATCGGCACCGGCGGGGCGAGTGCGTCCGTCACCCTCCAGGGGCTCGCGGCCACGGTGGCGCCGGTCAACGTCATCGCCCAGGACTCGGCGGGGATCTACCCGCCTGACACCCTTCGCGTCATCGTGGTGTCCACGATCTTCTTCACGCAGGTGAACCAGTCCACGCGCACCCAGGACTTCTATCTCAACCAGAACGAGACGCTGAACGGTCAGATCTTCCTGTCTGATCCGGCGCCGGCGGGTGGGCTGGGCGTGACGCTCGTGTTCAGCAAGGGATTCTCGAGCGCCAACCCCACCACCGTCGTGATTCCGGCGGGGCAATTGTCGGCGCCGGTGCAGTTCGTCGGTACCGGGGTGGGCACCGATTCCGTCACCCCGAGCTCGGGCGCGTTCGCCGGGAAGTTCTCGTACCTGCATGTGGCGAAAGACACGCTCACGCTCGCTCAGCCCTACCCGTACAACGGAATCATCGGCCTGGGCCAGACCGAGCAGCCGTACACGCAGATCACCTACTCGATGGATCACCAGCGGCCATTCAACATCGCGGTGACGCCGCCGGCTATCGCGACGGTGGTGCCGAACCCCGACACCATTCTGACCGGTTCCGCGAGCCGCTTGTTCACGGTGACCGGGACGGCGGTGGGCGCGGGGACGATCACGGTGAGCGCCACGAACTGGCTCTCGACCACCATCCCGTTGACCGTGACGACGCCTCAAATCATCGCGGGCGGCTTGACGAGCATGGTGGCCGGGAACCCGACGCTCGGCGGCTGGAACGCGTACTCGGGCGACACGACCCGGTACTCGCACCCGGTGGTCGCGCCACTTGCGATCCAGATCACCTCGCGCGACACGACCGTGGTGAAGGTCATGGTGGATACGTTGACCATCCCGGCCGGCCAGAACTACAACAGCTCCAACAACTCGTTGTTCGCGCAGCCGGGCGCCGGAGGGGATTCGACCTGGCTGGTGGAGACGGCGCCGGGCTACAAGCCCGACTCGTTCCTGGTCCACGTGACCAAGCCGACGATGAGTGACGGGTATGGCTACCCCTACGACGGCCGGGTGGCCCTCAACACCACGTTCCAGAACCCGATCTACGTCGGGATTCCGTACGCCCGGACCGACACGTTCGCGGTGGTTCTGAAGCACACGAACAAAGCCGGTTTCCAGGCGCCCGACACGCTCTTCATTCCGAAGGGCCAGACCACCGGCTACCTGACGAGCATCACGGGCGTGAGCCTCGGCGTCGATTCCGTGAGCATCGACACGACGAAGACGAAACCGGGCTACGTGCTCCCGGCCGGCGTGCAATGGGTCCTGTATGTCGACCCGCTCCACGTCCGGACCTACAACTATCCGACGTCCCTCGTGACGATCAGCGCGCCGACGGTGATCAACGCCTTCGCATATGACTCCGTCAATGGGCAACCGCGGAACCTGAATTCGCCGATCACGGTGACCCTGGCATTGTCGCGGCCGAACGTGGTGACCCTCGATTCGGCCAAAGTGACGATCCCGGTCGGGTCCGCCTATTCGAACTACGACACGATGCGCGTCGCGGCGGGAGTGGCGGCTCCCGATTCCACGCGGATTCTGACGACGGCACCCGGGTCTTCTCCCGACTCATCGACGTACTACATCAAGGTGAGTCCGACGGCGCTGAACCTCGCCCTTGGCTATGGCGGACAGGTCGGGAAGGGGCTGCGCACGAGCTACAGCAACTATGCCTACCTGCCGTCCGCGGCGCCCAACAGTCTTACGGTGACGCTGTCGCACGCGGTGCCCGGGAAGGATTCGGTCGTGCCGTCCACCGTGATCATCCCCAAGGGGCAGTCGAGCTCGAATTACTTCGATCTCCAGGGACTCGACTCGATCGGGACAGATACGATTCTGGCCACGGCCACGGGATTCGTCCCGGGCCGCTCTACGGTCTATCTGGAAAAGGATACGCTGGAGGCGAACCTGGCCTCGACGTGGCTGACGACATCGCAGCCGGTGAGCCTGCCGATCTTCCTCTTCGGGAAGAACGGTTACAACATGCGTCCCTCGGCGCCGGTGACGATCACGGCGATCTCAAGTGATCCGACGGTGATCGCCATCGACTCGGGATTCCACGTGAACGCGCAGCAGGACACGGTGACCAGTGTGGTCGATACGTCACAGACGTACGGGTACGTCCGGCTCGCCTTCAAGAATCCGGGAACCGTGTTCCTCAAGCTGTCGGCTCCCGGGTATCCTACGGATTCGATCGGGCCCATCACGGTGACGGGACCGTCCCTGAGCCTCTACCAGACCACGAATACGACCGGCGTGGGACAGATAGTGCTCGAGCAGGTGTCGGTTCAGAACCCGGTGACCGGTTCGCCGCTGGTCATCACCGTTCAGCGGTCGGACAGCAATCCGTTGGCTGGGGCGTCCCACGTCTTCAACTTCAGCCCGGTCACGTTGACGATCCCGGTCGGATCGAATTTCTCGAACTACGATACGCTGACCGGGGACACGATCGGCACCGCACAACTCATTGCGACGGCCCCCGGGTACGGACCGGCGACCGCCACGATTCAGGTTGGCAAGCCGCAGCTCCTCGCGCCGTCGAACATCAGCCTGCTCGTCGGAGCGCAGCCAGCTTCTGTACAGGTGAATGCGGAGGATCAGGTCGGGAACAACCGGAGCGTCAGTGCGCCGCTCTCGGTCACCGCGACGATCACAGACCCGACCGTCGCCACGGTCGATACGGCCACGAAGGTCATCCCGGCTGGCACCTACTACCTCTCGGGGTTCCGGTTCACGGGACTCAAGAAGGGATCGGTGCAGGCCGTCTTCTCGGCGGCAGGCTACAAGTCCGATACGATGCTGATTTCGGTCGACACGGCGACGATGACCATCAGCGCGCCGACCTCGATCGGCGTGGGGTTGCAGGAGAACGCGAGCATCAACCTGCCGTTCTACACGTCGACCCCGGTGACGGTAAACCTGTCGTCGACCAACCCGGGTGTGTTCACCGTGCCGGCGCAGGTCGTCATCCCGGCCAATCAGTACAATGTCACCTTCCTCGTGCAGGGAACGGGGGTGGGGACCGCGCAGATCCAGGCTACGGCGACGGGCTTCAAGAACGCGACGCCGGTGGGGCTCGTGGTGACGCCGGCGCGGCTTTTCATCTCGCCGCAGACGTCGGCCAACGCGGGACAGCAGCTGTACATGTACGTCTACGCCCAGGATACGCTCGGGAACTTCCACCCGGTGATCAACCCGGTGTCGGCGACCCTGAGCTCGAATGCCGGGGCGCACGCCTCGTTCCAGACCAACCCGGTCACCATTCTGGCGGGGAACGACCAGACACTCGCGTACGTGACGTTCGATACGGCGGGGTCGTTCAACCTGACGGCGTCGGCGACGGGCTTCGAGTCGGGCACCTACACGCCCATCACGATCTCGGGCGTGGAGATCAAGGTCGGCGTAGGGAATGCCCTGACGTTCACGCCGCAGGTCGACACGATTCCAGTGGGAACGACTGTGACATGGGTGTGGGATGCGACGAACACCAACTCGCACGGTGTGGGGTGGTACGCCTTCCCGATCGACGCGAAGCCGAACGATTCGAACGTTCAGTCGTCCGGGACGTACTCGTGGACCTTCACTGAGGCGGCGACCTACGGGTACCGGTGCATCGTTCACTCTTCCGCCATGACCGGGACCATCGTCGTCCAATAAGCCTATGAATCGCACAGCTCGAATTGCTTCCGGCATCGCGCTATCTCTGCTGGTCATCACCTGCACCGATCGAGATCTCAACGGCCCTCGCTATCAGGGCCGGGTGGGACTGAACCTCGCGGCCTTCCGGAATCCGGCGCCCACCAGCGGCCAGCCGCCGATTCCCATCGACTCCATCACGGTCGACCTGACGAGCCTCGACGGCTCCCCGGACTACGATACCGCCTTCGCCTTCGGGGGCCTGCCGTACACCAATGACTCGGTCATCGTTGGCCTGATCGTACCGCTGAAACACCCGGTGCAGACGTTCGCGCTCGCCCTGACGGTGAAGGGGCAGGGGCATACCTGGTTCGTGGTGTCCGACACGGTCACCGTGAAGCCGGGGAGCAATGCCCTTCCAAACCCCATCGCCAGGTTCGTGGGACCCGGAAGCAACGCCGGGCTGCTCTTCATCGGTCCGCAGGATTCCACGGTGGTGCCGGGACTCCCCGTGGCGCTCCACGCGAGCGTCTCTGATTCGTTCGAAGCAACGTTGACCGGCGTACCCGTCGGCTACCGGCTGCAGAACCCCGCCCTCGGCACCATCACCTATCCGACGTATCTGACGCCGATCCTGGTGCCGAAGAATCCGGGTACCACGATCGATACCACGTGGCTGATCGGCGAGACGCCGAACCACATCATCGACTCGACCCAGATCTACATCGTGCCGAAGACCGGTGGCGGTGCCCCGGTGCGCATCTACATCGCCGCCGGCGCCGCGCAGGTCGACACGCCCCAGGCGGTCCTGCCCCTTCCGCTCCAGACCCTGGTCACCGACGCGAACGGGATCCCGGTCGCGCTCGCCAAGGTGTCGTGGGCCAAGACCGGTCAGGGGTCCTTCGTGGCCGCTTCGGACACCGTCGTCGCCGACTCGTTCGGCTTCGCCAAGATGACGTACAAGCTGGGCACCGGACTCGGGACCGATACGATCACCGCCTCCCTGGTCGGCACGTTCGCCGGAGCCCCGCCGTCAGTCACCTTCACGGCCACGGCCGACACCGGTCTCACGCTGTCCTTCGACACCACCGCCTACATGCTCGGCAAGGGGCAGGTGACGCCCTACATCTCGGTGTCGACCCGGATCCCCGTCGGATCCAATCTGACCGTCCACATCGGCCGCAGCGACAGCACCGCGGCGGCCGGCGCCCAGACCTTCGGGCTCGCGACGAACAGCCTGATCATTCCCGCCACCGGCACGGTGGCGTGCTGTATCCAGATTACGGGTAACAACCTCGGCTCCGCGACGCTGATCGCACACGCGGCCGGATATCAGAACGCGTCGGCGAACGTGACCGTCACGACACCGAAACTCATCGTGGATTCGAGCTTGGTTACCTACGACGGCACGCTCTCTGTGCCGACGCTGCTCGAGACCGCGGATTCGACCGGCGCGGTCCACTATACGGCGACCGACCTGGTGATCCGGGACTCGGTCTCCGACCCGACCATCGCAAGCGGGGATTCCGTTTCCTACACCATTCCAGCGGGCAACTTCCTGGCGGTGCCGAACATCGCGGGTAACAAACCCGGGAATACCGCGATCACGTGGCGGGCGACAGGCTATCCGTCGGCGGTCACTCAAGTCCAGGTCGACACCGCGTTCCTGTACGTCTACGCGGGCGCCCCATATGCGGCGGGACTCGGCCAGGTCTCGACCGGCAACTACCTGTACTTCCCGGCGGCGGTACGGTCCACGGTGGTGATCAGCCTGTTCAGCTCCAACTCCAGTGTGTTCACGGTGCCGGCGACCGTCACCATGCTGCCGGATTCGTTCCTGGTGTACTTCCCGATCACCGGGACGGGGCTGGGCAGCGCCAATTTGACCGCCCGGGTCCCGGGTGGGTTCGTCTCCGACTCGGTGCAGAGCATGACCGTCAATACGCCCCTGGTCCAACCCGTCGTCGCGGGCTCGGTGTCACGCGGGGTGAAGACCCAGGTGTACGTCTACGCGGAAGACACACTTGGATACAAGTCCGGGAATGTGATCACTCCGCTCGCCGTGACCGTATCGACCACGGACCCGAACGCGGTCTGGGACTCGACGCATCTGACTATTCCGGCGGGGTCGTCGTACGACTCGATCGGCGTGACCTTCAACAGCACCGGGCAGTTCACGGTGTTCGCCAGCGCATCAGGCTATACCACCGGCAGTACGATCACCAACGCTGCGGCTCCCCCCGTGGGCGTTTCGGCCGCGCGGGCCAGTGTGGTGCCGATGCGGATCAGGGTGATGCCGATGTATCCTGATTCGTTGCGACGGCCCGTGTCGCCGCGGGTCCGGGCGAAGCCGACCCCGCCGCGACGGTAGGGCCAGGGGGACTAGACCCGGAAGCCCTTCATCAGGGACCGGAGCTTCTCGGCGGCCTGCAGCAGGCCCCCTGAGGAGGCGGCCATCTCTTCGGTCGAAGCGCCCTGCTCTTCGGCGGCGGCACTGACTTCCTGGGCGCCGGCGGCGTGGTTCCCCGCGCGGGACGACACTTGCTGGGCCCGCTCGCCGATGTGATCGGTAACCTCGCGATTGACGCTGGCGGCCTGCCGGACCCGCGCCGCCGCGCGCTCCACCTCTTCCACGGCCGCGACGATCTCCGCCAGTCCCGTGGCCGCTCCCCGCGCCGTAGTCTCGATCCCGTGAACCTTGGTCTGGCCGGACCCCATGGTGACCGTTACCTCGTCCACGCGCTTCCGGATGGCATTCGTCGTTTGCGCGACATCCTCCGCCGCGCGTGCGGATTCGTCCGCCAGCTGCCGGACCTCCTGCGCCACGACCGCGAAGCCGCGGCCATGCTCACCGGCCCGGGCAGCCTCGATGGCGGCATTGAGGGCCAGCAGGTTGGTCTGCGATGAGATCCGCTTGATCAGCTCGACGAAGTCGTCGATCGCGGCGCTCTGCTGGGCCAGCGCGGTGACCTGACTCGAGGTGGTCTGCACGACCTCCCGCACTTCGAGCAGAGCGGTGGACGCGGCCATGACGTCGTGGCGGTGACGGTCGGCCACGTTGCGAATCTCTTCGCCGAGCTTCGTGACCCGTTCCGCCGAATCCGCGATCTCCGTGGCGGCGGCCTTGAGCTGGGCGAGTCCCGCCCCCATGTCGTTCAGCTCGTTCCGCTGCTTCTCCGCGCCCGACGAGATATCGACCATCGCGGTCGACACCTCGGCGCTCGACGCGGCCAGCTCTTCGCTGACGGCCGACAAATCTCCAGCCGAGGTCGCGATGCGGTCCGCTTCGGTGATCACTTCCGTGACGACGCCACGGAGCCGTTCACCCATGTCCCGAATGGCGCCGGCGAGAACCTCGAACTCGGTGGGCATCTTCCCGGTGCCCACCGGCCGCAGGTCACCGGCCCCGAAGCGTTCCGCGGCGGTGGCGAGCCGGCGGAGGGGATCTTCCACGACGGTGAGCGTGCCCCAGCCGATCAGCGTGCCGCCGACCACCGCGAGCACGAGCACACCGCTCAAGAGGATGGTCATCCGCCGCGCGAGCGAGCCGAGGCGGTCCGTGGCCTGGCGGGAACGATCGGCCTGCCGCGCGCCCAGAGACAGCAAGATGGTGGTGAGCTCGCGGGCAGGGCCACGGGCTTGCTGGGCTTCCTGCTCCGCCTGCGGCGCGCGGCCGACGTCGGCGAGCGCGTGCGCGAGCGAATAGGTCACCTCGATCTCGCCCTGGATCTGCTGGACCCGGTTCACCGCGAGCCGGTCTTCGACAGTGAGGCCTTCGATGCCGCTCAGGTTCTTGGCGTCCGCGAACGCCGAGTCGGCGTTCTGATGGAAATCCGCGGCGGCGGCCGCCGAGGGCTCGTTCAGGTACTGTTCGGCGGCGCGGATCTCGGCGAACGTCGACGCCATCACGGCGGTCGAGACCTGATTCGAGGTCTGGAGCCGGGCAAGCTCCTGCGCGACGGCGTCGCGCATCTTCCAGAGGGAGTAGATCCCGGCACCCGACCCGATGAGGAGCAGCAGGGTCAGGGAGGCGAACCCGGCGACGATGCGCCAGCGAAGAGTGTCAAACCGGCCGATCATTTGGTGCGGTCGAGCTCGAGGTGCCCGGCGTGCACCACGCCGATCACGACGGCCTTGGCCGGCACGTCACCCAGGGAATCGAAGGCGATGGTCCCTGTGACACCCTCGAAGGCGGGATGGCCCCGGCCCACCTGGGCCAGGTAGTCGCGGATCGCATGCCGGTCTGGTCCCACCTGCTCGATGGCCTTCGCGAGGAGATTGACCGCGTCATAGGTCTCCGCGCCGGTATCGTTGGGGCGGTCGCCATGATTGGCGCGGGCGTAGGCGGCGACGAAGTTGGCGTTCGTGGCCCCAGGCCGGTCGGCGAGGTACGACAGCGAAATCCGCGTGCCCTCGGCGAGCGTGGTATCGGCTTCGATGCCCGCAAGTCCATCGCCGCCGATCACCGGCACCTTGCTACCGAGGCGGCGCAGATCGCGGAGCGCGAGGGTGCCGCCCTCGGGATCGGCGCCGACCACCAGGACATCCGCGCCACCGTCGCGGTTGATGCGGGCGAGGTACGGCTCGAGGGACGGCGTCGTGGCGAAGTACGGATCTTCGGAGACGATGGTTCCGCCCAGCTGGCGGAACTCGCGCGAGAAGGCGCGCTTCATGCCCCGGCCATAGTCGTCATTTTCGAAAAGGACGCCCACACGGTTCGCGTGGAGAGTGTTCCGGGCGAAGCGCGCGAGCGCGGGCCCGTGCGCCAGGTCAGTGGGGCAGGTCCGGAAGAAGTAGGGGGACACGCCGGACAGGTCGGGACTCGAGGCGGTCGGCGAGACGACCGGGACCGGGTTACGCCCGCTGCCGTAGACCCCCATCGCCGCCTGCGTGATGCCGGAGGTCACGTGCCCGACGACCGCGACGACGGAGCCATCATCGACCAGGCGTCGCGCGATCCGGACGGCGACGTTGGGGTCACCGGAATCAGGCAGGAAGCGGATTTCGAGGTGCCGGCCGCCGATCCCGCCGCGGGCGTTGATCTCGCCGGCGGCCAGCTCGGCGGCCTCGCGCATGCTCACCCCGCTGGCCTCCTTCACGTCTCCGGAGACGGCGATCGTGACGGTGCCACCCGACCCGGAGCAGGCGACGGCCCCGATGACCGTAACGAGGGTGCAGAGCAAGGCCATTGTCCGCAGGGGCGAACTCCCGAAGGGGTGAACCGCGGCAAGGTTAAGGCCGCGCAAGGGGTTCCGCAATACGCACGGGGGGATAAGTTGGACCCGTGGATCAGGTCGCCACGCTCTTCCAATTCACCGGCGCACTGGAACGCCTGCTCACGACGCGGGACACCGCGGCGTTCGAAGCGGTGTGGGACGCTGAAGAGCTCGAGCGTGTGGGGTGGGAGGCGGTCACGGTCGCCCGCCATCCGGAATCGGAGTCCCTCGAACGGGGGCTCGCGGCGCTCGATCGCAATCTCCTCGCGGCCCTCGCGCGCGCCCGCGCACTGCCCGACCTGCACACCAGCACTTTCCGGGTGCCCGAGTTGGAGCGCTGGCAGCATGCGGCGGCGGCGGCCCTGGTCGCTTCACGCTGGGGCAGTGCAGGGCTGCGCACCGTGATCGCGGACCCGCTCGCGCCGTTGGCCCGCCGGTATTTCGCGTTTCTGGCCCTGGCGGAGCGTCATCCGCCCGCTGCGGGTCCCTTGTTTCAGCGGTATCTCAGGACCCCTGCCTCACATCACGCCTTCATCGCCGCGGCAGTGGAGGCGGCACGCTGGTATCCCGGCCATGTCGAGGATCTGCTATCCCTGTTCGACCGGATACGCGGCGAGCAGCTGCGGCGCCGCTTCCTCGGTCCGAAGATCCTCGGGTCCCTCTACTATCTGGGCGACCCGAAGGCGCTCCCGCTCTTTCAGGAACTCTGCATCAGCGGGCACACCGACGCCGACGCGGGGACCTGCGAAGTGATCCGGGCTCTGGTCGCGGTGCGCCGCCAGACGGGCGCGGTACCGGCCAGCGCCAAGTACGCGGACACGCAGTCGGCCGAGGTGCTGTCGGTGTTGGATGCGGCGGAAGCGATGTATGAGGAAGAGCGTGGCCGGCTGGCGCCGGTCACGGTGATCTAGGGCCGCGTCTTTTTCGTCGTATCGTGGGGCACGTAGTGCCCGATGCCGCGCATGACGTCAGTATCGGTGAGCTGGATGAAGATCCAGCGCCGCGGTCCCCGCGCGCGCCAGGTGAGCCGGACGAATTGGGCGCCTTGCCGCCATTGCCATGACGCCGTCCCGACCGGATGCGGCGGGCCGTAGCGGGCCCGCAACTCCCGCTGAGCCTTGATCACCAGCTCGCTCGTCCCAGAGTCTCCGAACGACACCACGTCCGCCCGGCCGTCGATGAAGTGTCCGCTCAGGTAGAACTCCGCTCCATCATCCGGATCGTGGATGATGACGCCGCACTCCATTACCTGGGCGGTTCGCGTGGACGTGTTGCACAGGAGCGGCGTTGCCCCGGCGCGGGTCAGCGCCCGCGCCCGCGTTTCGAACTCGGCGGCGGTGACCCCGGGATGAAAGCCGCGGTAGGGCAGGAGGCCCTGGGGCGCGGCTGCCGGCTGGGCCTGCGCGGCCAGAAGGGTGGGAGTGAGGGCGAGAGCAACGGTCAGCGCGCGCATGCGAACACAATATAGGGTTGAAATGAAAAACGGGCCCGGTGAGCGTCACCGGGCCCGTCTCCCTCCAGCGATCCTGCGGTTTTCGTCGCCGGTCAAACCTTGCGGACGTTCTGCGCCTGCAGTCCCTTGGGTCCCTGAGCGACCTCGAACTCCACGCTGTCGCCCTCTGCGAGACTCCGGAACCCTTCCGCCTGGATCGCCGTGAAGTGGACGAACACGTCTGGTCCCGACTCCTGCGCGATAAAGCCGAAGCCCTTCGCGTCGTTGAACCACTTCACCTTGCCCTTGGCCATCTGTTGCATCCTCGAACTGAGGGGCACTGCCCCGGAATGGTGCGACGCTGACCACCGCGATCAGCGACGGGCTCAAACAAAAACCGCGAGACCTGTTGGTTCTCGCGGTGCGCAGTCTAACCGGTGACGGTGCCACGTCTTGCTTGAACCGAGGCTGAAAGTAGAGGCCACTTTTCAGGGTGTCAAGAAACGTAAATGACCATACGCGAACGGCTTGCGTGACCCGGTTTCTCGTTTGGCGTAATAACGACACTATAACGACAGTCAAGTTGCAATGGAACCATAACCCGATATCGGGGAATATCTTATGGCTTGGCGTTCCGTGTCGGGAGGGGAGGCAGTCCGACCATGGCGCGCCACGCGCCGATGGACACTTCATAGCTCTGAAGCAGGAGAGTGAGATGTTCCACCGAAGTCTTGGGATCGCGCGCCGCGGTTTGCTCGCACGTGGTCGTCTCGCGGGCGACGGAGTCGATCTGAATCACAACCTGCTTTGCGATCTTCCGGTTGTCGCCGACGGGGTAGGCGGTGGAGCTCATCCGCGCGACACCGGTGTGCATGAAGCCGCGGCCCGTCCCGCAGAATCCGGCGAGGAGTTTTCCGGCCCGCTTGAGCTGCGAGGCATTGGTGCCCGCACGCTGGACGTTCTCGATCCCGCTCTTGATCTGGCCGATGCCCCGCGCCGCCGTGCGGAGCCCGTCCATCCACTTGAGCTGTTCCGCCGTCGGCGGCGGCACCGAGTCGTGATGAGTCGAATCGGGTGGCTTGGGCGCCGGCGTGGTGTCCTGGGCCACCAGCGGCAGAGCCGCCAGCGCTCCGGTCACGCTCAGCAACACGACGAGTCGACGCATTCGCATCTCCTGTACAAGGTCTGTCTGGGCAAACGGCACAGGGTTATAATCACACAATGACCGTTCCCGCAACCTCACGGATCGTTCGCACCTTCGACGACCGGGCCGACGCCCTCGCCCACTTCTTCCAGCGGGCCGGAGAAGCGCCGCGCCTGCTGGCGTTCGACGATGCCGTGGGCTGCCCCCTGGATCAGGCCCTCGCGGCCATCGAGTGGACCGCGGCTGTCGGCATTCTCGCCGAAGACGACCTCCTGCACGCGGCCCGCGTAAGCGCCGATGCGGCGGCGGCCGTCGTGGAGCGCCGCGACGGGGAAGCCCGGGTCTACGTGTACTTCGGGCCGCAGATGGATGCCCCACCTGCCGACCCCTACGAAGGCACCCTGCTCTACGACGAGCCGGGTGTCCGCGCCTATATCTTCGCGCACCGCGTCCATGCGGTCGCCCACTTCCTGCGGGCCACTCAGGGGGACGGCGCGGTCCTCAGCATGCTTTCCCGCCGGGCTCCCGAGCTCCGGCATGTCCGGCGCTGGATCCAGGCGCTCTTCGCCGAGCCCGTCGGACACCACTCTACCCAGCTCCTCGGCGGGTGGTTCGCCACCAGCGGGGCCGGGTGCCTCTTCCTGCCGCCACAACCGGGCGAACCGTTCACCTACTGCGAAGTCGGTATCGACTCCTGATGCTCCCATTCTGGGTGTCGCTCTGGGGCGCGCTCGTCGCGCCCGCGTCCTCGTCACTTCACCAGACCCCCGACAGCGCCGTGCTCAGACGCTACGGCGATGCGGTCGATGCGACCTCCGACACGCTCGACATGCTCCGCGGGCTCGCGCAGGCGTTCCGCAACGATCTGCAAACGGCCTCCCCGACCCTCGTCCTGGAGCGCGCCACGTCGGTGCAGACCGCATGCTTGTCAGGAGTCACGAGCGTCAGGCGTCTCCAAGGAATGCTCGCGGCGGGTGCCGTGACTCCCAAGTCCGCGCGCAGCCAGGCGAAATTCCGCGTCACCGCGGAGGAAACGGTCGCGGCGCTCGAGCGCTGCGTGCGCAATTGGCAGCCACTGCCTCGCACCAACACTCGCGCGGATACGTTACGCGCCTGGGGGCCCTATCGTGTCAACGAGATCGAGCAGGCTCTCCGCAAATTCGATCTCGCGCGGTTCACGTTCGCGGCCACCGCGGGACTGCCCAAACGCCCCGCTAAGTAGCCCATGTGGGAACGTGCACACTGTGGATACACAACTCCACATCGTGTGGATGAACCTCCGAACAGACGATTCACCCGCGTCTTACGTTCCACATGTCGTGCACATCGAAGTGAGCTAACCCGAAGAAATATCGGCACTTGCGCCGCTTTTCGGCGCTCCTATATTGCGTCCCACGCGCCTTGAGGGGAAGGGTGGAGGCCCAGCGCTTCCACAACGCCTTTAAGGTGGGTCCGGGCGGAAATTCCGGGGAGGGCGCCGACGCAAACAAGGGCTCAGGCGCCCGTTGATCCGGGAGAGTGCTCTCTCCGGCTCGGACAGATGGAGCCAGTCGCGTTGCTTCATCCACGTCGAAGTAGTGCCTCGGCGTGCAGTGCGGAAGGTCGGTCCGCGACCCGATCTGACCCGCAGCACTCACACTGGTGAACCTTGCGGCCCGGCCAGGCTGCTCGGGGATCAAAGCCGGAGCTCCTGTTCGCCCTACCGAATGACGCAACAGTCAACCGGCGGCGGCGGGAAGAAGAACGAGGGAGTGAATCCCTTGGCTCCGGGTAGCCGGTGCGCGAAGCCCCCGGGTGGGTAACCATCCGGGGGCTTCGGTTTTTATTAACGCCACCTGACATCTGCCGGGCGAAGACTCCCCCCCC
>Ga0126371_10000184_pt1 | contig 47882 bp, 44 predicted proteins | sample PanSoiMetaPlot_4_FD_110145 | JGI IMG/M metagenome (GOLD analysis project Ga0126371, IMG submission 110145) | Tropical forest soil microbial communities from Panama - MetaG Plot_4 | ecosystem: Environmental > Terrestrial > Soil > Tropical forest > Bulk soil | place: Panama | collected 2016-02-17
AAGAACTGGAATAGAGCGCAGTACCAAGTCGTTTGCCACGGTGGTCAGTGACCTTGACAAGACAGCCGGGCGGGACGCCGTCAGTCTCGAGGACGTCGGAGCGATATACCCAGACGTGGCCCTGCTTCAGTCGGGAGGCACCGCGGGCAGAGACTTTAAGGCTAGGAAGATCCATATGCTTTGCAGTCGGGGGCATGGGGACATGGTAATGCCTAGGCGGAATGACTCTCCCACGTCGGAGAAGATTCATCCATGTTTGGCGCAGCCGGAGTCATAAGGCGTGGTTGAACGAACGGGAAACGCATATGCAATGCGTCCGGATGACAGCGATGCCGTGGCGACATTCCACCGGCAACTTGAGATTGTCGAGAAGAACTTCGGACCGGAGTCCGAAAAGGCGTTCAATCCTCTGCGATATTTAGGGCAACTAGAGGTTGTCCAGAAACACTATCAGGAAGCGGAGAGTATCTACGGCCTGCCCTTGCCATCAACACAAGATCGATTGGGGGACAACAATCTAATGGCGGTCGGAGAGCTTGCGGGGACTGGCACACTTGTACCAAGAGCAGAGCGCTTGGCCGAAGGCGGAAGTGTATCTGCTGCGCGCGGTAAAAGGCGCGGAAGGCGTGGGGAATGGGAATGAGATGATTCCGCTCCGGGGACTATGCGATCTGTACGATCGCGGGGACAAGCCGGATAAGGGACAGGCCTGCTGGCATCGCGTGACGGAATTGATGGCGGTGCAGTACGGCGAGAATAGCCCGAAGCTGACTGAGTCGCTGGGCAGCGAAGCGAAGGCCCTGCGGAAGCTGGGGCGCGCCGATGAGGCTGAGAAGGTGGAGGAACGGATCGCCAAGATCCATCAGACTTCGGAATCGCGATCGTTCCTTAGCTCAGTTTTCCTGAAAAACCAACCCCACCTCTCGACACGAAGGGGGGCGCAAAATGGCGTGTCCGGCTGAGCACACTCAGTCACGGCCGCTTTGGCCGAAGCAGGAAGATCATTTCTTCCGCCGTATTGTCGAGCGGGGTTTTCGCAAAGGATCCGTATTCGGCGACTGGCTCGAGGTCGGCCATCAAGAACAGCGCTCGCAGGTGCGGATAGGTGTAGTACGACATCTTGAGAGATTCTCTTTCCTCACAGATCAGTTCTTCGTTGCGATAGGTTCGGAAGATGAAAGTGAGAGCGAGCGATTGGTTGATCTTATCCAGCGCGTCTTTCCGGTAATAGCGCCGAATGATGGTGTCTGAAGTCGGCGACCATTCAACTTCAAGTTGCTCTTCTCCTATTTTCTGCGGCAGGCGCTCGAACTTCGGATAGAAGACGTCGAACGCCAGAATGCCACCTTTGGCGACATGAGCAGCAGCAGATTTGAGCGCAGCCACCTGATCTGTCACCGTGAACATGTGCTGCATGGGACGGAACGGCATGGTCACGAGCGGGAAAGTGTGGCCAAGGCGGAAGTCGCGCATATCACCAGTGTGAAGCGTGATGCGCCTCTGTACTTGAGCAATCTCCCGGCCAGCGTTTTCCCTTAGTACATCGAGCATCGGCCAGGAAATGTCCAGACCATGAATTTCGATTCCTGCGCGCGCAGTTGGTAATAGGACGCGTCCCGTGCCGCAACCGATTTCGAGCAGCGGACCACCGGTTTCTTTGGCCAGGTCGACGTAGAAGCGTGCGTCGGTCACGTCGATGGTGCCGTACGCGCCATCGTAGTATTTCGCGGAGATGAGATAGGAATCGGTGGTTGTCGGCATGCTGAATAGTTCACTTTAAGACAAATGCTGACGTTACGGCCTTTCTTCTCATGAGCAGAAGACCGCTTTGAGAATCTTAATGTCCGAAAAGTGATGGGCGGGTGATCCCTGGACGATCAGCAAGTCGCGCTTCACGCGACCGGACAGCCAATGGTGGCTGTCCCCACACGGCTTGTTTAGCTGGCGGCTTGCTCGGTTGGAGTTGCGGGAACGGCGTGCTTCGCGTGCGACCCGCTGGCGGCCTCGTGTCGGGCGGCGTCAAGGTCGGCATTGAGGGAATCGAGAATTACCATCGGGAGCTCGTCACCGAAACCGTCGAGCTCTTCTTCGGACCAGTTGCCGTTGAGGCGGGTGGAGCCAGTGATGTCTTCGGGGAAAGCCTGGCGATAATCGCCTTCACGGATGAGGATGTCGCCGAGCAGGCGTCCGGTGTGGATGTCGTAGACGCGGCGGCTGGCTTGGCCGCTGGCGTTGGTGAGGCAAAGGAAGACTTCGCCATCGGCGGCAAATTCGGCGCGGTAATACCAAGCCTGCGGCGCATCGATCTTGGGATGATGTCGCTTGGGGCGGTGGATCGTTTCTTTCTTCTCGACTAACTCTTCCTTCGGATTGAAATAGAGGATGCGCTGGCAGGAGTCACAGACGACCGTCTCTTTCCCGGACCGAACCTCGTTGTATGTCTGGGGACGAAGCATGACCTGGCATCCCATGCACTTGTGATCGCGGACTTCGGCGATACCGCTGCCGCGGAATTTGGAGACGCGCTCGTAATGGCGGAGCAGGTCTTCACGAACGCCGGTGCGGAGCTGGTCGCGTTTCGCCTTGGTTTCAGCGAGTAGTTTCTCGTCTTCGGCAGTGCGCTGGCGGGCCTGTTCTTTTTCCTTCTCGATCTCGGCGGTTTCGGCTTTCACCTCAGCCTGCGCAGCCTTGACTTCTTTATCGCGAGCGTCGGCGTTGACCATCAGCTCGAGGATCTTATCCTCATTCGCGGTAATTTCCCTTTCCGCAAACTGAATTTCGTGCAACAGAGCCTTGTACTGGTCGTTGGTTTTTACGTCGAGAGATTGATCGCGATACTTGGAGATCTTGCCGCGGAGGTCGCTGATGTTGGTTTCGTATTTGCGGCGCGAGGTTTCGTCGGCTTTGACGGCGGTCTGGGCCTTTTCGAGCTGGGCTCTGGTTCCAGCGAGCTTCTGTTCAATGACCGTAACGCGTTTGGGGAGTTCGGCGACTTCGTCCTGCAGGCGGCGAATCTCCTTGTCCGTGTCCTGCAGTTTAAGAAGGTTTTCTATGTCTGGGAGCATCCGACTGCTTTCATTTTATCACGCGGAAGAGCGGTTTTCGGCGAAGGAAACGCCGGGCGAGCCTAAGTCTTCGCTTGGATTCTTCGTGGCTTCTTTGCGGCGTTCTTGCGGCGCCTTGCTTGCCTTCCCGCAATCTTATTTTTGCCGCCCCAGCCGCGAGAAAGGCCGCTGAGACCGCCGAGTAATCGCCGATTTCGCCGTCAACTAACCTTCTGCGGGCTGACGGTACACGTTGCCACTTCCCAACCACTGGACTTTTGCCGGGTGTTACACTCGGGGGTTCGCCTGTGGGGCGTGTTCACCACATTCCTGCGAGGTCACTTCGTGAAAAGAAGAAAGATTTGCTTCCTGCCTGGCTTTGCCCTAAGCGCGGTGTTCGGTTGTTGTATCACCCAGGTTGCGACGGCCCAGAACCAACCAGCCAAGCCTTTAACCATTGAAAATCTATTTCAGCCGGGAGGACTGGCAGGGCGCGGTCCGGAGACCACGACGTGGAGTCCGGATGGGACGCGAGTGTCGTATGTGCAGCGTGACGAAAAAGGAGAGAAAGGCGAACTGTGGTATGTGGATGCCGCGACCGGCGAGAAGAAAGTGCTGGTCAGCGCGGCGAAGCTCGCATCGCTCGATCCGGATGTAAACAAAGTCAAGAATGAGCGTGAGAAGGAGCGCCTGACGCGGTATCACGTTGCGGCGTACTTGTGGGCTCCGGATTCGAAGCACCTGATGTTTGACTCGCAGGGGCAGTTGTGGCTTTACGACCTGGGAAATGAGACGGCGGTACAGTTCACCTCGGCGCCGGACCCGAGCGGCGATCCGAAGTTTTCGCCCGACGGCAATCACGTGGCGTATGTGCGCAAGCACAACTTGTATGTGCGTCCGACGAATGGCAAAGACGAGAAGCAGCTGACCAAAGACACTGGCGACAACTTACTCAACGGCGACATCGATTGGGTTTATGCAGAAGAGCTCGGTGTGCGCAGCAATTATTTCTGGTCGCCCGACAACAAAGAAATTGTCTTCCTGCACATGGACGAAACCAACGTGCCAACGTATCCGATCACCGACTGGATTCCGACGCATCCGACGGTGGATCAGGAGAAGTACCCGAAGGTGGGAGATTCGAACCCCGTGGTGAAGCTCGGGGTGGTTGACATCAATAAGGGCAAGACGCGATGGATCAATCTCACCAACGATGCAGATACCTATATTCCGCGATTTGGCTGGGTAAAGGAAGGCGTGATCTGGGCGCAAGTGCTCAACCGGACCGAGGACAAGATGGACCTGTATTTCGTGGACGCGAAAACAGGGAACTCCCGGATTGTGCTGACTGAGGAAACTCCGGGGGCGTGGATCGATTTTGAACACGTGGAAGCAAAGATCCTCAAATCAACTCCGCAGTTCCTGTGGCCGAGCTGGCGAGATGGGAATATGCACCTGTATCTCTACAGCTTCGACCAACAGAATCCGCTGGCATCCGACGCGAAGCTGGAACGTCAACTGGAGAAGGGCGATTACGAGGTGGAGGGAATCGATGGCGTCGACGAAGCTGCGGGCACCGTGTTTTTTGAAGCGAACAAAGATGATCCGCGGCAGACGCACATCTTCTCGGTGCAGCTCGATGGGACAGGGCTCAAGGCTCTGACCACGCAAGAGGGACAGCACTTCGCTAACTTCAGCGATGATGGCAAGCACTACACCCATATGTATTTTGGTCCGCAGAGCGCCCCGACACTTACGTTGTGTGGGCTAGGAGGGGCGTGCAGTCCGATCTGGAAAGCGAACGATGAGATTGCGGAATATGGATTGCGATCGCCGAAGTTTCTGGAGTTCAAGGCAGACGACGGGACGACCTTGTATGGGCGGTTGCTGCTCCCTCCGGAGGGCGTAGCGAGCGGAAAGATTCCGGTTATCGTGAACATCTACGGCGGCCCGGCGGCACAGACGGTGCGCAAGGGTGTGCCCGACGCATTCGATGAAATTCTGTCGCGCAAAGGCTTCGCGATTTTCTCAGTCGATAATCGTGGTACACCGGGGCGTGACAAGAAATTCCAAACCGCGATCCGACACGAGTTCGGGGAGGTGGAACTGAAAGATCAGCTCACGGCGCTGGATCAACTGCTGGCGCAATATCCACAACTCGATAAGGATCGCATTGGCATTTGGGGCTGGTCGAATGGCGGATCGATGACGCTCTATTCGATGACGCATTCCCATCGATTTAAGGCTGGTGTTGCGGTGGCTCCCGTGACGAATCAGGTCAACTACGACTCGATTTATACCGAGCGATACATGGGACTGCTGAAGGATGACAAGGCAGGTTATGAAATGTCGGATGTCACCAAGAATGCTGACAAGCTGCATGGAGCGCTGCTGCTGGTGCATGGGACCAGCGACGACAACGTGCACTTTCAGAACAGCATTCAGATGATCAACGCGTTGATCAACGCGGGAAAGCAGTTCCGGTTGATGATTTATCCGAACAAGACGCACAGCATTGCCGGGAAAGATGCGCGCGTGCATCTGTTCACGATGATTGTGGATCACTTTGAGAAGGAACTGAAGTAGGTCGTCCTACCCGAAACTAACTGGGTTGTCGTCGTGAGCGGAGCCAGGCATCTGTGTGACTTGTCTTCAGCGCGAATGCTGCATACGATCAAGCGATTTGAGGACGTGGCGGGCCGCAGAATTACTTGTGCTTTTCAGATTTTTTCGAAGAAGTGCTGCTGTCTTTCGCAGTCGTATCCGATTTCTTCTCGTCCTTTTTAGTTTCCTTCGAATCTTTGCTGCCGGAATCGGACGACGTGTGCGACTTCTTGGCGTAGTCGGTTACGTACCAGCCTGAACCCTTGAATTGGACGGCGGGCGCGGAAATGATCTGCTCGACCGGGCCTCCGCACTCGGGGCACTTCTTCACCGGCTTGTCGGAGAACTTCTGGATTTTTTCAAAACGATGACCGCACTTCTTGCATTGATATTCGTAAAGAGGCATGGATGTGAGACGGTTGTGAGGAAAAACTCAGTTTCATATTGATTCTAGGGCGAGGGTTCGATTGCGTCAATTTTCGTGCGGAAGAAAGGCTCCGACCACGAAGCACACCAGGGAACACGAAGGAGTCAAGGGCATCATTCCATCCACCCCTCAGTTCCCTTGGCGAACTCAGCGAGCTCTTTTTCTTTGCGCACTCGGCGGTGAAAAAAGCATTGTCGCTAAGTTCACAGAGGCTTCGCTGAGGTCGCCGCGGAGCCAAGATCGTATTCAAGCTGACGCAGTACCATACGTCCGTTTTCTTCGGGGACCTTCGCGTCCCTTGTGGTTCAAAGACTTCTTTCCTTTAGGAGCGATATTGCGCCAGGCGGCCTCGATCGCTTTTGCCATGATTTCCTTGCTGGCGTTCTTGAGGTAGACGCTGGTGGCGCCGCGGCGTCCCCAAGTGCCGTTCACCGGGACGAAAACGTCCGGATGGTCCTTTGAGAAATAGTGCTGGTCTTCGGGCGAAAGTTTGACCATGCCCCTGGTTTTATCGGGATAACCGAGCGTGGCAAAGATCTTTCCGGCGACGCGGAAGTCGGGATGATCCATGTGCGAATGCTCTTCGGTGTCTGGGAAAGACAGAGCGATTTTGCGGAATTCGCTGGCAGTCATCGGGCACCTCCGAGGTCGGTACGTTAGCACAACTCGGCGAGGATGGGAAAAGTTACGTTTCACGACACAACTAGACATTCGGAGTTTCGTTGATAGCGTCGTCTCATTCGATAGCGTGATCCTGAGCGCAGCAGTTCTTCCTCCGCAGCGAAGAGCCTGCGGAGCTGACCGGTGAAGGGATCTCGTGCGAGACGAAGCTGAAGCTTATGAGCGCCACGCGAGATCCCTCGCCCCGCTGGTGAAAGCGCGGGGCTTCGGGATGACGCCGACTAGCATGAAGAAGCAGTGGTAGACTCCGGCCATGACGGAAGAGGTGAAGATTGCGGGCCCGGCGCTCTATCTTGTCGGCACGCCGATAGGGAATCTGGAGGACATCACGCTGCGGGCGTTACGCGTACTGAAGGAAGTCGACGTGATAGCTTGCGAGGACACGCGTCAGACCCAGAAGCTGCTCAATCACTTTGCAATCGGCACCAGGACGACCAGTTATCACCAGCACAACGAGATGACGAAGTCGGCGGAACTGGTGAAAGAGATGCAAGAGGGCGCGAGCGTGGCGTTAGTCACCGATGCCGGAATGCCAGGAATTTCCGATCCGGGGTACAGGCTGATTGCATTGGCGATTCGGCATCACGTACCGGTAGTGCCCGTACCGGGAGCGTCCGCATTTCTCGCTGCACTAGTGGCGAGCGGATTGCCGACGGACTCGTTTCGCTTCAGCGGATTCCTTCCAGCCAAGCGTGGGGAGCGTCGCGCGGCGCTGGAGTCGGTCAAGAGTTCACCGAGAACGCAGGCGTTTTATGAGGCTCCGCACCGGATTGTGGAAGCGCTGCAAGACGTCGTCGAAGTGCTCGGCGAATCACGACACGTGGTCGTCGCGCGCGAGGTCACGAAGATTCACGAGGAGTTTCTGCGTGGGCGTGCGAGCGAAGTGCTGGCGAAACTGAAAGCTCGTGAAGCGGTGAAAGGCGAGATCACTCTACTGATCGGCAAGGCAGAAGAAGATGCTCGAGGAGGGGCGGACGCCCCCGTCCGCCCCGGCGTGCGGCAAAGAATCGAGCAGATCGTGAAGGAAGAAAATGTGGATGAGAAAACCGCGCTGAAACGGGTGGCGAAGGAGCGGGGAGTGTCGAAGAGCGAAGCTTACAGAGAGCTGCAGAGGGAAAAGTAGCCGGAAGTAACATGGATCTGCCGGAGATGCCGATCTAGCATCAGCGGTATGCAACGGATTTTCGTTATCACTATTCTGTTTCTAGCATGCCTTTCCTGCTTGCGCAGGACGACAACGACGACAAGATTGCCTGACACTCATTTCTGAAGACAACCGAGTCGTACAAGAAGACCTGTGGGACGGGTAGGAGATTTCGCTGGGTCCAGAGGCTCGGGAGGCGGCGACGACTGCACCGCTGCGATCTACAACGCTGCCGGGAAAGTTGTTTTTCGCACGACCGGGTTCGGGGTCATCTTCTTCGACGAAGAGCATACCGGCATGGACTTTGTCGGCGATGGGAAGGGCGAAGTCGTGTTCCGGACGGACCAAGCTGGCGGGGCGCACTGCTGCTGGGTGTATAACATCGTCACTCTGCTTCCCAAGCCCCATCGCCTCTTCGATGTAGGCGAGGGCGCGGCTGTGGATTTCGTGAAAGACGATATGGGCAAGTTGGTGATCAGGCTGCGAGTCGGCGGACCCACGGGGTTCACGAGCAGCGCGGATCGGCCCTATGCGGAGAGAGCGTATCGAGTGAAAGATGGGAAGCTGGTGGACTCGACGCCGGACTTTGGCGGACAAATTTTTCGTCCGGGCAATGAGGATTTTGATGAATGGACGCGGACGCTGACTCCGGAAAGTATCAAGAAACTGCAAGCAGCGAACGAGATCGGAACACACGGAACCGCTGAGCTTGATCAGATCGTGAGCGCTTTGCTCTCCCAAGATGCAGCCAGTGCTCTGTCATCAATTCGATCAGGCTGAGGCGGATCTGAATCTTTGGCCGGGGGCCAGCCGCGATGAGATGAAAGAAGAGTTCACCTCGTCGGTGAAAGAGGACCGTGCGGAGTTTGCGGCGCGGTTGGGCGGAGTAAAACCCGCGCAATAGGTCGAGCTTTTGCTCCGCTGGACAGCCGATGGCGGCTGTCCCCGCATGGACATTGCTACTTTCCAGAAAGTTCTCTTTTTACCAAATCGCTGACTACTTTCCCATCGACACGCATTCCTGCTGCGGAGAACTTTGCCATCGCGTTCTTCATCACTGTACCCATGTCTTTCATTGTTGGTGAGCCCATTTCAGAGATTGTGGCTTTCACCCCGGCGGCGATATCGGCTTCACTGGCGGCCTTCGGCAGATAGCTTTCGATGACGGTGATCTCGGCGGCTTCTTTGTCGGCCATCCCCTGGCGTCCACCTTTGGTGAATTGTTCGATGGAATCCTTGCGCTGCTTGATCAGCGTGTTCAGGACGGCTTGCGATTCTTTGTCGTCGAGCGGGCTCATCTTTTCTACGGTCTTCAGTTGGAGGGCGCTCTTAACCATGCGCAAGCACGAGAGGCGTGCTTCGTCTTTCGCCTTCATCGCGGCGACGATGTCTTTTTGAATTTGGTCGGCTAGGGGCATGTCGCGATTATAGCTGCGAAAATCCCCACTTCTCGCGCAGAAAGCGCGCGAGAAATGGGACACCCATCGTCCCGACATTCTCGATCCGGTGTAAGACATGCGCCACCGCCGCCAGTTTCCGGTAAACTAGAGAGCTGATCCTACACATAAGGACTCCGCTATGTTGCATAAGAATCGTCTTTTTACTCCGGGGCCGACGCCGCTGCTGCCTGCGGCGCAGACGGCCATGGCTGCATTCACCGCGCACCATCGCACGGCCGACTTCCGAGCACTTTTCCAGCGCGTTCTGGCCGACATGAAGGAATTCATTGGAACGAAGAACGATGTCCTGGTGCTGGCTTCGTCGGGCACGGGCGTCATGGAGGCCTCGGTGTCGAATCTGACGTCTCCGGGCGACAAAGTTTTGGTGCTGACGGCTGGAAAGTTTGGTGAGCGCTGGACAGGGTTGGCAAAGGCGTTTGGCTGCAACGTCGATGTGCTGAGCCGTCCTTATGGTGAGACATTTTCGCTGGATGAGATTCGCGCTCGAGTCACGCCGGATGTGCGTGCCGTCTACCTGCAGGCCACGGAAAGTTCGACCGGCGCGCGGCATGACGTGCAAGCCATCGCAAAGATCGTGCGGGCGCAGGGAGACGATACGTTGCTCGTGGTCGACGCGATCACTGGACTCGGCACCACCCATCTGGATGTCGATGGCTGGGGCATCGATGTGGTCATTGGCGGGTCGCAGAAGGCTTTGATGATGCCTCCGGGACTGGGCTATTGCGCAGTGAGTGAGCGGGCGTGGAAGCGGATGGAGTCGACAACCTCTCCCCGGTACTACTTTGATTTGCGCAAGGAGCGGAAGTCGGCGGCCAAGGGCGAGACGGCGTATACGCCAGCGACATCTTTGTTCGCGGCTCTTGGAGCCGGGTTGGAATTCGTGCGCGGCATGGGTAGCGGAGATCTGGCCAAGGGGCGCGAGGAACTCGTCGACAACGCTGAACTCTGCGCGGAGATGACTCGGGCAGGTGCAAAGGCTCTGGGACTGAAGCTGTATGCTTCAAGTCCCGCGGCCGCTCTGACCGCGATCACCGCTCCTGACGGGCTCGACTCCGGAAAGATCGTGAAAGAGTTCCGCGAATCGTTCGATGCGGTCGTAGCGAATGGTCAGGGCGAAATGAAGGGCCAACTCTTCCGCATCGCTCACATCGGCTACTACGATTATCTCGACACAGTCGGAATCTTGGGCGCACTGGAACATGTACTGGCGCGAGTGACCGACAAGAGTGTTGAATATGGCGCCGCAGTGCGGGCGGCACAGCAGGTCTATGCCCGCACTGTATCCGAAAAAAAGGAGATGGCGAACGCCTGAGGCCCCCGGTTCGTTTTCAGTTGACCGTGAAGGTCGTCGGCGTTGAGGTTTCAGCCAAGGTGGCGCCAGTTCCGTACATTCCAGTACCCGCGGTAGCTGGGTTGGTTACGGTGACCTGAACCTTGCCAGGATTCGCGATCATCGAGGCTGGGACCGCGACCATCAGCTGGTTATTGGTAACGAAGGTTGTGCTCGCAGTCTGCGCGACGCCGTTCCAGTTCACGACGGACTTGCTTCCGAAGTTGCTGCCGTTGACGGTTAAGGTGAAGGCTGCACTTCCGGCGGTTGTACTGCCCGGGCTGAGTTGACTGATGGCAGGCATAACGCCAGGCGTCGGCGTGGTGTTGTAATTTTTCGAGCCATAGCCGCACGCTGCAGCGGTGGCGATCAAGCTTACGAGCACAAGTGTTTTGAGTGTTTTCATGATGTTCTCCCAAGGGTCAGGGCCCACTGGAAGAGAGTGTAGAAAGCGGCGGCAGACAGCTTGTCAGGGTCGTGTCAGTTTCCCGTCAATTGATTGTCGATTCGATTTGGTCAATAAATAGAGGGCACTTAGAGGGAATCCAGGCGTGAAAATCATCGTGGCGGAGAAGGTTTCGGCGTCGGCGGTGGCACAGTTGCAGGAGCCGGGCTGGTCCGTGCTGACCGCCGACCAACTGGACGGCAAGCTGGCCGAGCATCTCGAGTCGGCGGACGCATTGATCGTGCGCTCGGCGGTGCAGGCAGACGCAAAACTGCTGGCGCATGCCCAGAAGTTGCGAGTAATCGGACGCGCCGGCGTCGGTGTGGACAACATCGATCTCGAAGCTGCTACGCACAAGGGCATCGCGGTAATGAATACGCCGGGCGCGAATGCTGTGGCCGTAGCCGAGCAGACTTTGGGAATGATGCTGGCGATGGCGCGCCACCTGTGCCGCGCCGATGCTCTGATGCATGCGGGGAAGTGGGAGAAGAAATCTCTGCAAGGCACCGAACTGCGAGGCAAGACTCTGGGCATCGTCGGGCTCGGCCGGATCGGCTTGGAAGTTGCAAGGCGAGCGCGGGCATTCGGGATGGAACTGCTGGCGCACGATCCGTTTGTTTCCGCTGCCATGACGAAGGAGCACGGGATCCGGCTCGTGGGGCTCGAGGAAGTTTACGCCGCGGCGGACTATATCACGTTGCATGTCGGACTGACCCCACAGACCGCGGGCATGATCAACAAGAACTCGATCGCGAAGATGAAGAAGGGCGTTCGGCTGGTGAACTGCGCGCGAGGTGAGTTGGTGGTTGAAGCCGATCTGGCCGAAGCGCTCAAGCAAGGTCATGTCGCAGCGGCGGCGATCGATGTGTTTGCCGAGGAGCCACCGAGAAATTCGCCCCTGCTTGCGCTGGAAAATGTTGTCCTCACACCGCATGTCGGCGGATCGACGCACGAGGCGCAAGAGGCCGTCGGAGTTCAGATTGCCCAGCAGGTGAAGGAGTATCTGAAGCACGGAGTGATTCAGAATGCGGTGAACGTGCCTTCCGTTTCGGCGGAGGAGTATGCCGCGATCCAGCCGTATATCGTATTGGCGGAGAGGATGGGTGCATTTCTGGCGCAGGTGTCGGAAGGATCACTGGAAGAGATTGCCATTCGCTACAGCGGGCATATCGCGGAATGGAAGACGGAACTCATTCGAAACGGCGCGATCAAAGGAATTTTGAACCAGGCATTGGAAGAGAAGGCGAACCTGGTCAACGCGGCGACCATCGCACAAGATCGCGGGCTGCGGGTGTTGGAGTCACACAAGGAAAAAGCTTCCAGCGGCGGAGCGGGCAGCGTGCTTACGATCAATCTCAAGACGGCGACCGAAGAACACATGGTGAAGGGTGCTGTACTGCATGGGGATGCTCCTCGCCTTCTGCACATAGATGGCATTGATGTTGAGGCACCGCTGGAACGGAATCTGATTTATCTGCGGAACCGCGACGTGCCCGGAGTGATCGGAAAAGTGGGTACGATTCTGGGCGAGGAGTCGATCAACATTGCCGATTTTTCGCTGGGACGGCGCAGCGTCGAGAAGAATTCAGATCAGCCGAGAGAAGCGATCGCGGTGGTTCATATCGACGGCAATGTTGCGGATGCGGTCCTAGCCAAGCTGAAACAGATTCCGGCAGTGCAGCGTGCGAAGGCCGTGCGATTGTTTTAGTTGGCAAAAACTCCTGACATCGGGGGTGCCAAATACAGCATCCTCAGGACTTGAAAATCCCCACGTCTCAAAATCGAGATGTGGGGCACCCATATTGGTTAATACTTTCAGGATTCCTGCATTGCTTTGGAGCATGGGTGCCCCATCGTTATTCATACTCAGTCCACCGTTGAGGAGTCGTAGCCGCTCTTGCACCGCCACTACGCGACCTTTTCGGGGCCGGGATCGCCCGGGGCGGTGGCTGACTCTATAGGCGAGATTCCGTCCATGGCTTGGATCGGTGGATGGACTGGAATTGTCTCGGATGCGGGAAGAGCGATGTTGGGTAAGGCGGGTACAGCGCTCGAGTCCTGGGCAGGAGTTTTGGCAACCAATTGCCGGATGGCTGCAACGATCTCGATGCTTTGTGACTTCGAGACGAGCTGACGAATTCCGGACTTTCGAGCTTCCAACTCAACTGGCGGAGAGGCGTGCAGGGTACACATAAGGAGGGGAGTCTCTGGCAGGAGCTTGGAAATTTCGCGCGCCGCGGCGAGCCCATCTTTCACCGGCATGGCGAGATCGAGAATGATGAGGTCGGGGCGAGTCTCTACAGCTGTCGTGACGGCTTCCTGGCCATCTCGGGTTTCGATGATCTCCCATGGGTCCGCGGCTTCGAGGACGTGTCTTAGGGCGGTTCTGAAAAGCGGATTGTCATCAGCGATAAGGATGCGCGTCGGCATGTGTGGGCCTGTAAAGCTTCACACTTCGCCTGCGGCGCGCCTCTTTCGCGATTGTGTGATGCCCTACGGATTAGACGCTGGGACAGAGCCACGCGTTATCAGGGGAACACTGTAGGGCAAGATAATTCCTCACGTGGGGGATAAGGCAAATCTGCGTTCGCATCCAAGGGCAAAAACGGCATCTTAAGCCCGGGACTGATCCCAAATATTTCGAGAACTCGGAGGCCACTTGGGCAAGATGAATCGAGTCGTTTCCGTTAACGGGATCGATGGTGTGCATCCCGGAGAACGCACAAATCCTGAGGGCAAGCCTGTATCGAATGTAATTCTACTCGTGATTCCGGACGACGAATTTGGGCGCATTCGTCCGGGCCTGCAGTACGTCAACCTGCCCACACATACCGTGCTGCAGGAACCAAAGCAGAAACTCGAGTTCGCCTTCTTTTTAAACTCGGGCATGACCTCTCTGGTCTTCAACACCAATGGTGGAGAAAGCGTGGAGGTTGGAGTGGTCGGCAACGAAGGATTCACGCCGATTCCCGCAGCGGCTGGACTGCGAAGAACTCCTCATCAGGCGGTAATGCAGGTGAGCGGTGACGGCTTTCGATTGCCGGCTGAAGAATTGGAGGAGGCGCTGAAAACAAGCCCTCAACTACAGTCGGTAATGAACCGCTACGCTGCCGTCCACGGAATGCAGGTCGCGCAAACTGCGGGGTGCAACCGGCTGCACGATTTAGACAAGCGGCTGGCGCGCTGGCTCTTATTGACGCAAGATCGGGTGGGATCGGGGTTGTTACGAATCACGCATGATTTTCTGGCGATGATGCTGGGCACGGACCGTCCCAGCGTGAGCCTGGCGGCAGGTGAGCTGCGCAAGAAGAAAATCATCGAATATACGCACGGGGCTGTAAAGGTGCTGAACCGAAAGAGACTGGAAAGCTCGGCGTGCGAGTGCTACGGGCTCATTCAACAGTTTTATGGAGAGATGGTGCAGAAGAGGGTCGGATAGGGACTAAAGTGGGACGTGGGACATGGGGAAAACGGGCTAAACTGCCTTAACTGGCCACTAATCACTGACCGCTGGTTTTCATAACTCCAGATGTAGACGGAAGGACGGGACGAGCACCGGGCCACGGTCGCGATTGTAGCCGGGATCGGTGATGTGCTGCAGTCCGGGGGCGACGTAGATTCCGCGCCAGGCGTGCACGGTGTAGAACGTCTCAAGGATATTTTCGCGACCGTAGCTCAGGTGACCGTCGCCGAGAAGGAATCCGAGGCCGCCGGCGTTCAGATAATTCTGATGATCATTCTTAATCGCGTTACTGATGAACGCGATGCCTCCTCGATCCTGGCTACGATGCCACCAAGTACCGTTTGCGGCCACGCCTCCCGCAACAGTTTGATCGACTTCCGTGTATGCAAAGGATTCAGTGCGACCATTGTCCCAGCCGGCACGAGCGAATGCAGTTACATAGCTGCTGAGATTCTGCTCGAGGTTGAAACCGAAGCCGTATTTCCGCGTGATGTGCCAGGGATGATCTGTGATGTCCGGAGTCGTTCCTGCCGAGGCAGCCTTAATGATCTGGTCGCGATAGATACCCATGTTGGCAGCATTCGTGTAGCCGAGTACACGAATGACTCCAGCTTTCTTCGGCAGGACACCTTTACGCAGCTCGAATTCGTAATTTTCAGCGTGAGCCTCCCAGAATTTCCAGACAAGATCGATGCCGTTGGCCACCTTGGGCATGAGCGATTCGGCGACGCGGAATCCCCAGTTGCGGTCTTCAAAATCGACAATGGCTCCGACCGTGTAGCCACGGGTGTCGGCAGCGTAGTCCCAGGCGCCGTTGTTGTCGGTGGTCCAGTTGATGAACTGGAAGTGGGTATCACTGCCGGCGGTATTGATGTCGAAAAAATCCGGCAGGCTGAATTTGCCCATGCGAAATTCAAGGCGGCGGCGTGGAACCTCTTCGAACAGTGAGAGAAAACTGCGCTCGTTCTCGACCTTATCTTTGCTCAAAGCAAAGATGTGATGGTACATGGCGCGTCCGAGATAGGGGGCCTGGCTCAGGAGCGGGTTGCGAACGATATCGAGGTCGGTGTTACCGGCAAGGCCAAAGCCTTGGCTGAGGGCCGCGCCACCCGCTTCTTCGATATCGACAAGGAACTCGGTTGCGTCCGTGGGGCGGTATCCGGTGTAGAGCGTGAGGACACGCGATGTGGCCTTTTCGTAGTTCGGAAGCAAACTGTGCGGCCCGCTATAGGGCGCGGGGAACTCGGGGTGAGTCTGGAAGATGAAGTTGGCTTGTCCACTGAGCCAGTAGTGCGTGTTCTTGATGCGAGGAAACATCGACTCCGGAAAATCGTCGGTCGTGGGGTCCGCAGGTGTGATGGACGGCGTCCCACATTTGGTCGGCTGCTGAGGAACAGGTGCAGGGTCGGAGTGCTGAGCAAACGAGGAGGCTGCGAGGATAAGTATCGACGCGAGGGCGGCGCATGTCCGACGCAGGAGAGCGATATTGAAAGTGAAATTCAATTTCAATTCCATGCAGCTACCGTATGCGAGACTGCGACAGAACTCGGTGGCGAGTGTCCCAAACACCCGTGATCGCGCTCACGCTGGCGGACCAAGCATCAGAAGAAAGACCCCCCTGGCGCGTTAATTAACTATAGCATCGTGAATATAGTTAATTACAGTTAATATTCTCGCAGCCCATTCAACGACTCCACAACGAAAAGCCTGAAATATCATTTGAGCTTAGCCCGTCTTGGTTACAACGCGGTTACAAGTTGGTGATGTCGGTTCTGCGACCGGCCCAAAATTCCCCGATGGATGCAGGGTTGTCACAATTTGACAGCATTCCGCTTGAACTTCTAACCTGATTCCCTCTGGCTATGAAAGTTCTGATCCTAGGTGGTGGTGGACGCGAGCACGCGCTGGTTTGGAGGCTGCGGCAATCTCCGCGGATTTCGAAGCTCTATTGTGCCCCGGGGAACGGCGGAATTACCGATGATGCCGAATGTCTTCCCGCCGATCTGAAAAACCTCGATGCGATTACCGCCCTGGCGGCTCGCTTGCAGCCGGATCTGACGGTGGTTGGTCCAGAGTTGCCGTTGACCCTTGGCGTCGTTGACGAATTCATACGCCGTGGCTGGCGCGTGTTTGGTCCGACCCAGGCAGCAGCGCAGCTGGAATCGAGCAAGAGCTTCGCTAAGCAGTTTCTGCAACGGCATCACATCCCGACGGCACACTTTGTGATTTGCGATTCGATTGGGCAGGTGCGATCGGCTCTAAGCCATTTCCACACGCCAGTAGTGGTGAAAGCCGACGGACTCGCAGCCGGCAAAGGTGTAGTGATTGCCAAGAGCAAGGAAGAAGCAGCCAGCGTCGCGGCCGAGATGCTCAGCGGAAAGATGCTGGGCGATGCTGGCGCGCGCGTCGTGCTGGAGGAGTGCTTGAAAGGGGAGGAACTCTCGTTCCTGGTTTTCAGTGATGGCGAGCGCGTGGCGCCGTTGGTCGCCGCCCAGGATCATAAGCGCGTCGGAGATGGCGATACCGGTCCGAACACGGGCGGCATGGGCGCTTATTCGACAGCCGATCTTGTCGACGATCGCATGCGCGACTGGCTGGTAAATCATATTGCGCGTCCGGTAGTCGCCGGGATGAAGGCCGAGGGCACCGAGTTCAAGGGCGTACTGTATTGCGGGCTGATGATGACCGCCCGTGGCCCGATGGTGTTGGAGTTCAACTGCCGGTTTGGTGATCCCGAGACGCAGCCAATTCTGATGCGCCTGGAAAGCGATTTGCTCGAGGCGATTGAGGCTTCCATTGAAGGACGTGTCAGCGAGGGGGATTTCAGGTGGTCGCGAGATCCGTCGGTGTGCGTGGTGATGGCCTCGGGAGGTTATCCGGGAACGTTTGAGCAAGGGAAACGGATTGATGGAATCGAGGAGGCCGGGGCACTAGAGGGAGTGAAGGTGTTTCACGCGGGGACGTCGAAGCGCGATGGGGCCTACTACACTGCGGGCGGGCGCGTGCTTGGGGTGACAGCGCGGGCTCGGGATCTGGATGCGGCCGTGGAACGAGCTTATGAGGCATGCGCCAAGATTAGTTTCGCCGGAGCTCATTATCGGAAGGATATTGCGGCTCGGGCGCTGAAGAGGTGAGGCTGGAAATCAATTCGCTTTGGGCAGTCACCATGTGGACGGGACAAGCAGATTCCTCCCGTCGGTCGGAATGACAACGCTTCTGTGAGGTACGGTTCGACGGTAGGGATCCTTCGACTGCGGTTTGCTTCGCTTCGCGAGCAAACCTCCGCTCCGGATGACAATCCAAAGAACAACCCCTTGTAAGGAGAACTGATGAGTAAGCCACAGGTTTCGATTGTGATGGGAAGTGATTCGGATCTGGAGATCATGCGTGAGGCCGCGAAGGCGCTCGACGATTTCGGGATTGCGTACGAGATTGATGTGACGTCGGCGCACCGGTCGCCAGACCGGTCTTCAGATTTCGCGAAGAAAGCGGCAGAACGCGGGATAAAGGTCATCATCGCTGGAGCGGGCGGAGCCGCACATCTGGCCGGCGTGATTGCGGCGCATACCATCTTGCCAGTTATCGGGGTGCCGATCCCTTCGACATCGCTCAACGGGATGGATTCGCTGCTATCAACCGTTCAAATGCCGGCGGGGATTCCGGTGGCTACCGTGGCGATTGGCAAACCCGGAGCGACGAACGCCGGGATCCTTGCTGCGCAGATGATCGGTTTGGCCGATGAGGGGATTGCGAAGAAGCTTCACGCACACAAGGAGAAGCTGGCCCGGGGAGTGGAGGAGAAGTCGAAGAAGCTGCATGGAGCGTAGGCTCAACCACCAAGGACCCTAAGATACACGAAGAAAACCTGTGTTGAGTTCCCACCCTTCGAAAGTCACGAAGGTGGGGCAGTCTTTTCTAACCACTTTCCTGTCTTCTGCACGTCGAAAATCCCCATGGTCTCTCATGTGTAACGATCAGGTTTGTCGTTCCGACCCGAAGCGGAGGAATCTGTTGTCCCCACCACATCGAAGGGGGCGTGCGCTGAAGCACGGCAATGGGGATTCTACTTCCAACTTCTCGCCACCCCGACATGAATCTTCTCTCAGTCGACGAATCAACCCAGATTCAGTCCTTTGAGGTATTCGCGGAATGGGCCGCCGAGATCGGGGCGCTTTAAGGCGAACTCGACTGTGGCTTTCAGGAAGCCGAGCTTGTCGCCAGTGTCGTAGCGGTTGCCTTCATAGACGTAGGCGTACATTTTTTCCTGCTTGAGGAGCATGCGCATGCCGTCGGTGAGTTGCAGTTCGCCGCCGGCGCCGGCCGAAATCTTGGCAAGGCAATCGAAAATCGCGGGCGTGAGAATGTAGCGGCCGATGACAGCCAGGTTGGAAGGAGCTTCTTCGAACTTGGGTTTTTCAACCATGTTGCGGATCTCGAAGAGGCGTCCGTTGTATCCATTGGCAGGTTGCGCGTCGAAGACGCCGTAGGAGGAGATCATACGGCCTTCCACTACCTGCGCGGCGATGACGCTGCACTGCTTTTCATTGAAGACATTCACCATCTGCTTAAGGGCGGGCACAGGAGCGTCGATGACATCGTCGGCGAGCAGAACTGCGAAAGGCTCGTGGCCGACGAGTTCGCGCGCCATGAGCACGGCGTGGCCCAGTCCGAGGGCCTCTTTCTGGCGGACGTAGCCCACATAGATCATGTCGGAGATCGAGCGAACGATTTTGAGCAGATCGTTCTTGCCGCGCTCCTCGAGCATCTTCTCGAGTTCGTAACTGACGTCGAAGTGATCTTCGATGGCTTGTTTGCCGCGGCCAGTGATGATCAAGATCTGATCGCAGCCGGAGGCCATGGCCTCCTCCACGCCGTATTGAATGATGGGCTTGTCGACCAGCGGCAGCATCTCTTTGGGCTGAGCTTTGGTGGCGGGCAGGAATCGTGTGCCCAGTCCGGCGGCGGGGAAGACTGCTTTGCGCACTCTCATGGTCATGATGGTAAGGAATTCAATCGCGGCTTTGAGCTGTGAGCCACGAGCACTGAGTGTTTAGTAATTTATTACGTTGTCGCGTTACTTAGTGGACGAAACATTGTAATTGGTTGTGTTCAAGGGCGCGAACCGGATTTAGGCACGCAGTCTCTGAGCCGAAGAGGGAACGACGTACACTCTCTCCCTGTGGCCGGACCAGCGGATTCCTCGCCTTGCTCGGAATGGCAAGATTTCAGTCATGAAGGATAGAGTTGAGTCCCCACCCTACGAATATCGCGTAGGGTGGGGCAGCCTCCATTCTGTTTACTTTCCGACAACCAACACTACGAAGCTGTCTGGAAGGATGGGCGGACGTGGGTGCGGACTGTCCGCTGTGGGCGCGGGACGCGGGCCGAAATCCGCGGTGACGACATAGACGTTGTGCGTTTTCGTGTCGAGGGCGAGCGTGCGCGCTCCTTTCTTGGTGGTGACGTTTTCGGCGACGCTGTACTTGTCCGCTGAATCCTGCTTCACCACCGTAAGAACCGCGTCCTGTCCGCACGAGGCGAAGGCTAAGCCTGTTCCTTCGTCGAAGGCGGTGGCATCGACACCTTCGCCGATTGCAGGAGTGGCGAGGACTTTGCCGCTGTCGGCATCGACCACCGCCATCATCTTGTTATCGCAGCCGACGAAGAGGCGCCGGTTCTTCCGGTCGATGGAGAGTCCGCTAGGCTCGGTGCAGGGAGCGAGCGGCCACTTGGATTTTACTTCGAGTTTGTTGGGATCGATCGCGACCAGTTCGCTCTTGTCTTCGATATTGGCGAAGATCACTCCTTTGGCGTCGCTGGCAGCGAATTCGGGTTTGCCATCGAGCTTGATGGTGCCGAGGACTTTTCCATTGGTCGCGTCGATGGCGGTGGAATCCTGGCTGTGTCCGTTAAAGGTGAAGACGCGCTTGGTAGCCGGATCGTAGAGGATCGCGTCTGGATTCTCGCCGACTTTTACCTTCTCACCGGCTGACGCCAGCGTCTTGATGTCAAAGATGCTGACCGTACCTTCGCGTCCGTTGCTGGTGAAACCTTTGCCGAGTTCGGGAGCGAGTGCGATGCCGTGAACACCCGGCGTGTCGGGAATGTCACCTACGCTCTTGCCCGAGTCCAGATCGAGAACGATAACGTGCGTGCCGCGAGAGATGTAGAGACGGCGGGCGCTTGCGTCGGCAGTGAGATAGTCCCAGCCGCCTTCCCCGCCCTCTTTGTAAGTTGTGACGACATGGTATCCCGGACCAGCGGCGGCGAGAGTTCCTGCCGCCAGGGACACACTGATAGCCGCGACCAGCCACTTGAACTTCATGGACATGACTTCCTCCTGGATGATGTGCTGCGCTCGGCGACGGATCGGGGCCCCTTCCCAACTCGCCGCGGTAACTTATGGGACCGAACGCGGGTTCAGTCCGAAAGTAACTTTACCCTATTTCAGTGCTCCTCCTCGACTTCTTTAGATGGGCTTCGCTCCACCATTTGAACCAGGGAAAGATCCGCCGATAAATGGCGGACTCCATCCACGTTTGCAGCCGACTCCAGACTATGGAACTCTAGGACCGGGATCGGACGTTGCCGGCTTGGGCTCGCAATCGAATCAAGCGGCGGATCGAATGGCCGCGTCGCGGTCGGTTCAATTGCTCGCAGTGGCCATCGGAATGATTGGTGCGATGGTGGCCGGCAGCATCGGCAAGTCTCATCGAGGAGCGGGGCAGTCGGGAGCTTACAAGGTGAGCACAGCGGTTTCCGCCGGGCAACTGAAGGACCGGAAAGAGCAGAAGCAGGCGGAGACTTTGCTGGAGCAGGCTGTAGGACATATTGCGGGAGCGGTGGACCAGATATCGTCGCGAGTGAACGAATGGCACGGCAAGGTTCAGTGGAACTCACGGATTGCGAATCTGGCGACGGCGGCTCTGAATTCCGACGATATGCAGGTACGCGAGTCGGGAGTAGAGGTGGAACTCGCAGCTTACGGGTTGTCGAAGAACTCACAGAGCCTTGAGTATCTGCTGAAAGCGTCGGACTCCCCCGATCCTGCGCAGAAGATTTGGGCGCTGTGGGCGCTTGGACTCATGGCAAATCGCGGAGTCGAGACCGAGCAGGTCGTGTCGGTGCTCGCGAGTCATCTCGCGGACACAGATATTGATTCGCGCCGCTGGGCTGTCGAGGCTTTGGCTCTGTCAGGCTCTGACAGTGCGAGGGAGAGTCTGCTGAAGGCAATGCATGATAACGCGTCGCCGGTCGTACGAGAGCGGGCGGCTTGCGGTGTAGCGTCGTCAGGACTGTTCACCCCGCAGCAGCGCTCGGCGGCAATTCCTAAGTTGATTGAGTACAGCGACGATCCTTCGCTGGATGAACCGACGCACGCGTGGGCATTTCAGGCGTTGACCGATATCACGCATCAGCGGCTGCCGAATGATCCAAGCGCATGGCGGCGGTGGTTTGCGTCTCGGAGTAAATAAAACCTCTGGGGCTAAAGCCCGCTGTTTAGCTCGAGGACTCAACGCGGCCCTCGAAGGGCCGCTCTTCCACGGCGGCCCCCATCCACTTCTCCCCCATCGCACACGATGGTCATCGCGTCATCTCTGTGCCATCAGAGAATCGGCGTCAATCAATCTGACATTTTGGCAACGTGCAGATCGAAACCGGTCTTCGGCAACAGCGACGTTAGGGAAAATGCTTTGAAGCCGTCGCCGCTGACTTCCGTGTGCCGATAGATTCCCGGCTCGCTCTCGATCATTTCTCTGCGGCCTTCCATGTCGGCCAGGAAGGTGTCGGCCTGCTTGGTGGTGACCTCTATCTCTTTTGCTCGCGTGACCACTGCCTCTGACGCATACGAGCGCACCAGCTTCGGCCAGTATTTCGACAGCAGGTCGGTGCTGGCGAAGATGTCGGCCCAGATGATGCGACCGTTGACGGCGACGACTACCCCGACGGCGTTGCGATCGCGCAATTGATGGATCAGGCCTTGATAGCTTTGTTCGAGCGGCTTGGCCACGGAGTCGATGTACTTGCGGACGTCCTCGTTCTCGTTGACTTTGGCGTAGGAAGTGACCCCGCCAATTCCGGCTGCGGCTGACGGAGTAGATGGAGCAACTCTGGCGACGAGCGCTTCCTTTTGTTTGCTTACTTCGTCCCAGACGCCCGGCTGACTCTTGTCGGCCATCACTTTGGAGCGGACGGACGGTTGCACCATGATCGCCATTGGAGGCGGAGCGTTCGGCCTTGGTCCGCCACTGGCGGGGCCATACATTGCTTCGGAAGCGCCGAAGTGCTCGCTGCTGGCGACCCAGCGTCCGTGCTCGACACAGAAAACGCTGAGGTCGATGGGGTCGCTTTCCGCTGGCACGATGCGGTCTTTGCCGATCACTCGATCTTGCTTGCCTCCAGAAACGATCTCGCCGGCGAGCAGGAGCAACGGGCGCTTGGAATTGTTAACCAGGACAAGGCGGTTGACTTGCGCACCGTCGTGCACAGGCGGCGCCATCCCCTGGCGCCGAATCAGTCCTTGCACGCTGCCAGCCTCAGTGACGATGACTTCGCCCGAGCGGAGCCCTTCGTCTAGTGTCAGGAATTCGGAGGTGGGGTATGTCTTCGCGGCGACTACCGGGAAGACCGTGAGATTGCCGTGGCGAATGGGATCGAGCACTTTGTATCCCGGTGCGGGCGAGGTTTCTCCCGCGCGCACCGGGCTCTGATCGAGGACAAGGAAGCCGACAACGAACAGCAGAACTGCGCTGGCTAGAACTTTCGGACTCATACGAGGCTCCTCTCGTGAGTCTGTGTTGCTTCTTTCGCCCTGCGGGGGCTCGCTTTCTTCATGCGATGGCGTCCCACCGCTTACGCGGTGGGCTGCATTCTTTCGCCGCTTCGCGGCTGCGTTGCTGCAAGCCATTGCGGGCTGCAGCTCAAGCTCACTGCCGCGTTGCGCACTGCCAGCGAAACTGCGACACGGACTCGTTGGTCGGGTGGCGCGCCCATCTCTCAGGGGGATTGGTCTGAGTTACCGGCGTAACTCAGGAGCGGACGCACCGCCCATTTCGACTTCGATGAGAGAACGCCGGGAGGGGCGCCGCTTGCAGGGGAAATTTGGGGGAGGCAAGTTTCAAGGTTTCAAAGCTTCAGGGTTTCAAAAACCAAACCTGTAACTCAATAATCGGAATCGGGTCTCAGTACAGAGGAAATCCCCACTTCTCGCGCAAAAACGCACGAGAAATGGGGCACCCGTTCGGTTCACGTTCAGTATGACTCCGGAGAACTTTGAAACATTGAAACCTCGAAAACTCTGAAACCTGTGCGGCTATTCACTGTAACCGCTTGTGTAAAATTAAACCTTGGAGCCGCATTCTGTTTTGTCCTTCCTAGACCAATTGAACCCGCAACAGCGCGAGGCCGTCGAAACTACCGAGGGACCGGTGTTGATTCTGGCCGGCGCCGGCAGCGGAAAGACGCGCGTTATCACTTACCGGATCGCTTATCTGATCGAGCAGAAGGGGGTGATGGCCGAGTCGATCCTGGCGATGACGTTCACCAACAAGGCGGCGGCCGAGATGGGCGAGCGCGTCGAGAAACTTGTCGGTAGGCTCAGTGTCGCCAAGCCGGTCATCTCGACGTTCCACTCATTCTGCGTGCGGATGCTACGGCGAGATATCGAGGCTCTGCGGATTCCATCGACTGTACCGGGACAGCCTCCAATCGGACACACGAAGAAGTTCGTGATTTACGACGAGGGGGACCAGCAATCATTAGTGAAGTCGATCATGAAGCGGTTGGGCGTCGACGACAAGCAACTCACGCCGCGCACGGTGCTGGGGCGAATCTCGTGGGCGAAGAACCACATGCTCGATCCGCAGGAACTTTATTTGCAGTCGGGGGATCCGAAGACGGAGAAGATCGCGCATCTCTACGAGGAGTATCGGAAGGAGCTGGGCAAGGCGAATGCGCTCGACTTTGACGACCTGCTGCTCGAATCGGTGCGACTGCTCAAATCGGCTCCGCAGGTCCGCGAGCACTACAACCAGCGTTTCCAGTATTTGCTGATCGACGAATATCAGGATACGAACCGTCCGCAGTATGAGCTGATGCGCATGCTGGCTGGCGAGCAGCACAACGTGTGCGCCGTAGGCGACGAGGATCAGTCAATTTATTCCTGGCGCGGAGCGGATATTCGGAACATTCTGGAATTCGAGCAGGACTTCCCCGAGGCGAAGATCATCCGGTTGGAGCAGAACTATCGCTCGACGCAGAACATCTTGCAGGGAGCGTCGGCGGTGGTGGCGAATAACATTCGGCGCAAGGGAAAGAATCTTTGGACCTCGCGGCAGGGCGGCGCGAAGATCGGATACTACGAAGCGCCAGACGGAGAAAACGAAGCGCTTTTTGTCGCCGATTCGATTGCCGGCTACGTGCGCGAGGCGAATGAACGAGGAGAGACGCCGAAAGCTGCCGTGCTCTATCGCACGAATTCGCAGTCGCGGCTCTTTGAAGAGGCGATGCGCCGCTATGGATTGAAGTATCACGTCGTTGGCGGGTTTTCGTTTTACGAGCGCGCCGAGATCAAAGACATGATCTCGTACCTGAAGGTTATCCAGAATCCGGATGACTCGATTTCGCTGCTGCGCGTGATCAATACTCCGGCTCGCGGCATTGGTAAGGGGACAATGGACACGCTCGAGCAGCTCGCGTTGGAGACAGGCGTCCCTTTATGGGGAGCGATTGGCGACGCGGTGAAGCGGCAGTTGGTGCCTCCGCGGGCAGTGGCGTCATTGAAGAGCTTCCAGCGATTGATTGAAGATGCGCGGGCGATGCTGGGCGGAACCTTTGTGGAAGAGTTACAGGACTCCGCCGCAGGGATTCAAACGTCTGATTCCGAGCAAGCCGACGGGGCTTTGCCCCGCCTGACGGCCGAAGGCGGCCGTCCCCACACGGACTCGGGCGATTCCGCCGACGGGGAAGAAAACGATCCGACTGCGTTCAATCCGGAGGAGTTTGGAAACTTTTCCTTTGACTTTGGGGCGGCGGAATCGGAAGCGATTGAGGAAGCCGCAGTGCCTGAATCAGAAGTTGAAAGAGCCGCTCAACCTGATACTGTGGGTCCGTCGGATGCTACCGCGTCATTTCCAGCCCTTACCGTGAGTACTGCCGACATTCTGAAATTTCTCATCGATCGCACGGGATACATCAAGCTGCTGGAGGAAGAGGACACGCCCGAGGCCTACTCGCGCATTGAAAACTTGCGCGAACTGGTGAACGCCGCCATGGATTCCCACGATCGGGCGGAGACGCTCGATCAATTTCTCGATCACGCGGCATTGATTGCTGATGCTGACGACTACGATGAGCGTGCGCAGATCACCCTGATGAGCCTGCACGCGGCAAAGGGACTGGAGTTTCCTCTCGTGTTTCTAAGCGGGCTGGAAGAAGGCTTGTTTCCGCATTCGCGAACGATGCTGGTTCCCGACGATATCGAGGAGGAGCGGCGCCTCTGCTATGTCGGCATGACGCGGGCCATGGATCAGCTGATCATGACGCGGGCAGTTTATCGTCGGCGATACGGAACCGATCTGCCCGAGGCCAGCGTGCCATCACGATTCCTGGAAGAAGTTCCGGGCACACTGATTGAGGAACTCGGGAATCGACGAAGCAGCGGAGCTTCGCTCCGCAGGACGGGCGACGGCGCCCCGCCCCACACGGGCTACTCCGACTCCGGGACTTCACACTATTCTTACGAGGACGAAGATCAGAGTGCTTCGTGGCATGCAGGGGATGGCGACCGTTCCAATTCCCCGACTTCGAAGCCGACGGTCGCGGCCAAAGCATACAACTCGATTGAGAACATCGCCGAGTTCTTTGCGAGCCGCGGAAAGAAGTTTAGCGTGCCGAAGGCGCCTCCGGTCGCGGAGCCTACGGGCAAGCGTGGGTTTCGCCCGGGACAGAAGGTGCGGCATCCGAAATACGGCGAGGGCACTGTGTATCGCCGCGAGGGAGAAGGCGAAGAAGCCAAGATTACGGTACAATTTCCACGCTTCGGCTTAAAGAAGCTAGTGGAGAAGTATGCCCAGTTGGAGCGGGCGTAAGTCCTACAGTCCGTCCGCCGAACACCAGTCAACAAGAGGGGATCCCGGAAGAATGAGAAGATTCTTGGTAATACTGTCTGCGGCGATGCTGGCAGCATCGGCAGCCGCGCAAGTCAAGCAGGTCAAACAAGGACGTCGTCCTGCCCTTACCGATGAGAACTTCGCGAAGGCGCAACAACCGCCGAAGCAGCCGACTTATGAGTACTTTTCTATTCTCGACGGACAGCCGGTTTTGCTGGAGTTGCACCATGATACCGAGGTGGGAACGGGCCGGACCCTTGATGTTTACCAGTTCGTAATCGAACTGCAGGTGATGAATTCAGACGGGGACCTGGAGCCGGAGGGGTTGCAGATTTTCAACTTCTATACGGCCAAGCCACAGAATCCGAACACCGCTCTGAATCCGCATAACGCAAACGATTGCCGAACCTGGAACAAACTGGTGAATCAAGAGATCAAAGAGCGTGGGCCGAATTCGCCGACGTGGTCGTATGTGGAGTTCACCGTGGCGCAAGGGGCGCGCATGCTGCAGACCAACGAAGACGGCCTGGTGTTCTGGAGCGACGACATCGAGTGCTGGGGATCGCGCGACCGCTTCCCCCCGTTCTGAGAAATTTTGAGTTGTAATAGACGCTAAGCAAGGAAGACAATCTGTAAAGAAAAAGGACGAATACATTCATTCATGGCGAATACGACAAAGTTAAGTAGAGAAGAACGCAAAAAAACAAAACGCACAGCGCGCAAAAAGCGCAAGGCCGATAAGCCGCTGAAGCCCCGCGACTATCCACGGGGATCGAAGAAGCCGAAGGTCAAGAAGATGGCCCGCGGCCAGGCGAAGCGGTAGAAGAACGTCGGCGGTTAGCCATCAGCATTAGGGATTCCCACCCTACAAAGATTACGTGGGGTGGGACACCCGCTGAGTCGACTGCCGAATTCCCTCGTCCCAGGAGAAATCAAACCTCTTGTCACAACCGATAACGTCCGAACCTCCATCCAAACAAGTTGTGCGCACTTCCGAAAATCAGCTTCTCTGCTGCAAGTCCATTGACAAGCTGATTTCAGAATCTGAAACTCCCGGACATCGCCTGCAAAAAACACTTGGGCCGTGGTCGCTGACCGCACTGGGAATTGGCGCCGTCATCGGCTCAGGGATTTTCATCCTGACCGGGACCGCCGCAGCCGGAGAGTATTTCCAGGCGCCTTCCATCCTGCACGCGCAAGTGCTCGACATCTTAGTGAACTTCTTGCGCGGAGGAGGAACGGCTAGCGTTCTCATGCACGGGCGGCCGCCAGCCGGACCATCGATTGCGATCTCGTTCTTCCTGGTGGCGATGGCTTGCAGTTTCGCCGGACTTTGCTATGCGGAACTGGCGTCGATGATTCCGATCGCGGGCAGCGCCTATACGTATTCATACGCCACTCTTGGCGAGATATTTGCCTGGATCATCGGGTGGGACTTGATTCTCGAATACGTCGTCAGCAATGTGGTGGTTGCGATTGGGTTCTCTGCGTACTGTAAGGCACAGCTCGCGTCATTTGGCCTCAACCTTCCTGATAGATGGTCGACGCCTGTGTGGGAGTCAGGACACTGGACCGGTGCGTATTTCAATATTCCAGCCTTTCTGATTATTTTCATCCTGACGGTGCTGTTGGTGCGAGGGATCAAAGAATCGGCTGAAGCCAACAACATCATGGTCGCGATCAAGATTGGGGCAATCCTGATCTTTCTGGTGGTTGGCGGGGCGTTGGTGAATCCTTCGAACTGGAAGCCGTTTGCGCCGTCAGGATTCGCCGGGGTCGTAACGGGCGGCGCCATCGTATTCTTCACCTACATCGGATTCGATTCAGTTTCCACCGCGGCAGAAGAGTCCAAAAATCCGCAGCGGGACTTGCCCTTCGGGATTATCGCGTCGCTGATCGTTTGCACGCTTTTGTATGTGGGCGTCTCAGTCGTGCTGCTCGGCATGATGAAGTACACGACCTTCGTTTCGGGCGAGGCCGCCGAAGCGCCGGTCGCTTATGCGCTGAAGATTCTGGGAGCCAGCCGCTGGTCGCGTTCGATCATTGTGATCGGCGCACTCACGGGCATGATCTCCTCACTGCTCGTGTTTCAGTATGGGCAGGCACGTATCTGGTATGCGATGTCGCGCGACGGCCTCTTTCCGCGATTCTTCTCGGCAGTCCACGAGCAGTTCAAGACGCCGCATTGGTCGACGTGGATTGCGGGGCTGGCCGTAGGAGTGCCATCGGGAATTTTCGCCGTCAGTGACGCGGCCGATCTCTCCAATATCGGAACGCTATTCGCATTCGCGTTGGTGTCACTAGGAGTGATCATCTTGCGGCGCACACAGCCAGACCGCAAACGCGTGTTCCGCGTGCCCTTTGTGCCGTGGTTCCCACTGATCTCGATCGTTCTCTGCGTCGGACTCATGGCTGGACTCACGGTCATCACATGGGTGCGTTTCGTCGTTTGGCTCGTGCTAGGGCTGCTGATCTACGTGTTCTATAGCCGGCACCATAGCGAATTCGCGAAAAGATAGAGTCTTTTCTTTCCGTACGTAGCTCCCGGTGGAATGATTCCCAAGACGCTATAATGGCGGCGTCCGGCGCGCCGTCCCAGTGAAACAAACAAAAATCAGCCGGAAAGCTTCCTCCTTCGGTACAAAAATATCTAGTGAGCCTAGAGGTAATCACATGCTCCGCCGTGCCCTCTTTGTTGCTCTCTTGATGTATTCGGTGTACTCCACAGCCGGCGGAAAAACCATGGCCTGAAGTTCGCGGTCAACACTTTCGCGTCCTCACCAATGGAAACACGCAAGACGCCGCCAAGGTTCTCAAGGAGTTCGAACCGCTGCGCTGGGTGTTTTGAAACACGCTTCCCTGGAGCACAGCTGGAATCGGGTGCGCCTCTCACGGTATTAGCCACTCGCGATCCAGCGACAGCGAGAGACTTAGATCCTGGAACCTGGAAGGCTATGGGAGAACGTCTTGTGGGCGTGTTCCACCATGGATGGGAGAAACAGTAGGCATTGGTGCGTCTCGACAGATTCGGTGGAAACGGCTCAAAAGAAGTCGTATATCACGAATTACACGCTCCATCCTACACATGACCTTCCGGTGGTTTCCGACTTGGCTGGATGAGGGAACGGCTGAGTTCTATGGCTACACTCGATTCGACGACAACAAGATTTTCCTGGGTGCGCCAGCTTTGCGGTACCGAGCATTGCCCAGCAGAGTGCCGGACTCCATCGAAGAGATCATGGGGCTAAAGCCGCGTTCCCAGCCGTACAACAGCGATTCCTATGATGCGGAATCGTGGGCCCTCGTTCACCTCCTGATCTACGGGCAAGGGATGGAGGGAGGAAAGAGACTTGAGCAATTTGTCAGCCTCTTGCAGCAGGGAAAAGATCAAGGGAAAGCTTTCCAGCAAGTGTTCGGCAACCCAAAAGAACTGGGCAAAGCTTTCTTCCGTTTACACCTGGGCACCGAACGGCGAGTTCAACACAGGGACCGTAGGCAGGCATTCAATGTGACGATACTCAAGAGCCCGCCAATAATAAGGGAGAAAGAATTTGCTATCAGAACTGTTGGCCTTGCCGAAACCGAAGCTCAGTTGGCCAGCTATCATCTCTGGAGCCGCGACTACCAAGGCGCCCGCTCTCTCACTGAAGATGCCCTGAAAAATGACCCTAAGCTCGGGTTGGCTCATGAAGACATAGGATTCTTGAACTTCGCCGACGGAAAAGACGCTGAGGCGTCCAGCGAGTTTGCGCAGGCTTATGCGCTCGACAACAAACTCTATCTTTCGCAATTTGCTAAGACGATGATGTCTCCTCTTGCCACCTCGAAGCGAATTCAAGACATGAATGCTCTCGGGGCGGAGTTGGGAAAGGTGCTACAAGTCAATCCGCTCTTTTCTCCGGCCTATATTCAGTTAGCGAGACTCGCATATCGCGAAGGAGACTTTCCGACAGCCCTGATGATCTCGCGCAAGGCTGAGGAGCTGGAGCCTTCTCTCGCGGGTTATCACTTACTCTCGGGACAAATTCTGCTACGCATAGGAAGGAACGCAGAGGCCGCCGATGCTGCGAGATTCGTTGCTGATCGCTGGGCCGGTCCTGACCACAATGTGGCTGTCGAGCTCTGGAACTGGATCCCGGCTGCAGAGCGTATTGGGACGCTCTCACCGGAGTGGTTCCAAAGGATACTGAGGCCGCGGAGGGGGTCGTCAAGGGAGTCGTTTGTTCCGAAAAAGATCAGGATTTCAGTTTTGCTCTCGAACAGGGTGGCCGCTCGTTAACGTTCCATCGGAAGGGGGGATTCCCTGTCGGATTTTCTGACACGATCTGGTATGGCGGTGATCACTTTAAGCCACTGCCACCACATCGAAGGCCTGCAGGCGATCGTACACTATCATGCGCCGACGGATGCAAGCTATGCCGGAGATATCGTAGAGCTGGAACTTCGCAATGATCTCCCCGAGCCGCTGAGAAGGCCTTAGGGTTTGTTGGCCAATTCTTTCGCCAGGAACAAATACCGATCGCGCATATCGTCTTTCCGCGCTTCGGGCTGGGGGGTGAGGTACATTACGGGCCAGCCGTCGGGAGCGTCATACATGGGCCAATCGGGCAATCCGGGGCCATTCGGGTTCCCCGTTTTCGCGAAGTTGGTCCAGTACTTCTGCATCATGTCGCTGACGTTACGGTCTTCGGGACGCCATGTCACATCGGTTTTCGAATCGAGTTGACCGAACACGTATTCGATTTCGGCCGAGTGATAGGCTCCCAGACGCGGAGCATCCGGTTTCGACGGCGTGGGAGCCATGTCGAAGCGATAGCGATAGATTGGCTTCTTTCCAGTCTTGCCTTGCGCCTCGATCCACGCCCAGGTGGAGAGGGCAATGAACCGATCTCCGGCGTAGTCTTGAGCCGAGCGCTGAACGTGCTGGGGCGTATCAATGGGATACAGTTTGAGGAACTCATCGGCCTTGTCGCCGAAGTCTTTCTGTGCCGTCTCCTTCATGCTGTCGGCGGTTGGCTTCTTCGGGGCGAACGCGATTTCGAAGCTGCCTTCGTCGTGATTCCATCCGGCAATCAACGCGACATCATTTTGCTTCCCCGCAGCGAAGATCGCGGGAACTGACTCAGGTAGGAAGTACCCATCAACGTCGGGGCCAAAGTCGAATCCGGGAGACTCGGGTGGGGCGAACGGCTCTAGCAGCTTGTTCGCGGGAATCGCGCGCAACTCTGCCAGGGTTGAGGCTCCCAATTTCTCCTTCATGAGCTTTTCGTCTTTTTCAGCACGAGCCGACATTGGTTCAAAATCCAAGTCGCTTCGCGAGAAAGCCGCACCACTTTCGCCAATTGCCTTCTGGAAGATGCCTTTCGCCAAGGGTGAAGCCATCTGCGCAGACACGGAGAAGGATCCGGCGCTCTCGCCGAAGATCGTCACATTGTCGGGATCTCCGCCGAACGCGGCGATATTCTCGTGCACCCATTTCAAGGCGGCCAGTTGATCGAGCAGTCCGTAGTTGCCAGCCGAATTGTGGCCAGATTCTTTGGCCAGCTCCGGATGTACGAAAAATCCGAATACGCCCAGGCGGTAGTTCATCGAGACCACGATTACGCCATGCTGCGCGAGGATTGAACCGTCCTGCCGGCTTTCAGAGGTCGTGCCGGCAACATAGCCTCCGCCGTAGATCCAGACCATGACGGGCAGCTTTCCGGCAGCGCGCTTCGGCACCCAGATGTTCAGGGTCAGGCAATCCTCGCTGGCCCCCAGATCGTGAAACACCATGTCTCCGTAGACATTCCCCTGCATGCAGTGCGAGCCGAATGCTGTGGCTTTGCGGACTCCGCTCCACTTTGGTAGCGGCTGTGGCTCTTTCCACCTGAGATCGCCGACAGGCGGCGCGGCATATGGAATGCCGAGAAAGGCGTGCACTTTGCCGTTATCCTTGCCTTCGACTGTGCCCGAATGAGTTTTGACCTGGAGAGCCGAGGCTGCGAAACACATAATTGAAGAGGAAATCATGATGGCAACCACTGCGACGTGGCAGGCGGTCCTGGTAAACATAATCCTCCAGTGGTGAAAGATGGGATTGTAAAGCAAGAAGGGCGGGCTCTCTCGCAAATCTGCAAACCGCAAACTACAATCACCTCATGAGTGCCGCAGGAGCCCAGCCCCCGAATGCCTTTCTCCGTCAGCTTCCGAAAGCTGAGCTGCATCTGCATCTGGAAGGAGCCGTTGAATCGGCGACCCTGGTTGAACTACGCAGAAATCATGGGGAGAACGCGACACTGGCTGACACCGAGCCGCTCTACCGCTATACCGACTTCGCGAGCTTCCTGATGGCATTCAAAGAGGTCAGCGCCCACTTACGAGGTCCGGAAGACTACGAGCTGGTGACTTACCGTTTGATGCAGCAACTGAAAGAAGAAAACGTGCTCCACGCCGAGGTGTATGTCGCAGTGGGAGTCTGTCTGCATCGGAAGCAGGATTTCGACGCCATCTTCGAGGGCCTTGAACGGGGACGTGCTCGGGGGGCGCGGGATTTCGGAGTTTCTCTGCTATGGATATTCGATGCCACCCGCCATTTTGGCGTGGAGGAAGCTCAGAAAGTCTTCGAACTGGCGGTCCGCTACCAGAGCCGGCACGTGGTTGGCGTGGGTATCGGCGGGGATGAGGTGAAGGCTCCACCAGAATTATTTCGCGGCGTCTATGGATACGCAGAGAGCAATGGACTGCGGTTGACGGCGCATGCCGGCGAGACCGCGCCGGCGGAGTCAATTTGGGGTGCTCTCAACCTCCATGGGGAGCGCATCGGCCATGGTTTGACTGCGGCACAGGATCCAGACCTCATCGAGGAACTGGCCTACCGGCAGATTCCGGTCGAGATTTGTTTGACCAGCAATGTGCGTACGGGCTGTTGTAAATCGATAACGGATCATCCGGTGAAGAGCTACTTTGACCAGGGCCTCATGGTGACGCTGAACACAGACGATCCAGCGCTTTTCGGCACGACGCTAGCCCGGGAATATCAACTGGCGCAGGAGACGTTTGGTTTTACCGATGAACATTTACGAGAGCTCGCGCGCAATTCGTTCGAAGCATCGTTTCTACCTGCCGAGAAGAAGCTGGAATTGTTGAGCTTGTTTGATGCGGCCGTCGCACGATGAATCGAGTTCCAGGGTAACCTCGGAGAGTCTTATACTTCTGGCAACGGTTTGAATTGCAGCCGTTGTAGAATTTTCGACCGCGTGTTTGGGAGTGATTCGATGGCTGTCCGGCCTGTTCTTCAACTTGGGGATCCGCTATTAAGAGAAAAATGTGCGCCAGTCGAGGATCCCGCCTCGGATGAGATCAGGGACCTCGTCCAGGACCTGCAGGATACGCTTGGGCACTGGCGCTTGACGACCGGCTATGGACGCGGCATTGCCGCACCGCAAATCGGCGTGCTGCAACGCGTGATTTTTCTGAAGCTGCCCGGTGTCGAGCCTTGGCCGCTGGTGAACCCCGAGATCGTTGAGTCCAGCGAGGAGCGAATGGTCGTTTGGGACGCTTGCCTGAGCTTTCTCTCCATCTTTATGCAGGTTGAGCGGCGGCGATGGGTCACCGTGCGCTATCAGAATCTCGAAGGCGAGACTCTGTCGTTCGATGCCGGAGACGACCGCGACCTGTCGGAACTCCTGCAGCACGAGATCGATCATCTGGATGGAATTCTCGCCATCGACCGCGTATCCGATGTGAAAACGATTTGTACGCGTGAGGAATTCGAAAAACGATATCGCGATCAAAGCCCTTACGCCGCCGTTCCGGTTAGAATCAAACACTGAGCCAACATCCTTCCGTCTCATCGGCTCCTACTCTCCATGCTGCACATTGGCATCGTCGCTTGCAGTGCAGAAGGAGCTGCGCTCTGCTATCGGACGATCTCGGTTATCGGGGCCCAGACGCTGGGCCGGCACGATCATCCGGAAGTTTCGTTGCATTCGTTTTCACTGGCGCAGTACATGAAGGCGATCGACGCGAATGATTGGGCCGGAGTGGCAGAACTAATGCTGGCTTCAGCCGACAAGCTCGCAAAGGCGGGTGCGGATTTTCTGATTTGTCCAGATAACACCCTTCATCAGGCATTTGATCTGGTGGAACATCGCTCACCGCGACCGTGGCTGCATATTGCGCGCGAGGTGGCGACAGAAGCGAAGCGTGGGAGACACCGGCGGCTGGCAGTGTTAGGCACGCGGTATCTGATGGAAGGTCCGGTGTACCGCGAGACCTTGAAGGCGGCGGGAATCGAGCACCGAGTACCTGGTCCGGAGCAGCGTCAGCGCATCAATCAGATCATCTTCGACGAACTGGTGAACGGTCAGATTCTGCCGCGGTCATTGGCCTACTATAGCGAAGTGATTCGGGCCTTGAAGGATGAGGGCTGTGATGCGGTGGTTCTCGGGTGCACGGAAATTCCCCTGCTGGTGACGCCGGAGTCTTCTCCTTTACCGACGTTGGATTCGACGCGGTTACTGGCGCGGGCGGCGGTTCGGAAGGCGATTGAGGGATAGACGCAGGTCAAAGTCAAAATCGGCATGTTGGGTTGCCTTTGGCAGTTTCGATGTGGCTAGGATGAGCAGATTCCTCTGCGCTTCAGAATGACAAGCGACGTTGGTTAAAAGTTCGGACCGGATGAGACATCAACTGAAATTTAGACGGCTCACGGATGGGCCTTATGCGATCGTGCGCCTCGCTGCGGATGCGGCCGTTCCGGAGGGGGCGACGAGAGGCGAGTTCACATCGGTCACCCGTACGAGCGAGGAACTTTCGGTTGTTTGCCCGATCGAGAATCTTCCGGCCGACATGCGCTCTCACCACCCCTGGATTTGTCTGAAGCTCGAGGGACCTTTCGCGTTCTCGCTCAAGGGAGTGCTGCTGTCATTTATCGAGCCACTCTCGTCGAAGGGCATTCCTATCTTTGCCGTCTCGACGTATGACACGGATTACGTTCTGATTCAAGAAGAGTTCTGGGGAGCGGCCCTCAGTTCCCTACAGCAAGCTGGACATGTGCTGCTGGCTGGTAATCTAGCCCCGACCGGCAGTCAAAAATCTTAACCGCTGAGATCGCTGAGCTCACACCGAGAACGCGAAGGACGACCGTCGCATAGTCCTTGACGATTCGGGAATTCACATCGCCATCCAACCCATGGAATCAACCGAACGCTGCAATGGCGGGGCGGATTGAGCTTCCCCTGTGTTGTAATAGTCAATTAGCCATCTCATGCCTTCTGTTCTGACAACTTTGCGTCGGCGCGCCAAAGCTCTGCACCGCAACGTGCGCGGGGCGAAGATGGCGGTCAAGGCGCTGGCTTCGACCGAGCATCCGCTTTTGGCGCACATCATCCCCATGCGGCGCTGCAATCTGGCTTGTACCTACTGCAACGAGTTTGATGATTTCTCGAAGCCCGTGCCGATCGAAGAGATGTACCGGCGCGTCGACAAGCTGGGCGCGCTGGGAACTTCCGTCGTAACGATTTCGGGTGGCGAGCCGCTGATGCATCCAGAACTGGATGATGTCATACGGCGCATTCGCGCCAACGGCATGATTGCTGGATTGATCACGAATGGATATCTATTAGTCGCCGAGCGCATCAAGTGCTTGAACCGTGCAGGTCTCGAATGGCTGCAGATCTCTATCGACAACGTGAATCCCGACGACGTATCGAAGAAGAGTTTGAAAGTTCTCGACAGGAAGCTGCAACTGCTGGCTGAACACGCGGACTTTCATGTGAATATCAACTCGGTCGTGGGCGGCGGGATCCCACATCCGCAGGATGCGCTGGTCATCGGCAAGCGTGCCGTCGAGCTGGGATTCACATCTACCATTGGGATCATTCACGACGGAAGTGGACAGCTGCAGCCATTGGGCGAGGAAGAGCGGCGCATTTATCACGCGATGCAGGCGCTCGAGAAGAGCAGCTTCACGCGTGTAAATGCGTTTCAGGACAACATTGCCAGGGGTATGCCGAATGATTGGCGTTGCCGCGCGGGAGCGCGATATTTGTACATTTGCGAGAACGGCTTAGTGCATTACTGCTCGCAGCAGCGTGGCTACCCGGGGATTCCGCTGGAAAATTATACCCGTGAGGATCTGGGCCGGGAGTATTTGACCGAAAAGGGCTGCGCCCCGCATTGCACGGTTTCATGTGTGCATCAAGTATCAATCTTCGATTCGTGGCGAGCACCCCAGCGACCGGCCTCGCCTACCTCTGCGGGGGCTTCCGCTGCTGAGGAACTCGTTCAGATCAAATAGCAGTCGGCACTCAGCATTTGGCATTCAGCCATGCTTGTGCATCGCAGATCGCGGAACATCGATTTCGTAGACGGCTCGATTTTCTGGACTACTACGGCCCTGAGGGAGAAGCCCGCAGTTATCCGCGCAAAAGACCGGCGCGGCCTGAAGCCGCGCCTTTCAAATCTATTTCATAAGCTTGCTTGACGGAATGCCGAATGCTGGCTGCTCCCTTAGTGCTTCTGCTGTGCTGATGGTGGCGTGACTCCGTTCAGGCGCAGGTACATGGCAGCGGCGGCGTAGTGGTCGGACCATCCGCCGGCGGCAATCAATGCTGCCATTGCGCGAGCAGCCTTGTGGCCACCGAAGAGCTCGATGTCCTCACCAAGCTTGGAGTCGTCCATCTTCGCTAGAGCTTCGCTGCAATAGGCGTACGACGCTCTCACTGCGGCCACCAGCTTGTCTTTCGAATCGGTTTCCTTCGATTCCTCGACTTTTGGCGCCGGAACATCAGCCGCTTTCGAGCAGATGGAGTTGTTGAATCCGATGATGTGGACGACCAGGTGAGCAAAGGTCATCTGGTCAGCGGTCGGCTTATAGGAAAACTTGTCGGCAGGCATGGCTTCGACCGCGCCGATGGTGTTGTTTTGCGAGCGCTGCTCGAGTTGGCGGAGCGAGGATGCAACCGGATCCTTGGCTGCTCCCTGGGCAAGGGCGAACGTGGCACAGGCCACGAGAGATACAACGACGAGGATACGTTTCACGGAAAGCCTCCTGAGGGACTTAAGGATATAACGAGCGATAGAGGAAGGTCATCTGAGCGGATCGATCCGTTCTAAACACCCACCCGTGCGATTGACCTCCCCGGTCTCAGATGCCCGCTTTATTTCGCGCGATGAAAAAATTCTTAGCCTCGGAGCTCGCCGCGAGATTCCGCAGAGCTCCAGACGAAACGGCCCCTTACTACAAAGGAACGTATGGAACTTAAGCGTTTTTCTCTCATGGCAGAATAGCCTGATGCCGGATCGTCTACCTTCTCCTACATTTCTTTACGGAACCGCCTGGAAGGAAGATCGTACTGCTGCACTCGCGGAACAGGCGCTGCGCGCTGGTTTTCGCGGAATTGATACGGCCAACCAACGCAAGCATTATTTTGAACCTGGCGTTGGAGAAGCCTTAACTTCTGTCTACCGAGAAGGTATCGTCACTCGCCCTGACTTATTTCTCCAGACTAAGTTCACTTATCAGCGCGGGCAGGATCATCGGCTGCCATACGATCCTGCTGCGAGTCTCTCCGTACAGGTGGCGCAGTCTTTGACCGGTTCGCTCGAACACTTGAGAACGGACTATGTTGACTGTTTTGTCTTGCACGGCCCGGCGTCAGGATATGGCTGGACCCAGGATGATGCGGAAGTTTGGGAAGCGATGGGCCGAGAGCGCGATGCCGGCCGCACGCGCCACCTCGGCGTCAGCAACGTCTCGCTCGAGCATTTGGAGGAAATGGAAGCGAGTCGCGCGGAATTGCCAGACTTTGTCCAGAACCGTTGCTTTGCGCGCCTGGGCTGGGATCGTGAGGTCCGGGCATTCTGCCAGAAACAGAAGATCGTTTACCAGGGATTCTCCCTGCTCACGGCGAATCCTGAGGTCCTGGAACATCCGCCGTTTATCAATATTGCGACGGAGTTCAATGCAACGCCTGCGCAGGTAGTCTTCGCCTTCGCGCAGGCGATCGGCATTTTACCGCTTACGGGAACATCCGATCCAGAGCACATGCGGCAGGATCTTAATAGTTTGCAGCTAACGATTCCGGCCGAGATTGTGCATGCAATCGAAGCTATGGCCGGGTGATCATTCCTCACAGAAGCCCCGCGGCGGAGGACTCGCTTTCGCATCGGCGGGGCGGACGAAATGCGTCCGCCCCAGATCGCTGCCCAGTTCACTTTACCGCGGGCTTCAGACTGGCCACGCGCTTCTCTCTCCTCATCTGCGCGGCCAGTTCTTTGATCTCGGTCAGATCGCGTTGCATCTCGCTCCAGCCGTACCAGAGGGCGTAGTCGGGGCTGGCGTGGAACGTTCCCTGGAACGTCCGCATGCGGTGCTCGAGATACATCACGAACAACTTCTGCTCGATCACCGTCGGTGCGTCGTGGAATGTCAGCAGATTCGGGAACGGATATGAATAGTTCGCCGGCTTCGGCAGAACATTGTCTTTATACAAATCAGCGACGATGCGGATCGCTTCGGCCATCAGGTGATCTGCATTCGTGATCATGTCGTCGCCCTGTTGGAGCTGCTGCTTGGCGAAGTTGACTGAGTGGCATTGATGGCAGGTCTTGATCATCTTGTCACGTTCACGCTGCCAATCTTCTTGTGTGAGGCGTGCAACGTCGGCGGCCTTGACGACGTCAACGAGTTTGGTGGGCTGCCTTTGCGGATCGAGCACGCCCAGAGCCTGTAAGATCGTGGCGCGGTCGGCGGCCCATTGCTTGTCTTCGGGCAATGGCAAGCGGATGGCGAGGAATCCCCAGGCAGTGCGCACTTCGTGGTTGCCGTCCTGCATGTGGCAGGTCTGGCAGGTAGGTGCAGCAGCGGTGCCGGGCAACACATGCATTTGTTTAAGTTCGTTTCGCACGCCATGCTTCGAGGCGGAATACATCTCCCACTGCGGATGATCGAAGCCCATGTGGCAGGTTTCGCAAGCCTGTGGCTGCCGGGCTTCTTCTGCCGAGAACGTATGGCGGGTGTGGCAGGCATCACACTGAGCGGCGCCAAATTCCGTGCCCGAACTGTTCTTCCGTAGTTCGGCGACCTCGGCCATGCTCTTGTCGCCGATCTTGTGGCATCCGCCGCAGCCTTTCTCGCCTTCGGTCATGGCCATGGGCTGCCAGTGAATGGTCGGCATGGCCTTCATCGAGGCCCATGCCATGGCGTGCTTTCCCTTCTTGAACTGCGCTACCTGCGTTTCATGGCATTGGGAGCAGGTGTCGGGAGTGGGAATCGTCACCTTAGCGACATCAGTTGACGAAGTGTGCTGGTCGCCATGGCAGGTCACGCATGTTACTTCCACGCCGCTGTGCTTGCTCAATCTCCAGTCGGCGACGATGTTGGGAGTGACTTTGTTGTGGCAGTCGACGCACTGGGCGGGAGTAGCGGTTTGCGCGATTGCGATGCTGGATGAATTCAGAACGGATGAAAGCAAAAATAGGTAGCCAAGCCGCGCGAAGGTTCGCGCCGCCCGAGAGCGGAAGAATGACATAGAGCCTCCTGGAACCGGGCATTTTAGGCCCACAAAACAAAGGCTGGCTGTGACACATGTCACGACCAGCCAGCGTTTCATGGTGGATTTTGCTAGGAGAACGCTGCGCCGATAGCCGCGATTCCCACCGTAAGCACTAGCCACCACCCGAACACTACCGCGTAGGCGGTGCCAGTCTTAATCTTGGCGACGCATGTGAAACCGATGGCAGTGAGAACGAGGGTCCAGATTGTAAAAACGTCGAGAGCAGTGCCGAGGCTGTAGAGGAACACACCATCAGTGGGGTTCATGAAATAACCAGGATTTGTCGCAACCGGGTTCTGAAACGTGAAGGAGTCGGGACTTATCCCGGCAAGAAGCGAAACGATTGACAGAATTGTCTTTAAGGTGAGCGGCAAGGCCGCATAAATGACAATCGCAAGGCAAACCTTGTAAGAAACGTCGGCCCCGACCACGAATCGGAAGCTCCCCAGGAAGAACAGAGCCAATAGAAGCCAAATCATAAGAAGAAGGACCGGGAAGATATAGGAGAACATTCCCGTGACTTTCGCCCCTTGCTCCATTTGTTGTTCGCGTTGATCAGCAGGCAACCTCTCCAGGCGCTCTTGCGCCTTCGGTTGCGACTGCATTTGATTTTCCATGATCTTGCGGAACCCGACTTTCTGTCCGGCGGTGTAAACCAGAACTGTGGATACGATCACCATCAGCAGGAACGGACCCCACCATTTCGCGTTGCGGCGCAAGTCGGTGAACGTCCTGGAAGGTGCAATGAAAGTGTTGACGATGCGGGCGCCCTCCGACATCGGAGGCTCTACGGGAGGGGGAACGGGAGTTGGTGCGACCGGCGGAAGCGGGGTAGCGGCCATGCATGCCTCCTGCGAAGAAATCCCAAGAATTCTAGTAGCCAAGGCGCGTTCAGACAAGCGCTGCTTCTTTGCCGTGTCTGATCGTCGCCTGTAACGATCCACGCCGGCTCATCACCATTCTATGAATCCGCGCGTGCGGATGGGAAGGTTCGCCTTAGTCCAGGGAATCCATAAAGTTCGCTTTCGATTGCGAGAGGAAGGGCAGTGCAACCCCTCTCGCATTGCGTTTGGACCGGGTTCGCGGTGGAGGGGGCCCCGGCATGATGCCGGCTGACCGCGCTTATCCGGGCGGGAAATTGCCGCCCGGATAAGATAGTTGGAATGTCGAACTTTGAGCCGGTCGCAGTTGTTGTCCTCGGGATCGAATTGTTGCCGGCGGTGGCGTTCGGATTGGCGAATGAACGATTGGTGGGCGCAATCGCTCGGCTGCCGGCGCTTGTGAGGATTTCACTTCCCGCCTGTCTGGTCGTTCCATACGTCGTCCTGGCAGTCACGTCCCATATGTTTCGATGGGAATGGTTCGTGCTGTATGCTTTGCTGCCGGTGGCGATGGCCTGGCAGATGAGCCGCGCCGCCGTTGCCGATCCGGAACAAAGAGGCAACTGGCGCGATGCTTTGATCCTGCTGACGCTGGGCTTGGCCGTCGATCTTCGGTGGTTCGATGTTGCGTGGCCTGCGGGCTTGCGCGGCTGGGGCAATCTGCTGTTGGTCGATGCCGGTCTTTACGCCTTTCTCGGGATCCGCCAATTGACAGGAACCGGATTCGACTTCCACTTTCGACGGAGCGATTGGAAGACGGGATTTCGCGAACTGCTATTCTTCGCACCTGCCGTGATCTTGCTTGGATTGGCGCTGGGATTCATCCATCCGCACTGGAATATTCCGGTGGTCTGGAGAGCGGCACTGAGTTGGATCGGAATATTTGTGTTCGTGGCCGTTCCGGAAGAACTTTTCTTTCGTGCCTGGGTGCAGAATCTTCTCGAGCGCCGCCTTGGACGCGGAGCAGCACTGGCTATCGCATCTGTGCTATTCGGCTTATCGCATTTCAACAAGAGAAATTTCGGCACCGCCCACTTCAACTGGCGATATGTTTTGCTGGCCACCATTGCCGGCATTTTCTACGGCCGGGCTTGGAGAGAACAAAGACGTGTTCCAGCCTCGGGCGTCACGCATACATGCGTCGACTGGCTTTGGTATTTGTGGTTTTGAGAACCCCACTTACTTGCCTGGAGCTGCATGATATGCGGCGGACGCTCCGGCCCCCACTGGGTGATAGTGGAAATATCCAAGTCCCACCCGCATATGGTGGAGAAAAATATCCGGAACGCACATGGCGAAGCATAGCCCGAGAATTCCTTGCGCGATGCCGATGACGTAAAGGCTGCGATGGCGACGAAAAAGGGCGCAGGCAACAACTCCCCAGATCAGCGTCGCTAGCGTCAACGGGACGTTTGGCAAATGAGCGAGCGAAAACAGCACGGCCGCCAAAGCAATCGCCGCACCGCTTGAAACCAGGCGGGCGAGGCGCGGCATGAAATAGTCCTGGAGGAGGAACTGCTGGTAGATAGTCCAGACAACGTAACCGGTGACATGCGTAAGTTCGGGTTTGTCGAGTTCGTGGAAGATTCCGGCGCCTTGCGCCAGGAAAGTACCGATGGCCGATAGTGCGACGGCTGCGGGCAAGATCCAGACGGAACGCAGAAGCGGGCGCCAACTGAGCCCGAGTTCATATGCGCTTGGACGACTCCAGGCCACGATGACAGCCGGGGTCAACAGCGCGATCGGACCGAAAATCAGCTGCTCGCGCGTCGGCAGCCAGAGCACAATCATGATGGCGATAAAGCCCAGGGAAAGTTCAGCCAAGGTACGAATGGACGTCTGCGAACGCGAGACAGAAAAGGCTACCGGAGTCGAAGTTGTACTTACCACGGGGCTCGCTTTCAATGCGGTGGGAAGTTACCCACGTCAAGTTGGATGCAAGAGTAGATGAGAAGGCTGAATCCCACAACAGGAACTGGATTTCGTCAGCCCATCTTTCTCCAAATTTTGAACCGCTATCTGTGATTCCTTGCAGTTCTTGGCGATCTCGGCGGCCTTTCTCGGCGACCTCGGCGGTCAAAGATCTCACCGCTGAGGACGCAAAAACATCCGCAGAATTCGCTGAGGAACAGCCATCTTAGGCGAGGACCCTGATCTCAAATCGACAACTCTGGAGTAGCTTGCAACAGAGTGCGCGTGTAGGGATGGACTGGCTGGGTGGTGATCAGGTCCGTGCTACCGACTTCCACGATTTTTCCCTTGTACATCACAGCAATACGTGTGGAGAGATACCGCACGACCGGCATGGAGTGCGAAATGAACATGTAGGTCAGGCCGAATTCGCGTTGAAGCTGGGCGAGAAGATTCACGATCTGCGCGCCGACACTGACGTCCAGCGCGGATACGGGTTCGTCACACACAATGAATTTCGGTCGCAGGGCCAACGCGCGGGCGATGCCGATACGCTGACGCTGTCCGCCCGAGAATTCGTGGGGATAGCGGGTGCGGGCAGATTCATCCAGGCCAACCGCGCGAAGGAGTTCAGCGACTCGGCTGTCGAGTTTCGCTCGACTGGACGGCCGATGGCAGCCGTCCCCCCACACATCTCCATGGATGATCAACGGCTCGGCGATGATGTCTTCGACTCTGAGTCGCGGATCGAGAGACGCGAAGGGGTCCTGAAAGATGATCTGCAGGTCGCGGCGGAAGCGGCGCATTTCGCCGGATCCGATCGCAAGAAGGTCACGTCCCTCAAACGAGATACTACCGGATGTTGGCTCAATCAAACGAAGGATCAGCCGTCCCAATGTGCTCTTCCCAGAGCCGGATTCGCCGACGAGGCCGAACGTCTCGCCGGCGTGGATGTCGAGCGAGACATCGTCAACGGCGCGAACTCCGCCGGGAAAAATCTTGGTCAAGTTTCGCATTTCGAGCAGGGACACGAGCCGATGCTAGCAGCAATCGTGGGAGATCGGGGCAAATTTTGCCATTCAGAATGGTCGTTGCAGGATTTCTCCGAGGGCTTGGCCTGCGGTGATCATAGGCACTGCTGCGAGTGCCGCCAGCAGTCCCACGAGTCTCCAGCGCGTGAAATGCTCTTTCAGGACCAAGCGCGCAAGCAACACCGTCACGGCAGGATATAGCGACGTGATCACGACCGCTTCATCGAGTCTTCCGTGCTGGCTGGCAAAAACAAACATTGCACTGGCGGATACATCGAAGAACCCAGCAATCGCGCCCAGCATGGCTGGAGTTCGGTCTAGTTTGAGGGGAGCGCGTGTAACCGCAACAGCAATGGCCGTGGACGTGAAAGATCCAACCCGGGAGATTGCGGCCACCCAAGTAGGCGACCCGCTGGCCTGGTGAATGCAAAGAAAAAATCCCGCGAACCCGACACCCGCCAGTGCTGCGGCCGCGACGCCCCTAGGACGTCCTGATGCGTCATTCTCTCCTTGCGGCTCGGGGCGACTGATCAGCCAGATGGCCGCAATAGCTAGCGCGAAACCGGCGATCGACCACTTACTGGGAGCGCCTTCCAGGGCAATATCGACCATCGTTGGGATCGCGGCGCCCATAAGCGCCGCAATTGGGGCGCTGAGACCCATCTGCCCCGAGGCAAGTGCTCGGTAAAAGATGGCCAGCGCAAATCCCCCGACTGCCCCGGCAGCGATGGCCCAGAAGATGCTGATTCTGTCGGGGAAGGGACCTCCTTGTCCCAGAGCAATCAGCGACATCAGTGCGAACGCGCAGGCATGCGAAAACGCCGTCAAGACGAATGCGTTAGCACGGCGGGAGCCTAATCCTCCGGCAAAATCGGCCGCGCCCCAGATGAAGACGGCAGCTACCGAGTAGGCAGAGGGAGGGAAATGGGCCAGAGAGATCACGCCCGACGAGGGTAACACGGGGAGACACTTACACCGACTGCGTGCCAGCTTACGCCAGCCGTTGACATCAATGACTCGCCTTTTCGCGGGCGAAGCGCCCGCGCCCCACTCGCTTCGCGTGTTAAAATTTCCCCAAGCGTTTTCTGGCGAGAAATCAGGTTCTGAGGCCCGGGTTTGATCGCACTGGCACCGTCAATTCTTTCCGCTGATTTTGCCCGGCTCGGGGAACAGGTACGCGCGGCGAGCGAGGGTGGGGCGAGCGTCATCCACGTTGACGTCATGGATGGCCATTTTGTGCCTAACCTCACGATCGGCCCTCCGGTGGTGAAGTCGCTTCGCAAGGTGACTGATCGGCCGCTAGATTGTCACCTGATGATCGAGAATCCCGATGAGTTTATTCCGGTATTTGCCGAAGCCGGCATCAACTGGATGTCGGTTCACCAGGAAGCTTGCCGACACCTGAACCGCACGCTGCACCTGATCAAGAGTCATGATTGCCAGGCCGGCGTGGTAATTAATCCAGGCACCCCTGTTGAGACGTTAACCGAGGTTCTCGACATCGTGGATTATGTGCTAGTGATGTCGGTGAATCCGGGATTTGGAGCGCAGCAGTTTATTCCGTCGACCCTGCACAAAATGAGGAAGTTAGCCCAGATTCGAAGCCAGCGCGGGTTGCAATACCGCATCGAAGTCGATGGGGGCGTCGCGATGGACACGATCTCCGATATCGTGCACGCCGGGGCGGAAATTCTGGTCGCGGGCAACGCGGTGTTCGGCAAGGGCGATCCAAAGAAGAATGCGGAGTCTTTGCTGAAGGCGGCTACTGAGGCGGCGTTAGAGAAAGTCTGATCGGGTCGAACCGGACCATGAGATCAGATGGCCAGTGGTCAGTGATCAGTGGCCAGAACGAAATCCAGGACAATTTTGCTGGTCACTGATCACCGATCACTGACCACTCTGAGGTGTTCATGTCTCGTCGAATGTTGTCGATCGCGTTGCTGGGCCTGCTGCTGGCACTCACAGCCGCCTGCACGAATAAAAAGTCTGTCAACCCGTTGGCTGGGATTGGTTCCAAACAACCGGACAAGGTTCTATTCGACAAGGCCATGGAAGCGATGCGCCACAACCGCTTCGACGTGGCGCGCCTGACCCTGCAGACTCTGATCAATACGTATCCGGACTCGGAATACATTGCCCGTGCCAAGCTGGCGGTGGGCGACTCCTGGTACGCCGAGGGCGGAACTGCTGCTCTCGCCCAGGCCGAGCAGGAATACAGCGATTTCGAAATCTTCTTTCCGAACATGCCCGAGGCTGCTGAGGCACAGTTAAAGATCGCCAACATCCATTACCAGCAGATGGAGAAGGCCGATCGCGACTACACGCACGCCAAGCGCGCCGAGGACGAATACCGCAAGGTGATTCTGCAATATCCCGACAGCAAGATTGTGCCCGAGGCAAAACGGAAACTGCTGGAAGTGCAAGAGGTCTTGGCCGAGCGCGAGTTTGAAATCGGCAGGTTTTATTACTTGCGTGAGTCGTATCCGGCGTCGATCGCTCGCCTGAAGTCGTTGCTTGAGAAATATCCGCTGTACAGCCGTGCCGATGAAGCAGCGTATTTGCTTGGGCAGGATTTCGAAGGGCAGATGACACGCCTGCGCAACACTCCGACCTGTGACGCCAAAGGACTGCCACGCGGATGCACGACCGAAGCGGCGAAAGCGAAGTACTCGGAGGAATTCACCAAGAATGCCTCCGAAGCCTACAACAAGATCATCACGCGATACCCGATGATGGATCGGGCCGACGACGCAAGAAAGAGACTGACGGCGCTGCATCAACCGGTTCCGCGGCCGACAAAGGCGGCTGTGCTGCAGAACAAGCGTGAAATCGCCAGCCGCGGTGAGACCACGACGATGGGCCGCATCACAGGGCTGATCAAGAAGGGTCCGGATGTCGCACGAGCTGCGCAGGTAGGCGAACCTAACCTCGTTGAACCCACTCCGGTGGCCGCGACCGACGTGGTCAAGCAGGAAGCAATGGGCGCGATGGGAAGCGGCGAGAAGACCGTCGGAGTGGAAATTGTAAAGCAGCCGGAAGCGAATGACGTTCCTCCCGCAGCTGACGCGACCGCGACCGGTCAGGCGCCGTTCGGACAGCCTCCCGCCGGCACCACTCCGCCGGTAGCGAATGATCCCAATGAACTCAAGCCGGCGGCAGCCGCGGATTCAAACGAACTAACACCGGCCAACACGGATCAGGCGTTGCCTGCCCCGTCGCAGGTCAACGAAATTCAGCAAGGTCGATCTTCTGCAAGCGACGCGACCAAGAGCAACGACGATTCAACTCCGGCCAGCGACGCGGACCTTTCGAGCAGCAAGAAGAAAAAGAAGGGTCTGAAGAAGATCGTTCCGTTCTAAACGAAGCTGTCAGCCATCAGCTGTCAGCAATCGGCCTTGAGCTACCGGGTTTCCGGCCCCGTAACGTTTGTCATTCCGAGCGCAGCGAGGAATCTGCTGTTCGCCGGCAGCTTGGATGCCGTACGCAACAACAGATTCCTCATGGCTTCGTCGTTACGGAATGACAAAATCTCAACTGTCTAGCCTGCGCGCCACTCCAAAGTAATGACCGGCGTCGCTTGTCTACGCGCAAGGTGCTGACCACTGGTAACGTGTTACTTCCCTTTTGCATCATTGACTTAGGTTGTGGGTCGGGTTACCTTCGCGTTATCTCCCCTCATCAGAGGAATACCTTTGGCTAGGAAGATACTGCTCGCCGACGACAGCGTAACCGCCCAGAATATGGGACGGAAGATCCTCGCGGATGCGGGATACGAAGTCATCACGGTCAATAACGGCTCCGCAGCTCTGA
>Ga0126371_10000185_pt1 | contig 47541 bp, 39 predicted proteins | sample PanSoiMetaPlot_4_FD_110145 | JGI IMG/M metagenome (GOLD analysis project Ga0126371, IMG submission 110145) | Tropical forest soil microbial communities from Panama - MetaG Plot_4 | ecosystem: Environmental > Terrestrial > Soil > Tropical forest > Bulk soil | place: Panama | collected 2016-02-17
CCTTTTTCCTGCGCGATCTGGTCGGCCGTCACGCCATCGTCGTTTTTCGCATTTGGATTTGCGCCGTACTTCAGCAGCAACTCGACCATCGCCTGATCTCCGTGTTGCGCCGCCGCATGCAATGCGGTCCAGCCCGCTTGCTGCTTCGCGTTTACCGGCGCTCCGTGTTCCAACAGCGCTCGCACGATCGCCATATTGCGTCCCGCTGCCGCCGAGTGCAGCGGCATCACCTTCATCGGATTGTCCGCCACCGCGCCCGCGTCCGCGTGATGCTCGAGCAGAACGCGCGCGACGCCGTCCTGCCCAAAGAACGCCGCGAAGTGCAGCGGGGTAAATCCATCGCCCGACCGCACAAACGCCCGTCGCGGATCGCGTTCCACCATTTCCTGCACGAGGTCGCTTCGCCCGAGGCTCGACGCTTCGAAGATGTCGAACTCCATGCCCGTCCCGCGCAACACATCGACGATATCTTTCCGCTGCCGGTACAGCGCATGCATCAGCGCCGAAACACCACTCCCATCGCGCGCCGTCCCCAGCGAACGGTCCTGGGCTAGTAAGTCTTTAAGCTGCTGCACATCTCCCGCCTGCACTGCCGCCAAGACGTCCTGTGTCCCCGTCACCTGCCCACCTCCCGAACCTTGAGACCTGCCAACGCCGACACATCATAGCCCGATTCCACCCCCCCGGATAAGGCCCATCCGGGGGATACCTTCGTGTTACATGGGTTACCGCGTCAGGTGATCTAGGTCACACCACAGGCGGATTCATCGGCTTAGCCTGTTCCCTAAGGCGATCCAGCAGCCTGAATAGCCGGAAGCCCATCCTGCTCATTTTCGGCCTGGACCGTTCCGGAGCGCGCAGTGGGTAAAGCGATTGGGAATCGGGCTACACGGCCTCCCATACGGGTTCAACTCCCGACGCTCCGGCCAACATTGCGGAAGGCGAGCGGGCCTGCCCCAAACGCGGACCCACGCAACATCGTCTCCGGCTTGAATCGAGGAGGCTCACTATGGGGAGAACGCTGACCGTACTTGCAGCCCTGCTGCTGGTCGCATTCTGGGTTTCGGCGCAGAACACTCAAACACCGCCCAAACCCGCCCTAACCAACAATCTGTACACCCTTCCGCTCGATGCGGTGCACAAAGAGAATCCCGTGAAGTCGAGTGGGGAGTCGCTAGCCCGCGGCAAACGGCAATATGGTTTTGACTGCGCGATGTGCCACGGTAAGAACGGCGACGGCAGCGGCGACGTGGCGGCCGACATGAAGCTGAAGATGCACAACCAGATCGATCCTGCGACCCTCAGCGGCCGCAGCGATGGCGAGCTGTTCTACATCATCAAGAACGGCAAAGACCAGATGCCGCCGGAAGGGAATCGCGTAAAAGACGAGACCGTGTGGGACATGGTGAACTACGTCCGCACGTTCTCAAAGAAAGGCGTAGTAGTGCCCGACAAGCCGGCCGAAGCACCGACAGCGGACAAACCCGCCGATTCGTCGACAGACAAGCCGGCTGAGGCTCCTGCTAACGAACCGAAGGCGCCGAACTAGATTGCTTGTGTGGCGCGGGCGCCCTCGCCCGCGCTTCAACTTGGAATGCCCTTTGGCGTTCGTGTCACCGCATGTGAGGTTGCGGTCTTTCGACTGCGTTCGGCTGGCGCCTCACTCCGCTCAAGATGACAAGTTCAGGAGATGAGTTCTTCTCCGCGCTCTCAGCGGTTCGTCTCCCTGACCTCTGCGGTGACCCGGTACTCGCAACTCACTTTCCCACCCTCGCCAGATAGAACCGGAAAAACTTCTCTGGATCGGAATCCAGACACACATCTGCATTCGGAGTCCCCGGTTCCTCGCGGGTAAATCCCTTTTCATCCACCCGGATGTGCAACGCCTCCACCGGACACAGTCGCGGATCGAGCACATACGCCACAGCCATCGGATCAAATAACGTCGGCGTCTGCTGTCCCCACATGTAGTAGAGCGTAGTCAGCGCGTCGGTAAGCGGCGTGCCCTGGCTAAAGAGAAACGCCCGCTTCACCTCGTCGAGTTTCAGTTGCGTCGAGTCGAGTGGCATCATTGCAAGCGCCACTCCCGACGCGAACAGCTTCTTTGCCGACGGAATATCGTTGAGGATGTTCCACTCCGGATCAGGCCCATGCGGCGGCGTGTAGCCAAGATCGCCATACCCGCGCCGCACACTACCGCCCATCAACACCACGCGCTCAAGTTTTCGAAAAGTGGCCGGATCCTTGTCGATGGCCGCGCCCACGTTCATCAGAGGCCCGATTGCGATCAGCGTGATCTCTCCCGGATGTTGCCGGATCTGCTCCAACAAAAACGTCACCGCATCCGCATGCGACGGCTTCGCAAAATGCCCGCCCGCGCCGTAGCGCTGCTGGTTCAACTTCGTCTTCGGCGGCGTCGCCGCGCCTGCGGCGACCGGGATTTCCGGATGTCCAGCCTCGCCCAGCAAACGATCCCCGATTTTGGCCCGGGCCTCGGTGTCGCCGAAGTTGGTAGTCACACCGAGAATTTCGATTTCAGGACTGCGCAACGCAAGCGCGAGTGCGAATGCATCATCGATGTCGTCACCAATGTCGGTATCGATGATGACCTTCTGGCGAGGCAGCGACGTTGTAAGTTGCTGACACCAGGTTGAGACACCGACACACAGAAGGAAACCAGCTATCACCCAAGTCAGTCTTTTCATTTTTGTATTTTGGATTTTCAGCCTCGACTCAGCGGTTTCAAGGTTAGACCAGAGTAAGACCGTTTCTCGTAGCCTCAACCCCTGATGGATAAAAAAGAAGATTTTAAGGAAGAAAAAATCTGAGTAGATCGCTGAGAAATCAAGTTCGCTACTGACCCGCCGCCCTGAGTCGTGCCTCTTCCCGCTTCGCCGCAATGAGCACCGGCACATCCGCATCAGCGTCTTTCCAAAGCGTCAGGAAGTCTGCATAGGCTTTCAAAGCCTTAGTCCGCGCAGCGCCCGCGCCGTCACCGTGCACCGACTCCGCCTGCATCGCCAGCGCTCGCGCCAGTCCGAGCCTCGAGAGCGCACCGATTGGGAAATTCTGCACGATGCCCGGATGATCAATGACTTTCTGAAATTCCGTCGCGGCGGCGGCCCCGTTATGCAACTGCAGATACGCCAGACCCCGCACGTACACCGGATACATGATTCCGAGCGGTAACATTCCCCCCAGATCGTAGGGTGTCGTTTCTTCGAGCGTGCCGATCGCCTGGTCCGGGTGCCCCTGTGCCAACTCAGCGGCGCCGCGCATGGTCGGCAGCCAGTACACGTGCAAAACGGTATTGAGCGGATCGCCTTTCTCCAGTTGCTGCACGAGCCGCATCGCCTCCGCTCCGTGGCCGGAGCGCGCCAGCGCGATTCCGGCCAGGATCTCGACGTCCCTGCCATGCGACAAGGCGAGCGCTGCATCTGCCTCTTTTTTCGCGCGATCCGGAAATCCGAGTTCCGCCTCATGGAGCGCCGCGCCCGTACGCCACATGGCCGCCACTTCTTTCGACTCCGCGCGCTTCGCCGATTCCGCCGCAAGCTTGCTGTAGTGACGCGAACTGTCCGCGCGGCCGAAATACGCTTCGCTATCAGAGTGCTGCGAGAGCAACGTATCCTCGGCTCCGGGCTTACCCGTGCCCCAAGCGACCTGCCGCAACATCTCATCGTGGTCGTTCCTCAGAAACGCAATGAAATACAGGTTTCCGTGCAGCACCTCGCTGTCCATCTTGTGTTGTTGCATTTGATCGAGCACTTTGCGCGCGTCGCCCCAGCGGTTCAGCGCAAAATACGACACGGCCAGATTGGAATACGTCATCAGCGTATTCGAATCGAGCCGCAGCGCCTCTTCGGTCTGCAAAACCGCCTCGTCCCAATGTCCAAGGATGATGCCGTTGAGCCCGAGATTCAGGTGCGCGAGCCGATCGCGCGGATATGCTTGCGACTCCAGCTGATAGGTGGCGCGCGCCTTCTCCAACTCTCCCGTCACGTACTGGTAATACGCGCCAGTGATGCGGTAGTTTTCAAGCGCGCTCACGCGGTCTCGCATGGCGTACGCCTTGCGGATGTTCTGCGCCGCCAGATCGGCCTCTTCCATGTTGCTGTACGCAACACCAAGACTTGCATAAGCCAGCGCGAAATTCGGATCCAGCTCGATCGCACGCTTGAAGAATGGGATCGCGTCAGCATCACCCTTGAACTCCCGGAGGTTGATGCCCTGGCTGAAAACCTTGAGTGCCTCGAGCGAACCCGTCGTCGCTTCGATGGGCATATCGAATTTCTGTACCGAAGCCAGCGACTCACCCAGCGTTTGCCTCAGTTGTGCCGACGCCTGGCTCACGGCCGCCAGCACATCGTCTTTGCGTGCTGCTTCTGCGTTCGCTTGGGCAAATGATTCACCATCGCTACAACTGTCGGCTTCGAGCGCGATCAGGTAATGATTTCCCAATTGCGCGATCGATCCGCCAATCGTCGCCTTGCTCCCCGAGCGCTGGCAGACTTCGCGCGCCACGTCGGGCGTGATCTTCTCATCAGGAGAACGGCCCATCAGCCGCAACGTTTCGCGAATCTTCTTGGTAGACAGGACATTCAGAAACGGCGACTGCGCCAAGTCGACGCTCAACCCCTGCTTCAGCGTGCCATCGAAGACCGGGTCGTTGGTACGATTGTCGAAATCGCGCAGCATCACTGTGTCACGCTCGGTCAGGGGCTGTGCTTTCTTGGTGTGGAAAAACCCAAACGACCCGATCCCCACCGCGGCCAGCACTACCGCCGCGCCACCCAACATCCACGCCGACACTCTGCGTTTCTGCACGGCCGCATACTTCCCGGATTGCGGGCGCAGTTGCTCGAGATCGGCCTGCATCTCCGACGCCCGCTGATACCGTTTCGCCGGATCCTTCTGCAGAGCTTTCAGCACAATTTGCTCGAGCGCGGGCGAGATTTCTGTGTTCACCAGCGATGGCTTCACCGGCGTCGATCCCAAAATTTGTTCCGCGATTAACGCCGAGGTCTCGCCCTGAAACGGAAGCCGCCCGGTGGACATCTCATAGAGCACTGTCCCGAACGAAAACAGGTCGTGCGATGATCTACCAGTTCGCCGCGCACTTGTTCCGGCGACATATACAGCGGCGTACCGATTGCGGCTCCCGGTACCGTTCGATGCGGCTCTCCGGCAACCGCCGTGGCAGGAAAATTTACTGACTTCTCAGCGACTGTCTTGGCGATCCCGAAATCTAGAATCTTCGCGTGCTTGCGACGCGTGATGAAAATATTCGCCGGCTTGATGTCGCGATGCACGATGCCTTCGGCGTGCGCGGCATCGAGCGCATCTGCAATTTCTACTGCCAAAATCACCAGCAGATCCGTCTCGAGCGGCTTTTGTGTCAAGCGCTCCCTGAGCGTCGCGCCATCGAGATACTCCATCACGATGAACGAGTCCCCCTCAGACGAGCCAATTTCATGGATCGTGCAGATGTTGGGATGATTCAGCGCTGACGCCGCCCGCGCCTCGCGCCGCAAACGTGCCAGTGCCGCCGGATCTTCGGCGACGTCGTCAGGAAGGAACTTCAGCGCGACGAAGCGGCCGAGCGACCTGTCTTCGGCCTTGTAGACCACGCCCATGCCGCCGCGGCCAATCTCTTCCACGATCCGGTAGCTGCCCAGCACGGTTCCGATGCGCTGGCGTGTCTCCGCGCCCGGAATTCCATTCATTAGGTGAACTGCGGGCGCCGCCAGAAATCCGCTCTCCGCATTTTCGTGCGAGTCGAGCAGCGACACCACTTCGCTGTGAATCCGCGGATCGGTTGTATGGGAATCGAGGTAGGCTGCTCGCTCTTCGCGCGGCAGCACCAACACCGCGTCCAGCAAGCCTTTGACCTGCTGCCACTGCTCCGGCGTCAGCCGGTCGTCCGCCGGTGGACGCGTCTCCGCACTCTGTTTGTCCTGTGCCATCGCCCCAAGCGCGTGCGCAAACTCAGCCCGCAGGGCTTAGATTGTGCCATTGGTTGTCGCTGAGGGGAAGAGATGGCTTGAGGTCAGACGGCCAATGGCTGACTTGGGCGCAAATCCAGGAAGCCGTCGCCGTCGGTGCTCTCGAGCCAGCCACGGATGTCGCATGCCACGGCTTCGCGCAGGCGGAATTCGGCCAGCGCGCAAGACGGGAGCAACAGTCCTACCCGCCGCGTGAGAATCACATCGTCAGGATTCCGTGCCTCCCGCCGCAGGGTCACATTGAGCAGGACCGTCGGCGTTCCCTCCACGCGCACCGCCTCATCCACATGGATGACCCATGTGCCTTTCGCTGTACCTAGCACGCTGCCATTCAATGGGACGGACTCTACTGGAAGAATCACATCTCGCCTCGCATCACGAGGCAATGGAGATCGCCGCCACCTCGATGCGGTCCGACGCCCGCACTGCTTCCGGATGCAGGAAGCGTAGCGGCATACAACCATCGTTTCTGTGATCCGGGTCACCGGCACCGGTGATACCAGTACGTCCCGGGGGATGAAGTCAGGATTTACCGAATGTCGTGTCGATGACCAAGCGATCTGCCCGGTCGCTGGCCAAGGCAACGCAGCGCTGTTCGCGTGCCCAGTCCCGGGACGCGACCAGCAACGCGCGCGCGATCCCGTGCCATCGAAATTCAGGTACCACGTACAGTCCTTCGATATAGCCCGTGAGCTGCCCTTCCAAGCCCGGAATATCCTGCCGCAGCGAGAGCTCCGCAAACGCCGTCACGGTGCCAGCATCATCCTCCGCGAACAGGACCGCCTGCGGCTCGGCAATGGTTCCTGCGAAATATTCTTCGATCTCGCAGGCGTGCGACTCCGCAGCGTCCGGCCACAACTCTCTCCTGAGCCGCTCCCAGGTCGCGGCATCAGCACGTTGCACATGTCGGATCAGCATTGCGAGACTTCTGGGGAGAGTTACTTCTCCATCTGCGCGCGCCAATTCAGGATGATCGACATCGGCGCGGGATTCGGATCGACCATCTTCGTATTCACAAGAAACTTCTGCCCGTCGGCACTGACATCGTACGACACGACGTCCATTGCCGAAATCGGCTGCCGCAGATGAGCCTGGAACAACGCAGCCGGCGACCCCGACTCGAAATTGTTGTCGGTCATCTTCACCGGTACAGCCATGATCTTCGAATCCGCCGACAGGAAGAACAGCTCCTTGCCGTCGCGCCTCCAGCGTGGCTCTTCGCCGCCGCCGCGCGACACCTGCCACTTCCCGTTGCCGCTCGGGAAGGGGGAAACAAAAATCTCCCACGTCCCGGTTTCATTCGTCGAGTAGGCGATCCACTTGCCGTCCGGAGAAAACTGCCCGTTGCGGATGTCCCACTTCGAATCCAGCAGGGGTGTCACCTTTCCGTCTGCTGCGGACCGATACTTCGTCTTGCCGTTTTCCAGTAGGAGCTGGTACTTGCCGTCGGGCGACCAGTCCCACACCCCTTCGCGGCCACCGGTGGACGGGACGATTTCGTTCTGCATCCCCGAGCCGTCGGAATTTTTCACGCTCACTCCCCACGCCGACGTTTGATTCGATCCGAACGCAATCTGCGTGCCCTCCGGACTCCAGACCGGCTGCTCGTTCAATCCGGGCCCGAACGTGAGCCGGTTCATGCCACCGCTCGCAAGGCCCAGCACCCAGATATCAACGTGGCGCCCGTCGCGATCGGTTTGTTCAAAAGCAATGCGGCTCCCATCCGGCGACACCTTCGGATTCGCGAACCAACCTTGCGGACCGATCGTGCCGACCTGTTTTCCGCTGCGGTCGAACCAGATGAATTGCGATTTGTCGACTCCCTTTCCGGTCTGGAACACCAGCGGCCCCGAACCTGCCGTGGCAAAGAGCGCTAAGTCTGTCTGCGGAAAGTACTGCACACCGTCAGCCAACGTGACTGTGTCCGCGCTGACTGCGTAAGTGCGTGGATCAAATCTGCGCCCGATGAGCGATCCATCCTTCCAATAGAACAAATACCCGGGATCGGCGTAAGCGACATTGGAATCCGCGCTCAACACGAATCGCTTTTCATTCCCGTCGAGTGAGCCCACAAAGATTGCGTTCTTCTCGATAGCTCCGCCAAAATTCGCCGCGAGATACAAAAAGTGTTTGCCATCAGGCAGGAACGTCGGCCAACGGTTGCTCTGTTCCATCCGGTTGCGATCGGGTTCGGTAACGGCTACCGGAGTGCCACCGCCGGGTGGGATTTTGTAGAAGCCACTGAACGTGTCGGGCGTAAAGAGAATGTATCCCGTCGAACTCCACGCGCCACCTCGCCCATGCGGTGCATCGCAGACGATCTGCGTCGATGCTCCCGACGAGGCATCGGTGCGTTTCAATTTCCCTTTCGCGAAAAATGCCAGGTATCGTCCGTCGGGCGACCAGAACGGATGCTCTCCGTCTTCGGTCCCCGCGAGGCGCGTGGCGATACGGCTGCCAATCTCGTAATTCCAGATAACGTACTTGCTGACGTCTTCCGAGTACGCGACTATCGCAACCCGGCGCCCATCAGGCGAAAGCGCAAGGTCATCCACTGCGAACGGCACGGCGGAGTTGAAATACATCGTCGGCTGCGACTCGCGCGTCGCAGTCCACCACATGCCCAATCCGAGTGATATCGACGCGAGCAAAAACGCGCCGAGCAAGCCCAGTACGAATTTCGCCCATGTACCGGATGGCGTGTTAAGCGCTACGGGCGTCACGGAAGCCGCACCTGTCTGCGACCCGCTCTCTGCCGCCCACTTCAATTGCAGCTTGACGTCGTGCGCCGTCTGTATGCGCTCGTCCGGATCTTTCGCCAGGCAACTCTTCACCACGCGCTCGAGCGCCGGAGGAGTCATGGGCAGAATCGCGGAGATAGGCTTCGGTTCGCCCGCCAGGATCGCCGCAATCGTCGATGCCGTTGTCTTTCCCTCGAACGCCCGCTGGCCAGTCGTCATCTCGTAGAGCACCGCGCCCAGCGCGAAGATATCCGACCGCGCATCCGCTTCGTGCCCTTCTAGTTGCTCGGGCGCCATGTACTGGAAGGTGCCAACCACCGTTCCTTCGGCCGTCAGCGGGTCATTTGCGCTGGCTACCGTCTGCGTCAGTCCCGACGACGGCGCCCGGCTCGTCTTTGCGGGCTTCGCCAGACCGAAGTCCATCAGCTTGGCTCCAGTCTTGGTCAGCATGATGTTGCCCGGCTTAAGGTCGCGGTGCACCACGCCACTGCGGTGCGCTTTCTCGAGACCCTCGCAGATCTCCGTGCCGTAGCGCAGCAATTGATCGAGCGGCAGCGGTCCTTTGCGCAAGCGGTCCGACAGCGTCTCGCCTTCGAGATACTCCATGACGAGATAACTCACCCCGTCCTGCTCGCCGACATCGTACAAGTGGCAGATGTTGGGATGATTCAGCGACGAAATGGCCTTTGCTTCGCGCTCGAAACGTTCCTTGGCCTCGGGTTTGTCGGAAAGGTGAATCGGAAGAATCTTGATAGCGACCGTCCGATCCAAGCGAGTATCGCGGGCGCGATACACCTCTCCCATCCCGCCCGCCCCCAGCGGAGAGAGGATTTCGTACGGTCCAAGCCGTTTGCCCGAAGTAAGCGCCACTGCCGCGGGATTATACGCTGGAGGCTGTACCTCCGCGTCTTTGATCGTGAGCAATCCGGGAATCGCGAGCAATCTCTCGTGAGCAAACTTGCTCGACTTGTCATCCTGAGCGGAGCGAAGGACCTGCTTTTCTACGCGGCCTGCGCCTATGTACTTTGCGCTAGCCCTTTTGGTTTTCCAACCACCGACAACCCGATCACCCGATCTCGTGATCGACCCTTGATCCGCGATGGTTCAGACTCTGTCGGCGCCCTGCCGCACGGTTCTCTGCGAACTCTGCGGTTCGAGCTCTTGCTTTTTCTCGGGACTCTGCATTCGGTACCGAACCAAGTCACCCGCCCGGATCTTACCTGGATCCGGGACGTGGTGACTGTTACCCAACTACACGACGCAAACCGATTTAACGACCAATACTCGCGACGGTTTCGCCAAATGCCTGACGATATCCTTCGCTGAACGACGCGCGATCTTCCTCCGTTGCCCATCGTCCGACGGCAACGTGAAACGGGCTATTTCGTTTCGCGGCCAGGCTTCCCTGGAAAACGCCATCGCGATACGCCGCATTGGTGGCCTGGGTAACATTCGTCTCCGCGGCGATTGGCTCGCTATGCAAGGTGTTGCTCCGGACTGCCATTGCGCTGGCGCACAACACAAACCCGATCGCAACAACAAAGGCTGCTCTCATTCTTTCTCTCCTGCATGTTGGGGAATTCGTAATGCCTACCCGATTAGAGAGTCCGATCGATTTGCGCGGAGTAATAAGCGTGTAAGCCGAAGGTAAAGTCTCGGAGTCATTCCTGTACGAAGATTGCGACATAAACGTCGCCTTCGCGACAAAGAATCGCCGTCTCCAGAATTCTTACGGCCTCGCAGGACAACCGAGTTGCGACTTCCTCCTGGCATCGAGACTGCCTCGATTTTGCGCGGGTTTTTGCGCGCTCTTTACCCGGAATTTACACGGCGTCACGAACGCCTGATCTACAGTCAACTTGTGATTGGAAGCTGAGAACAGAGCTCTTTCACACCTAACCCCAACTGCCCGCGCGCGCACCCCACGCCCTCCCCCGCGCGCGCGGGCGATTTTTTCAGCCTTATAATGAGTCGCCGATCTTCATCTCCGCGTGTGCCGAAGGCCGCTCCTTTCCGAATGAAGCTTCCCTCTACAAATGCATGGTGGTATGCGCTCGTCGCCGGCTTGGCGATCGCACTGGTCCTGCTGGCGTTTTTGCAATATCGCTCGAGCCGCCAAATCCGCGAGGCAACCATTGATCAGATGCTGGCGAGCCTGCAGGGTTCACTCATGGATGTGCGCGACGGCCTGGAGCGCGAGTTGTCGCCGCTCTGCCGCGCGTTCCAGATCAACGAAGCCGATCCTCATCGCAATATCGCCGCGGACTACGTGGAAGATTTCAACGAGTGGCGCGGTGCGAGCAGTCATCCCGATCTCGTCTCCGGAATTTATTTCTGGCAGCGCACCGATAGCCACAAATCGCAACTGTTCCAGCTCGACGTAAACCACAACCGCCTCGCGCCCACGGATTGGCCCGAGGGATTCCGCAATCTCCAAGAACGTCTCGACGCCATGAGTTCCGAGCTCGAGACCACGCTCACGCCGGCATCTGATCTGCGAGGCTCGCGCAAACCGGTCTCGCTCGCGCCGCAATCATCTTCGTGGATGATTGATCAGAACATTCCTGCGCTCGTGCATGGTATCCGCGAAAAGAAGACACAAGGATCGAAAGAAACCGTCTCGCTCACCTGGCTGATCATCCGGCTGAATCCGGAGACGCTTGGGCAAAGCATCTTCCCGGAAATTGTGCAGCGTTACTTCGGCAAACAAAATCAATCGACCTACGCGGTTGCCATCGTGCGCAAGGGCGCAAGCCCGCTGGTGTTTTATTCGTCCGACGACAGGTTCGGCGTGCCCGGCGAAGACAACGCCGATGCGGCCCTGAACTTGTTTGGGCCTCCAGTTCCGCTGCTTGAGAAGAGCCGGCGCGGTACGCAGCCGTGGCTCGCCCTGCCCGGAGTTACGCCTCCCACGACGCAGCCGAATCGCGTGACCATCGCGCCTTCCGCTGATCCCGGAATACGCCCGGCCCCGTTCCGAATCGATCCTCTGCATTACGCAGCCGGGGATTGGGAACTGCTAGCGCGGCACCAGAGTGGTTCGGTCGATGCGGCGGTGACTGCGCTTCACTACCGAAGCCTGGCCATCAACTTCGGCGTCCTACTGCTGCTGACGGCGACTACCGTCCTGATCATCGTGACCAGTCAGCGCGCGCGACGGTTGGCGCACTTGCAGATGGACTTTGTCGCGGGAGTGTCCCACGAGTTGCGAACTCCGCTGACGGGTATTGTTTCGGCGGCCGAAAACATTGCCGACGGCGTGGTTCGCGGCGAAGAGCGCGTCACGCGTTACGGCGCCGCGATCCTGATGCAGGCGCAGCAACTCTCAGATCTGGTGGAGCAAATCCTGTTATTCGCCGCGACCGAAAAGAACGGCCATCGATACGTGTTTCAGATGGCCGATGTGGACGAGGTGATTGAAGCGGCCATCCGCAATGCGTCGCCGGTCATCCGCAACTCGGGCTCGAAGGTTGAAAAGGAAATTCCGGCTGACCTTCCGCAGGTCGTTGTCGATTTCAAGGCATTGACACACTGCCTGCAAAATCTCATCACGAATGCGATCAAGTATGGCGGGGCCGCGAAATGGGTGGGCATCCGGGCCTCGACGGCAAACGGATTGAACGATCCGCAGGAAGTGCGCATCACAATCTCCGACAAGGGAATGGGGATCGAGCCGAAGGATCTGGAACGAATCTTCGAGCCGTTCTACCGCGCCGAGGGTGCCGCGTCGGCGCAGATCCACGGGAGCGGACTCGGCTTGCCGCTAGCCAAAACCATGGTCGAGGCGATGGGCGGAAGACTGACGGTCGAGAGTGTGCCGCAGAAAGGCAGCGCGTTTACGATACACTTACCCATCAAAAGCCAACAGGAAGCCCTCGACTCGCTCTCGGCGGCTCCCTCCTGAATTTCATCGCTTACCCATGCAAGGACGAATTCTCGTCGTTGAAGACGAAGAAGTGATCCGTATGACTCTGGGCGACCGCCTGGAGAGCGAAGGCTACACGGTCGAGTTCGCCGTCGATGGCGAGGAAGCTCTCCGTAAAGCCACGCATAATACTTACGACATCATTCTCCTGGATCTGATGCTGCCGAGGAAGAGCGGCTTTGACGTTTGTCGCGACATCCGCATGGCGGGCAATGTCGTGCCGATCATCATGCTGACCGCGCGCGGACAAATCGTCGACAAAGTACTTGGCTTGAAGATCGGCGCCGACGATTACGTGACCAAGCCCTTCGACTCCGGCGAATTGCTGGCACGCATCGAGGCGTTGTTACGGCGAGCGAATATTCCTGCCACTGCCGGAGTGCAACGCTTCGGATCGGTTCAAGTGGATTTGCGTGGGACGACCGTCACGCGCGACGGAGACGTGGTGCCGCTGTCAGCGCGGGAGTTTCAACTTCTCAGGTACTTTGTGGAACATCGCGGAACGACACTCTCCCGCGATGTGCTGCTCAAGGAAGTCTGGTCGTACAGTACCGAGGCGTTCACACGGACAGTGGATGTGCATGTGGCCAGCCTGCGCCAGAAACTCGAAGATGACCCCAAGAAGCCTACCTTGATCGTAACCGTGCCGGGCTTGGGTTATAAGTTCGCCCCGCAGTAGATAGTCGCAACATTTCGACCTTAATTCGTTGCCGAGATATCGTCATGACATAGGTTCTCCTACCAGAGACATAGTAGTGACTTAAAGTCGAAAGGTCTGAGATTGTCTCTACCGCGTCTTTTCCTCGTCAAAATCCGATTTGAGTACTTCTTTTGCTTGACAGCGAAGCTAGCTGGCCTCAGTGTATGCAGAACCCCCCGGCGCCAGGAGGGAAAGTGCCGCTTCATTTCGATCTGATCAGGATGGCCACCCGCTTCGACCTGGGTCAAGGTATCGAACTTGTCCGCATCCCGGCCATCTACGGCAACGAAACCAATCCACGGTGGTACATCACACGTGGCAATGACTACATCCTGCATCGGCGGATGGGTTGGGTTCGCTACGATACGGTGAGCGACGGAGATTTCTTGTTTCCCGATGTTGATTCAGCGTTTTCGTTCTTCAGCGAAGCCGGTACCGATGTCAAAGAGCAGCAGTGGCAAGGACCCGACGCGCAAGAGCGCGGCGAGGCGATACCAGAAGCGTAAGCCTCCTTTACTCGGAATCGATTTTGGTAAGTAGGGCGGGAGACAAGATGGGAGACGGGCATATGCCCGTCTCTTTTGGGCACTAAGTCTCGATTCCGACGTAGCAGACGCGGCCCACCAGATAGTCCGCTGCCGTCTTGCCGTCTTCCATCGTCATGACTTCAATGGGGTAAGCCTGATTGTGTGGGCGCAGGATCAGGTGGTTGCCCGCAACTTCTACGTACTTGACCGTGCAATCGCCGTCTTTGTTGACCGCGTACATGTTGAACTCGCCCTTGCGGTACGGCTTCAGCGAGTTGTAGTGGCGATCGACCAGGATCGTCGCGCCGGGTAACAGGCGCGGATACATACTCATCCCTTCGCGGCCGTCGGCGCGAATCATCACAAAACGCTCCCAACTCTCGCGATCGCCTTCGATTTCCGCCTTCATCTTGCGCAGGAAGCTCTTCTTGAATTTCAAAATTTCGCGCACGTTCATGCTCATCACGAGCGGCTCGGTGGCGGCGATCGGCCCATCGACGAGTAGGACGTTATCGAACTCGTCATCGGTGGGCGGGAGGATGCTGGCGCGCTTATTGACTTCAGTTGGTTCGAGCAGGTCGAGGACGGAAAGGTGCTGTACGTTCAGCACTTTGTCCATGCCCTCGATACTGAGGCCGCGCTTGCGGTTGAGGAAGTTGGAGATGTGGGCCTGCTTGAATCCGGTCTGCTGCGCGAGGCGAATTCCCGTCAGCTCGCCTTCTTCAATGCGATCCCAGAGGGTTTTGCGCAGATTTTCTTGCAGGGCTTTGAATTTCATGAGCGAAGTATAGCATGCGCCTATAGCATGATGATATGTACCACTCAAGTACAACATCTGGAAGGAAATATAATTCTTGGCTTTTGCGAGCAGGAGCTATACTCTGCGAAGCATTTATAGCTCATACTGGATAATGCTCGGAGTAATTATGGATTCCATCGCTCCCGACGCCGAAGAGAGGACGTTCGGCGAGTTTCGCCGCAAGAAGGCGACGCACAAGAAAGCGTCGCCGAAGAGCCGGAGCCGTAAGCCGGTGGATCTGCAGGCGATCCGCGAGACGATTGCGAATCTGGTGGGCGTCGAGGCGGTAGAGATTTGTACCGCTTTTGGCGGAAGAGGCACGGAAGGGCGAGTTGGCTCCTGCCAAGTTTCTGTTGGAGATGAGTGGACTGTATCCGGTGAGCGCTGTTGCCGCGGGCGAGGACGAAGAGGTGGACGCCGATGGCGAAGATGGCGAGGACCTGGCCAAGGTCTGTTGCAGCGACTCAAGTTGCCCGTCGAACTGCCAGAGGATGGCGAACTGGCGGCTGCAAACGTGCCGGTAGGCGATTCGGTAGAATGAAAATCAGGCCTCAGCTCTTCGGTTTCAGGAAAAACCCTGGATCGCGTTGTTTGTGTGGATGAGGCCGAGGCTTTCGGTATGGGCTCGGGTTTGAAACGGGTAATGTTCGAGTCGTTCGGCACCAGGATGAGGAGAACGCTGCAAGGGGTGAAGCCCTTCGGCGAGATGTACGCGGGCGAAGGCGGAAACGTTCGGATGGACATCACGTGGGTGACGGGCCGGATCGCGGTGGGCGGTGGCATATGGCATGCCGAGAACATGGCGCTGGTGGCGAAGTCAGGCATTACTCACATCATCGACATGCAGATTGAGTTCGACGATACGGAGCTGGCGGTTCCGCATGGGATCGAAGTTCTCTGGAATCCGATTGACGACGATTTTCAGCCCAAGCCGGTGGAAATTTTTCAGCGCGGCGTGGATTTCGCGATCGAGGCGCTCGACCAGGCTGGGACAAAACTGTATATCCATTGCGCGGCGGGAGTGCACCGGGCGCCGATGATGGCGCTGGCGTTGCTGTGCGCGCTAGGATGGAAGCTGAAAGATGGATTGCGATTGATCGAGACGCGCCGTCCGCAGGCGGACTTCGCGGATGTGTATGTGCGCAGCGTGGAGCGGTTTTTGGAAGGGTACGCTACGACGCGGCGGTGAGGTTTTGAGCGAGAAAAAGCGAAGATCTTAAACCGCAGAGTACGCTGAGAACGGCCGCAGAGAAGAGCAAGCGGCGAGCCCCGTAAACTAAGAGAAATCCTAAAAAGCAGAACGCTTCATCCGACTGGGACATTGTCGAGCTTCGCTCGACCGCCCAGACGAGGGCGTCTCCACCCCATCACGCGGAAGGCGCGCGTGCTCGGGACCTGGCGTCTGGTCCCACGTGTGTCGTGGGCGCGAAGGTGTTTTGAGCTATCGCGCGAGGAAGACCAGGTCCTTCACTTCGTTCAGGATGACAAATCTTGATGCGTTGCCAGGTGCGGGTCGTGTGGCAGTCACGATGACAAATTTTGATGCGTTACCGGTTGCGAGTCGGGGTCCCAGATGCAGTTGATTAAGAAATTCTGGAACTACGAAATCTTGAGTTGAGGGGTTTTGAGATTGAGCGGGCGCTGAGACGAGTGTAAGCGATCGCTGGATTGAGGATTGAGGTCGAGGAGGAAGCTTGTTGGATGTGCGGCGCCGCCCGGATGGGCGGCTTTTTTATTGGCTGCTGTCGGGACTTTTAGTTTTGCTGGTATGAAGTGGAGTGAGTGTTCCGGCTGCGATGGCGGCACCGGCAACGACGCGCGTATCGGACATCGTGTATCGCGCCGATGGAAACGTGGCTTCGGGAGTCGTGCTGATCTCGTGGCCGGCGTTTACGGCTGCGGATGGCACTCCGGTGGCCGCGGGGTCGACCAGCGTCGCGCTCGGAAACGATGGATCTCTGAGTGTCGATCTGATTCCGAACGCGGGTGCGGCACAGAGCGGGATTTACTACACCGCAGTCTTTCAGCTCGATGAAGTCAGGCGGAGCGACGCGAGTTGGGGACAAACCAGTGATCGAAACCTCGCCGGCATAGGGTTTGGGGCTCAGGTATTTGGAAACTGCTCACGGCATCAAGCTGTTCGGTTCGATCAATAACGCACATATCTAAAGGAGAGGTACATGAACTTCTTACAGAAGTTGCTGCAGGGATTGCCTTCGTCCCGGCAGTAGTGAATTCGGTCGAAGGCTTATTCGGCAATCATACGGGCGAGCAGAAGAAGGAATCGGCAATCACATTTGTGGGTGCGGCGCTGCAACGCACCGAAGCAGTGGCCAACCGAGAAATCGTGGACGAGGCCAAGTTTAAAGAAGGCCTTTCTAAAGTGATCGATGGAACAGTGGAGTGCCTCAACGCCTCGAGCTGGTCACAGCACAAGTAGTTCAGGGACATAGTTTTCGCAACAAAATCAAGGAGAGCAGGATGTCGCAATTCAGTTTCAAGAACATCGGACATTTTTTGCTACGGTCGCCGGCGATATTGTGAAGGGCGCCCGCGTCGTCGCGAATGTCTTGCAGAAAGCACAGAAAGCAGAGCCGGAGATTGAAGCACTGAGCATTCTTTTTTTCCCGCAGGCCGTTGAGCTTGAGCGCGGAGCCTTCGCGTCTCGGATTGGCAGCGCAGGCAGTGAACGATGCTGACGGTGCAGCGGGAGCGAACGGAATCAACATCACACTCGATCAACAGTTGATCGCTGACATAAGGGCATGGATGGATGCGATCGAGCAATATGCGAAGACAGCGGGCGTGCCCAAGCCTGCTGCAACTGTGGCTGCAAAGTAATTTTATAGCCGGCAAGATGAGAAGGCAGCGGAACCAATCGGCACGCTGCCTTTTCTCTTTCATTAAGTTGAATTTTGCTTTAGAGCGCTATCCGACGTCTTCGCTCCAGGTTTCTAAAGTCTTCTTCACCAAAGCCATGAATTGATCGGCAACAGCGCCGTCGATGAGACGATGATCGTAGCCGAGCGTCAGGTGGACAACGGAACGGATGGCGATCGAATCGTTGCCATCTTTATCGGTAATGACCATGGGCTGCTTGGTGATGCCGCCGACACCCATGATGGCGGAGTTCGGCTGGTTGATGATCGGAAGGCCAAAGACTGCGCCAAACTGTCCGGGATTGGTGATGGTGAAGGTTGAGCCTTCCACGTCGGTGGGCATAAGTTTCTTAGATCGGGCTCGCTCACCCAGATCGGTGATGCCGCGCTGCAGGCCGAGGAAGTTCAATTCGTCGGCATTCTTCAGGACAGGAACGATCAATCCCCAGTCGAGAGCGACCGCAATCCCGGCATTCACGTGGCGGTGATAGCGGATGCTTTCGCCCTCCATGGAGGCATTCACAATCGGGAACTGTTGGAGGGCGATGATCGCCGCGCGCACGAAGAACGGCATGAAGGTGAGGCGGGCACCATTGCGCTGCTCGAATGCATTTTTCAGCTTGTTCCGCAGGTTGACGATGCGGGTCAAGTCCACCTCAAACATGCAATGAACGTGAGCGCTGGTGCGGCGCGATTCGATCATGCGCTGGGCGATGATTTTCCGCATCTGGCTCAGAGGAACCAGGTCGCCGGGAATTGCGGCGGCGGGGGCGGGAGCTGGACGTGGAGTCGGTGCGCTAGAGCTCGGACGAGTAGCTTGCGGCGTACCGTCGGCTTGAGGCTCAGGGGCGATCTCAGGCGGTGCGGATGGCCCTTTCTCGATGAAGGCCATGATGTCCTGCTTCGTAATACGTCCGCCCAATCCGGTGCCGGTGACGTGCGACAGATCGACATTGTTTTCGCGAGCAATCTTGCGGACAAGAGGAGAAGAGCGAACGTCCTCGTCGTGAGTTTCGGCTTCCTGGCGAGGCGGAGGAGCCGGGGCCGCTGCGGTCGATTTGGCCGGCGGTGCTTCTTTCTTTTCGGGTGCGGGTGGGGCACTGGCCGGGGCCGATGATGATTTTGCGGCGGCAGCCGAGTCGCCGTTGGAGATCGTGCCGACAACGGTGTTTACTTGTACGGTGGTGCCTTCCGAGACCTTAATTTCCTGCAGCACGCCGGATACTGGGGCGGGGATTTCCGCGTCTACCTTGTCGGTGGAGATTTCGAAAAGAGGCTCATCACGCTGGACCTTATCGCCCGGCTTTTTAAGCCACTTGGTGATGGTTCCCTCAAAGATGGATTCGCCCATCTGGGGCATGATGACGTCAGTCGGCATAATTTCCTTCCATGCAGCCCACTATGATGAAAATCCGGGCAAGCACAATCTCTCATTATATAGGCGTCAGGCGGCGCAGGTCAGGCCTGGCAAAACGGCGGCAGGCACAAGCCCGTCAAGGTCTTGAATCACTCTAAATTTCCGGTAAGAAACGCAGACCACCAGATGCTAGTGGTTGTCGTGGTCGTGTTCTTCGTGCTCGCCGCCCCCGCCAGTTGGCGCTGACACGCCAAAAGCCGTCTTCCAATAGTCCTGAGCGGCGGCGGGAAGCTTCTCAATGTGCGACAGGAAGATAGTCACTTTCCAGATGTCGTCTTCGCCAAGCGTCTTGTCCCACGCGGGCATACCGGTATAGCGGATTCCATTTTGGACAACATAGTGAGTATGCCAATCGGGGTCGTCGGGCGGATGAAGAATGAGCTGCGGGGCCGGCGGATAGAACGAGGAACCAAACGCCGCGGGCTTGCGATCAAGGGCGCCATGGCATCCAGCGCAATTCATGGTGTAAACCTTCATCCCATCGATGAGATTCTGGTCCGTTGGCAGGACCGGGCTGTTCACATGCGCCGCACGGCGATCGGCGGAGGCATCGACAGCGCTCATAGCAAGATGGCTTTCGAACCTTGGCGGCGAAGTGTTGGCGTTGGTGGGAAAAAATCCAAGCAGTGCGAAACCAAGGCCTCCCAATATCAAAACCGCCAAGGTGGCGACAACACCGAAAATGAAGCTGCGCATGAGCCTCCTCCGATTTGTGCTTTCCGCCTATTGAGCTGACGCGTCGCGACTCGACGCAGACTGAAACGACAGGTTAATGCCAGGGCCGAAAGGTCATAATAAATGAGGTACGTCGAGTTGCAAGACTGGCCGACTGTCCTTTGAGTTGTAGTCGGCGTTTGAGTTTCTCTTGTTCAATAAGACATCAGTTTACGGACTTCACGGACGACATCGCTTACTTTGGGCAGGAAATATTCTTCCTGCGGTGGCGAAAATGGAACGGGAGTGTCGAGAGCGGTCAGGCGGACGATCGGACCATCGAGCGAATCGAATGCGTCTTCATTAATGATGGCGGCGATCTCACCCGCGATGCCTCCGGTACGGACATCTTCGTGCAAGATCATAACCTTATTTGTGCGACGCACGGTCTCGCCGACCGCGCGCCGGTCAAGGGGCGAGAGGGTACGAAGGTCGAGCACTTCGAGTTCGATTCCTTCCTGGCTCAATTCTTCGGCAGCTTCCAGCGCAACGTGCACCATCGCGGCATAAGTAATGACGCTGAGGTCGCGTCCGCTTCTGGCAACGCGCGCCTGCCCCAAGGGTACGACGTAATCCTCTTCGGGGACCTCGTCTTTGATGCGCCGGTACAGATACTTGTGCTCGAAAAATATGACTGGGTTATTGTCGCGGGTGGAGGCCTTGATCAAACCTTTTGCATCATAGGCTGTGGCTGGACACACGACTTTGAGCCCGGGTGTATGGACGAAATACATCTCCGGATTCTGGGAGTGAAATGGACCGCCGTGCACGTTGCCTCCACTCGGTCCGCGTATGACCAGTGGCGCCGGCGCCCCCCAGCGGTAGTGTGATTTCGCCACCATGTTGGTGATCTGGTTAAAGGCGCAGCCGATAAAGTCCATGAACTGAAATTCTGCGACAGGACGCATGCCGGTCAGCGCTGCGCCGAAGGAAGCTCCGACGATCGCGGATTCTGCGATCGGTGTGTCGATCACGCGCTCGGGGCCAAAGCGATCGATGAAGCCGTCGGTGACTTTGAAGGCGCCACCATAGATGCCAATATCCTCGCCTATGCAGAAGACAGTCGGATCCTTCTCCATTTCTTCCCAGATTCCCTGGCGGATCGCTTCGAGGTAAGTAAGGGTCGGCATTTCTCCTCTAGGGATGGTGCAGTGATGCTTGCGGCGGGGCCGATGCTGGGGTTGAGCTATCAAGTCGTTTGCGAGCCTGTTCGGACCAGGTGCAAACCGCATTTCTTTCGTCGGTGGTCAGGCGAGCGTTGCGGTGAACCAGAGTGTACTTACCGTCGGGCATTTCATCGCGCTGGACACGGCCACAGATATCTTCCAGCTTGTTGCCTTTTTCCTTGATCGAATAGGAGCCCCACTCGGAAAAGTTTAAATCGGCGCGCCCTTCTCGAACGTCGTAAACGACGACCCATGAGACGGGAGCAACGCGGCTGTACCAGGGCCAAACGGTCTCGTTTGAATGACAGTCGTTGCAAGAGCGGCGAAGTATTCCGTGAATCTCGGGCGGGACGACGACGGTCGCTTCTAATCTCTTCGTTTCGTCGACCGCAGGGTTCTCGCGTTTGACCGGAATGGCTTGAACCACCAGCAACAAGATTACGGCCACCAGCACGAGACGACGAATAACTCTGACGAGAGTGGTTGGGCATTCTGGTTGATTCATTTCAGGTGCACGGCGGCCTCTGGACGCGTTTCGGCTCGAGCTTTTCCGGAGCGGACCTTGGGCACTGCGTACTTAGGTTTAATCTGATGACAAGCGGGATCGCAGTAAGTTCCGCCAACCGCGGTTTCCGGCTCAGGAAGCGGTGACGAAACGGCGAAATCACGGTCTGCTTCGAGTTGGGCATCGACGCTTTCGATCAGCTTTTGGTGTTCTTGGATCGAGAGCCACTTTTTGCGGTTCACCAGATAATCTTCAAACCGTGCGATTGGATCTCGTTTCCTCCAGTATTCAAGAAGTGGCTTCGGCACGTACTCAGCGGCGTCGTGAATAGCGTGGCCCTTCATGCGCATCATCTTGGCCTCGATCAGAGTTGGTCCTTCGCCCCGACGAGCGCACTCGCAGGCTTCGTGAGCGGCATCATAGACCTGGCAGGCATCGGTACCATCGACAATCACACCCGGGATTCCATAGGCGATGGCACGCTCGGCCAGATCTTCTACGCGAAATTGCATGTCTGCCGGAGTGGAGTATCCCCACAGATTGTTCTCGATGAACAGAACGAGTCCCAAGTTCTGTACGGCGGCGAAATTCAAGCCTTCGTAGGTTACTCCGGTGGACTGCCCTCCATCGCCAATGTAGGTCATTACGGCAATATTCTTTTCTTGCAAACGCGCGCCAAGGGCGACGCCGGCAAGCACCGGAATAAGGTCTCCCAGAGTGGAGATTGGAGCGACCACATTGCGTTGCTGGATGTCACCGAAGTGCGAAGAAGCATCGCGGCCTTTGGTGGGCGATCCAGCTTTCGCCATGTACTGCATCATTATGTCGCGAGGCGAAAAGCCGCGGACTAGCAAGGAGCCCTGATTTCTGATCATGGGACCGAGCCAGTCGTCGGGCTCGAGTGCATAGGCCGATGCGCACGAACATGCTTCCTGACCCAACCCGAAATACACTCCGCCGACGACCTTCCCCTGCTTGTAGAGATTCTCGAGTGCAGCTTCCATCTTGCGATTGAGAACCATCCATCGGTAGATCTCAATGCAATTCTGGCGGCTCAGATGTTTGGAATCGCGGATGGGCGGAACCGGGGCGTTGAGTTTGCCTGAAGCCTCGTAACGCACAACGTCACCGTCGCGCACCTGACGGAGCGTAATGTCCGGCTTTTCGAGGCGATAATCGGGAATGGTGTAACTGCGCTGCTGCGGAATGGGCGAAGGCGGTCGCCTGCCGTTTCGCGATTGGCTCGGGAGGGCGTGAGAATGCGCGCCTTTTGATTTGGTCTTCTTGGCCATTGGTATGTCGGAGTTCCGGAGTGCACCGCCAAGCCAATGCTAAACCCAGTGGGAACTTCTCTCAAATCGGTTAGGCCCAGCGTGTTTCGTCTTCGAGGTGGATCTTGCGGAGATCGGCAGGAGGCTGCGCGGGAACTCCGAGCTTCTCTCCGAGCAACGCCTCGAGAGTCTCCAGCCAAAGGATTTGACTGTGAAAAACGTTACCGAAGTTGCGCCCGACAGAATGTGCCACTTTGTCGAGAGGCATTTCTTTGCCCAACTGCTGCTGGATCGATGTGACGGGCTTGCCTACGAGACCGCAAGGAACGATCAGATTGAAGAAGCTGAGGTCCGTATTCACATTGAGTGCGAATCCGTGTGAGGTAACGCCGCAAGAGATGTGCACCCCTATGGCGGCGACTTTTGAGGCGACCTGCGTTCTTGGCTCGGCCGCGGACGCCGAGTGGTTGGAAGTAGATTCCGGGGTGGTCCAGACACCGGTGAGCCCAGCAACACGCTCTGCCGATATACGGTAATCGGCACAGGTGCGAATAAGCACTTCCTCAAGCCTGCGAACGTATTCGATCGCACCCAGGGTCTTGCGCTTTGCATTGCCAGCAGGAAACCCGCGGAGATCGAAAATCGGGTAACCCACCAACTGGCCGGGACCGTGAAAGGTAACATCGCCTCCACGATCGCACTCGTAGACTTCCACACCACGCTGTGCGAGCTGATCTGACAGCGCAAGCACATTCGTGGATTTCGCGTTGCGGCCCAGAGTAATCACAGGCGAATGCTCGAGCAGGAGCAGGACGTCAGTGATGCGACTGTCCTTACGGAGGTCAACAAGTTTCCGCTGTAAACGGAGTCCGGTTGCGTAGTCGACAAGACCGAGTTGAATGACGGAAATCACGTGTTACGTCTCAACGGAGCCTTTCGTTGTGGAGATCGCTAGCGCTTATTGCCTAAGTAAATTGTACGACATTGAGCGATCGATTGGCGGTTTCGGAATGTAGCGTTTCGTTCTGTTAATAAGGGCGGAATCTTCTGTATGCGCATGTTTCGGTGGGCAACATTTTCAGTGCGGAGAGTTACTTTCTAAAAACCTTCTAATGTGGCCGGGCGTCGAGAAGTGAAGGGAGAGCGAGTTTTGGTTCGACTTAGAAGATAGTCGGTATGGCGGGGCACTTGCTTGGACCCACAGCAAGGAGTCGAGATCGTTCTGCTGCAATATTCTTATTTTATTTCGATGTGCTTTCCAAACGGCATGTCAATCCGGCATTTCTACAACAACCTTTTACCTCACGGATATTTTTTCCTCGGACATTCAGAATCTCTTTTCTGCATCACCGAAGATTTTGGCTTGATTCACCTGCCTTCAACAACGGCCTATGTGAAATCCCAGCAGCGGCAGGTGGTGGGCAGGTGACTTCGACTGCTTGTTCCAAAGAATCTGTAATGCCCAGCATTCCGGTAGTGGTGGCGTAGTTGATGCGCTATCGGGAACAACCGCTGGATCAGCTGGACCTCCACAAAGTGGTAGATCTGCTTTCGAGGACAAATCCTTGACCGCGCAGTGCCTTCACATGGCCAATTCTCCGTTGTGGGAACATTGGAAACAGGTTGACAGCCTACGTGGAGCAATCGTTCTAGCGACTACGCGAAATTGTGTTGTCCCGCAGCATTCTGAAACTTGTCCCTTCCGGAGCAGCCTAGATCAACCCCGTTGTATTTTGGGAGCACTCTCTCGGATGTGCACTGGTGTGCCGTCACTTTGCACGAAAGATAAACTTCAACAATCCAGAAAAAGTGGATCGGGGTGGACTTCTCTATGACTTAGGAATCATTGTGAATTTATGGAGCTCAGCCTAAGGAGCTTGGTCTTGGTCTAGAGCTGGCGAAAAGCCGACAAATACCACTACACGCGGCAGAGCTTGAAGTCCTCGACCTCACTCACTGTGAGAGTGGCGAAATTCTAGCGGAGCGTTGGGCGTTGATAACTGACCTTGTCGAGGTCGTCAACCATCACCATGACCTCAGGCCCCAATCTCACATAAAGGGTTAGTCGCATTGGTCGGCCTAAGTGATCTGCTGCGTCGTATGGGGGAGATCGGTCATGGGTATCCCGAGATGCGACAAGTCAATTTGCGCGAGGAAATGGGCTTTCAGCGTTCTGCGAGAAGAATGTCCTTCTCTGACCGATTTTGACTGGGCGAGCTTCACGTTCGAACTTGAGGGATATTTAGATGAGGTTCGTCGGCTCGTCCGCCAGCTCTACGGTACTGCCTGATTGGTGACCTTTTCTATTTTGGGGCTGTCAGGATCGTCTGTTCGGGATCGAGAACTACCTTTCTTGTTCCCGCAGGTGCCGCCAGACGAAACGATGTTTCCGGGGAATCTGCGAAAACCGTTCCGAGCATCACTTCCTTTCCAGCGACTGCACCCCACACCGGCACAGCTGTAATCAATCCGTCAGGAGCATCCTTCTGCACAATCGTCCCGGTGATCAAAGTGCTCTCTGCTCTAGACTGATACTTCACATTCTGCAGGCTGAAACGAGGCAGCCCTGTTCCCTCCACCCAGGTTTCGTAGAACCAATCGAGCGATTTGTGGTCTTCGTATCGCAACGACTTTGGCAGGTCCTCAGCGAAAACTGCGAGCAGTTCCTGCGTACTGATCTCTTTTTCGGCATAGCGGTCGCGTAATTTTCGCAATCCGCGGATGAACGGCTCTTCTGATGACGCGCGCGCGCCTCGATTCTCGTTCGACTCACTGGCGAGCAGCATGTGCCGAAGCACGTGGAAGAGCCACGTTCCCCGACCGTAGCTGATTGCCTCGTACCCATTCGGAAAATGCGCTGAGTTCAGTCGTTGCCCCAGTGTGACTGGTCCAGCGTCGTGCATCACCTCGCCGTCTTTGTTTTTTTGAAGCAAGTCCTCTCGATATCGCTCCATCGCTTTTCGAAAGTCCTGTGGATTTCTTTGTTCGAGCATCATCAATGCGGAGTAGTTCGACAGGGCTTCAACGATCCACTGATCCCGATAACTGTGCCAGCTTACGAGATCCCCCCACCACTGGTGAGCGGTCTCGTGTGGCAACACGAGATGATTGAAGACTTCCTGGTTGACGTTCAGATGCAGGTTCTGTGCTTCACTAGGCGTCAGAAAAGAAAAGCTGGTGAGAAATATCAAACCCGGCCAGCCTTGACTCATTTGCCCGGGCATCTGCGTAAGCTTGAGTGAACTGTACGGGTAAGGGCCGAATCGCTTTGCAAAAAAATCCACCGCCTGGGCGGCTTCATCGGCAACCATTTGGGCATTGCGAGCTGGAGAGGGGACTTCGGTTGCACGGACGATTGATTGTGGCGGTTTGTGACCGAAACGCGAATCCGGCACAACAGTGATTTCTTCCGAACCGCGCGGAAAACTTCGCTCTACTCCCTTCGCGGCATAAACTGAAACCGTCACCCCATCAGCTTGCGCCGACGCTTTCTCGTAGCGCCCAAGATTGAATCCCGCGAGCGTGCTTGGACGCTCTGTTACCCAGCGGGCAACTTTCTCGTTCCCAACTTGGGTTGGAGATTCGTCGTCCGCCGAAGGTGACCCACTGACTTTCTTACCGGTCGCAATCAAGGTCCACGGGGGCGGGTAGTGGAACTCCAAATCGAAATTTGAGAGCTGCAAACCTCGATTCGGATACCAAGTGCCGCGTGCGCCCACATAAAGGAGGCCGCCCCCTGCATCGAAGAGGACATCGCCCGTATACACGAATTTCATCGTGAGCGTGCTGCCTGCGCGCAGTTCTTCGGGAAACACTACAGCCACCAGATCATTGCCCCGGCGTGACAACTGGGTTCCATCGATCGCAGGATTGTTGATGAATTCCACCTTCCTTTCGTTCACCGTGACTTCGTTGACGCGCAAGAATCGCGATAGTTCGAAGAAGACAATCCGACTTCCTCCGCGCCGCACGTTGAGCTTTAACTGGGCATTGGCACTGAGCGTTGTTGGAGGTCTTATATCGACCCGAATCTTGTAGTTTGTAATCTCGAGATCATTGGCGGACTGTTCAAGTCCTTGCGGTTGCTCCGAGTTCTCTTTACGCTGAGTTGTAGGAAATGATGTCCACAAATCGTAATAGGTGACACCGTCTCGCGTTCTGGCCTCGCCGGCCCAAATCTGCTCAGCAGCTAAAGAGTCATAAGCGACATCGAAGGTACCGAGCTTTTCACCTTGCAACTTCAGGTGGAATAAGCGATCGGACGGGACTGTGTTCGCTACGGCCCCCTGTGGCTTCTTTACATTGCCTTCGGAAGGTAGTGACCTGCCAAAGGTTGCCAATAAACGGAGGGCGTCTGATTCGGCCAAGTTGTGTGCTGTTTCATTCCATCGCGACGTGAAGCCTTTCGCATCGTTCGAGGCACGGAGAAACGGTTGCAGTTCAGAAAATGTCTGGTCGTTGAAGCGAAGGTATCCAGTCGCGAAGCGCTCTTCCAGGATGGCCATTCCGGTGAAGAACGTCATAGAGGCGCGTTCCACATGATTCGGAGGGGTTACCAGTATCTCCCCGTCGCCCTCAAAGAAGGCACCTGTGATATGGCCCTCGACGCTTTTCGTGAAAGCAATTTCGCCATCCTCAAGCGTAATGTGCAGCGCTGCCCGATCCATCGTGGCTCCTCTGACGTGGAACGTGCGATCCGGGTCGAGATCTACGCTGCGCAACTGCAGATAAAGAGCTTCGGCACGGCCGGGGCCCTGATTGTCGTTAGCTTGAGTCGCCTTTGCGAAATTGGTAACGGTAGACTGTTCTCTCGGATCTGCGAGATGGCTGCAGAGCAGAAACAGCGTGAGAAGTGCCCATTTTTCCAAGGTATTCGCGGTTACTTGAGTCACCTGCGATTTCTCGCTATCGATTGCTAGAATGCCGCTAAGTGGGCACTCGTGTCACTTTTTGGTGTTGGGCATCAGCCGTTTTCCTAGCCGGCTCATGCCTGTGTTCGTCCGCTGACGTCATCCATCTTAAAAATGGCCGTAAAATCTGGGCCGATCACGTCCACGAAAATGGCAACCGGCTCGAATACGACGTGGGCGACGACTCCTACGCAATTCCCAAGTCATCCGTAGAGAGTATAGAGGCAGGCGGCGTCACCCCGACATTCGCGTCGTCATCTGGACAGACCGAATCCAAAGAGCTACCTGCTTTGTCGCTGGAGGATACGCTCGCGGGCCACGCGGATCTCGCATCTAGAGTAGTACATGATGGCAAGGTCGATCCCGACGTGCTCGCTGCTCTTGAGAAGGAAGGAAAAGCCGATCTTTCCGCCACCGCCTATTTCTTGGCCGGGAAGCATGAGTTCGAGCATGGCAATCTTCCCACGGCCAAACGCTATTTCGAAACCGCACTGAATTTTCAGCCGTCGAATTCGACCATACTGAATTACTACGCGATGGCTCTTTTGCGATCGGGCAATCCAGCGGCAGCGTTGTCGTACGCCCAGCAGTCGGTGAGGGCGAACCCAAATTCGGCGGATGCCTACACCGTTCTGGGATTTGCAGAATTCTCCTCAGACCGCACCAAGGATGCCATTCGGGATTGGAAGCACTCTCTTGAGATCAGGCCCGATCTTGTCGTCGAACAGTTCCTGGCAAAAGCACAACGCGAAGCGAATACTGAATCCGACTTCTCCCAAAAAGAGAGTAGCCACTTCACTCTTCATTACGAAGGCAAACAAACATCGGAAGAGTTCCGCCGAGAGCTGATCGCGACGCTCGAATCGCACTACAACGATCTGGTCCGAGATCTCGGTGTTGCGCCTCGTGGAACGATTTCTGTCACACTTTATACGGAGCAGGCATTTTTCGATGTTACGCACGCACCGTCGTGGTCGGGCGCCGTCAACGATGGCAAGTTGAGGATCCCCGTTAGCGGGCTTACCTCAATGACGTCGGACCTCGCTCGCGTGCTAAAGCACGAACTGGCTCATTCGTTCGTGAACCAGGCATCTGGCGGCCGCTGTCCAACATGGCTCAACGAGGGTATCGCTCAGATCGTGGAGCCGAAGAGTCTCGGGTCCAATGGCCGCCGTTTAACGCAGCTGTTTAAATCCGAGAATGCCATCCCATACAACGCGCTGGAGGGAAGTTTCATGCGCTTTTCGTCCGTCGAAGCTGTACTCGCTTACGACGAATCCCTCGCGGCTGTCGAGTACATCAATGACACATACGGGATGAGCGATATCCAGCGGATCTTGCAGAGGCTAGGTGAAGGGAGTTCGACTGAAGCTGCTCTTCGGTCCACAATCCACTCGGATTACCGTCAGCTTGAATCCGACGTGGGAAAATACCTCTCGAGTAGATACTGAGATTGCTAGCACCGCTTTTTACGAGCGGCTTCCCCCAAACTTTCTGATTCGTTATTCTGTCGCGGGGCGTATGAAATCTCTGCTCAAGCGGATGTCCAAACGAGCGCATGTTGTTACGCCGGTGAACGCGCCGTTCCCAAGTCTGCGCGGAGCCGATATTTCCGCCGCATTCGCCGGGAATCGCCACGGGGGAGATTTTTACGACTCATTTCGAGTAAATGCTGATCGTATTCTGTTTGGACTGCTCGACGTCGCCGGTCCTCGCGGCAGCAACATGAATGTTTTCTCTACTGCAAAGAGAGTCTTCCGTGACGCCGGTGAGCAACTTCTGGAGTCGTCTGGATCCAACGAGGCCGATGCGCTGATCGAGTTGTGCTTGCGATTGAACCGCGCGATTCTCGAAGCCGCTGGAAGGGCTCATTCTTGCCCTGCGTTCGTCGGGTGCTACAACGAGGACTTGGGAACCGTGTGCTACTTCAATACGGGACACACACCTGGTCTGGTTCGCCACAGCACGGATATATCCGTGCTGGGTGCCACGGGATTGCCGCTCGGATTGTTTTCCCACACGACAACGGATGCAAGAATCGTTGCATTGGAGACCGGCGCCGCTCTCGTGCTCGTTTCCAAAGGAGTCGTCGAAGTCAGCCGGAAGGGAGAAGAGTTCGGACTCAACCGGGTCGAAGAAGTCCTTCAAGCCCACAGGGCAGTCGGTGCTCAGGATCTCTGCTCATCTGTTCTTAAGGCTGCTCAACACTTCTCTGCGTCACGAGTGCATGACGATCTGACCGCGCTCGCATTGATCCGCACTGCAAACTAACGCTTCTTCGTTGGTTTCGTTGTTTTCTTCGGCGTAGGAGATGGATTTTGAACGGGCGGGTCTATGGAATCGGCGGTCACGAAAACCGGTTCGATATCAGTTGGAATGTCGGTCAGCTTCGCGAATGTTTTCTTCAACGAAGGGCGGATTACGCCAAGATTGTCGAGCATATCTTTTGCGGCCGCATAGTTTCCTTCGGCTTCGATCGTCAGTAAATCGTGATCCAGGTCCTGAACGGCAGACTTAATCCTGCTCATATCGAGGCCGAACGTCCCGTCGCCATTTTCTGCAATTGCGCCATGATCAAGCAGATAATTGAACTGGATTGCCATGCCCTTACCGTGAGCATCGTTCAGTCCGAATCGCAGACTACGGAATGATGAGGCCAAAAATGTCGTGTAGAGCTGTCTCTGGGCTGCATCATCGGATGGCAGGACCTTCGTCAGCTTCATCTCACTCGCGTGATCCATCATGTATTGCAGAGCGAATAACCCGGTCACATCCGCTTTGGCTTCTTCGATCGCGCTGTAAAGTTCCTTCAATTCTGCACGAGGTGAAGTAGATCTTCCATCGACGGTTATCTGATGCGGACCCAATCCATGCATTAGTTCGTGGGCCAAAGTATGGGTAAAGAACGAGCCAAAACTGACGTCAACCATCGCACGCTTGGAAAGGGTTCGCATTGCAATGGGCACCAGAACAGTGCGGAATTTAGCTTCCTGCACATTCTTCAGCATTACTCGTTTGCTGCCCTTCTGCTCAACAATCCTCTCGTCGTTCGGCAGATTGTAGGCGGTGGTTTGGACCCCGTGGGCACCATCCCCCGCGCTGATGATTTCATCAACCACTCGAATCGGTGCAGCGGCCCCCAGCTTCGGATTTCTATATTTGGGATCGATCGGTAGGTTGTCCTCGATCTCCTGCAAGTGCTGCGTAAAGCTCGCCAACTTTGTGGTCTCTTTATCGTCGCGAAGATTGATATAGGCTTCAAACGCAGCTTTGTATCCGAACAACTCATCGTTGTACGTCTCGTACGGGCCGATCGTCACATCCAGAGGCGCGTCCAGATCCATCCACGCCAACTCACTTTCATAGTAATCGTTCGACAGAAAGGCATCTGCCCGCAGACCAAGAAACTTTTTTAAGGACGCATTTTCGGTGAGATTAGCCGCTTCTTGTAGCAGGCTAGCGGCACGCGTGAGTTCGCTTTTGTATTCTTCGCTGTACGGCTGTATCGCAAGACTACCAGTCTTCTTATCTTGCCATCGCAGGACTGTGAAAAAACCCTTTGCCTGCTCCTGGTCGGTCGCGGGCACTCCTGCGACCCAACGTTCGAAGTCGTCTTTGGACATGTCTGCAGGGTAGAGGTTCGAGCCGGGCAGTTTGCGATGCGGTACGCCAGGTAGAAATGCCTTGTACTCGTCGATATCAGACCACGGCCCTTTGTTCAGCCAAAAATATCGGAGGCGCGCGCGCCCCAACGGGGTAGGGTCTTTCTGGAGACGGACGTACAAGTCTTGGTTACCCGACCACAACTGCTTGATGAAAACCTGATCAAGGATTCGGGCCGCCTGCACAAGTTTGACAAGCGCCTGACGATCCCCAACCGACAGGTTTGAAGTATCCACTCGAAGCGGTGTAGAGGCAAAGCGGCTTGCCATTTTCTCGAGTTCGGCGAGGTTGGGTGCGGTCGAGGGCGATTTTTGGGCACAAGCAGACACGCCAAATGAAACGAGAAGTGACAGAATCAGGAAACATCCGAAGGTCTTCAAAGCGCCCGCTCCACAAGGGGTTCGGTGTGCAACCACCGGATTATCGCTTTCATCATAACAGCAGGTTTACTAGCCCCAACCATGGGCGTGGGTTTACAATCCCTCATAAGCACCTGACAATCTAAGATGTTGAGGGGCCGCTCGACATCGAGTTTCCGGCGACTTGGCAATGAAGAAAAGAGATTCGCTTGCATTACTGGGTTGTGTCGTTACATTGTCCGCTTTCTTGGGAGCCGACACTGTAGTCGAAGAGATTGTAGCGCGCGTCAACAACTCCATCATTACCCGGTCTGACTTCACTCGCAGCAAAGATCAACTGAAGGACGAAATCAAGAGCCAGGAATCGGGCGGCAATGCAGACAAAGCCTATGCCGACCGAGAGAAGGATGTTCTTCGCGATCTCATCGATCAACAACTCCTGTTGGAGAAAGGCAAAGATCTCGGCATTACCGCCGATACCGAGTTGATCAAAAAGTTAGATGAGATGCGCAAGCAAATGAATCTCGACTCGATGGAAGACCTCGAGAAGGCTGCCCAAGCGCAAGGTGTGTCGTACGAAGACTTCAAACAGAATCTGCGCAATCAGATCATCACCCAGCAGGTCATTCAGCACGAGGTCGGCAGTCATCTCTCCGTCTCGAAAGAGGACGAGCAGAAGTTCTACGAGGAACACAAAAGTGAAATGGAACAGCCTGAACAAATCAGACTGAGTGAGATCCTTGTGGCGCTGCCGAAACCCGCACCTGCGAAGCCCGAACCTCAAAAGACCGGAACGGATGGAGCTGCCATAACTCCGCCTCTCGCTGCAGCTGCGTCGGCGCAAGACGCGTCCGCGGTCCAGATGTCGGAATCAGAACAGTTGGCCGCAACCGAGGCCAAAGCGAAAGGGCTCCTCGATCAGATCAAGAAAAGTGCTGCTTTCGAAGATGTGGCCAAGAAGAACTCGGATGGCCCTACCGCTGCGCAGGGAGGTGACCTTGGACTCTTTAAGCGAGGCGCCCTTTCGAAGGAACTCGAGGACACAACCTTTGCGATGAAGGCAGGAGCGGTGACCGATGTAATACGAACCAAGCAAGGGTTCGTCATCCTCAAGGTCACAGAGCATCAAACGGCGGGCATACCTTCCATGAAACAAATGGAACCCCGCATTCAGGACGCTCTTTACTATCAGAAGCTGCAGCCAGCATTGCGGGCTTACCTCAAGAAGCTGCGAGAAGAATCCTACATCGACATTCGGTCTGGCTACGTCGACACTGGCGCCAGCCCCAATCAGACTAAACCGGTAGAAACTGCGGGCAAAGAAGCCAGCAGCAAGAAGCTAAAGACAAAGAAAAAGAAGAAGCTCGGGATTCTGTGAGTGGTTCGCCGTGTACTAGTAGTTGGTCGATTTAGCTTTTTCTGCTCGTGAAGCATGCGCGATACTAGTGTGCGTACGCGGCATGGCGCACGCTGACCAGATCATGAAGGACTTCTTCATTACCGAGTGCGCACGTCAGGAAAATAAAGTTATTATCTCGACGTTCGTCGTTGTTTCCAAACAGATAAAACCCAAAAAAACGGGCGATCCGTATCTCGCCTTAACTTTGGGCGATCGAACCGGGCAGATCGAAGCCAAAATGTGGGACAACGTCGACGAAGTTCTCGACGCGTTCGAGCAGGACGACTACCTCAAGGTAAAAGGACTGATCAACAAGTACAAAAACCGCTTCCAGCTCACGATCCACAAACTGCGACGACTCGGCGAGTCGGAGATCGAGTACTCCGATTACCTTCCTAAAACAACGAAAAATATCGATGAGCTCTGGCAAATATTGGTCGATTTCGTCAGCTCATTCCAGAACCCACACCTGAAATCATTAGTGCGGGCGTTCATGGACGACCCCCAAATTGCCAATGCGTATCGCAATGCACCGGCTGCGAAAACACTACATCACGCTTACATTGGCGGCCTGCTTGATCACGTGGTGTCTCTTTTTCGAAGCTGCGATCTCGTGTGTCGCAACTATCCAAGTGTCAACCGCGATCTGGTGTTGGCTGGGGCGTTTCTGCACGATATTGGCAAGATCGACGAACTCACCTTCAGCCGGTCGTTCTCCTACACCACTCGTGGTCAACTGCTGGGGCACATGGTGATTGAGCTTGAGATGCTCCAAGCAAAGCTCGCCCTTTTCCCAGATTTTCCAGTCGAGCTAAAAACGCTGTTGGAGCACCTGATCATCAGCCATCACGGCGAGTACGAATTCGGCTCTCCTAAGCTGCCCATGTTTCCCGAAGCTTTGTTGCTCCACTACATGGATGATCTCGACTCGAAGATGGAAAGCGTTCGCGCTCACTTCGAACGTGAATCCGAAAACGAGAGCCCATGGACTTCGTACAACGCATCGTTAGGCCGACCGCTTTTGAACAGTGCGAAATTCCTGGCCTCCAAGGCGCCTGACACTCAAAGTCCTGAACCCGTACTTGCCGAATCCGTTGTTGTGGAGAACGAAACATTGATCCTCCCCGGCTTAGAGAGATCGAGCGAGCCGGAAACGGCTCCCGTCACCGCTTCTGAACCAAAAGGGACGTCATAGCGCGACCCGTTTATCGGTTGAATGTTTTCGAGTGCCTGTTCCATCCAGGTTGTGTGGTGGTAATGTCTGATACATTTTTTCCGACGGAGGTTCCCATGCGGTCTTGTATTCTGGCGTTACCCCTTGCACTTTCGCTGTTCCTTACCATTTCCTGTACGAGCAAACCTCCCGCTACAGATTCTAGCAATGGTACTAACAACACTAGTAGCGGATCGAATGGAACTGACGCCAGCAATTCGGCGCCCTCGAACTCAGGTGGTGCCATGAGCGACAACCGAATGGCGCCCGCAAAACCGGCTGCGGTGCAGCCAATGATTGTTCCGACGGGCACCGTGCTGACGGTACGCCTCGGAGAAGCGCTCTCTTCCAAAGATAGCCAAGCGGGACAAGCCTTTACTGCTTCTGTCGTGAGCCCAGTAGATGTAGATGGCAAGACAGTGATACCAGCTGGATCGAGCGCAACGGGCACGGTGGTGGCTGCTCAGGCTGCTGGAAAGTTTAAAGGCGCCTCGCTCTTACAAATCAAGCTCGACAGCGTCACAATCGGTGGGCACTCACATTCCATTCAGACGTCCTCGGTCGCGCGTTCCGAAAAGGGCAAAGGCAAGCGCACGGCGACGATGATCGGCGGCGGAGCGGGTGCTGGAGCGATCATTGGTGCCTTGGCAGGTGGGGGAAAAGGAGCTGCTATTGGTGCTCTTGTGGGCGGCGGAGCGGGGACGGCTGGATCCGCATTTACGGGCAACCGTGACGTCACGTTGCCTGCGGAGTCAGCAGTCAGTTTTAAGCTTGAATCCCCACTCGAAATTCGCCCTTAGCATGAGGTGCACAAATTCACACGGCCCCGGTCCAGGCCGGGGCTTTATTTTTATTGAAGGACCTGCGTGCGATCGATTGAGAATTGAGAGCGAAGACTAAAATGCTGGATTTTTCCAAATTCGATGTTCTGACGTTCGACTGTTATGGGACTTTGATCCATTGGGAAGCCGGGATTCTATCGGTCCTGAAACCAATGTTGACCGCTCACTGCCGACCTCTCGCCGATAGTGAGGTCCTTGCACTCTATGGAGACTTCGAAGCCGAGGCCGAGAAAAATTACCAACCCTATAGAGACGTTTTGAAATCCGTCGTCGCCTCTTTCGGTGCTCGCCTGTCATTCGAACCAACAGCTTGCGAACTAGACGCTCTCACTGCTTCGGTCCCACAATGGCAACCGTGGCCAGACACGATCCCCGCGCTGCAAAATCTTGGCTCGCGCTATCAACTCGCGATCATCTCAAACGTTGATGATGATTTGTTTGCCAGCACACGTCCACGTCTGCAGACCGAGTTTCAGAGCGTAACGACAGCGCAGCAAGCTAGCTGCTACAAACCTGGATTGCCGATTTTTAGGATGGCTCTTGAGCGCGTGAAGGTACCACCGAGTTGTGTGCTGCACGTCGGACAGAGCATCTTCCACGACGTACTGCCTGCCCAGTCGCTCGGTCTTTCAACGGTCTGGATTAATCGTCCCTCGCGTCGGGCAGGGGTGGGCGCGGTCAAGAAAGCCGAAGGCAAGCCGGACTTGACGCTTCCGGATCTCAAAAGTCTAGCTGCTCTGGCGCTTGGATAAATTAACGCGGATCAGAAACCCGCAGGCACTTTCACGATTTTTCGCCGAATCGCGCAGTGCACCAACTCCGCTTTGTTATGAATGTCGAGTTTGCGCATCAGGTTGAACTTGTGCGCCTCGATCGTCTTCAAGCTCAAGCCCAGCATTCCCGCAATCTTGCGTACGGTATTTCCTTCGGCGAGCAGTTTCATGACTTCGCGCTCGCGTGGCGTCAACCCCGACTTCGCGGGTCGTGCATTGGGCTGACCTAATTTCCCATTCTCCAACAGGCCACCCAAAACTTCCGGGCTCACGAACTTCCCACCTTGGTGAACGTCCCTGAGCACGCTGATCAATTTGGTTGCCGGGGTGTCTTTCAGCAAATATCCCGAAGCGCCCGCCTGAAGACCTTGCATCACGTAGTCCTGATCCTCATGCATCGTCAGGAAAACGATGCGCGTCCCAGGCAAGTCTTGTTGAATGATGCGCGCCGCTTCGAATGAGGAGAAACCCGGCATGCCGACATCGAGCAACAGGATATCGGGCCGCAGCTCGGTGGCACGCTTCAAAGCCTCGGCCGCGTCTCCAGCCTCTCCGACAACCTCAACATCTGGCTCGTCCTGAAGCAGACGACGAATGCCCTGCCGGACCAACGCGTGGTCGTCTGCGATCAGGCAACGAATTTTCGTTCCAGTCAAAATCTCTGTTGGGGTCTGCTCTTCCGAATACAACTCCCCCTCCTTGGCCAGAGGAAGAACGACGTGACACACCATGGCGGGTAGCCGAGCGGATCGAAAACGGCCATATCGCTTGATGACAGGGCATATTGTACAAGTGCAACTCTTTGCTGTCACGACCGCAATTCATTGATTTTCTCGGCTCCGCCACCTCATTTTTCCATCGAGAATCGTTTAGAATCAAACGCTTATGCTTCGGTACTTCACGTCGGGGGAATCGCATGGGGAAGCCCTGGTGGCTTTCTTGTCGGGGGTACCTGCGGGGCTTTCGGTAGACGCTGCGTTCATCGATCGAGAGCTATGGCGGCGGCAACAGGGATACGGCCGGGGCGGACGGATGAAGATTGAGACCGACAAGGCCCATCTTCTTTCGGGGGTTCACCACGGCGTAACCATCGGATCCCCGATTGCTGTTCTTCTGAAGAATAAGGACTGGGAGAATTGGAAGGAGTCGTTGCCAGTGGAACCCGGCGATATAGCGAAACATAAGCCGGTAAAGTCGCCACGGCCAGGCCATGCCGATCTGGCGGGTGTTCTAAAGTACAACTTTTCTGAAGCGCGTTATGTTTTGGAGCGCGCTTCTGCTCGCGAGTCTGCCGCACGCGTCGCCATCGGCGCTATTGCGAAGATCTTTCTCAAAGAACTCGGGATCGAAGTCCTAAGTCACGTAATTTCAGTAGGCCATGCCGAGGTGAAACGGGAAGTATCTTGGGAAGACATTGAACGCCTTAGCGCCAAAGACGACGTTCTGCTGAGTTGTGCCGACCCCGACAGTGAGCAGAGCATGAAGGAAGAGGTCGATAAAGCGCTGCGGACGGGGGACTCCGTTGGAGGCGTCTTCGAAGTCGTAGCCCGCAATGTTCCTCCGGGCTTGGGTACGTATGTGCAGTGGGATGAGCGGCTCGATGCGCTGTTGGCGGCAGCCATAATGTCTTTGCAGGCGGTGAAAGCGGTCGAGATTGGTTCTGGAATTCGGGCGGCAGCCTCGCCGGGTTCGCAGGTACATGATGAAATCGCTTATCAGGCGGAAGACTCTTTTACAAAATTCAGCCGGTCGCGTAACAACGCTGGTGGCATTGAGGGCGGCGTTTCGAACGGCGAGGAGATCCGCGTACGAGGGTATCTGAAACCGATTTCCACCTTGAGACGACCACTGCAATCGGTGGACTTTGTAACTCGCGAACCGGTAAAAGCAGCTTACGAGCGTTCCGATGTGTGCGTGGTGCCTGCCGCCGGGGTTGCCGCCGAGGCGATGGTCGCTCTAACTCTGGCTCGTTGCGCTCTCGAGAAATTCGGCGGCGACTCGATGGTCGAAACAGAACGCAACTTCAACGGATACCTTGAGCAATTAAAGAACTTTTAAGGACTACAAGCCACCGCCTGGGCAACGCGTTCATGATCTATCACATAGTTAAGTTTGGTGATCCGGTGCTTGAAAAACAAGCCGAACCGGTGACTAGTTTTGACGATGACCTCAAAAAACTGGTCGAAGATATGTTTGAGTCGATGTATGCCGCCCACGGCGTGGGATTAGCCGCACCCCAGATCGGGATCTCCAAGCGCCTTGCCGTCATTGATGTCACTTTTAAAGAGGATCCGGAGGCGAAGCTGGTCCTCGCCAACCCGGAAATCGTCCACACGGAAGGACGTCATACTCAAAACGAGGGATGCTTGAGCATCCCTGATTTCCGTGAATCGGTAACGCGGCCCAAGAAGGTAACGATTCGGGCCCAGGATGTAACGGGGAAGTTCTACGAAAAGACCGGCGAGGAACTCTTGGCGCGGGCATTTCTGCATGAGACAGACCATTTGAACGGTAAACTTTACATAAGTCATCTAAGCGCACTGAAACGAGATCTGATCAAGCGAAAAATCCGAAAACTTATGAAAGCTGGCGAGTGGTAGGCTCTCTCTTCAACCTCATGGTATCCCCCCTTACTCTCGTCTTCGCCGGTACTCCGCACTTTGCAGTTCCGACGTTAGAAACGTTAGTGGAACGTGGATTTGACGTGCGGTTGGTAATCACCCAACCGGACCGGGAGAGCGGCCGCGGAATGGAGTTGACACGCTCGCCTGTCAAGCAGAGCGCCTCGAAAATGGGGATCCCGACAGCACAACCGGTCACACTCAAAAACAATGAAGCCTTCCGAACTCAGCTCACTGGCCTAAAACCCGACGCTATCGTCGTTGTCGGCTACGGACGCATCATTCCGCAATGGATGATTGACCTTCCCCGATTTGGCAACCTAAATGTCCACGCATCTCTGCTGCCCAAGTATCGGGGGGCGGCGCCGATTCAATGGGCAATAGCGCAGGGAGAAAAGGCGACGGGCGTTACGACGATGCGTATCGACGCAGGCCTCGACACTGGTGACATCCTTCTACAGAGTGAACTCCCGATCGGTCGTGAAGATACGTCGGTCAGTGTTGCGCCGAAGCTGGCCGCGATGGGCGCAGACCTTATGGTCGATACTTTGAACCAGTTGTGCGCCGGGACCCTCCACGCGAAACCTCAGGATCACGCCCTTGCCACTCTGGCGCCAATTCTCACAAAAGAAGACGGCCGCATGGACTTTCAGCGTTCGGCGACCGAGAATTGGAACCGTTTGCGCGGCTTCCAACCTTGGCCCGGCGCATTTACATCGTTTCGAGGTAAGAATCTGCAGATTTTAAGTGTTAGACCTGTTGAGCGCGCCCTTGCGCCTGGATCTCTAAAAGTCGAGAACTATCTTCCGGTGGTTGGTTGTGGCTTCACTACCTCACTTGAGCTGCACGAACTACAGATGGAAGGAAAGAAGAAAATGTCAGGCCATGACTTCGTCAACGGTTATCGCATACGCGATGGCGAGATCTTAGGTACATAGAATTTCCATCGGACCGAGCCGTCCTTAATAAACAGCTAACTACTACAAAAGTCTAAGCCCGACGATGCCCGTATCTCCCTCACGTTCAGTTGCCTTCGAAATCTTGCTTCGTGTTGTAGAGCGGGACTCTTATGCCTCAGAGTTGTTGCACTCGAATCTCTGTTCACGGTTAAGCGTCAAAGATCGGGCACTCGTTACCGAGCTCGTTATGGGCGTTTTGCGGTGGCAGTCGCTGATTGACATCGCCATCGCAGAGTCATCTTCCCTACCTCTTGGCAAAATTGATCACGAGGTCCTGGTCGCTCTTCGACTGGCAGTCTTTCAACTTGCATGGCTGACTCGCGTGCCCATCAGCGCTGCCATCAACGAGAGTGTTGAACTGGTCAAACAAGCGCGCAAGCGTTCGGCTTCGGCATTTGCCAATGCTGTTCTCCGCAGGATTTCTCGATTGCGGGATGATCTCAAACCGACTTTACCAATTCGGACTCGCGACCCGAGGACATTAGCAGCGCTGTCAGCTCATCCGCTGTGGTTAGTAGAACGGTGGGTCTCACGTTATGGCCCGGATGTAGCGGGAAAGATCTGTAACTACGACCAGAGCATTCCGGTTACGAATGTCCGATTAAGAGACGCATCAGCTGAAGACGCACTGGACAGCGAAGGTGTGTCACTTGCACCCGGAGAGTTTGTCGCCAACGCGAGACGCATCGTCGCCGGAAACATCACGCAAACAAAAGCCTTCGAGCACAAGCGCGTTGTCATTCAAGACGAAGCCTCCCAACTCGTCGCAGCTATCGTGGGCTCAGGGTCGCGTTTTCTAGATTGTTGTGCCGCTCCGGGAGGAAAGGCATGGTCAATTGCAGACCGCAACCCTTCAGCCGAAATTATCGCCGTTGAACTGCACGCTCATCGCGCACGACTTTTGAAAGAACGAGTTGTGGCCCAGAATGTTCATATCATCAACGGCGACGTCTCAAAGCTGACCTTCGAAGCACCGTTCGATCGCGTGCTCGTCGATGCACCATGCTCCGGCACAGGAACCTTGGCCAGGAATCCTGAAATCAAGTGGCGGCTTCGAGAGCACGATCTCGCCGACCTGCCGCAACGGCAGGTCTCTATTCTGAAGTCTGCTAGCGAGCAGGTGGCCTTAGGGGGGACAATCGTCTACTCAACCTGTTCACTCGAAAATGAAGAAGGCGAAGATGTGATTCAAAAGGTCTTCAGCGAAGATACACGGTTTCGTACTGTCAATCTTGATGACCAGTTGTGTCAGCTTACAAATTCTGGCGAACTGATTCTAAAGGATACAAGACTACTGGTGAGTGGGCCTTTTCTGCGCACGATTCCCGGCATCCATCAGAGCGATGGCTTCTTCGTCGCAGCGTTTCAACGTATCGCTTGAAGATCACCGCACTTCAAAATTCACAACCGCGCCCTCGACAACACGCTGCCCGGGGGACGGCGTTTGTGACACAACGATGCTTGCCGGCGACGGCTGAGGAGGAAGGTTTGATTGCGGTTGAGATGCTACATTCGAGAAATCTGGCGTCCCCGCTGCTACGCTGACGAGACCGACGCGGAAGCCAGCATCCAGGATAGTGAGGTTCACGGTCCCCAACGGCTGCCCGATAAAACTCGGCATGACGAAGCTCGCTGGTTGCGACCCGCTACTTATCAACAAATTAATTCTCGGCGCTGCAATGCTGCTTGCATTGGCGGGCGGACTCTGAGCCAGAACCTGATCATTTGTAACTCCCGGCATTTGCAGATAGGCGATTGATGCTACATCGAGGCCTCTCCGTCGGATGTTCAGGTCCGCGGCTCGACCACTTTCCCCCACCACGTCAGGAACTGCGACCCGCTGCGCACCAAGGCTCTGCGCCACCCGTAGTTGCCACCCGCGACGCACTCGCGTGCCTGGCACCGGAATCTGCGTCATGATTCGGCCTTCTTGAACCTCCGGGCTGTAATATTGACGCTCAACCACGACACTCAATCCCAACGCTGATGCAGAATGCTCGGCATCCACCGGATTCATCCCTATGAGATGGGGCACCGTGACTTCCGCGCCATGAATCGCGAAGCTCATCGTGACGACGGCCGATATCATGGCCACAACGAGCAAAAGCAATGTCAACAACGCAAAGCGCAGAAATGACTTCACCTGCAAATTATAGGGAATTGCAGATTAATTTGCTCAAGAGATGACAAAGCCGGATCTCGTCACTGTACTTCATCTTTTGCCGGAGCAGTGTCGGGAGTATCGACTTTGAGCGAGCCTGCGGCCGTCGGCACCAGTGGCGGCGCCTGAAACTCTCCGGGATCCTTGCCAGCTGCCGCGCTTTTCATAAACTCCATCCAGATGGGTAACGCAACCCTCGCTCCGGTCTCCTTAGCACCCAGCGATTTCTTCTCGTCGTACCCTACCCAGACGCCACAGGTGACCGACGGAGAGAAGCCCACAAACCAGGCGTCGGTGAAGTCATTCGTCGTCCCGGTCTTACCAGCCAGCGGCAGTTTCAGACTAGCCGCGGCTCCTCCCGTACCGTGCTGAATCACGTCCTCAAGCATCGATGTCATGATTCTGGCCGTGCGAGACGAAATGACATCCTTAACGTCTGGAAAATCTTCCTCCAAAACACGGCCTTCGTAGTCCGAAACTTTAGTGATGTAGCGTGGCACGATGCGGACTCCATCGTTGGGAAAAACGCTGTACGCGCTGGTCTGTTCGAGCAGCGTAATTTCCGCGGACCCGAGCGCCACGGGTAGGTACGGTGGGATCGCCGACGAGATCCCAAAGCGGTGTGCGTAGTCGATCACCGACTTGATGGTAAGGCGATCAGCCAGTCGCAATGCCGGAATGTTTAGAGATTGAGCGAGTGCTCTACGTAAGCTGATCGTTCCTTCATACCGCTCCTCGTAGTTATGTGGTGTGTACGCCCCTGATGCAGTTTGAAACGTTATTGGCGCGTCCAGAACTGTATCGTCGGGACTTGCCCCTTGGTCGATCGCAGCCGTGTATACATATGGTTTGAAGGAAGAGCCAACTTGCCGAAGCGCCTGCGTAGCTCGGTTAAACTTTGAGTCGTTAAAGTCCCGACCGCCCACCATGGCTTTGATCTCACCTGTCGCATTGTCGATCGCAATCAAGGCACCCTGTGTGCCCGAATCCTGCTCAAGCGCAACCTTGGCGACCTTGCCAGGTCCAAGGCTTAGTATCTTCACATAGCAAACGTCGCCCGTTTTCAAGATGCTTTGCAGCTTCTTGGCAGTCCAGGCAACGTCATTCACTGATAACAGGGCGCGGTATGCCCCAAATGTAACGGCTGCCTGTAGGGCCGAAACTTCCTTGACAAGCGCGTGCACGAAGTCCCCTGCCTGTGGCTCATCTTCCCAGTCTGGATGCTGGTAGCTGTCAAGCACAGCTCGTGATCTGCCGATGCTCTGCAGACGGTCTTTCCATCCGTGACGCTTCTCGTAGTTGGCGACTCCGTTTAGCACGGCCTGGTTAGCGATGCGCTGCATCTCTAGATTCAGGGATGTGTAGACCCGCAAGCCGCCCTCGTGAACCTGATCACTCCCATACTTGCTTTCAAGATATCGGCGTATCTCCTCAATGTAATAAGGTGCAACGCTATTGAGGTCATGCTGAACGTTAAGATGAATTGGTGCGCTCCGCGCATCGGCTGCCTGTTGCGCTGTAATTTTTCCGTCTTCTAACATCGCGTTAATGACAAGGTTGCGGCGCTTTAAGGCTCGATCGGGATGTGTAATCGGTGAATAGTAACCGGGTGCCTTTGGAAGTCCACTTAGGAGAGCAGCCTCATCGAGTGTAAGTCGCTTGGCAGGTTTATTGAAGTAATATTCTGACGCTGATTCGAACCCGTACGTCCCATGACCCAAAAAAATTTGATTCGCATAAAGTGTGAAAATCTGTGCTTTGGTGAAGCGTCGCTCGATCTGGATAGCTAAAAGGGATTCTTGGATTTTGCGCTGAAACGACCTGTCGGGCGAGAGGAAAAGGTTGCGAGCCAGTTGCATCGTAAGAGTAGAAGCACCCTGCACCCTGCCGCCTGACTGTATGTCACGGTACGCCGCTCCGGCAATCCGCCAGACGTTCACTCCCCAATGTCCATAGAACTCTTTGTCTTCAATGGAAATTAAGCTATCTCGTAACACTTGCGGATAGTCGTCATACGACGCTACGACTCGTCGCTGCAAAGCAAAGGAACCAATGATGCGCCCTTGGTCGTCATAGATTTCGGTGACAGAACTGGGGCGATAGTGCTCTAGTTCTTCGACTTGCGGAAGATCGGTTGAATAAACAAGAAGCAGGCCTGACATGGCCCCGGCCAAAACAGCGGCGAACACGACTACACCAAGCAGAATGCGGCCAGCAATCTTGTTGCCGACCTTTTCTCCTTCCGGCACATCCTGATAGAGCAATTTCATGGGACTGAAGTTCAGGATATCAAAGAGAGGAAGGAGGCAAAATCCCGGAAGCCATCAGTGCGTTTTCAAGACCGCTGAGCGGAGGTTTCCAGACTTACGAGTGGGCCACTGTGACTCTGTTGGTCCGAAGAAACCGGTGAATCGAAAACAAGATCGGAGCTCTTTTTATGGCTTTGCAGGCGAACCCAAACCAGCGAACCGCACTTCGCGAAACGAATCTCTTGAGCATTCACCCTCATTGCACAGCTTAACGTTATGCGTGTCATCTCTTCAGAGCTGGAAACTCTCGCAAAGTAGTGGGTCCAGCCGCTATCGCGTTCGTCCGCGTCTTCCAGAAGCTTGTTCATGCACACATCGCTAATGACGCATGCCGATGTCCGCCAGCCAGTCATCTTTTCTATCGATTGAAGCAGCATGTGGTCCACTGGAGAACAAAACGCCACATCCAGTAGCTGCTGCGCAGATGAAATCGCACAGGCACAATCCATAAGGACTTAAGCATCACTAAGGGGAGCATCCCCTGTGGAACAACCTCCGCGGGGAAGGGTTACGCGCCGCCCGGCATTGCGCATCAGGTATTCCAGCAACGCGAATTCCTTCGATGTCAGCTCGATGGTGCGGTTCGCGCGGGTGACCCGTCGTTCCACACGATCTAGCTTAAGGTCCTCCACCGTCAAGACGGGTTGTGTTGACAAACGACTTCTTCGCAACAACGCGCGAATTCGTGCAGAAAGTTCAGAGAAGGAAAAAGGCTTCACTAATTTGTCATCTGCACCGAGGTCGAGGCACTGAACCCTTTCGTCCACTCGTGCCCGGGCGGTTAGAATGAAAATCGGAAGGCTCGGCTTTTTGATGCGAACGTGTCTGAGAATCGAACCCCCGTCGGGTCGCGATTCAAGTCGAGGACAACTAGGTCATAATCTAGTTCACTGGCCAATGCCCGCGCCTGTTGTCCGTCGGCAGAAACATCGACGGCGTAGCTTTCCGCTTCAAGTCCCTTCCACACAAACCCTGCGAGCGCCGTATGTCTTCAGCCAACAGAATGCGCATCGAGTCTCAGATACCTCGTGCCGTAGTTCTCGTGCCAGTTTAGGTTCTGGATAAACGATCAGGATGTGACCACTGAACGCAAACAAAGCGACGGGCGAGCAATCTTCGCAGGAATCTCAAAACGCATCGCATCGGTGTCGTCTGCCGGAGATAATAAAGGATAAATTCAAACGCACAACAGGAAAGGTTTGCGATTGCGGGTCTGGAGTAAGGGATCTCTAAAATCCTGGCTGCTGCCCGGCGGTTTACTCCTCATCGCCGCCGTGTTTCTTGCCCGAGAGAGCTGGCTCTCGGCCTCCGTCTCGATTGTCGACCTTTATTTCTATGTTGCGTTCGGAGCGGGGCTTCTGCTGGCATGGCGGTTTCACGCTGGACGAGTGTTATCGGCAGTCGTGGTGCTCTTCTTGTCGAATCTCGCGATCGAATTCTTCGCCAAGAGTCCGCAGGCAGGAAGTCGCCCGGGGCTCACCGCTTTGGAGGCTGTTTCGTTTCTGCTCCCGGTAAATATGGCACTGATCGCCGCGAGCCGTGAGCGTGGATTCACATTTACATCGATGGCGCCACGCTCGATCATACTGTTCGTGGAATCCGTCTTCGTTGCGATGCTCTGTAGTTCGCCATCGGCACCCGGTGGTCGGCTTTTCCACGGTGCTCTGTTTAATCGGGACTGGTTTTCCTGGACACGAATTCCGCAGATTTCCTGGTTTGCTCTGCTCGTAGCCTTAGGGTTTCTGATTTATCAGTACGCGATCCATCGCAAGCCGGCAGAGAGCGGCACCGCATGGGCATTGGGAAGCGCATTCCTCGCTTTGAATGCTGGGCCTTCAGGACCCCTTGCCCGCGCCTATTTTGCAACCTCCGCGGTGATCTTGGTCGCGTCTATCATTGAAACTTCGTACTCGATGGCCTACCACGACGAGTTGACTGGACTGCCCGCTCGCCGCGCCTTCAACGAAGCGACCCTAGGGCTTGAGCAACCGTATTCACTCGCAGTCGTCGACATCGACCACTTCAAAAAATTCAACGATACCTATGGACACGATATTGGTGACGACGTTCTCTGCCTTGTAGCCGGCAGATTGTCGCACGTCACGGGTGGCGGAGAGTCATTCCGTCTCGGCGGAGAGGAATTTGCTGTTCTGTTTCGTGGCAAGACTGCGCTTGTTGCTCTCGAACACCTCGAACTACTGCGCGCCACCATTCAAAGGACAACCTTTAAGCTGCGGGGTAAAGATCGCCGAGCCCTTCCTCGTGGAATCGAGCGCCGGAAATCCGTACGCAAAAAGAAAAAAACTCCCACCCGAGTTCACTCGTCGGAAGGCCAGGGCTACACCGAGCTGTCTGTTACGGTCAGTATGGGAGTGGCCGGATCGGATCCCAAACGCACCGACGTACTGGAGATCCTCAAACTTGCGGACCGCGCCCTATATCTTGCCAAAGACAACGGAAGAAACCGAGTCGAGATCGCCGATAATCTGGCGCGCCCGAAGAAGAAAGCTTCGCGAACGGCTACGTAAATTTGCCCTCGCCGGTTGCCTAGTCTTTTTTCTTATCGCGCGCACCCAGATCTTCGAGCTTAGGATAGGACTTCACCTCGGTGAACGTACGTTCCCGAGGATTAGCTCCGCTCTGGAATGCCTTCGCCAGCATTTCCAGCGCCAGGCCTGCGTTGGGAGGAACGACGATCGTCGCCGCAAGAGAACCGTTCCTGACCCAGGCTTGTCCGGTTTTCGGCATTCCGTCGCAACCCGTGAAAGGCAAGCTGAGCCAACGGTCCCGCTGGTGCAAATCAGTGATTTCTTGAAGTGCCTTTCGAGCTCCCATCGCCATCGAGTCATCCTGTGCGACGACGGCGTCGATCGCCAGATCTCGGGAGGTCGACAATCGCAACCACGAACTAACCGCTTGATGCGCACTAGTTTCGGTCCAATGGGCGCGTAGCAGGCGTGCCTGAACATTCTTCGGCAGCGTTGCTTGCATCCCTTCGGTGCGCTGCTGAGCCGCGTCGCTTCCAGATGGACCCTGTATATATAAGATGGACCCGCCTCTCGGAAGCAGCGCAGCAACTTGCTGCCCCTGAATACGTCCGATCTCGCGGTGATCGGAGGTAAGCGAGAAAACAGGAATTTTATGAGCAGCACGGAGTTCGCTGATGTACTCAGCCTCGCGATTCAGGATGACCCATCCGATCCCGGCGGCGACTGCAGCTCGCGCGACCTGCGGCAGTCCGGTGGAACCAGCCGGTTCGAATACGATTGCATCTGGGTTTGATGCTTGATCTCCGGCCTGGATGATTTTCAAAAGCTGTTGGCTCTGTGTAATCGCGTCATTTTCTGCGTAAATAATCCGTAACTCGGCTCCGGCCCGCCGCGCGACGTCCTGCGCCGACGCGGCTTGCTCGATCTGATAGTCGTTGTCGTTGGTTGTCAGCGACAGCAAAAAACTTAGCTTTTTCATCGTGACAACACAATGATAACCGTACCCGCGAGCTTCTGTGTGACCGATGGAAATCCGCGGTAATATTGACGCCAATCTAACTGGTCTGAGAGGCATGGGCATGCGATGAGCCCATGACTCGTAAACTTCGGTAATGTGGCCCTGGACGACCTACCATCAACCGAAGTAGTGTCACCCCGATTCCACGATCCCAACCCCTTATCACGATCGGTCAG
>Ga0126371_10000186_pt1 | contig 47524 bp, 37 predicted proteins | sample PanSoiMetaPlot_4_FD_110145 | JGI IMG/M metagenome (GOLD analysis project Ga0126371, IMG submission 110145) | Tropical forest soil microbial communities from Panama - MetaG Plot_4 | ecosystem: Environmental > Terrestrial > Soil > Tropical forest > Bulk soil | place: Panama | collected 2016-02-17
CCGCCCCGGCACCGGCCTGCATCCGCTGCGCGGCCAGAACAACGTGCAGGGCGCCTCCGACGCGGGTCTCATTCCGATGTTCTTCCCCGACTACAAGTCGGTCGAGGATCCGAGCATTCGCGGCAAGTTCGAGAAGGCGTGGGGCCGTACGCTGCCGCCGAAGAAGGGCCTCACCGTCGTCGAGATCATGGACGCGGTCCACGCCGACCAGATCAAGGGCATGTTCGTCGAGGGCGAGAACCCGGCGATGTCCGATCCCGATCTCAACCACGCTCGCGAGGCGCTCGCCCATCTCGAGCACCTCGTGGTGCAGGATCTTTTCCTCACCGAGACGGCGATGTATGCCGACGTCGTACTGCCGGCCTCCGCCTGGCCCGAGAAGGACGGCACCGTCACCAACACCAATCGCCAGGTTCAGCTCGGCCGCCAGGCTGTCCCGCTGCCGGGCGAGGCACGCCAGGATCTCTGGATCATCCAGGACATCGCCAACCGGCTCGGCTGCGGCTGGAATTACAAGCACGTCGGCGAGGTCTACACCGAGATGGCGTCCCTGATGCCGTCGCTCGACAACATCTCATGGGATCGCATCGTGCGCGAAGGCGCGGTCACCTATCCGGCCGATGCGCCGGACCAGCCAGGCCGCGATGTCGTTTTCGACAAGGGATTTCCGCGGCCCGGCGGCTTCGGCAAGCTGGTCGCCGCCAAGCTGCAGCCGCCCGACGAGGTGCCGGATCACGAGTATCCGTTCATTCTCACCACCGGCCGCCAGCTCGAGCACTGGCACACCGGCGCGATGACGCGGCGCGCCACCGTGCTCGACGCGCTCGAGCCGTCGGCGGTCGCCTCGCTCTCGCGCGGCACGTTCGCGAAGCTCGGCATCGCGCCCGGCGACATGGTGCGCGTCACCACGCGTCGCGGCAACGTGACGCTCACGGCGCGCCAGGACGACGCGGTGCCGGACGGCGTCGTGTTCATCCCGTTCGCCTATGTCGAGGCGGCCGCGAACCTGCTCACCAACCCGAAGCTCGATCCGTTCGGCAAGATTCCCGAGTTCAAGTTCTGCGCCGCCCGGGTCGAGCCCGAGCCGGTCGTGCGCGAGGCCGCGGAGTAGGGGTATCCATCCGTTAATGCCCGCGCTTGTCGCGGGCATCCACGTCTTTCTTTTTTCTTTCTGTCTCTTCAGCCGCCAAGTCGTGGATGGCCGGGACGAGCCCGGCCATGACGATGGACACCCTCAGTCACCGCCAGCCCATTCCCGGCGCGACGTGCTTGAGGATCGCCTCGATCACGTGCGCGTTGTAGTCGACGCCGAGTTGGTTGGGCACGGTCAGCAGCAGCGTGTCGGCCGCGGCGATCGCCTCGTCTTCTTTCAGTTGCCCGGTCAGCACATCCGGCTCGGCCGCGTAGCTGCGGCCGAAGATGGCGCGGGTGCTGTCGCCGAGGAATCCGATCGTGTCCTCGTTGTCGCCGCCCCGCCCGAAATACATGCGATCACGGTCATCCACCAAGGCAAAGATGCTGCGGCTGACGGAGACGCGCGGCTCGCGCGCATGCCCGGCCTCCTTCCAGGCGTCGCGGAATATCCTGATCTGCTCGGCCTGCTGGATGTGGAACGGGCGTCCGCTTTCGTCGCTTTTGAGCGTCGAGCTCTGCAGGTGCATCCCGAGCTTGCCGGCCCAGCCTGCGGTGGCATTCGTGCCGGCGCCCCACCAGACCCGCTCGCGCAGGCCCTCCGAATGCGGCTCGACGCGCAGCAGGCCGGGCGGGTTCGGGAACATCGGCCGCGGGTTGGGGCGCGCAAAACCCTGGCCGCGCAGCACGTCGAGAAAGACCTCGGTGTGGCGCCGCGCCATGTCGGCATCGCTCATTCCGTCGTCCGGCGCGTAGCCGAAGTAGCGCCAGCCGTCGATCACCTGCTCGGGTGAGCCGCGGCTGATGCCGAGCTGCAGGCGGCCGCCCGCGATGAGATCGGCGGCGCCGGCGTCCTCCGCCATGTAGAGCGGGTTCTCGTAGCGCATGTCGATGACCGCCGTGCCGATCTCGATGCGCGTCGTCCTGGCGCCGACGGCGGCGAGCAGCGGGAAAGGCGAGCCGAGCTGGCGCGCGAAGTGATGCACGCGGAAGAAGGCACCGTCGGCGCCGAGCTCCTCGGCGGCGACCGCAAGCTCGATCGATTGCAGCAGCGCATCGGAGGCCGTGCGCGTCTGCGACTGCGGCGACGGCGTCCAGTGACCGAAGGAAAGAAAGCCGATCTTTTTCATGGCCGTGGTGTAGCAGCCGGCGCAGAGGCTCGCAGGCCTCAGCGAGCCCGGTCCTCGCAAGTCGGATGAAGATCCGCGGCTAAGTGAGATTTTGGCGCCCCTGCAAATACAGGCGATTTACAGGCGATCTACAGGGAATCGGCTTTTTCGCTTTTTCGGGTCAGCCGCCACAAGCTGTACTCATACAACAACCACCTCTTTCTGGTTTTCGTGACTCACCGAAGGGGTGCAGTCCAAAGCGGTTTCCCTGTAAAGGACAGGGAAAATACAGGACCTGCGCCAGCAAAAAAATCGCCAATCGAGCAGGGGCGGGCGGCGGCTCGCACAAATCCGAGACTAGAATTCATGCCATCGCCGATTTGAGGCGCGAGGGCAAGCAAAAAGCCCCGTTATCACCGCCGGTATCAGGCCGAACCGACACTACGCGGCGGAGGCGGGCAATTGGCGAACGGACATGGGGGGCCACCAGCGCCGCGCCGCTCCGACGCTTTCGACCCATAGCGGACTTGCGACCCTCCAGAGCGCCCCGCGCACAGCGATACCGTTGAAAAAATTTGCCCGCTGGCCGGTGCTTTTCGGAAACCGGGTTGTTTTTTTGAAGCGGGATCTCCTGGCCGCTTAAGTACTCGGCCATGCTCCCTATGGGCGCGCAGCCCTTCCTCCTCAAGCCCGTGGATTCATGCGCGCTGACCGATGCAATCAATTCGGCCGCGACACCTGAATCGGCCATTCGTCGGACGGTAAGGCACGCACCGGCAGCGCCCGTTCGCAACGTTCCGTTGGCATGACCGTCGCGATATCGCGACGAAACGGTGGTGGGGCGTAGAGTCAAAAGCTCCTTACTCTTGGGAGGAATGCAACAGGAGGAATGCAATGAAATGGCACCCCCGGATTTGCGAGAACCACTCTGCCATCACGACGGCTTTGAAAGCGCCCACTGTCGTGGTCGCATTGGCGTGCATCGCGGGCGGACTGTCGCAGATTGCATCCGCTCAGCAGGTCGGCGGCACCAACGCGAGTTCGCCTACCTTGGCGGGGATGATCGCTCACATGCAGGCGATGCGGCGTTTCGAGGACGTCGATCAGGGTGTCCAGCCAGCACCTCCCATCATACCGCGTTTCGAACTCGACCTCGACACGACGGGTGCGGTCGCGACGTTTCAGCCCGCAGGGGCGACTTTTCCATTCAACAATGCATTCTTCCAGAATCTCGGGACCAACGGACGCACCTGTTTCACCTGCCATCAGCCGCAGACCGGCTGGACCGTAAGTGCGGCCAGCGTTGCGGCGCGGTTCGATGCCACCGGCGGCACGGATGCGATCTTCCGTCTGGTCGACGGTGCGACCTGTCCGAGCGCCAACGTGTCGAATCCCGTGGCAAAGCGGCAGGCCTACGCGCTGCTGATCGACCGGGGCCTGATCCGCATCGGCCTACCGATGCCGGCCGGGGTGCAATTCGAGGTGACCGCGGTCGACGATCCCTACGATTGCACGACCAATTCGGTGACCGGCCTCACCAGCAAGACGGCAGGCATCGTATCGGTCTACCGGCGGCCGCTGCCGTCCACCAATCTCGGCTTTCTCAGCACGATCATGTGGGATGGCCGTGAACTTCATCTCACGGACCAGGCCACGGATGCGACGCTCGGCCACGCGCAGGCGAATGCCGCGCCGAACGCCGCGCAGCTCGCGCAGATCGTCGCGTTTGAGAGCGGCCTGTTCACGGCGCAGGAGATCGACTTCAAGGCTGGCTTGCTGCACGACGCCGGAGCGACCGGCGGCGCCGTCGCGCTGTCGCTGCAGAAATTCTTCATCGGCATCAATGACCCATTCGGGCAAAACCCGATGCCCGGCCAAGCCTTCGATCCGAACATCTTCGACCTGTTCCGGCCGTGGCTGGGACTGAGCCTCGGCGGGGTGACGTTCAGCATCGGCGATACGGTTGAGCAGCGGCTGTCGATCGCCCGCGGCGAGGAGGTGTTCAACTCGACGCCGATCAACATCACCGGCGTGGCCGGCATCAACGACGTCCTCAATGTGGCGAGCTTTCCCGGATTCTGCGGCACCTGCCACGACACGCCCAATGTCGGCAATCACTCGGTCAAGGCGCCGCTCGACATCGGCATCGCGGATGCGGGCGCCAAGAGCCCGCCGGTGCTCGACATTTCCCGGCTGCCCGTCTTCACGCTCACCTGCAAGTCGGGTCCTCTCGCCGGGCAAGTCTTCATGGTCACCGATCCCGGGCGCGCGCTCATCAGCGGCAACTGCGCGGACATCGGCAAGCTGAAAGGTCCGATCCTGCGCGGGCTCGCGGCGCGCGCTCCCTATTTCCACAATGGGTCGGCAGCCACGCTCCTCGACGTGGTGAACTTCTACGATCAACGCTTCGGCATCGGATTCACCCCCCAGCAGAAGACCGACTTGGTGAATTTCCTCAACTCGCTGTAGCGGCGCCTTATCGAACGACCACGTTCACCGTGATCCGAGGGCGAGTGAGCTTACCCGATGGCGGCCCCTACGCCGCCTTCGGCCACAACTGCGCCGAGGCGCGGCGCGCGCCTTCGGCGAGCGACGCCAGCTTCATCCACACGATCTTGCTGTCGACCTGGACGCGGCCCGCGAAGGTGCCGAAGCCGCAGTCGACGCCGGCGATGACGTTCTCGCGTCCGACTACATTGGCGAAGTTCAAGATGCGGTCGGCGACGACCTCGGGATGCTCGACGGTGTTGACCGTCGAGTCGATCACGCCCGGGATGATCACCTTGCCGTCGGGCAGCTTCACGTCGCGCCAGATCTTCCACTCGTGCTCGTGCCGCCCGTTGGCGGCCGGGAACGACACCGCCGTCGGCTTGGCGGTCAGCACGATGTCGATGATGTCGGCGAGCGGCACGTCCGTGTGGCGCGGCGCCATGGTCGAGCCCCAGCACACATGCATGCGCATGCGCTCGGCCGGGATGTCGGCGACCGCCTGATTGAGCGCCGCGACGTTCACGGCGATGATCTTGCGAAACTCCGCGAGGCTCCGGTCGAGATAGACCGTGTGGCGAAGCATCGCGAGGTCGGGGCAGTCGAGCTGCAGCAGGAAGCCGGCATCGACGATCGCCTCGTACTCGCGCTTCATCACGTCGGCGAGCGCGTGGACATAGGCCTCCTCGCTCTTGTAGTGCCGGTTCTTGAGGTAGCGCGCGATCTGGCCGGGCGACGGCGAGGTCATGAACAGCTCGGTCGCCTTCGCCCCTTTCATCGCGTCCCTCGACAGATCGATATCGGCCTGCGCGGCGGCAAAATCCTTCCATCCGACCTCGCCGTTGCACGACGGCCGGTGCTGGAACGGCGAGGCGAACTGCGCAAGGAGCTGGGCGAGCTCGGGAAATTCCGGATCGCCGGTGCCGAGCGGGGCTGAGCTCTCGCCCGCGAATCCGGCGAGCCGCTCGAGCACGTGCACGGTGTAATCGGTGCGGCCCTGCTCGCCGTCGTTGACGACGTCGATGCCGCAGTCGATCTGCCGGCCCACCACATGCGCGATCGCCTCGCGCACCGCGGCGGCGAGCTCCGCCTTGCGCGCGCCGGGCTTCGCCTGCCCGGCGAGCAGCAGCTCGAGCACCTTGGGGGTGCGCGGGAGGCTGCCGGTGTGGGTGGTGAGAATTCGCTCGGTGCTGCGTTTCATGTCAATCGATCCCCGCCGGGCGCATCATGGTGGCTTTGCGGCGGGCCGTCGAGCCGTCCGGCCGACCCGGCCGGCGGCCTCCGACGGCCGGACCGTATCCAATGTGTGTGGAACCGATCACGCCCTCGACTTGTTCATGCTCGTTAGCCCCTGCGCTCGAGGCTGCGCATTGGTCGACCATGCAACAGTGCTCGCTCGCCGAGTTCACATCTGCGCGATGGCGCGGCGTGAGCCGGTATCGTTATGGGGCTCGCAACCCAAAGCCATACCGATCGGCCGGCGCGCGTCGCCCATCGAATTTGCAGGCACCCCGCATTCGGACCGAAGATGCGGGCGCATTCTCAACGCCCGCCTCATCGCGCGGCGTTCCGGTTTGGGTTCAACCGACGAAAGGGCTCGCAAAATGAAGCGATGTCTTGATCTGATCTTGCGCGTGTTCGTGGTCGTCGGCCTCGTCGCCGTCATGAGCGGTGCGGCCGTCGCGCAGAAGACCGCAAAACAGTGCCGCGACGAGTGGCGCGCCAACGAGGCGGCTAACAAGGCGAAAGGGATCACCGAGAGCGCCTTCGTGAAGGAGTGCCGTGCCGCGGCTGCGCAGCCCGGAGCGCCGGCAGCCGCGCCCACGGCGGCTACGGCCGCCGCCGGCGCGCAGAAGACAGCGAAACAGTGCCGCGACGAGTGGCGCGCCAACGAGGCGGCCAACAAGGCGAAGGGGATCACCGAGAGCGCCTTCGTGAAGGAGTGTCGCGCCGGGACCACGACGGCCGCACAGCCCGCAGCGCCGGGGGCGGCTCCCGCCGCGACGGCGGCCGCGCACAAGACCGCGAAGGAGTGCCGCGACGAGTGGCGCGCCAACGAGGCGGAGAACAAGAAGAACGGCATCACGGAGAGCGCCTTCGTGAAGGACTGCCGCGCCGGAACGACGACCGCGCGGCCCGCCGCAACGGCGGCACCCACGGCGGCACCGTCGCCGAGGGCGGCCGCGCCTGCGGCTCCGGCACCGGCACAAACCGCCGCGCCGACACGCAACCCCGCGCCGACCGTTGGCGCCGCCCCGACGGGCGCCAACCAGTTCACCAGCGAGGCGGCGGCCAAGACGCAGTGCCGTTCAGACCTGGTCGTCTGGGTGAACAACGATTCGCACATCTATCACTTCAGCGGCCACTCGGATTACGGGCACACCAAGGAGGGCGCGTACATGTGCGAGAAGGCCGCGATGGCGGCGGGCAATCGCGCCGCCAAGAACGAGAAGCATCCCTGATCGTCCGGCGCGCGCTGAGCGCACGCCGTTTGCTGCGAACCTCGTAGAAAAGGAGTGAGCCATGAGCCTCTTCGAGAGTCTCGAATCAGCGGCCGTGCCGGCGCTCATCTCGGCCGTGCTCGGCAAGACCAATTTGGGCGATCTCGGCGGGATCGTGTCGCAGTTGCAGCAGGGCGGGCTCGGCACGCAGGTCTCGTCCTGGCTCGGCGACGGCAAGAACCTGCCGGTCTCGCCGGATCAGCTTCGCTCGGCGCTCGGCAACGAGCAGGTGCAGCAGATCGCCCAGCATCTCGGGCTGCCCGTCGACAAGGTGCTCGGCCTGTTGTCGCAGCATCTGCCCGACATGGTTGATAACGCGAGCCCGGACGGACGTCTGCAGTCCGGATCCTAGCGGCCGGGGCTGCGATTTTAGACTTCCGGACCGAGATGGGTCCGGATCGATGGCGGCGGACGCGAGCCGCCCATTGACCGCGCGCCGCCTTCGCATTGCCGGCGGCGCGCGCCTCCATTGGCGCGTCGACAGGAGACAGTCATGACATTCGGACGAAAGCTCGGCGCGGCAATCGCCACAGCCCTTACGCTTGCGGTCACCTCGGCGCTCACCGGGTCGATGATCGGTGTGCCGTTCGCCGTGACGGCGGCGCAGGCGCAAGCGCCGCTCGACATCAATACGGCCACGAAGGCCCAGCTCGACGCGCTCCCCGGAATCGGCAGCGCCTATGCGGACAAGATCATCAAAGGGCGCCCCTACAAGGGCAAGGACGATCTCGTCAGCAAGGGCATCGTCCCGCAGGCGACGTACGACAAGATCAAGGACAAGATCATCGCCAAGCAGGCGAAGAAGTGAGCTGACGCGGCGCGCGAGCCGCGCGCCGCTCTCCTCCGGCCCTCAGCCCAGCATCTCACGCACCAGCGGAATGACCTTGCGCCCGTAGAGCTCGATGCTGCGCATCATTTTCGCATGCGACAGCGGGCCGGCGCTGTATTTCAGCTCGAAACGGGTGAGGTCGAGCGCCCGGATGGTGGCGACGATGCGGCGCGCCACCGTCGCGGGCGAACCGACGTAGAGCGAGCCCCCCGTAATCTCCTGCTCGAAATGGTCGCGCGTCATCGGCGGCCAGCCGCGCTCGGCGCCGATCTTGTCGCGCATGCGCTTGTAGTCGGCGAAGAGATCGTCCTTCGCCTGCGCGTCGGTCTCGCCGACGAAGCCATGCGAATGCACCCCGACCGGCAGCTCCGGCTTGCCCATCTCGGCGAGCGCGCGCCGATAGAGGTCGGCGAAGGGCCCGAAACGCTGCGGGTCGCCGCCGATGATCGCGAGCATCAGCGGCATGCCGTAGCGCGCCGCGCGCAGCACCGATTGCGGCGTGGCGCCGACGCCGATCCAGGTCTTGAGCCGGCCGGATTGCGTCTTCGGGTAGACGCTCAGGTTCTTGAGCGGCGGCCGCGTCGCGCCCTGCCACATGACGGGCTCCTCGCCGAGCACCGCGGCATAGAGGTCGAGCTTGTCGTTGAACAGCTTCTCGTAATCGTCGAGATCGAAGCCGAACAGCGGGAACGACTCGATGAAGGAGCCGCGCCCGAGCATCACCTCGGCGCGCCCGTTCGACAGCGCGTCGAGGATCGAGAACCGCTGGAAGACGCGGATCGGATCGTCGGACGACAGCACGGTCACGGCGGAGCCGAGCCTGATCCGTTGCGTGCGGGCCGCGATCGCGGCGAGCACCATCTCGGGCGACGAGACCGCGAAATCGGCGCGGTGATGCTCGCCGACGCCGATGAAATCGACGCCGACCTGGTCGGCGAGGATGGCCTCGTCGACCAGGTCGCGGATCACCTGCGCCGCATGCAGCGGATGCCCGTCCGGCCCGTCGGTGACGTCGCCGAAGGTGTCGAGGCCGAGTTCGATCGGATGATTCATGCGGCCTTATAGCAAGTCGGGCGGCTGAAAGTCCGCTTGCGCACAATCGCCAAGCGCATGATCCTCGGGCCGCCGGAGGTTGCGCAAATCATCGAGGAAACTGGCATGGATGAACAGGACCTGCGCCGCCTGGTCGCGGACGTCAAGCGCGGACGCCTCACGCGCCGCGCCTTCGTGCGCCGCATGATCGCGCTCGGGCTCACCGCCCCGCTGGCGAGCCAGATGCTCGACCATGCCGGCGTGGCGCGCGCCGAGACGAAATCGCAATACAGGCCGACCCGGCGCGGGGGTGGGGGCGCGCTGCGGCTCTTATGGTGGCAGGCGCCGACCTCGCTCAATCCGCATTTCGCATATGGCGTCAAGGACCAGGAGGCTGCGCGCATCTTCTACGAGCCGCTCGCGAGCTGGGACGGTGACGGAAACCTGGTGCCGATGCTCGCCGCCGGGATTCCCGATATCGAGAATGGCGATCTCGCCCGTGACGGCCGCTCGGTCGTGTGGCGGCTCAAGCCGAACGTCGTGTGGCACGACGGCCATCCGCTCACCGCCGACGATCTGGTGTTCACCTGGGAGTACGCCGCGGACCCGGCGACCGCCGCCGTGAGCAGCGGCAGCTACAAGGACATCAAGGTCGAGAAGCTCGATGCGCTCACCGTGCGGGTCGCCTTCGACAAGCCGACGCCGTTCTGGGCCGATGCCTTTGTCGGCGTGCGCGGGCTGGTCATCCCGAAGCACGTGTTCGCGTCCTACCGCGGCGCGCGCTCGCGCGAAGCACCCGCCAATCTCAAGCCGGTCGGCACCGGCCCCTACCGGTTCGTCTCCTTCAATCCGGGCGATCTGATCCGAGGCGAGCTCAATCCCGCCTATCACCAGCCCAACCGTCCGTACTTCGACACGATCGAGATGAAGGGCGGCGGCGATGCGGTCTCGGCCGCGCGCGCGGTGCTGCAGACCGGCGAATACGACTATGCCTGGCAGGTGCAGGTCGAGGACAGCATCCTGCGCCGGCTCGAGCAGGGCGGGCACGGGCACGTCGAGCTCGATTCGGGCGGCGGCATCGAGCACATCCAGCTCAACAGCACCGATCCGTGGACCGAGGTCGACGGCGAGCGCGCGAGCGTCAAGACCAGGCATCCGCTGCTGTCCGATCCGGCGGTGCGGCAGGCGCTCATGCTGCTGGTCGATCGCCAGGCCGTGCAGGACCACATCTACGGTCGCACCGGCGTCGCGACGGCCAACTTCCTCAACAACCCCGAACGCTTCCGCTCGAAGAACACCCGGTGGGAGTTCAACATCGACAAGGCCAACCAGGTGCTCGACGCGGGCGGCTGGAAGCGCGGGCCCGACGGAATCCGCGCCAAGGAGGGCAAGAAGCTCAGCTTCCTCTTCCAGACGGCGACCAACGCGCCGCGCCAGAAGACCCAGGTGATCGTCAAGCAGGCGTGCCAGAAGGCCGGGATGGCGATGGAGCTCAAATCGATCCCGTCCTCGGTCTACTTCTCGTCGGACGTCGCCAACCCGGACACCTTCGCCAAATTCAACGCCGACATCCAGATGTACTCGCTCAATCAGAGCCAGCCGGATCCCGAGGTGTTCATGCGCGTGTTCTGCTCCTGGGAGGTCGCCTCGAAGCAGAACAAGTGGCAGGGCCGCAATATCGTGCGCTGGCGCAGCGACGAATACGACAAGGCCTATCGCGCCGCCGAAAGCGAGCTCGACCCGGTCAAGCGCGCCGCCCTGTTCGTCCGCATGAACGACCTCGTCTGCAACGACGGCGCCGTCATCCCGGTGGTGTCGCGGCCGAAGACGCAGGCGATCGCCAACACGCTGCACCCGGTGAAATCCGGCTGCGACAGCGACCTGTGGAATCTGGCGGATTGGTATCGCGACGCGTGAGGTCGGCCCAGTCGGCGTCCGCGTCATCCAACGCTCGTCAGCGCCTCCCATAACAGCGACACGCCGGAGCAGAGCAGGACGCCGTCCAGCACCAGCCGAAAAACGTGGGTGCTCATGCGCAGGACCACCGCCCGGCCGATGAAAGTCCCCGCGATGACCGCCGCGCCGATCAGCAGGCCGCGGATGATCGAGGGCAGCGGCAATGCACCGAACTCGCGGAATGTCGCGACCTTGGTCACGAACAGCGCCAGCGAGGTCGCGGCTTCGGTGGAGAGGAAGGCGCCCCTGGTCAGGCCGTAGGCCGTGAAGGCCGGAACACTCAGCGGCCCGGTCGAGATCACGATCCCGGTGAGAAAGCCGATCACCGCTCCCGCGATGGCGAGCTGCCAGAGGTTTATGTGCAGCTTGTGCCTGTCGAGCCAATGCCGCGTCGGGATCATCAGCAGGAAGAAGGCGCCCAGCGCCGCATCGACCCAGGGCGACGGCAGGACGAGCAGGGTGCGGGCGCCGAGCGCGGCGGCGGGCACGCCGGGGATCGCGTAGGCCACGAAGGCGCGCCAGTCGATCTCGCGCCACCACGAGATCACCTTGCCGACATTGGCCATCAGCCCGGCGATCGCCATGATCGGTACCGCCTGCTTGGGCCCGAACTGGTAGACCAGCATCGGCAGCAGGATGATCGATGAGCCGGTGCCGATGATCCCGCTCAAGGCCCCGGCGCACAGCGCCGCAACCAGGATAAGTGCGTAGGTGAGCATGGGTCGGCGGCCTCGTCGCCGCCTCATAGCACGGCGTCGTCCCGCCGCGCGCTATGCCAACCCGGCGCGGCGAAATCCCTCGAGATAATGCTCCATCTCGGCCGGGACGCGGATCGGCATCGCGCGCGCGATCCAGGCCAGCGTGATGTTGGGTTGCGCGCGCCGCAGCTCCTTGAGCGCCGCCGCCGCGAGCTCGCGCTGGCCCGCCATGCCCGCCGCGGCAGTCAGCACCCGGTGGGCGCCGACGAAATCGCCGCGGCGGCGGATGCCGTCGCGCGCGAGGCGGATCGCGTCCTCGTAATCGCGGCCGACGTAGCTCGAGTAGGCCGCGATGCCGTCGTAGACCGCGGCGAGCGGGTCGCGTGGGCTCAGGCGCAGGGCGCGGCGCGCCGCCGCGACGGCTTCCTCCGGGTGGCCGCAGTAGGCGAGCGTCAGGCCGTGATAGCCCTGCGCCAGCGAAAAGTTGGGATTGAGCCGCACCGCGTGCTCGAACGCGTCGAGCGAATCGTCGAAGCGCCGCGCGAACAGGTGGACGCAAGCCAGCGCGACGTGTGCCCACGGGTCCTCGTCGTCGGCGAGCACGGCGGCGCGCGCCGCGCGCTCCGCGTTCGGCGCGACCCCCGCCATGTCGACCCAGCCCATGTGCGCGCTGAAAGTATGGGTCGTGGCGAGGAGACCGAGCGCCTGCCCGTAGTGCGGATCGAGCGCGGTCGCCTTCTCGAGCAGAGCCTGCGCCACCACGTTGTCCTCGCGCGTGACTCGCCAGAAGTGCGACAGCGCCCGCATCACCAGGTCCCATGCATCCATGCTGTCCGGGGATTTTCGTTGTGCGCGAAAATTCTCGGCCGCATAGATCTGCGGCTCGATCGCGGCGACGATCGCGGTGGTGATCTCGTCCTGCACCGCAAAGACGTCGGCGAGGTCGCGGTCGTAGCGCTCGGCCCAGATGTGGCCGCCGGTCGCGGCATCGTTGAGCTGCGCCGTGATGCGCAGGCGGTCGCCGGCGCGCCGGACGCTGCCCTCGACCACGTAGCCGACGCCGAGCTCGGCCGCGACCTGCTTCAGGTTGACCGATTTCCCCTTGAAGGCGAACGAGGAGTTGCGCGCGATCACGAAGAACCAGCGCAGGCGCGAGAGCGCCGTGATGATGTCCTCGCTGATGCCGTCGGAAAAATACTCCTGCGCGGCATCGTCGCTCATGTTGACGAAGGGCAGGACCGCGATGGCGGGCCGGTCCGGCAGCGGCAGCATCGGACGCGCGGCGACGCCGGCATCCTTCGTCGAGCCCTCGCGCGCCTCGGCCTCGTCGCCCGGGGCGAGGCGAACGTCGCCGACGAAGCGCAGCCCTTTGCGCGCGATGGTGCGGATGAGCTTCTGCTCCGCGCCGTTGTCGCCGATCGCCTTGCGCGCGGCGTTGATACGGGTCGCGAGCGTCGAGTCCGACACGATCCGGCCACCCCACACCGACGCAATGAGGTCGACCCTGGTGACCACGCGATCGCGGTTTTCGATGAGAAAGACCAGCAGGTCGAACACCTGCGGCTCGACCGGGACGGCCTCAGCGCCGCGGACGAGCTCGCGCCGCGCCGGATCAAGTCTATGATCGGCAAAGAGAAATTGCACGTTGTCGCCCCGGCGGTCATGCCGCGGTCTCAACAAATAATCAATTTCCTCTCAAGCGCAAATCAATCCGTCGGCAAAGTCTTGGGCCCGCATCAGTGAGATATCCCACTGGCGGCGATCGCGTTTCGTGCGATCGCAACCGCACTCGAACCATGGAGTCGGATGATGAGCGAACTTCAGGCGACCGGCCGCGACGTGCGCGCTGATGGCAGCACCTTGGGGCGCGTGGTGGCATTCCTGTACGGCGTCGCATGCTACGCCGTCTTCGCCGCAAGCTTTCTCTATGCGCTCGGCTTCGTCGAGGGTCTCGTCGTGCCGAAGGCGATCGACGACGGCCTGCGCGTGCCGGCGGTGCAGGCGGTCACCATCAACCTCCTCCTGCTTGCGTTGTTTGCGCTTCAGCACAGCGTGATGGCGCGCCCGCGCTTCAAGCAATGGTGGACGCAGTTCGTGCCGAAATCGGTCGAGCGCAGCACCTATGTGCTGCTCGCCTCGCTCGCGCTCGCGCTGCTGTGCTGGCAATGGCGGCCGCTGCCCGCGATCGTGTGGCAGGTCGACAATCCGGCGTTCGCGACGGCGCTCGTCGGCCTGTCGTTCCTCGGCTGGCTGATCGCGCTCACCAGCACCTTCCTCATCAACCATTTCGAGCTGTTCGGACTGCACCAGGTCGCGAGCAATCTCACCGGCCGCGCGGTGCCGCAGCCGCGCTTCCGCACGCCGTTCTTTTACAAGTTCGTGCGTCATCCGCTCTATCTCGGCTTCATCATCGCGTTCTGGTCGATGCCCGTGATGACGGTCGGACGCCTGCTGTTTGCCGCCGCGACCACGGCCTACATCCTGATCGGCGTCCTGCTGGAGGAGCGCGATCTCGTCGACCTGTTCGGCGACGACTACCGGCGCTACCGCGCGCGCGTGTCGATGCTGATCCCCTGGCGAAAGTCGGCCTGACGCGACCGGCACGCGATCCAATTCCGGCCGGCGTCGTCGCCGGCCGCACCCCCGAGCGAAGGACGCAGCGCCTTCCTTGGGTCTGCTCCCTCGCTGCAGCCCCACGGCCCGCTTTGGCGCCGAGTAAATTTGGATGGAAGAAAACACATGGCCTATCTTGGACGCTGCTTCTGCGGCGCAATCGAACTCGAAGTCACCGGCGCGCCGGTCGCGATGGGCTACTGCCATTGCGCGTCGTGCCGCTCGTGGTCGGCCGGTCCCGTCAATGCATTCACGCTATGGAAGCCCGAGGACGTTCGCGTCGCCAGGGGCGGCGAGCATCTCGCGAGCTTCGAGAAGACGAAGCTCAGCGAGCGGCGCTATTGCGCCAAGTGCGGCGGCCACCTGATGACCGCCCATGCGCCGCTCGGGCTCGTCGACGTCTACGCCGCGACCCTCCCGGATCTTCCCTTCAAGCCAGGCGTCCACGTCAACTACGCCGAGACGGTCCTGCCGATGCGCGACGGATTGCCGAAGCTCAGGGACTTTCCGGCCGAGTTCGGCGGCTCCGGCGAGGTCCTCGCCGAATGATGGCGGCGCTCGTAGGGTGGGCAAAGGCGGCCGTGACACCAGCCGACTGGCGCGGCGCGCATGCCGCCGTGCCCGCGCGGCCAGGCGAGCAAACGCGTGGGCACGGCGGATCGACTCACTGCCTCTGACGATCGCACGGGCCGGCTTTGCCCACCCTACGGCGGCAAAACCTTTATAATCCCCCGTCGTGCGCGCGAGGTCCGACACGGGCCCGCGTAACAGGGAGGATTCCATGCGGATGCAGCAACTGCTCGCGGCCGTCGTCACCGCCGTCTTCGCCGTGCTGGCGGCCGCGCCCGTCCATGCCCAGGGCGTCGGGAAATATCTCGCGCCGCGCGACCAGGTCGTCGCCATCCGCGCCGGCAAGCTGTTCGATGCGGTGAGCGGCCGTCTGCTCGACAACCAGGTGATCATCATCCGCGGCGACCGCATTGCCGCCGTCGGCGCCGGCATCGCGATTCCGGCCAACGCCACCGTCATCGACCTGTCCGGCGCGACCGTGCTGCCCGGGATGATCGACGCCCATGTGCACGTGAACAGCGGCGGCCTGAGCATGGCGCAGCGCACGCTGCGCGCGCTCGCCAACGCGCAGATCGATCTCGCGGCAGGCTTCACCACCGTGCTCGACATGGATTCGCGGGGCAGCTTCTACACCGTCGACCTGCGCGACGCGATCAATGCCGGCAACGTGCAGGGCCCGCGCATGCAGGTGGTCGGCCAGTCGCTCAACCCGCGTGCCACCAACTATTATCCCGACGCGCAGTCGCTGCGCTATTACGAGGGCTACGCCGAGAGCAAGAACGTCAACGGGCCGTGGCTCGCCCGCGCCGCCGTGCGCGAGGCGAAGCTGCACGGCGTCGACTACATCAAGATCTACACCACGCAGGATTTCGCCGGCACCATGCACATGTGGCGGCCGAACGCGACGCTGGTGAACAACCCGTCGCTCGCGCTGGAAGAGGTCGAGGCGATCGTCGACGAGGCGCATCGGCTGGGGCTCAAGGTCGCCTGCCATACCTATGGCGGCGAGGGCATGCGCAGCTGCCTCACCGCCGGCGTCGATGCGCCCAATCACCTGCTCGAGCTCGACGACGAGGGCGTCAAGGTCCTGCTGGAGAAGAAGCTGCCCTTCGTGCCGACCGTCGACGACCTGATCGCGCTGGAGAAGGGCGACCTCGCCGCGACCGGCGGGCGCAACTCGCGTATGAAGCTTCTGGAGCAGGCGGTGCGCCGCGCGGTGGCGGCCAACGTGCCGATCGTGTTCGGCAGCGGCGCCACCTCCGAGGCGATCCCGCACGGCACCCAGGCGAACCAGTTCGCGATCTATTCGGCCTGGGGCATGGGCCCGGTGCGGGCGCTGCAGACCGCGTTCCTGCCGGCCGCGCGCATGCTCAACTACGACATGGAGAACCACATCGGCTCGATCGAGCGCGGCAAGTATGCCGACATCGTCGCGGTCGCCGGCAACCCGATCGACGACCTGTCCGAGATGCAGCGCGTCAAGTTCGTGATGAAGGGCGGCGTCGTCATCCGCAACGATCTCGCGGCCAAGTGACGCTTACGCCAGGCCCGCACGGCGGAATCCCGCGAGATAGTGCTCGGTCTCGGCGGCGTCGCGGATCGGCACCCGGCGCGTGATCCAGGCGAGTGAGACGTCGGGCTGCGCGCGCCGCAAGCCGGCGAGCGCCGCGGCCGCGAGCTCGCGCTGCCCCGCGATGCCGGCCGCGGCCGTGAGCACGCGGTGTGCGCCGACGAAATCGCCGCGTCGGCGGATGCTCTCGCGCGCGAAACAGATGGCGGCCTCGTAGTCGCGCCCGACGTACTGCGCATATGCCGCAATTCCGCAGTAGATCGCAGCGAACGGATCGCGCGGGCTCAGGCGCAGCGCGCGGATGGAGGCCTCGTCCGCCTCCTGCCACCGGCCGCAAACCGAGAGCGCGAGCGCGTAATAGCCCTGCGCGAGGGAGAAGCTCGGATTGAGGCGCAGCGCCCACTCGAGCTCGGCGAGCGCATCGTCGAACCGCCGATTGAGCAGATGGACGAAGCCCATCCCGTTGTGCGCCCAGGGATCGTCGCGGTCGGCGTTGATCGCGGCGCGCGCGGCGCGCTCGGCCACCGGCAGGACAGTGGGCATGTCGACCCAGCCCATATAGCCGCCGAACGTGAGGCTGACCGCGAGCACGCCGAGCGCCTGGCCGTAGGCCGGGTCGATCGCGATCGCCTGCTCGAGCAGCGCCTGCGCGGCGACATTGTCCTGTCGCGTCACTCGCCAGTAATGCGACAGCGCCCGCATCACCAGGTCCCAGCCATCCAGGCTTTCCGGCGGCTTGCGCTGGGCGCGAAAATTCTCGGCCGCATAGATCTGCGGCTCGATCGCCGCGACGACCGCCTCGGTGATCTCGTCCTGGACGGCGAACACGTGCGCGACGTCGCGCTCATATCGCTCGGACCAGATCTGGCGGCCGATCACGACGTCGTTGAGCTGCGCCGTGATGCGAACGCGATCGCCGGCCCGGCGCACGCTGCCCTCGACGACGTAGCCGGCGCCGAGCTCGTCGGCGACCTGCTTCATGTGCACGGCCCGGCCCTTGTAGCTGAAAGACGAGTTGCGCGCGATCACCGAGAACCAGCGCAGCCGCGAGAGCGCCGTGATGAGGTCCTCGCTGATCCCGTCGGAAAAATAGTCCTTGTCGGGATCGTCGCTCAGGTTGACGAACGGGAGCACCGCGATGGCGGGACGCTCCAGCCACCCGGCGGCAGGCGCGGCCCGCGCGTCGCGTTCATCCGGCGGCATGGCGGCGACATGCGCCGGCGCAACGTCGGCCGCTTGCGTTCGCACGTCGCCGACGAAGCGCAGTCCCCGGCGCGCGACCGTGCGGATCAGCTTCTGGTGGTCGCCGCTGTCGCCGACGGCTTTGCGGGCCGCGTAGATGCGGCTGCTCAGGGTCGCGTCCGACGTGATGCGGCCGCGCCAGACCGACGCGATGAGGTCGTCCTTGCTCACCACGCGGTCGCGGTTCTCCACCAGATAGGTCAGGAGGTCGAACACCTGCGGCTCGACCGCGACATGCTCGCGGCCGCGACGCAGCTCGCGCCGGTCGGTGTCCAGCGTGTGATCGGCAAACAGGAATTGCATGCCGGCGATATACTGACCCGCGATCCCCGTCGCATCCCCCGATCGGATGATGCCGCGCCGCCGCCGCCGGCCGCCGGCGGCGCTTGAAAGCGCTCGGGGTATCCGGGGAGTGGCTTCACACCGCTCTCACGAAAACGTCAGCCCGTTCAGGCAAAGCTCAAGCGCGTCTCCACCCCCGCTTCAAGCCTGCGATCCGGTCCTTTGTTAATCACCGGCCTCCGCGCTGATGCGCTCCATTCCGTTCGCCGCACGCGACTCCGCGCCACGGCGACAAATACGAGAGGACCAGACTCATGGCTACCAAAGCGACCTTTTCCGCCGGCGTGCTGTCGGTGATCGGCGACTCCCTCAGCAATCGCATCACGGTCAGGCGCGACGCGGCAGGTCACATTCTTGTGAGCGACGGCGCCGTCGCGGTCGATGACGGTCAGGCGACCGTCGCAAATACGTCATTGATCGACGTTTTCGGTCAGGCCGGGAACGACACGCTGGCAATCGACGAAACCAACGGCGCGATTCCCGCGGCCAACCTGTTCGGCGGCGACGGCAATGACACGCTGATCGGCGGCTCGGGCAACGACCAGCTGTTCGGCCAGGCCGGCAACGACATCCTCCTCGGCGGAGGCGGCAACGACTTCCTGTTCGGCGGCGACGGCAACGACACGCTGACCGGCGGCGCCGGCAACGACCAGGTGTTCGGCCAGGCCGGCGACGACACGATGATCTGGAATCCGGGCGACGGCACCGACCTGTTCGAGGGCGGCGACGGCAACGACACCGCCGTGGTGAACGGCGGCAACGGATCCGAGAGGTTCACCATCACGCCGAACGGCACGCGCGTGCGCTTCGACCGCGTCACCCCGGCGCCGTTCAGCATCGACATCGGCACCACGGAGAACCTCGTGCTCCACGCTGGCGGCGGCGACGACATCATCACGGCGCAGAATGGTCTCGCCGGCCTGATCAACCTCACCCTCGACGGCGGCGACGGCAACGACATGATCACGGGCGGTGACGGCAACGACCTGCTGATCGGCGGAAACGGCAACGACATCGTCGACGGCGGCCGCGGCAACGACACCGCCCAGCTCGGCAGCGGCGACGATACCTTCGTGTGGAATCCGGGCGATGGCAGCGACACCGTCGACGGCGGCGACGGCAACGACACGCTGCAGTTCAACGGCGCCAACATCGCCGAGAAGATCAATATCGCGGCGGCGAGCCACGGCCACGTCACGTTCACCCGCGACGTCGCCAACGTCACGATGGACCTCGACAACATCGAGACCATCGCCTTCAATGCGCTCGGCGGCGCCGACACCATCACGGTCGGCGATCTCACCGGCACCGACGTCAAGCAGGTCGCGATCGACCTCGGCGCCAGCACCGGCGGCGGCGACGGCGCGGCGGATGCGGTGGACCTCACCGGCACCAACCGCGCCGACACCATCAACGTGGCCAGCTCCGGCACGTCGGTCACCGTCACCGGGCTCGCCGCGCAGGTGAATATCGCCAACGCCGATACCGGCGACACGCTCACGATCCACGCCGGCAACGGCAACGACACGATCGATGCGTCGGCGCTGGCGGCCGGGATCGTCGGCCTCACCATCGACGGCGGCGCCGGCAACGACACCATCGTGGGCAGTCACGGCGCCGACTTCATCGAGGGCGGCGACGGCAACGACACCGTGACCGGCGGGCAGGGCAACGACACGGCCTTCCTCGGCGCCGGCAACGACACCTTCATCTGGAATCCGGGTGACGGCAGCGACACAGTCGAAGGCCAGGACGGCACCGACACCCTGGTATTCAACGGCGCCAACATCGACGAGAGGATCGACATCTCGGCCAACGGCTCGCGGGTGCTGATGACGCGCGACGTCGGCAACGTCGTGATGGATCTCGACGGCATCGAGCACATCCAGCTCGCGACCCTGGGCGGCGCCGACACCGTGACGGTCAATGACCTGACCGGGACCGGCGTGACCCAGGTCGCGCTCGACCTGTCGGCGACGCCAGGCAGCGGGCAGGGCGACGGCGCGGTGGATACGGTGACCGTCAACGGCACGCAGGCCAACGACGCCATCAGCGTCGTCAGCAGCGGCTCCTCGGTGGTCGTCAACGGGCTCGCGGCCCAGACGACGATCAGGGGCATCGATGCCGGCACCGACGCGCTCACGATCGACGGGCTCGCCGGCGACGACGTCATCAATGCCTCGAGGCTGCGTGCCGGCCAGGTCAACCTCACCCTCAACGGCGGCGACGGCAACGACGTCATCACGGGCAGCGCCGGCGATGATGTCATCGTCGGCGGTCGCGGCAACGACACGCTGCTTGGCGGCGCCGGCAACGACACCTTCGTGTGGAATCCGGGCGACGGCAGCGACGTCATCGAGGGCCAGGCCGGCAACGACACGCTGCTGTTCAACGGTGCCAACGTTGCCGAGAACATCGACATCTCGGCCAACGGCTCGCGGGTGCTGTTCACCCGCGACATCGCCAACATCGTCATGGACGTCAACGGAGTCGAGAACATCGACTTCAACGCGCTCGGCGGCGCCGACACCATCACGGTCAACGACCTGACCGGGACCGACGTCAGCCAGGTCAATCTCGATCTGTCCGCCAGGCCGGGCTCCGGCCAGGGCGACGGCGCGGTCGACACGGTGGTGATCAACGGCACCGCCGGCAACGACGACATCACGGTGGTGAACAACAACGGCGTGGTGACCGTCACCGGCCTCAGCGAGACGGTGACGATCAAGGGGTTCGAGGCCACCGACCGGCTGGTGATCAACGGCCTCGCCGGCGACGATGTCATCGAGGCGTCGGGGCTATCCGGGATGCAGCTCATCGCCAACGGCGGCGACGGCAACGATGTGCTGATCGGCGGCCACGGCGGCAACATGCTGAACGGCGGCAACGGCGATGACGTCCTGATCGGCGGCACCAACGTCGACACGCTCGTCGGCGGGCCGGGCCAAAACGTCGTCATCCCCAGCGGCGCCCCGGTCTCGCAGGTCGCCCAGCTCACCCAGGCCATGGCGTCGACCTTCGTCGACGCCGGTGATGGCCACGGCACGACGCCGATCGTCGATCCGCAGCTGAACCAGCAGCCGCCGCTGCTGGCGCAGCCGCACGCCTGATCTCGCACTTCGCCCTGGAGAATGCAGATGAGCACCCCAAGCGCCGGTCTCCCCCCTCCCGGCCTGGAAGCCCTCGTGACGCTCCTGCACCTCCAGGGCGTTGCCGCCGATGCCGGAGAGATCCGGCATCGGCTCGGCACCGACGTGATCGGCGCCGCCGAGATGCTCCGTTGCGCCAAGGATCTCGGGCTCAAGGCCCGCGCGACGCATACCCACTGGTCGCGGCTCGTTCGCACGCCGCTGCCCGCGATCGCGGGCCTGCACGACGGCGGATTCGTCGTGGTCGCCAAGGCGAGCGACGACCGGGTGCTTGTGCAGGCTCCTTTTGCACCGCGGCCCAGCGTGATGACGCGGGCCGAGTTCGTCGCCGTCTGGGACGGCACGCTGATTCTGATGGCGCGCCGCGCCGGGCTCGCCGACCTCGGCCGCCGCTTCGACATCTCGTGGTTCCTCGGCGCGATCCACAAATACCGGCGCCTCCTGGGCGAGGTGCTGATCGGCTCGTTCTTCCTTCAGCTCATCGGGCTCGTGTCGCCGCTGTTCTTCCAGGTGGTGATCGACAAGGTGCTGGTGCACCGCGCGCTGAGCACGCTCGACGTCCTCGCCGTCGGGCTGGTGACGCTCTCGGTGTTCGAGACCGTGCTGGGCGTGCTGCGGACCTATCTCTTCGCGCACACCACCAACCGCATCGACGTCGAGCTCGGCGCACGGCTGTTTCGCCATCTGCTCGCGCTGCCGATGGCCTATTTCCAGGCGCGCCGCGTCGGCGATTCGGTCGCACGGGTACGCGAGCTCGAGAATATCCGCAGCTTCCTCACCAGCTCGGCGCTCACCCTGGTGATCGACCTGTTCTTCACGACCGTCTTCCTCGCCGTGATGTTCGTCTACTCGCCGCTGCTGACGGCGATCGTGCTCGGCTCGTTTCCGCTCTACGTCGCGATCTCGGCGGCCGCGACGCCGCTGTTTCGTCGCCGTCTGCAGGAGAAGTTCCAGCGCGGCGCCGAGAACCAGGCCTTCCTGGTCGAGAGCGTGACGGGAATCGAGACCCTCAAGGCGATGGCGGTCGAGCCGCAGATGCAGCGGCGCTGGGAGGAGCAGATCGCCGGCTATGTCAGCGCGAGCTTCCGGGTGCTGAGCCTCGGCAACACCTCGAGCCAGGCGGTGCAGCTCGTGAGCAAGCTCGTCACCGCCGCGATCCTCTATTTCGGAGCGAAGCTCGTCATCGGCAACGCCCTCACGGTGGGCGAGCTCGTCGCCTTCAACATCCTGGCCGGGCGCGTCAGCGCGCCGGTGCTGCGGCTGGCGCAGATCTGGCAGGATTTCCACCAGGCTCGCCTCTCGATCGCGCGGCTCGGCGACATCCTCAATACGGCCGCCGAGCCGACCTACGCGGCGGGCCGCGCGCGGCTGCCGGCGATCCGCGGCGACATCCGCTTCGACCACGTCACGTTCCGCTACCGCGTCGACGGGCCGGAGGTCCTGCACGATGTGAGCTTCGCGGTGCCCGCCGGGCAGACGGTCGGCATCGTCGGGCCGTCCGGCTCGGGCAAGAGCACGTTCGCCAAGCTGGTGCAGCGCCTCTACGTGCCGGAGAGCGGGCGGGTGCTGGTCGACGGCATGGATCTCGCGATGGCCGACCCGGCATGGCTGCGCCGGCAGATCGGGGTCGTGCTGCAGGAGAACGTGCTGTTCAATTGCTCGGTGCGCGAGAACATCGCGCTCGCCGACCCGGCGACGGCGATGGAGCGTGTCATCGCGGCCGCCCGCCTCGCCGGCGCGCACGACTTCATCCTCGAGCTGCCGGAAGGCTACGACACGGTGGTCGGAGAGCGCGGCGCGACGCTGTCGGGCGGTCAGCGCCAGCGCATCGCGATCGCGCGCGCCCTCGTCGCCGATCCGCGCATCCTGATCTTCGACGAGGCGACGAGCGCGCTCGACTACGAGAGCGAACGCATCATCCAGCGCAACATGGCGCAGATCGCCAACGGCCGCACCGTGCTCATCATCGCGCACCGGCTCTCGACCGTGCGGGCGGCGGACCGCATCGTCACGCTCGACCGCGGCCGCCTGGTCGAGGACGGCACCCACGACGCCCTGATCAAGAGCGGCGGCCGCTACGCGTCGCTGCACCGGCTGCAGGCAGGTATCCATGAAGTCGTCTAACGCAATAATCCAGCTGCCGGTGGCGCCGGGCGCCGTGCGGGCGCGCCGCCGCGATGAGCTGGCATTTCTGCCGGCCGCGCTCGAGATCATCGAGACGCCGCCGTCACCCGTCGGCCGCATGACGGCCGCGATGATCGCTCTCCTGTTCTGTGCCGCGCTGGCCTGGGCCTGGTGGGGCACGATCGACATCGTCGCGTCGGCGCCCGCCAAGATCGTGTCGCGAGGCCGAAGCAAGGTGATCCAGCCGTTCGAAACCGGCGTGGTACGCGCCATCCGGGTGCAGGACGGTCAGGTCGTCAAGGCCGGCGAAGTGCTGATCGAGCTCGATGCGACCGTCAACGCGGCGGAACGCGACCACCTGCGCGACGATCTGCTCGCCGAGCGGGTCAATATCGCCCGGTTGCGTGCGGCGCTCGCGGATGGGGACGATCCCGCTACCGACTTCCGGCCGCCGGCCGGGGCCGACGCCACCCTGGTCGCCACCCAGCGTCAGCTTCTGCTCAACCAGGCGGCCGAGCACCGCGCCAAGATCGCCGCGCTCGCGCGCCAGGAGGCGCAGAAGGAAGCCGAGCGCGCGACGACCTCGGCCACCATCCACAAGCTCGAGACCGTGATCCCGGCCATCGAGCCGCGGGTCGAGATCAAGAAGACGCTGATGGAGCGCGAGCTCGGCACCAAGCTCGGCTATTACGAGATCCTGCAGTTGCTGCTCGAGCAGCAGCAGGAGCTCGGAGTCCAGAAGAGCCGCCTCGTCGAGGCCGAGGCCGCGGTCGGGGCGATCCGCGAGGCGCGCGCCCAGGCCAACGCCGAATACCGGCGCACGCTCTCCGACGAGCTCGCCAAGTCCGAGCAGAAGGCGAACGGGCTCGCGCAGGATCTGATCAAGGCCGAGCAGAAGACGAAACTGCAGGAGCTGCGCGCGCCGGTCGGCGGCGTGGTGCAACAGCTCGCGATCCACACGGTGGGCGGCGTCGTCACGCCGGCGCAGTCGCTGCTGGTGGTGGTGCCGAGCGACAGCGGGCTGGAGATCGAAGCCATGGTCTCGAACCGCGATATCGGCTTCGTCGCCGCCGGACAGGAGGCCGAGATCAAGGTCGACACGTTCAACTTCACCCGTTACGGGCTGCTGCATGGCCGCGTGATCAGCGTCTCGCAGGACGCCATCGTTCGTGACCCGCTGCAGGATCGCGCCGATGACCGCGGCCCCGGCGCGCAGCACGACGGTGGCGAGCCGAAAGGGCAGGAGCTCAACTTCAGCGCCCGTGTATCGCTCGATCGCGCCCAGATGCAGATCGACAACCGTCTGGTCAGCCTCACGCCCGGCATGGCCGTGACGGTGGAGATCAAGACCGGATCGCGCCGGATCCTCAGCTATCTGCTGTCGCCGCTGCTACGCTACCGCCAGGAAGTTCTGCGCGAGCGCTGAGATCCTTCGATTGCGCGCGGTCAATCCGGTGCATCGCAAACCAGGAGCCCGAACCCGTGACCCTCGAGATCATGCCGGTGTCCGACTCGAACCGTGCGCTCGTCGGCGACATGGCGCGCCGCTACGTCGCGGAGGTCGCAACCCAGGCGGGAGGCACGATATCGACGGAGTCGCTTCTCGATTGCGTCGACCGCTTGGCGAACTACTGGGGCCTGACGCCCGCCGCGGGCGCCTGGCCGCCCCTATGGCGCGGATTTCCATTTCTCCTTCGCATCGATGGGCGTCCCGGCGGATTTGCGCTGGTGAAGCGTCTGGGCACGGGGCCGGCGACATTCGATATGGGCGAGTTTTTCGTCGTCCGGCAGCACCGCCGGCGCGGAATCGGCCGTCGCGCCGCGACCTGGCTGTTCGACTGCCTCGCGGGCTCATGGGAAGTGCGCCAAATGCCGACCAATGCGCCAGCGCAGGGGTTTTGGCGGCGGGTCATCGCCGATTACACAGGTGGCGCGTTCATCGAGACCCGGGAAACCTTCGCGGCCTACGATGCGCGCGAATTCGTCGTGCAAAGGTTTGCCACCGCGCGGCCGAGACCTCAGGCCGCGTCCGGCGGAGCTATTCCACCCGCCACGCCGTTGCGCCACTCGCGCGGCGTTCCGCCGAACCGGGCGCGAAACGCCTTGTTGAAGTGCGACAGGTCGTTGAAGCCCCAGCGGTAGGCGATCTCGGAGATGTTCGCACCGCGCTGCTTGGGGTCGCGCAACGCAACGCCGCAGGCGTCGAGCCGATTCTCGATCACCCAGCGGCCGAACGGCTGACCGACTTGCTTGAAGCGCACATGGAGGGTTCGCACCGATATGCCGAAGCGGTCGGCGACGAGTTGCGGAGATAGCTCCGGATTGTGCAGGTTTTGCCGGCAGAAGGCGAGCAATGCCTCGATCTGCACCTCCGACGGCAGTCGGTTCGGCTCGGCATCGCCCGCGATGGCCAGGGCGAGCAGATTGCAGAGGTTCTCCGTCAAGACATGCGTCTCGCTCTCGCTCAGATCGGCATCGCTGGCGGTCAACATCAGCAGATGGCGCCGCGCGAGGTCGACGAACGGCGCATTCGCGGCGAGGCGGAGCAGGGGGCGCCGGCGCAGCAAGGGTGTCCGCCGGTCGATCATCGCATGCGGAATGACCGCGATCGCGCGGCCGCCGGTGCCGGAAAGATCGGCGCGAAACGGATGCTGAAGGTCGGAGATCACGAAATCGTTACAATCGACCACGGCGGTCTCGTCGCCCTGTTCGAGGATCGCCCGTCCATGCAGCTGCAGGTAAACCGAATAGTGATCCGCCGGAGCGCTGTCGACGTCGCGGCGGTCTCGCGCGATCCGATAGCCGCTCGCGTGCGACCGCATGAGGCGCAGCGGACCGCTGTTGCGCGCGGACAGGTGGGCGGAAAAATGCTCGGGTGCCGCCTCGATCGATATGTTGAACACCGACCGGCAGATTGCCTCGCGCCAATAGGAGAAGCGCTCGCGCGGACGCGATTCACCCGTCGACCAGGTCTGCATCCCGGCTTTCGCGGTGCTCGGTTGCTGCGGCAATTTCCGCGCTTCGTGCTTTGCGCTGGTAGCCAATTTCGCCTGCGCTCCCGCCCAAGACCGCTGAAATCGGTGCGTGTAGGTGCGCTCGTATACACGGTTTCCCCTACGTCACAAGCGGCGAGGCAGTCGCGGCTGCATTGCTGTTCTGCAAGGAAAGACAGCAATTTCTGATTGAATCAGGCGCTGCGACCGGTGAATGCAGCCTGCCATTCCGTCGGGTCATCAACGAATGTGCGCGGACGAGAAGCTGACGCGATTGATCGCGGCCGTCTATGACGCCGCGCTCGATTGCGCGATGTGGCCCGAGGTGCTGGCGGGCATCGCCGAGTTCGTCGATGGCCGCGTCGGCGGGCTGCTGACGAAGGATGCGAATAAGAGGCGGGTCAATGCGAATTGGCACGCCGGTGGCGATCCGCATTACATGCGGCTCTACGCGAGCACTTACTCGAGCCTCGGGCCGCTCGCGACCTCGCCGCCGGGCGAGGTCGGGCAGATCCTCAGCATTCCGGAGCTCGTTTCCTATGACGAATTCCTCGATGGCCGTTTCTATCGCGAGTGGGCGCGGCCGCAGCGCTGGGTCGACGTCGCGGTCGTGGCGCTGGAAAGGTCGGCGGGCGGCGGCACCTATCTCACCATGTCACGCGACGAAGCGAGCGGCATGGTCGATGCAACGATGCGGCGGCGCATGGCTTTGCTGGTGCCGCATGTGCGCCGCGCGGCGCTGATCGGCAAGGCCATCGAATTCCGGCAAGCCCAGGCGGCGACGTTCGCCGACATTCTCGATGGATTGAGCGCCGGCATCTTTCTGGTCGATGCCGATGGAAAGATCGTGCACGCCAACAGCGCGGCCGGCGACCTGCTGGATCGTGGCGGCTTCCTGCGTTCGACCGGCGGACGCCTGGTCGCGAGCGAGGCCGATGTCGATGAGACTCTGCGCGAGACCGCGGCCGCCGCGGCGGCCGGCGACGACACGATCGGCGTCAGCGGCGTCGCGGTTCCGTTGAGCGCGCATGATGGCGTGCGCTATGTCGCGCACGTGCTGCCTTTGTCGGCCGGCGCGCGCAGCCGCGCCCGCGCCGTCTATGGGGCGTCGGCGGCCTTGTTCGTGCGCAAAGCGGAGCTGGAATATCCGTCGGCGCCCGACGTCATCGGCAAATCGTACAAGTTGACGCCAACCGAATTGCGGGTCCTGCTCGCGATCGTCGAGATCGGCGGCGTTCCGGAGGTGGCGGCGTCGCTCGGGGTCGCCGAGTCCACGGTGAAGACGCATCTCAGCCGGCTGTTCGCGAAGACGGGGGTCGGCCGCCAGGCCGATCTCGTCAAGCTGGTTGCCGGATTTTCCATGCCGCTCGCGAGCTCCTATGGCCCCACCAGCACCATCGAGATCGCCGGCACGTAGGTTATCAGCAGCAGGGTCGCGAAGTTGATCAGGACGAACGGCATCACGCCGCGATAGACCTGCCCGATGCCGACGTCGAAGATCGCGTGCGAGGCGAACAGGTTGAGCCCAAACGGCGGGGTATAGAGCCCGATGCTCAGGTTTACCGCCATGATGATGCCGAAGTGGATCGGGTTGACGCCAGCCGCCGTCACGATCGGCAGCAGCAGCGGCGTGAGGATCAGGATCGCGGCCGGCGGTTCGAGGAAGCTGCCGGCGATGAGGAGCCCGATGTTGATGAGGAGCAGGGTCTCCCATGGCCGCATCCGCATCGACTCGATGCCGCTCACGATCTGTTGCGGGATGCCGCTGGTGGTGAGCAGCCAGGAATAGATGCCGGCCGCCGCCACGATGATCAGGATCTGCGAGATCAGGAACGCGGCGTTGACGACGACCCGCCAGAGGTCGCGCAGGCCGAGCTCGCGGTAGATCACCGTGGTGACGAACAGCGAGTAGACCACCGCGACGCCCGCGGCCTCGGTCGGCGTGAACACGCCGCCGTAGATGCCCCCGAAGATCACCACGATGGTGCCGATCGCCCAGCCCGCTTCCTTGGTGGTGTCCCAGACGTTGACCCAGCGCGCCCGCGAGACCAGCGGCACCATCTTGATGCGCGAATAGGCGAAGACGTAGGCCGCGTCGACGAGGCCGATCAGGATGCTCGGCAATATGCCGGCGGTGAACAACAGCAGCGCCGACTGCTGTGCGGTCATCGAGTAGAGGATCATCGAGATCGACGGGGGAATGATCACCGCGACCGCGCCCGAGGACGCGAGCAGCCCGACGCTGAAGCGCTCGTGGTAGCCGTTGCTCTTGAGCGACGGGTAGAGCAGGCGGCCGACCGCCACCACGGTGCCGACCGAGGTATGCGCCATGGCACCGAACAGCTCGGACGAGGCGACCGTCGTGAGCGCGAGCGAGCCGCGGATGCCGCCGATGATCGACACCACCCAGGCGACCACGCGCCGCGCGATGCCACCCTGCGCCATGATCTCGCCGGCGAGCACGAAATAGGGCACCGCGAGCAGCGGGAAATTGTCGAGACTGCCGAACATGTAGGTCGGGATCGCGGTGGTCGGCACGTCGGCGATGAACACGATCGCGGCGAGCGAGGTCAGCACCAGCACGGCGAAGATCGGAAAGCCCGCCATCATCAGCAGGGCAGGCAGGCCGAAATAGATGAAATAGGCAGCCATGAGGTTCGGGCCTGCGGCGCTCAATGCTCCGATCGGCTCGCGATCGGATCGGCGGGCGCGACGCCGCGCACCAGCAGGCGGATCGCGATCAGGAACGCCATGATGAGGAAGCCGATGGGCATCATGCCCTGGGGCAGGACGAGAGGAATATTGGCGGCCTCGCTGCGCTCGTCGAGCTCGGCGAGCATCGAGACGACCGGCCAGGCGAGCGCCGCGAGCACGAGACAGGTCGCCACCACGACGAGTTCGCAGACGAGCTCGACGATGGCGCGCGGCCGCGGCGGCAGCAGCGACACGAACGCGTCCATGCGGATCTGCCGTCCCGACCAGCCGACCAGCCCGCAGTTGAGAAACACGCAGGCGATCATGAGGAAGAGCATCACCTCCTCGGCCCACGGGATCGATACCGAGAGGAAGTAGCGCCCGATGATGTTGGCGAAGTTGACCGCCACGCTGCCGACTAGCAGGACGCCCGACGCGATGCGGATGACATGCATCACACCCTGCGCGCCGCGTTCGAGCCGCTTGATCATGAGATTTCCTCCTGCCCTCTCCCCGAAGAGGAGAGGGCGGCGAGCGAAGCGATCCGGGTGAGGGCCGCTCGGAGTCTCAATCGAAATTCATAAGCCCCCCACCCCGACGCTCTCCCCTTCGGGGAGAGGGGACGTAACCGCGGTGCCCTCAATGCTTGGCGGCCGCGGCGCGCACCTTGAGCAGCAGGTCGTGCACGGCCGGCTGATTCTTGGTGACTTCGTCACCGACGCTGTCGAGCAGCGCCTTCATCTTGGGCAGATCCTCGGCCGGCAGCACGTGCACCTCGCCACCGAGCTTCACCCAGTCGTCGGCGAGTTGCCTGGTGAAAGCGACCTCCCAGGTCTGCGCCTTGGACTGCACCTCTTGGCCGACGTCGATCACGATCTTGCGCAGGTCGGGCGGCAGCTTGTCGAGCCACGCCTGGCTCACCACCGCGAGCGACACCAGGAAGGTGTCGTTGGTGACCGTGATGGTCTTGACCAGGTTGTTCATCTTGAAGCCGACGAACACGGACAGCCCGCTGATCGTGCCGTCGATGGTGCCCTGGCTCAGCGCCGGCATCACCTCGGAGAGCGGCATCGCGATGCCGGTTGCGCCGAGCCGGCTCATCTTGGCGCGCTCGAGCGCGGTGCCGTTGATGCGCAGCTTCTTGCCCTTGAAGTCGTCGAGCCGCAGCATCGCCTTCTTCGCCGCATAGGCGGCGGTGCCGAGGTCGAGCGTCGCGATGCCGACCATGCGCTTCGGCATCGCCATGCCGAGGATGATTTTCTGGATGTCCGGATCGTGGATGGTCGCCGCGACGTTGGCCTCGTCGCGGAACAGCATCGGCGCGCTGAACACGCCGTAGCGCGGGTCGAGCCCGACGTAGAAATCGACCGGTCCGATGTAGCCCTGGATGCTGCCGAGCTGCACGCCCTCGATCTCGCGCGGGATCGGCCCGAGCTGGCTCGCCGGATAGATCTGCACCTCGATGCGCCCGCTGGTCGCCTTCTCGAGCGCCTCCTTGTACATTTTGATGAACTGGTGCTGCGTCTCGTTGATCGTCGCGGTGCCGAACTTCATCACGAATTCGGCGGCTGCGGCCGGAGCGGCCGACAGGCCGGCGGCGAGCGTCAACGCCATGGCCGGCAGCAACGTGCGCCACGGCGCACCGTGCGTCTTGATCATCGCTTCCCCCCTTGGGACTTTGTTCTAGTGGTGCGCGATCCTAGGTGGGCGCGTGCCCGCGCTCAAGCACCATCGGGTCGCATGCGCGGTGGCCGCATGCTTCCGGCTTGTCGCCGAAATTGATAGCCTGCATCGGCTTCGATCCGGCCTGGTGCCCCGGGGGCGATGCGGGGCCGCGAAAAAAAGCGATCCGGGAGGAAGACATGAAACACATCATGTATGCGGCGCTGCTCGGTGCATCGCTGCCGGTGGCCGCGCTCGCGCAGAGCGCGGACGAGATCAAGAATGCGGCCGCGACGCCGCACAACGTGCTCACCTACGGGATGAGCTACAGCCAGCAGCGCTTCAGCCCGCTCGACCAGATCAACCGGCAGACCGTGAAGCGCCTCGTGCCGGTGTGGTCGTACAGCATGGACAACAATACGGGCGAGGAGTCGCAGCCGCTGATCTACGACGGCGTGATGTACGTCACCAGCCAGAACAAGACGGTGGCGGTCGATGCGCTCACCGGTCGCGAGATCTGGAATACCCCCGTCGACTATCCGCCGGCGACCACGCGGGTCGTCTGCTGCGGCATCGTCAACCGCGGCGCCGCGATCTACGAGGGCCGCATCTTCCGCACCACGCTCGACGCGCGCGTGATCGCGCTCGACGCGAAGACCGGCAAGGAGCTCTGGGCCGTCAAGTCGGGCGACGCCAAGGACGGCATCGCGATGACGGGCGCGCCGCTGATCGCCGACGGCGTGCTGCTGGTCGGCATGGCGGGCGCCGAATACGGCAGCCGCGGCTATATCGAGGGCTATGATCCGGCGAGCGGCAAGCGGCTGTGGCGGCACTATACGGTGCCGCGCCCGGGCGAGCCCGGCGCGGACAGCTGGCCCGATCACGCCGCCAACGCGAGCGGCGGCAGCACCTGGACCACCGGCGCCTTCGATCCCGATCTGGATCTCGTCTTCTGGGGCATCGGCAATCCGGCGCCGTGGAACCCGCTGCTGCGCAAGGGCGACAATCTCTACACCAACTCGATCCTCGCCATCCGCCCGAAGACCGGCGAGGTGGTATGGCACTATCAGATGTCGCCGAATGATCCCTTCGACCACGACAACATCACGTCGATCATCCTCGCCGACCTGACCATCAACGGAAAGTCCGTCAAGGTGCTGCTGCAGGCCGCGCGCAACGGCTTCTTCTACGTGATCGAGCGCGCAACCGGCCAGCTGATCGCCGCGAACCCTTATGTGAAGGTGACGTGGGCGACCGGCATCGACATGGAGACCGGCCGGCCGATCTGGACCGAGGCGACCAAGAAGGTGCTCGATCTCACCGAGCAGATCGAGACCTGGCCGAGCATCTCGGGCGGCACCAACTGGTATCCGTATTCCTTCGATCCGCGCACCAACACGGCCTTCGTCAACACGCTCGCGATAGGGATGAAGTACCAGCCCGAGCCCGCCGACACGATCCGCAACCTCAAGCCCGGGGAGTCGCACCGCGCGGCGAAGATCTCGCGCATCTTCGATCCCGACGGCATGCGCGGCTATCTCAACGCGATCGACCCGATGACCGGCAAGTCGAAATGGAAGATCCCGTTCAAGAGCCCGAACTGGGCCGGCACGCTCGTCACCGCGGGTGGACTCGTCTTCACCGGCGAGCTGACCGGCGAGTTCATCGCGGTCGATGCCGAGGCGGGGAAGATTCTGTGGAAGTTCCAGACGCCGTCCGGGATCATCGGCCAGCCGATCACCTGGCAGGCGAACGGCAAGCAGTACGTCACGGTCACCAGCGGCACCGGCGGCGTCTACGTGCTCAAGACGCCCGACCCCAACCTCAAGCACATCCCGCCGGGCGGCACGCTGTGGACCTTCGCGCTGATGGATCAGTGAAACGCCGCCAGCACGATGCCCGCGCTCCCTCTCCCCGCCAAAGCGGGAAGAGGGTTGCCCGCCGTCGCCAAGGCTATGGCGGGCTTGCTCACTCGCCCGCCGAAGCGTAGCGAATGCGGGTCGGGGTGAGGGGCTCTATGACTCGCAGTTGAAATGCATGCTTCGCCTGATTTTGTTCATTGCTCTCGTCACAGTCGCCCATCCCTCCTTCGCCGAGGATCCCGCCGCCACTGGCGGGCGCATCTACGCCAACAACTGCGCGAACTGCCACGGCGATGACCTGGAGAACAATTCGCACATCGCCTTCGATCTGCGTCGCCTCAAGTCCGGCGAGCACGCGCGCTTCGTCGACTCCGTCCTGCACGGCAAGAACCGCATGCCGCCGTGGGAGGGCGTGCTCGACATGGCGCAGATCGACGCGCTGTGGGCCTACGTCCGCGCGAACGCGTATCAGTAGGGCTGCCGATTCATTCAGCGGCCGGCGCCAGGCTCGGCTGCGCGACGAACGCCGCGAGCGCGTCGGCGATCTCCTCCTCGTGCGGCGCCCAGTCCGGGAACGGGATCAACGGCACGTCCTGGTCCTCGATCGGGAGGCGATGCAGCCGGGCTCCCGGTATGAGCCGATGCGCCGTGAGCCCGCTCGCGCTCGCATGGGTCTTGTCGTTGCCCGGGATCACGATGCTCGGAACCCTGATCGAGCCGAGTTCCTCCGCGGTCACGCCCATCACCGGATGGTTCGCGCCGGCGACGAAGATGTCGCGCCAGCGGCTCATCACCTCGATGAATTGCTCGGCCGGCAGGTTCTTGAGATAGTCGCCGTTTCGCGGGTTGGCCTTGATGCGCTCCTGGTACTGCTCGGTGGCGCACACCGCCGCCATGCCGCCCTGGCGCGCCGCGCGGATGAACTGGTCGTAGTAGTTCTCCGGCAGGCGACCGGCCGCGAACGGCCCGCCCGTGACCCGCAGCAGCAGCAGGCCGCGCACGGCGTCGGGATTGCGCAGCGCGAACAGGATCGAGGTGCGCGCGCCCGACGAACTGCCGCCGAAGAAGGCGGGGAGGGCGCCGAGACGCTGCATCAGCTCGCGCATGTCCTCGGTCCAGATCACCTCCTCGCCATCCGTGCCTTCAATGAGCACGTCGGAGGCGCCGGTGTTGCGCCGGTCGTGCAGGACCACGCGGTGGCCTCGCGCGGCCAGCTTCTTCGCCAGCGGAATGAACTCGTCGTGGCCGCGCCGCCCGCCCGTGGTGAGCATGATCCACGGGCCGCGCTCGCCGATGACCTGGTAGTTGATGCTGACGCCGCGGATGCTGGTGACCGGCATGGATCGTTCCCCTTGCTCGAGCGTCATGCCCGCGAATACGGGCATCCACGTCTTATTTGCCCGTGCACAAGCAAGACGTGGATGGCCGGGACAAGCCCGGCCATGACGGGCAACACCGGATGAGGCTACGCAGTCTCCGCTCATGCGGCAATGCCTCGCGGCAAGCCCCCTGGCCGGCTGCCGCCGTTCCGGTATCCTGCGCCCGAGGTGCCTGCATGACGGCCGAGACCATCCACGACGCGCATTCGCCGTCCTTCACGGCACCGATGGATCCGGCGCGCTATACGCGGCGGTTGTTTCTCGAGCCGCATCAGCTCGTCGAGCGCGTGACGCCGCAGCGCGACCTGTTCGTGCTCGCCCATCTCGGCATTCCGCACGTCGATGCCGCACAGTGGCGGCTCGCGGTCGCAGGCCTGGTCGAGCGGCCGATGACGCTCACGCTTGACGACCTGCGCTGCCTGCCCGCACGCGAGGTCGAGTCCTTCCATCAATGCGCCGGCGCGCCGCGCCGTCCTGATCTTGCGGCGCGCCGCGTCGCCAACCTGGTGTGGCGCGGCGTCGACCTTGCCGAGCTCTTGCGCGGCTGCGGCGTCGCCGCGGACGCGAAATTCCTGTGGGCCTACGGACTCGATCACGGCCGCTACGAGGATCTGAGCGCCAAGTGGTACGTCAAGGACCTGCCGCTCGGCCGTCTCGCCGAGGGCGGCGTGATCCTCGCCTATGAGGTCAACGGCGAGCCGCTCGCGCCCGAGCACGGCTTTCCGCTCCGTCTCATCGTTCCCGGCTACTATGGCACCAATACGGTCAAATGGCTGTGGCGGCTCGAGCTGGCCACCGCGCGCGCCGCCGGTCCGTTCACGACCGTGCTCTACAACGACCCTGATCCTGCCGCCGGCACGCGCCCGGTGTGGGAAGCGCCGCCCGAGTCCCTGCTCGTCGCTCCGAAGTCCGGCCCGCTGCCGGCCGGGGCCGCGGTCGAGATCTGGGGCTGGACCTGGGGCGCGGCCGGTATCGCAAAGGTCGAGATCAGCCCTGACGGCGGCGAGACCTGGTCGGCAGCCACGGTCGAGCCGCGCCGCCAATGGTCATGGCAGCGCTTCACGTTCGACTGGCGGCCGCCGCGCATCGGCACGTTCACGCTCGCGGCGCGCGCGACGGATGCGCGCGGAGCCACCCAGCCGTTGGCCAAGGCGCGCAACGCCATTCACACCGTCACCGTGACGATTGAGTAGCCGGGAGAGCCGATCGTGGACAAGTTCATCATTCAGCCGCATGGCCGCCTGCAGGAATGGATCGCCCATGAGAAGGGCTACTTCCGCGCCGAGGGGCTCGACTATGAGTTCAAGGGCGGCCTGTCGGCCGAGCGCAAGAAGCAGGTCGACGGCGGCGGCAAGGTGGTCGACGTGATGTCGGGCGCCTTCGAGTCCTACCGCCAGGGCGGCGGCAACAAGGGCGTGCGCTCCGACATCTCATGCGCCTGCCACTGGGTGGTGAACCAGGCCTCCTCGCAGGACATCGGGACCATGTGGGGCCGCGCCTACGTGGTCACCCCCGGGGCCGTCATGGTGCCGCCGGACTCGGCCATCAAGACACCCGACGATCTCGCCGACCAGGAGATCGCGGTCGGCTACCATTCGGGCAGCCACTTCACGACCCTGCAGGCGCTCGAACCGTTCCTGCCGCGCGAGCGCATCAAGCTGCGTTTCGTCGGCTCGGCGTGGGCGCGCGTCGACGTCGGCATCGGGCGCGACGTTCCGGCGACCAGCGTGTGGGGGATCACCTACCAGGTGCTCGAGCAGCTCGGCTTCCGCAAGATCGTCGACACCACCTTCATGATCGCATTCATGTTCCCGCGCGGCACCGCCGAGGCGGATGTCGGCAAGTACATGAACGGTTTGCGCCGCGCCCAGATGGATCTCGATCTCGCCCCGGAGAAATATAAGCATTTCTATTTGAACGAGATTCCCGAGCGTTATCGGTCGACGATCGATGTGCGTCGCTTCTCCAGCGGCGAGCGCATCGTGTTTCTGCCCTACGGCGAGGAAACCTGGCGGCAGACCCAGGAATGGGTTCACGCGCGCGGGCTCTTTGCCGAGCGCGAGCCGGTGGTCGACTACGAGGCCGCGGTGGCGCACTGACGGCTATCGCACGTCCGGGAATCCGGCCGCCGACGTGCGACCACGCGTCTCGACCATTTGTCCTGGTTTCCCCTTTATGCGGGCAGCGGCACGCGGCAGACTCGATCCCTGCCGGCGCGCTTCTGTCGCGGCGGCCACGAACCGATCGAGCCGGAGGGGCAGCCTTCGGCCGGCAGGAGGAACGCCAGATGACCGGAATCTTCAACGCCACGCGGCGCGACATCCTCAAGGGCGGCGGCACCGCCGCGGTGGCGCTCGGGCTCGGCGCCACGCTCATGCCGCGCGCCGCCCGCGCCGACATGACGCCGCACGAGAAGGAACTCTACGAGGCCGCCAAGAAGGACGGCCAGCTCACCTGGTACACGGCGCATTCTGACGACGTCACCGCGCAGGCGCTCGGCCGCAAGTTCGAGGCGCTCTATCCCGGCATCAAGTGCAACGTGGTGCGCACCACCGCCCAGGTCGCGTTCCAGCGCGTCTCGCAGGAGCTCAAGGCCGGCGCCATGCAGGTCGACGTGCTGAGCTCGACCGATATCGGCCACTATGTCTACCTCAAGGACAAGAAGCTTCTCGAGAAGTACGTGCCGGAGAACTCCAGCAAGGTGCTCGACATCTACAAGAACTACGATCCCGACGGGTATTACTTCGTGACCTCGGCCGGCATGATCGGCATGTCGACCAACACCTCGAAGGTGAAGCCGGCCGACGCGCCGGCCAACTGGACCGGGCTCGACGACAGCAAGTGGAACAACCAGATCGCGCTCGGCCACCCGGCCTTCAGCGGCTATGTCGGCACCTGGACCGTGATGATGCGCAAACTCTACGGCTGGCCGTTCTTCGAGAAGCTTGCCAAGAACAATCCGCGCGTCGGGCGCTCGATCAACGACACCGTGACGCTGCTCAACTCCGGCGAGAGCTCGATTGCAGGCACCGCCGCGCAGAATTCCACGGTGGAAAGCTTGAAGAAGGGCAATCCGCTGGCGATGATCTACCCGACCGACGGCACCGTGCTGATCCTCGCGCCGTCCGGCATCATGAAGGGCGTCAAGCATCCCAATGCCGCGCGCCTGTTCATGGAATTCCTCATGAGCGTCGATGCCTCGAAGATCTGGGTCGAGCACTTCACCGAGACCATGCGCGCCGAGGTGCCGCCGCTCGCCGGCGTCAAGTCGGCCAAGGATGTGAAGACGATTCGGCCGAGCGTCGAGGAGATCAGCAAGGGCATCCCCGAGGTCATCAAGCAGTGGCGTGAGACCTTCGGGGTCTGACGGGATATCGATCGCGAGGAACGCGCGGCGTTGAGCAACGAGAGCATAACGATCGCGGGCGCGCCGTCGCGCGGCGGCGCGCTGCGCCGTCTCGATCCCAGCATGCTGCTGTGGCTGGTGATGATCGCGGCGCTGATCTTCCTGGTGGCGAGCCCGATCGTCCGGCTCCTCATCTCGAGCTTCCAGGAGGCCGAGACCGGCCGCCTCACGCTCGCCAACTACCGCGACGCCTATTTCAACGTGCGGCACCTGACGGCGCTTGCCAACTCGATCGAGCTCGGCGTCGGCGTCGCCGTGCTCGCCGGCCTGTTCGGCGTGCCGATCGCCTGGGCGATCTCGCGCACCGACATGCCGCTGAAGGGCCTCGTGCGCATACTGGTGCTCGGCGCCTTCATCACGCCGCCCTATCTCGGCGCCATCGGCTGGATCCTGCTGGCGGGGCCGAATTCCGGCTGGCTCAACCGGTTGTGGATCGCGGCGACCGGCGAGGCGCACGGCATCTTCAACATCTATTCCATGCCGGGGCTGATCCTCGTCGTCGCCGTCACCTCTTTTCCTTACGTCTTCGTCTTCACCAACTCGGCGCTCGACCTCGTCTCCTCCGAGATGGAGGACGCCGCCCAGATCCTGGGCGCCGGCCGCCTGCGCACGGTCTTTCGCATCACCCTGCCGCTGGTCTTTCCCGCGATCCTCGGCGGGCTGATCATCAGCTTTCTCGAGGCGATCTCGCTGTTCGGCGCGCCGGCGCTGATCGCGCTGCCGGCGCGCTTCAACGTGGTGGCGACGCAGCTCTGGCAGTTCTTCGAGTACCCGGTGCGGGTCGAGGAGGCGGCCGCCTTCGCGATGCCGCTCCTCGTCATCACCATCGCGATGTTCGCGCTGCAGCGCTTCCTGCTCGGCCGCAAGGGCTACGCGGCCGTGACCGGCAAGGGCGGCGAGCGGCGCATGATCCCGCTCGGCCCGTGGCGCTGGGTCATGCTCGGGTATTCGTTCTTTGTCTGCGCCCTCTCGGTGCTGCTGCCGATGACGGTGCTGCTGCAGGCGGCCTTCGCCAAGGCCTGGGGCCGCGGCTTCTCGCTCGAGAATCTCACGCTTGCCAATTTCCGCTATCTCTTGTTCGACCAGACGCAGGCGCGCGACACCATCATCAACACGTTCGTCTATGCGGGCGCGACCGCGTTCGTCTCGATCGCGCTGGCTCTTGCTATCGCCTACGTGGTCAGCCGCAAGCTCGTGCCGTGGGCGAACGTGCTCGGCTTCCTGTGCATGGCGCCGTTCGTCATCCCCGGCATCGTGCTGGCGATCGGCTTCTATGCGGCCTATGCGCCGCCGCCGCTCGCGCTCTACGGCACCGGTACGATACTCGTCCTCGCCTTCACGACCCGCTATTTGCCGATCGCCTATGCGTCGAGCTCGGCGAGCATGCGCAGCATCAATCACGAGATGGAGGAGGCGGTACGCATCCTCGGCGGCGGGCGGCTGCTGGCGATCCGCAAGGTGCTGGCGCCGCTGCTCAAGAAGAGCCTCGCGGGCGCGTGGATCCTGGTGTTCATCCCGGCCGCACGCGAGCTCTCCTCGGCGATCTTCCTGGTCGGGCCGAATACGCGCGTCATCTCGGTCATGCTGTTCGACCTCTCCGAGGAGGGCAATTTCGAGGTGCTGGCCGCGCTCGGCGTCATCCTGCTGGTGGCGACGCTCGCCATCGCGGCGATCGGCTTCCGCATCATCGGCCGCGATTTCATGCTGCGAAGGAACGTGTGATGACCAAGCTCGCGTTGCGCGGCGTCGAGCGGCGCTTCGGCGATTTCCTCGCCGTCGCCGGCATCGACCTCACGCTGCAGCACGGCGAGTTCGTCTCGCTGCTCGGCCCCTCCGGCTGCGGCAAGACCACGACCTTGCGCATGATCGCCGGCTTCATCGATCCGACCGCCGGCACGATCGAGATGGACGGCAAGGTGCTGTCCTCGCCGTCCGGCTCGCTGCCGCCGGAGCGGCGCGGGATGTCGATGATCTTTCAGAGCTACGCCATCTGGCCGAACATGACGGTCGCGCAGAACGTCGCCTTCGGGCTGCAACTGCGCAAGCTGCCCGCCGCCGAGGTGAAGAAGCGCGTCGACGAGATGCTCGACGTGGTGCACATGCGTCATCTCGCCGAGCGCTACCCGGCCGAGCTCAGCGGCGGCCAGCAGCAGCGCGTGGCGCTCGCCCGCGCGATCGTCATCAAGCCGGCGGTGCTCCTGCTCGACGAGCCGCTCTCCAATCTCGACGCCAACCTGCGCGAGGAGATGCGCTTCGAGATCAAGCGCCTGCACGACGAGTTCCGCATCACCACGGTCTACGTCACGCACGACCAATCCGAGGCGATGGTCACGTCCGACCGCATCGCGGTGATGAATCAGGGCCGCATCGAGCAGGTCGACGATCCGCACACGCTCTACACCCGGCCGAAGACGCGGTTCGTCGCCGGCTTCATCGGCCGTACCAATTTCGTCGAAGGGGCCTGCAACGGCGCCGAGATTGCGTTCGACGGCTTCGCGGTCGCGCGCAATGCGATCCTCGACGGTGCGACCCTCGCCGGAAAAGTCACCTTTTCGGTGCGCCCGCAGAGCATGCGGCTCGTCCGCGCGCCCGCGCCAGCGGCCGGCGACCGCCCGCAGGTCGAGGTGAAAATCGTCGAGCGCGCCTATCTGGGCGAGTTCTGGGATTACATCGCCGTGCCGGTCGCCGGCCGCACGCGGCTGCGCGTCACCGCCGCCCCGCACGACATCTACGAGAAGGGCGGGACCGCGTGGCTGCAGCTCGATCCGCAGCAGATGACGCCGATCGTGTGAACCGATTGCCTGTTTGGACGGGCGCGATCAGCGACGCATGACATCTACTTTCGCGCGATGCCCAGCACGGACGCGATATGGGCGACTTGCGCGTACTGCTCCTTGAGCGCGGCGCTGTAGGCGTCGACGTCCATTGGCGCGGCCAGCTGCCCCGTGATGGCCAATCTGTCGCGGACCGTCTTGTCGTCGAGCGCGGCGAGCACGTCGGCCGCGATCCGCCGGCGCAACTCGATCGGCATGTCGCGCGGTCCGAGCAGGCCCAAGACGGGACTCGCCAGCAAGGACGGGAATCCGGCTTCCACCACGGTCGGAATGTCCGGCGCGACGGGCGATCGCTCGCGGTCGTTGATGGCAATGAACTTGATCTTGCCGGCCTGCGCGTAGCTCCGCATCGCCGCATACGATTGCATGGACAGCTGGATCCTGTTCTCGGCGAGGTCGATCGGCGATTTGGTGATGTCGCGGTACGGCGCCTTGGCGATCGCGAGCCCGCTTTCCTTGACGAATCCGTCGAAGACGAATTCGGAGAATCCGGGCGCGACCGCATAGCTCGTCGTGCTCGGCTTGGCGCGCGCCAGCGCGACGAAGTCGGCCAGCGTGGCGACGCCGAGACTCGTCGGCACCGCAATGGAGATCTGCACCTTGGCGACGCCCGCGATCGGCGCGAGGTCGGTCTGCGGATCGAAGGCCATGTTCTCGTGCACGTAGCGTTGCACGACGAAGATGCTGCTCGGCCCGAAGAACAGCGTATGGTCATCCTTTGCCGACACGACGATTCCGAGCGATAGCAGCCCGTCGCCGCCGGGCCTGCCGTCGATGATGACGGGCTGGCCCCACTTCTGCTGCAGCTTCTCGGCGATCAGCCGCGCGGCGGTGTCCGATCCGGACCCCGGTCCGAACGGCAGCACGAAGCGCACCGGATGCGTGGGCCACTGCTGGGCGAGGCTTGCCGTCGTGGCGATCGCGTGGATCGCCAGCGCGAGCATGGCGACGACATTGAGGCGAATGCAATTGCGCATGATCCCTCCGGATATTCAGGCCCGTCACCCTGAGGTGCGAGCGAAGCGAGCCTCGAAGGGCCTGTACGCTGCCGCTTGCTCGCTTGCCGCGCTTCAGCGGCCGCCATCCTTCGAGGCTCGCTTCGCTCGCGCCTCAGGATGACGGGTCTATCTTGCCGCCGTGATTGCGCCTTCCTTTTCGAACGCGCCGATCTCCGCGTCCGCGAACCCCGCCTCGCGCAGCACGTCGCGCGTGTCCTCGCCGAAGCGCGGCGCGCCCTTGCGAAGCTTGCCGGGCGTCTCGGAGAACTTCACCGGCAGCCCGACGGTCTTCACCGGCCCGAGTGCCGAGTGCTCGACCTCGACTACCATCTGGCGCGCGATCGTCTGCGGGTCGCGCAGGGCCGTCACCATGTCCTGCACCGGGCCGCACGGCACCCCCTTGGCGTCGAGCGCATCGAGCCAGTATTGCGCCGGCTTGGTTCGGAAGCGGCGGCTGAGCTCGGCCTCCAGCGCCTTGAGATGCGCCATGCGGTCGGCGCCGGTGACGAAGCGCGGATCAGCCGCAAGCTCGGTCGCGCCGAGCGCCTCCAGCATCAGCTGCCATTGCTTGCGGTTGGCGCCGCCGACCACGATCCAGCCGTCCGCCGCCTCGAACGCCTGGTAGGGGGCGTTGAGCGGATGCGCCGAGCCCATGGCGCGTGGGGAGACGCCGGTCGCGAGCGCGATCGCCGACTGCCAGTAGGTCTGCACCAGCGCGGCCTCGAACAGCGAGGTCTCGACCCATTGGCCCTGGCCGGTCTTGAGCCGGTGCGTATAGGCCGCGAGGATCCCCATGGCGGCGAGGATGCCCGCCGTGATGTCGGACAGCGGCGCGCCGCATTTCACCGGTGGCCCGTCCGGCCGCTCGCCCGTGAAGCTCATGATGCCGCTCATGGCCTGTGCGACCAGATCAAAACCGCGCCGGTGCTTGTACGGGCCGGTACGGCCGAAGCCCGAGAGCGAGCAGTAGATCAGCGCCGGATGCTCGCGCCGCAACGCCTCGTAGCCGAAACCGAGCCGCTCCATCGCGTCGGGCGCGAAATTCTCCACCAGCACGTCGGCGCGGGCGATCAGCCGGTGCAGGATCTTCTTGCCGCTCTCGGTCTTGAGATCGACGACGATGCCACGCTTGTTGCGGTTCATCATCATGAAGGCCGCGGTCTCGTCGCCGATCTTCGGCGGGATCATGTGGCGCGAGTCGTCGCCGTCCGGCACCTTCTCGACCTTGATCACGTCGGCGCCCATGTCGGCGAGCATGAGTGTGCAGGTCGGCCCTGCCATCACGTGGGTGAGATCGATGACCTTCAGGCCGGCGAGGGGACCGGCCGGGCGATTCTCCGGGGAGGCCATCGCTATTTGCCGTTCCACTGCGGCTTGCGTTTGTTGAGGAACGCGTCGAGGCCCTCGCGGAAATCGCCACTCATGTAGCACATCAGGATCAGGTCCTCGCCCTCCTCGCGCGTGAGGCGATGCTGCAGCCGCGCCAGCGCCTGCTTGGTGGCGTTCAGCGTGAGCGGCGCGTGGCCGGCGATCAGTGTGGCGAGCTCGTCGGCGCGCTTCTGCAGCGCCGCCACGTCCTCGACCACCTCGCTCAGCAGCCCGACAGCGGCCGCCTCCTCGGCATTGAGCAGCCGCGCCGTGAAGATCAGGTCCTTGACGCGCGCCGGGCCGACCAGCGCGGTGAGCCGGCTGATGTTCGACATGGAGAGGCAGTTGCCGAGCGTGCGGGCGATCGGAAAGCCCATCTTCACGGTCTTGGTGCCGACGCGGATGTCGCAGCACGCCGCAATGCCGGCGCCGCCGCCCGTGCAGGCGCCCGCGATCGCGGCGATCACGGGCACGCGGCATTGCTCGAGCTCACCCAAAACGCGATCGATGCGCCCCTCGTAGTCGAGCGCGTGCTGCGGCGTCGTGAAAGCGCGGAACTGGTTGATGTCGGTGCCCGCCGCGAAGGCCTTGTCGCCTGCGCCGGTGAGCACCAGCACTTTGATGGCCTTGTCCTCGTTCGCCTGCTGGCAGATCTCGGCGAGGCGCTCGTACATCGCGAAGGTGAAGGCGTTGCGCGCCTGCGGCCGGTTGAAGGTCACCCGGCCGATGCCGTCGCGCAGGTCGAAGAGGATGTCGTTTGAGGTGTCGGTTGGCTGGTCCATGGTCTTTCCGTCGCGGCAGGGTATGCCCTGGCCGCAACGTAGCCCGGATCAGGCGTGGGCGAAATGCGCGATTCGGCTAGGCAAATATGCGCTGAACGTGCGGCAATCAGGCCGCGCGCACGGATACCAGGAAGTTGTCCATCTCGCGCTTGAGGCGATTGCTTTCGTTCGTCAGGAGCTGAGCCGAGGACAGCACCTGCGCGGACGCCGCGCCCGTTTCTCCGGCGCCGCGGTTCACGTTCCCGATATTGGCGACGACCTGCGACGTGCCCTGGGCGGCCTGCTGGACGTTGCGGGCAATCTCCTGGGTGGCGGCGCCTTGCTCCTCGACGGCCGCCGCCACCGCGGTCGCGATTTCGGCGATGCGGCCAATGGTCTTGGTGATGCCCTTGATGGCCGCCACCGAGTCCTGCGTCGCCGCCTGGATGCCGCCGATCTGGCCGGAAATCTCCTCCGTTGCCTTGGCGGTCTGCGTCGCGAGCGCCTTGACCTCCTGCGCGACGACGGCAAAGCCTCTGCCTGCCTCGCCCGCGCGCGCGGCCTCGATCGTGGCGTTGAGCGCCAGCAGGTTGGTCTGGTCGGCGATCGCGGTGATGAACTTCACGACGTCGCCGACGCGATTGGCGAGCTGCGACAGCTCACTGATGCGACTATCGGTCCGCGCGGCCTGTTGGACGGCCTCGGCGGCAATTCTGCTCGACTCCTGGACCTGGCGCGATATTTCGTCGACCGAGGAAGCAAGCTCCTCGGCGGAAGCCGCGACCGTCTGGACATTGGCCGACGCCTCCTCGGAAGCGCTCGCCACCACGCCGGCCAGCTCGCGTGTGGTCTCGGCAGTGTTGCTCATGCCGTTGGCGGCGCTCTCGAGCGATCCCGACGTCGACGAGACCTTGTCGACGATCTCCCCTACGGCGGTCTCGAAACGGTCGGCGAAGTTCTGCAGCTCCAGTTTGCGCGCGTGCTCGAGCTCGCGACCCTTCTCCTCGCGCTCGGCGGCCTCCCGTTGCGCCTTGGCGGCCGCCTGCAGCTTGAATTCCTCGACGGCTCGCGCCACCTGACCGACCTCGTCGCGCCGGCCGAGGCCAGGCAACTGGACGGAGAAATCTCCCTTCGCCAGTTCGCGCATGGCGGAGCACATCGCGACCACCGGGCGGGAGATGTCGCGTCCGACGAAGAACGAGATCAGCAGGCCGATCACCGCCACCGCGAGCACGACGCCGGTCAGCACCGATTTCTGCTTCTCCAGCGCCGCGTTGGCCCGCGCGATCTCGCGGTCGCGCAGCCCGTTGCTGGAAAGGATCAGGTCCTTGGTGAGCGCCTCGATGCCGACGAATTGCCGTTCCGCCCCCTTGATGAAGATCAAGGCCGACGCCGGATCCCCGTCGGCCATATCGAGCGCGTCGTTGGCCTGCTTCAAGTAGGCGGCGACCGCGGTCCGCAGCTTCTTGAATTGCTCGACGGTCGCGGCATTCGCGTCATGCGAGGCCTCGGCCGCTTTGAGCCTCTCCGAGATTGCGGTGAGTGCGGCTGAAGTCTGCTTGATCAGGGCCGGCAGCTGGCTCTGATCCTTCTCGTTGGCGGCCATGGCCGCCACCCGATACAGGTTGGCATTCGCAGCCCAGACGGCGGCGTTCAGATCGGCGACCGCCTCGGCCTGCCGCACCGGCCCGGCAAACAGGGCCGAAACGTTCGCCTGGTTCGTGGCCAGCGTGTGGAGGAAGTAGGCGCCGACGCCGATCAGCGTGAGGATAAGACACGCGGGGGCGAACTGGATTTTCCAGTGGAACCCGAGATTGCGAAGCCAGGCGAACATTTTGCACTCCTCGTGGAGTGGATGGGATGGCGATGGAGGCTCAGGGCTTGTAGATGCCGCCGCAGACCGCGGTGTTTTCCACCCGTTCGCAATACATCTCCTTGGGCTCGACCTTGTTGGTCACCGGGTCCTTGAACTTGTACTCCTGCCAGAAGTTCGGCTGCTTTTGCGCGAGCTCGATGCGCTCCTTCACGTAGAACTTGCCGTCGACGTCCGTGGCGTCCTTCATGTCCTTGCCGACGAACTTGATATTGCTGCCGTGCGCCAGCACCTTCCCGTCGAGTTGGTAGACGACGATGTACAGATCGCGATCGACGAACTGCCCGGTCTTGTTGCTGATTTCGGCGTAGGCCTTCTCGGGTCCCTGAGCCTTGATGTAGGCGACGGCCTTGTTCACCATCGCGACAGCCTCGTCCTTGGTGGCATGCCCGGCCGCGAATGCGGAGCCGACGGCGAGGAATGCACCGATTGCGAAAATCAGTGCCGATTTTGCAGCGTAGCCTTTCATGGTTCGTTCTCCCGAGGTTGGGCCGTGTTGTGGGACGCCTGATCCCTGTAACGAATCCGTGAAAAGGCAAAATTATGCGTTAACTTTCGCCGGCATCGGCAGTCGATGCGGCAATCGCCGACACCTCTGGAGCCTACGCGAACGAGCGCTCCCGGCCGTGTCCGTTTCACCAAGCTGGCCGAGCCATGCCGGTTGCCGCGAAGGCTTCGCCTCGGTCGACACGAGGCGCTTCAGGCGCGAGCGAGCATGCGCTGCGCCCGTTGCCCCGGCGGCGCCGCCGCGGAGCGCCACGGCGGCGCGAAAGACGGATAGATTCTGAAATCCTGCCCGCCGCTACTGCAGCGCCATGCCGGCGTCGTGGATGACCTTCGCCCATTTGGCGGCGTCGGTCTTGAAGCGCGCGGTCGCCTCCTCCGGCGTGCTCGACAGCGGCTCGTAGCCGAGCACGTCGAGGCGCTGCTTGACGTCAGGCGCGAGCAGCGCCTGCGCGACCTCGCGGTGCAGTCGCGAGATGATGTTCTTCGGCGCGCCGGCCGGCACCAGTACGGTGAACCAGGTCTCGCCCTGGATCTCCGGATAGCCGGCTTCCGCCATGGTCGGCACGTCCGGCAACGCCGAGGCACGCTTGCTGCCCGTCACCGCGATCGCGCGCAGCTTGCCGGCCTTGATGTGCGGCACCGCCGGCGCGATCGCGCCGAACGAGATCGGCGTCTGCCCGCCGAGCGCCGAGGTGATCGCCTCGCCGCCGCCCTTGAATGGCACGTGCACCAGATCGAGCTTGAGCGTGAGGCGAAACAGTTCGCCCACGAGGTCGGGCGGCGTCCCCGTGCCCGGCGAGGCGTAGCTGTATTTCTTCGGGTTGGCGTTGATCAGATCGACCAGCTCCTTGACGGTCTTGGCCGGCACCGACGGATTGACCGTCAAAATCGCCGGCGACGTCACCGCGATCGTGACCGGGTCGAAGCTCTTGAACGGATCGTAGGGAACCTGGCGAAACAGCGACTGGTTGATGACGTAATTCGCGCCGGTGATGAATATCGTATATCCGTCGGGCGCCGACTGGGCGGCGCGGCCGGCGCCGATGTTGCCGCCGGCGCCGCCGACGTTCTCCACGTAGAACTGCTGGCCCATCCGTTCCGACAGCTTTCCGGAGATGAGGCGCGCGAACAGGTCGGTCGGACCGCCCGCCGTGAAGGGCACGATCACACGCACCGAATGCGCCGGGTAGGCCTGCGCGAGCGCGAGCCGCGGCGCCGCAAGGCCGGCGGCGGCCGCGCCGGCAAGCTGGAGAAACAGTCGGCGGTAGATCGTCATGGCATTCCTCTCGCAAATCTCAAAGATGGCGCGCAACGCCCCCGGTGCGTACGATATTGCCCCATCGGGAAATTTCCGTCTCGACGAAATTCTTGGGGCTTGCGAGGCTACGACGCGCCATATTGGCGCGGAAGCCCAAGACGCCGCAGCCGTCTTGACGCGACGTCGCAGGTCCGGCCGCCAGCGACTTTCGTTGCCACAACCCCGATCGTGCGCCTTGCAAGGCTGCCGGCTCTTGTTCCAATTATGGCAGGACGGTAGGCACCAGGCCAAATTGGCCGCGTCTGGCGGCTGTCCCGACATGAAGGAGAAGAAGGTGGCCCTCAACAAGCGTTCCCGCGTCATCACCGAAGGCGATGCGCGCTCGGCCAATCGGGCGATGCTTTATCCCGTCGGCTTCACGGCGGCGGACTTCGGCAAGCCGATCGTCGGGATCGCGCACGGCCACTCGACCATGAACCCGTGCAACGCTGGCATCGGCTCGCTGGTCGACCGCGCGGTCGCGGCCGTCAAGGCGGCCGGCGGCATGCCGCAGACCTGGGGCTTCCCGACCGGCTC
>Ga0126371_10000188_pt1 | contig 47235 bp, 39 predicted proteins | sample PanSoiMetaPlot_4_FD_110145 | JGI IMG/M metagenome (GOLD analysis project Ga0126371, IMG submission 110145) | Tropical forest soil microbial communities from Panama - MetaG Plot_4 | ecosystem: Environmental > Terrestrial > Soil > Tropical forest > Bulk soil | place: Panama | collected 2016-02-17
AGTCGATGACAAGCTGCGGGTTACGGGAGGACAAGCTGAAATCGATTCGTTCCTTCAAAACGCTTTTGGTCAAGCGCGTCGCTGATTCCTGAAGCGTAGCGAAGGGCGCGGTGGAAGTGTCCGCCATCAGTCCTGTTTCAAATGTCCATCGTACCGATGCTTCTTTCGCTCACGTGCTCTTCGGTTCGGTAAAAGCGCTGGCTTCTCCGAACCACAGCTAAAATTGCAATATGATCGGCCAGACGATCTCCCATTACCGCATCCTGGAGAAGCTCGGCGGAGGAGGAATGGGTGTCGTCTATAAGGCTGAGGATAAAGTTCTCGATCGCTATGTCGCGCTCAAATTCCTGCCGAGCGATGTTGCGCAAGACCCGCTAGTTTTGAGCCGCTTCCAACGCGAAGCAAAGGCAGCCTGTGCACTGAATCACCCCAATATTTGTACAATCCACGAAATCGGCAAGTACGAAGAGCGTCCGTTTATTGTCATGGAGTTTTTGGACGGCGTGACGCTGAAACATCGCATCGGCAATCGTGCAATGGAACCAGACGCGATTCTCTGCCTCGCCATCGAGATAGCGGATGCATTGGATGCCGCTCACGCCGAAGGCATCGTTCATCGAGACATTAAGCCCGCGAACATCTTCGTGACCAAACGAGGACACGCCAAGATTTTGGATTTTGGGCTGGCGAAAGTGGTTCCCGTCAAAAACTCCTCGACAAGCGTAGCCGCGGCAATGTCACAGCTGACTGTCGAGGCGGATGCCGACTATTTGACCAGTCCGGGCACTGCGCTAGGCACAGTCGCGTACATGTCGCCAGAGCAGGTAAGAGGAAAAGAACTAGACTCGCGAACAGACCTGTTCTCCTTCGGCGTGGCGCTTTACGAAATGGCAACGGGGGCGTTGCCCTTTCGCGGGGAGACTTCTGGTGTGATCTTTGACGGTATTCTCAATCGATCTCCGGTGGCTCCCGTACGTCTGAATCCTGACCTTCCGCCAAAGCTGGAACACATCATTAACCGGGCACTGGAAAAAGATCGCAATCTCCGCTACCAGCACGCCTCCGAGATGCGTGCGGAATTGCAGCGGTTGAAACGGGATACCGAGTCAGTGAGGATGCCCATTCCGACGGACTTAGAAGAGGAACAAGTTCAATCGGCGCACGTTCCAATCAAGTCAGAGGGGAGTCCGAAGGAGTCAACAGTAGCAGGATCTGGCACCCTGAAACAAGTCACAGGGCTCTCTCACATGCACAAATGGGCGCTTCTGTCGAGCATTCTCGTCGTCGCTGTCGCAGCGATCTTGTTGCTCAACGTTGGCCGGTTGCGTGACCGCCTGTTCCCTAGGCGTCTTGTGTCGGAAGCGAAACATGTTGCAGGACTACCTACCCTCGACCAGGGCAAATATATTGCAGTCCTCCCCTTCCGCGTGCTCGGCGACCGTTCATCGCTTGGTTATGTCGCAGACGGAATCGCTGAAGCGTTGGCGGCAAAACTCTTCGATCTCTCGGACGTGCACGTGGTCGCTAATCCATCCATAAAGGGAGCTGACCTCGCGCAATCACCTGAGAGCATCGCACGCAACCTCGGCGTGAACTTGTTAGTCAGCAGAACGATTCAGGGCTCCGCGGCAAACATGCGCGTGACCGGTAACCTCGACGACGTGAGCAGCGGGCGGCGACTTTGGAGCGGCGAACTTACTGGCTCGTCGCAGAACCTGCTGACGATGGAAGATGACATATACACAAAAGTTGTTACAGCTATCCAGAGCGGCGGCAGCTCTGAAACGAGTGGAGGCGGTACTTCCCATCCAACTGAAAGTGTCGAAGCCTATGACCTTTACCTACGGGGTCGCGAGATCATGCGCAATCAACAGAGCCCCAAAGAGATTGAAGGTGCACTGCGCCTCTACGAGGATGCTCTGAAGCAGGATTCCCACTTTGCACTGGCATACACAGGCATTGCGGATGCGAGTCTGAGCATGTACTACAAGAAAAAAGAGCCATTTTGGACGAATAAGGCTCTGGTAGCGGCGAAACAAGCACAGCAGATCAACGATGCACTACCAGAGGTGCATTTGGCCATGGGCAGGGTAAGCCTGGCTAACGGACGATTTACGGAGGCCATCGAGGAAATGAAGAAAGCGGCAGCGTTGGCCCCTAACTCCGATGAGGTCTATCGAAACCTTGGAAGCGCTTACCTGAAGGCAGGTTTGAAGAACGAGGCTATCGAGGCCTACAAGAAAGCAATTCAGGCGGGACCTTACTATTGGAGGAATTACGAAGATCTGGGTGATGCTTACAACGACCTTGGGGATTACGACAAAGCGCTTGCAAGCTTGCAGCGCGTCATTGAACTCGCACCGGACATCAGCCTTGGCTACCAGAATGTGGGTGCAGTTTACTTTAACCAAGGCAAGTTCGCAGATGCACTACCGTACGAACTAAAGGCTCTTTCCATAACACCTAACCCGACTTTGTACGCTAATATAGGTACTATCTACTTTTACCAGGGCCGTTACGCAGAGGCCGTGCCGATGTTTGAAAAGGCCGTCGCCTTGAACCCCAACACCGAATGGTTCACTGGCAACCTTGCAGACGGTTATCGGTGGAGCGGTCAGAGAGAGAAGTCCTTACAAACTTATGACAAAGCAATTGCTCTGGCCTACAAAGAGCTGCAGGTAAACCCTAAAGATGCCGTAGTCATGGGCGACCTGGCGGGATACTACGCAAAGAAGGGTGCTGCTTCACAAGCCCTCGAGTGGATGAATCATGCGCGCGCCAGCGATCCGACCAGCGTTGACCTGATCTATCAAGCCGCTATCGTGCACACTCTGGCACGTCAGGCGGACGAAGCACTGAAGGACCTGCGGGAGGCGTTTCAGAAAGGATACTCCACCAATCAAGCTCGTATAGAACCCGAATTCAAAAGTCTTCAAAGCCTTCCCGAGTTCGCTAGTCTTCTCGCAGAGTTTAGTGGCACAAAGAAGTGAGCAGCCATCAGTAGAAAACGCATGAGCGCATTTGCGGCTCCTCGTTGATATGAAGCCGTCGCCTCACTCCGCAAGCGCGTAAGCGAGTATGCGCTGCATCGGTAATTCTGTAAAATCGTCGCAGCGAAATACACCTCGGCCGGAAATGCGTCGACGAGCCTTCAATGAGCGAGCACTTTGTGTTCTCCCATCTCCGTGATTTATTCGCCAAGGCCAACGAAGAAAAATCTGGTGACCAACTGGCTGGGATCGCAGCCAGCTCGGAAAAAGAACGAGTTGCGGCGAAGCGGCGCCTTGCCGACCTTACCCTGGATGAGATTGTCGGAGAACCGCTCATTTCTCCTGAGGAAGATGATGTCACTCAGTTGATCCTTAATACTTTCGATCAAGAAAGATTTCAAACGATTCGAAGTTTGACCGTGGGGGAGTTCCGCGAACTGGTTCTTGCGGATTCCACTAGCGAGAATGACCTTCAACAGATGCGTTGGGCGATCATACCTGAAGTCGCTGCGGCCGTGACCAAGATCATGAGCAACAAGGATCTGATCATGGGTGCCTCGAAGATCCGGAACGTCACGCGTTGCCGCAACACAATGGGTGAAAGAGGCGTATTAGGCATTAGGCTACAACCGAATCATCCCCGAGATGAGGTCGGCGGAATTCTGCTGGCAGCATTCGAAGGACTACTCTACGGGTGCGGCGATGCAGTGATTGGAGTAAACCCAGCGACGGATTCAGTGGATACAGTTGGTTTGATACTATCCGCCCTTGACCGTTTGACTGAGACGTACAAGATCCCTACTCAGACCTGCTGCTTGGCACACATCACAACTCAACTGGCAGCCTTGGAACGAAAAATACCAGTGGACTTGCTTTTCCAGTCGATTGCGGGAACCGAAGCTGCGAATCGTAGTTTTGGCGTAACCCTCACGCTGCTGCGCGAGGGCCGCGAGCAGGTGCTGAGTCAGCATAGTGATCGTGATGTGCCCTGGAAGGGTAGCAACGTGATGTATTTCGAAACCGGTCAGGGCAGTGCTCTGTCGGCTGAGACACATCATGGTGTGGATCAACTAACGCTTGAGGCTCGAGCCTACGGAGTTGCGCGTGCCTTCGAACCGTTTCTGGTAAACAGCGTAGTGGGATTTATTGGTCCTGAGTACTTGTTCGATGAACGGCAAATTACCCGCGCGGGTCTGGAAGATCACTTTATGGGCAAGCTACTCGGTTTGCCCATGGGGTGCGACGTTTGCTATACCAACCACGCGGCGGCGGACCAGAATTCAGCAGATAACCTGATGATTTTGCTGGCGGCGGCGGGTTGCAACTATTTCATGGGAGTCCCGTGCTCCGACGATGTAATGCTGAACTATCAGTCCACCAGCTACCATGATGCCTTGTCTGTCAGAAGGCTCTTCCGACAGCGTCCAGCGCCGGAGTTTCTGGCGTGGCTCCAGAACATGGGAATATTTCACGATGAGGAGCCAGCGTCGCTCGACGGCCAGACCCAGCGTCGTTTGTTGCGAGGGCTGGAATTGTCGATTGGCGGAGCCGTTTGATGCCAAGCGAGGGAGCTGACACAAAGCCTAACGAGATGGGCCGGGAAGAACTGCAAGAGAGTGATCTACCGGCGATCGTCCGAGAGGTTAGGAGACGTACTCCAGCTCGGCTTCTGGTAGGCCGCACCGGCACTGCGTATAAGACCGATACTTTGATGGACTTGCGCCAAGCTCATGCAGCGGCGCGCGACGCAGTTCGAACAGAACTCGATTTAGCACACGATCTGCGCGCATCGGTCGTCGCGAAGTGGAATCTTTTCGATGTCTGCACTCAGGCGTCCAGCAAGGACGAATATCTGATGCGGCCGGACCTCGGACGCCGATTCGACTCCCGTTCGCGAGCTGCGGTACTGCATCGATGCCCTCAACACAAAGACTTACAGATCGCAGTTGGGGATGGGTTATCTGTTACTGCCGTTCGCGCACAAGTACCCGACCTTCTGGAAGCACTCAATGCCGGGGCAGTTGACCGAGGATGGACCGTTGGTCAAACGTTCGTTGTGCGTCACTGCAGGGTAGGAATTCTGAATGAGATCGGCGAATTACTTTCGCCCAAGGCTGCGATCTTGCTCATCGGCGAACGTCCCGGATTAGCAACTGCCGAGAGCTTATCAGCATATACGGCTTACCAGCCGAAGACTGGCGATACTGATGCAGACCGGAACCTTATCTCAAATATTCATGCTCGCGGCGTTGGTGTGACGGAAGCCGCGCTCCGCATATTGAGACTGACAGAAGCAATGATGGTTGCCCGAAGGAGTGGCTTTGGGCTAAGAGAAACACTGTTGGAAAGCGGCGAAGCAAGCGGGTGAGGCAGGAATTTAGACTCGAGAGTAGATGTTTACCGCTTTACCGGTTCATTTTGCCGTTGAGAAGAATTCGGAAAACCACCACCCGAATGCTAAAACAAATGCTAACAAGTGATGCCAGACTTACCTCCAGACCTCTTCCTGTGCGACTCTTCTTTAAACCCGTAGGCTGAGCCTCTACAATATTGTGGTACGCATTGAGGTTATGTGAATGTAACCTTGATGCTGATTCAGGGAGAAACGCAACTTCCCGCACCTGAGTTTCACCAGCAAAAAACGAGTGAGTAGTGCGAAAGCGCAGTTAAATGATTGCTGGGGCGTAATTCCTGGACCTTAGTAGCGCCTCTCACACGGTTGGAGATGAAGCTAGTAACAATATCGGTACGTTTACATACACTCAATCTGCTGTTCACGTCTTGTTCATTTTTTTGAGGGAAACTCTGCTCATACCTTCTGTTCAACTCATGAAGCTGGAATAGGGAGTATCCGTGGAGCGAAAGATTGCCTGTTTGTGGAAGGAACCTCGCGCCGCGGAGGGCTACCAAACAGCAGTTTCTCTTCACGGCCATACGAATTGTTCGAAGGAAAGCCTGCACTTCATAGCTGATTTCGTAAATAGGTTTGGCCTATTGCGATGGCTTTTGTCGCTCAAGGAACGCGAAGCGATTAGGGAGTCGCAGGTCCGCTTTGACTTCGATCGCGCATATTGGACACCCCCGCTTACGCCCAATGCGGCCTATGACGTCGAATTTGCTCAGATCAGCGAGCAACTGGGCCTCAATGGAATTGTGTCCCTTACCGATCATGACAACATCCAAGCTCCTTTACTACTACGTGTGCACAAAGACTCAGCGGTCGTACCGATCTCCATCGAATGGAGTGTTCCCTATGCTGGCGATGAACTGCACCTGGGTCTGCACAATCTGCCTGTAGCCGATGCGCACGCTTTTGTGGCCAAAATGAACGCATACACGGCCAATCCGACAGACAGAGTCGTAAAGGAGATTCTCGCCGAACTCGACGCTAGACCTGACGTTCTTATTGTCTTGAATCACCCACTGTGGGATATCGCTGGCTCTGGAACTGAACTTCATCGCGAGGCTGTTCACTCTTTTATGGGTAAACTAGGACAGTATATCCACGCGTTTGAACTCGGTGGTTTGCGAAGTTGGGAAGAGAATCGCGAAGTGTACGAAGTGGCCGCGGATTGGAACGTAGCTATAATCGGTGGTGGAGACCGCCACGGCTGTGAACCCAGTGCCTGCGTGAACCTCACCCAGGCCGGCTCTTTTCCCGAGTTCATCACCGAAGTTCGCACCCAGAAACGCACGCACGTGCTCTTTATGCCGCAATATGCACGGCCGTTGTGGGAGCGTGTACTGCAGGTTGTACTTGATGCGACTGCGCACCAGCCGCACAACCCCGACCGGAGGTATTGGGACGACCGAACATTTCATCCCGACCCCAATGGAAATCTACAGCCGCTATCGCAGCTATGGCAACATCGACCACCGTTCATCGAAGCTACGTTTGGTGTGTTTCGCTTGCTCGAGAGTGGCGCCATACGGCAGGCAATCGCATCGCACGTTCGGCGCAGACAGCAAATGCAATTCCTCTTGGGGCAGAAGGAGGCGTGATGCGGCAATTACGCGTGGCGCTCTTTCCATGTGCTTACAACGAAGTGGACGGAGTCGCGAATACCATGCGCCACTTCGAGGCCTTTGCGCAGCAGCATGAACTCCCCTTGCTGAATATCCACGGTGGCTTCTCTTCATACCGGCAGCACGATGGCTACGTGGAGCGCCTGGAGTTTCCACGACGTTGGCCCAAGTTTCGTCTGGACGCCAGACATGATTTCGACTTGAACTTTTGGCGGTACCTGCGGCAAATCGAGGAGGTGGTTCGGGAGTTTCGTCCGAACATCCTTCACATCACTGGCCCAAGCGACGTCGGACAAATGGGAGCGCTTGTGGCACATCGCCTGCGGATCCCGCTGGTCGCCTCCTGGCACACCAACGTTCACGAATATGCTCAACAGCGTCTGATGGCGCTGCTTCCTTTCCTGTCCGCCAACAACACAGAATGGCTGGGCGCACGCGTCAGCCAGGTATGCATGCGACTAACGGCGCGTTTTTATCGGATTGCACGTGTTCTGTTCGCTCCTAATCCGGAACTCATCTCGGACCTGGAGCGGTTGACCCACAAGCCTTGTTACATGATGTCCCGTGGTGTCGACACTGAGCTCTTCCATCCGAACCGGCGGACGCGGATAGATCGGCAATTCGTAATCGGATACGTCGGCCGGCTCACTACCGAAAAGAACATTCGCTTCCTTCTTGACCTTGAAGCAGGGTTGCTCGCTCGTGGGTGCGACAACTTCAGGATGGTCATCGTGGGACAAGGAGCAGATGCTGGGTGGCTGCACAAACATTTACGGCGTGCTGACTTTACCGGAGTTCTCGAGGGAGAGCGCCTCGCGGAAGCTTACGCAAACTTCGATTAATTTGTGTTTCCCTCGCGCACCGACACCTTTGGAAATGTAGTGCTAGAAGCCCTCGCTGCAGGCGTTCCTGCCATCGTAACCAACAGCGGCGGGCCGAAATACATTCTGCAGGATGGCGTAACTGGTTTCGTCGCCATCTCCGACATCGACTTCATCGCGAAAGTAGCCATGCTTTGTTCCAAACCGAACAAATGTGCATCCATGTCGCGGGCGGCACGGCAGCGCGCATTGCGCTCCTCTTGGGACGCAGTCTTTCGCCACGTCTATGACGTCTATGAGAACACGCTATCAAAGCTGCGCGTTAAAACAAGTCTTGTGCCCAGTTGGGTTCGGGCTTGACCCCTTGTAGATGTTTTGAGATCAGAAAAGCGGAACTTGCATCCAAAGCAACGAGATGAGCGAAAGGCCAACTCCGGTTTCTGCCGCTTCGGACGATCGCCCAGATGTGCGACAGGTGGTGCGACAACTTCTGCACAATCCTGTGAATTCGTTCGTCAGGTGCTGGAATTGGAAGGCAGCTGCTCTCAGTTGCATCTTGCGCACTCCCGTATACGTGATAACCACGTTTCGCTACGGTTGGCAGGCGGTTACACTGGCGGCGGCGGTCGAAGCCGGTTTCAGCGCCGGCGCGGCCGGGGTGTACGCTGCCTTCACTGAAGCGGTTCGCTACGCGATTCCGGAATCTATGGTTGCAATTCTCCTGTTAGGTGTGTTGCCGTTACTGACGCTTGCCCTGGATGCGCTCGTTCACTACTTGACGCACACGCCAAGCCTGCGCACCGGAGTGCTGCTGTCGCTAGCTGTAACCATTGTGTCCTCCGCGTTCAACTGGTACAGCATGCGTCGCGGGACTCTTTTGGTTGGTTCCGGCGGACGACCATTCTCATCTGATCTTGCATCGTTGCCGATGTTGATTGCGCGTTTTCTCGCAGAGCCCTTCATCGCGCTGTGGCGTAGTCTGAAAATGCTCTGTGCCTCCGCCCTTGAGGACTGAAATGGCGTTGAAGATGATGCATCCGGCGAATTACCGGCACGCATACTCCGGCGGGGTTGCATGCTTGTATTGCGAACTTGAAACCGCCGTCGCCGTCGCGTGGCCCAAGGCCGAGGATTCATCTCTGAACTTCCACCGAGGACGGCACCGTCTCAGAATTGCGCCGCAAACCGCGGGGATGGGAATTCTTCAACCGTTCAAGGCGATGGATCTTTTCAACGGTCATCTGTTCGAACCCGAATTCAAGGAAATGCGAAGCTAATGAAAATTCTCGGAAGCCTTTTGTGCATTTACATACTTCTTGGGGTCTCATCGGCTGTACTGAAAGAGAATCTTCGGCCCGTAGAGGACGTTACAGCGAGCCAGATCGTTAATCGCATGACGGAGAACAACCGCAAGCGTAATCAGGACCTCCACTCTTACACGGGACAACGCCAATATCATCTCCTTTACACAGGGTTTCCCGGAAAGCGCGAAGCGGATCTGGTGGTAGAAGTCAAATACGAAGCGCCTGCACGTAAGGAGTTCCGCGTCATTTCGGAGAGCGGATCGCACTGGATGATTAACCGAGTACTTAAACGACTGCTCGAGACTGAGAAGGAAGCTGCCGACCAGAAGACTCAGGAGCGAACCGCCCTCACCGAGGATAACTACGAATTCCATCTGATCGGTCGAGAAGACATAAACGGTCGTCCTTCATACGTTTTGCAGGTCGAACCGAAGACCGCAAACAAACTGCTCTACCGCGGAAAAGTGTGGGTCGACGCAGCAGACTACGCTTTGAGCAAGATCGAAGGCGAGCCGGCAAAATATCCATCATTCTGGATCACGAAAACCGTCGTCCACCACACCTACCGCAAGATCGGAGATTTTTGGCTTCCTGCTCGGAATGAATCGAACACGGATGTTCGCCTAGGAGGTCATGCGATGCTATCGATTGAGTACGGGGACTACGAAGTGGTGTCCCAGACGAATTCACCAGACTCCAACTTTTCACACGAACTATCTGTCACAACTGAAGGCGTCCGTATTTTCAGCGAGTGTCTGTCATCTGTTTCGTCGGAGCGTTCCGGTATTCTTCCGCCTCGGTTTTGAGCGGCGTTTCGAATCATGAAGGGCTTTATGTGACCGGAACCGTTTGCGGGGACCGTGAGATATTCCGGTTTGTGTAGCTAGTTGGCGCGGGTTGCTGTCCAGTCGCCGGTCTTGCCGCGTCCCGTCAGCGTGCCCTTCATAGTGTCGCCGTCGACAGTTCCGACGTAATCGAGCGGGACGCGGGCCTTCACACGAAACTTAATATTGTTTTCGTCAACCCTGCCTTCGATCGTGCCTGACTGGCGCGGCCCTTTAAAAGTTCCACTTATCTTATTTCCATCTTGCCTCAAATCGATTTTTTGATCTGCAGTTCCAGCAGCTCCGCTGACCTTGATGTTCCACGGACCGGCGACACTTGCGTCAGCCGCAACAGCTAGCGACACACCCGCGGCCATCATAAGCAAGACAACAACCAACCAGTTCGCAAGTTTGCGGTATTTGTTATTCATGAGGTCTTTCAGTGACTGTTGAGACAATCATTTAGCATCGAAGATTCCGGATCGTAATCAGCGAACATTGTAGACCCGTTGGCGCCACGCAGTATACCCTCCACAAACTCGTGTTGCAATTTCTCTCGCATCGTCAATCGGACATCAATGCAAGAGCCAACTCAAATTGACACTGGCGGCTGCAACGATATAATGCCGCGACGTTTCACTCTCCTCAGCACTTCAATCGTCATGATGGATGCCAGAAAGAGCTTTATAGCCAGCGGAGGATTTCGTCGATGTTCGGGCATGAGAGGCTTACCATGAGTGCCCTTTGTTTACTAAAAACAACCTTGCGGGCTCCCTACATTCAAAGGATCACTACCATTTTCGCTGTCTGCTTGATCGCACTTTCTTTGTCAGCGCAATCGACCACGTCTGGAAACAGGTCTGCCATCCTCGAAATGGATCGTTCATTTCAGGAACTCGCCAAGCGTGTCTCTCCCGCAGTCGTCGAAGTTCAAGTCACCGGATTCGGCTCTTCCGACGAGAATTCTGGGCAGGGTTCAAGCCCTGTGGGGCGACAACGCGGCCTTGGTGCAGGCGTCATCGTCGAGCCGGATGGCTATATCATTACGAACTACCACGTCATCAAGGGCGCTGACCGCGTACGGGTTGTCATGACTCCACCGGTAACGCAGGAATCCCAAGCCCTGGCTCTGGCGAAGTCGCGCCGTCGAATTCTTACCGCCAAGATTGTCGGGTTCACCAAGCAGGTCGACCTCGCAGTCTTGAAGGTCGAAGGCACGGGCCTTCCCACACTTCCAATCGGGCGTTATCAACAACTGCAGAAAGGACAAATCGTGTTGGCCTTCGGCAGCCCGGAAGGCTTGGAGAATTCTGTATCCTTGGGATTGGTCAGCTCAGTACTACGACAGCCAGATCCGGATAGCCCGATGGTCTATATCCAAACCGACGCAGCAATCAATCCAGGCAATAGTGGCGGGCCACTTATGGATGTTGAAGGAAACGTCGTTGGCATCAACACGTTCATCTATACGCAATCGGGAGGAAATGAAGGCCTTGGCTTCGCAATCCCGAGTGGTCTTGTCCGCTATGCCTACGAACAAATCCGGAAATATGGTCGCGTGCGGCGGCGCACAATCGGTGTGAATCTACAAACGTTGACGGCGGACATGGCGCAAGGATTGGGGCTTTCAGTAGAGAATGGAGTTATCGTTTCCGACGTGTTGCCACAGAGCCCGGCAGAACAGGCCGGATTGAAGATCGAAGATATTATTGTGAGCGTTGATGGAATGCCGGTGGATAATGTCGCTCTTTTTACTTTGAGTCTCTACGCTCAGGGTAACACCAGTTCTGTGAAGACCCATATCTTGCGTGCAGGCAAGGAACTCGATCTCACGCTGCCCTTCCACGAATCCAAGAACGAACCTGATCAACTATCCGAGTTGGCCGATATGACGAACGACATGATTCCCCGGCTCGGTATCATCGGTATCACGATAACTGCCGACGTGAGGGAGGTTTTAGGGGAACTGCGCATTCCCTCAGGTGTCGCGGTAGCTGCGATCGTCGATGATCGCCTGGCCGTGGATTCAGGGCTGATGCAGGGAGACGTAATTCACTCCTTAAAGCGCAAGCAGATAACCAGCGTTGATGAACTGCGCTCGACCTTCAATCAGTTGAAGGCTGGTGAGGCGGCTACCATGCAGATCGAGCGCAACGGCAAGCTCACCTATATCAGTTTCATGATGGAGTAATTAATTCATGCTCAATTTTGAAAGGAATGCCTCAGCGATGAGAAGACTCCTACGGCTCATTATTATTGCAGGTTCGTGTGCAGTACCCTTTGCCCTGGCTCAGAAAACAACTGTAGATTGGGACCACAATGTCACGGACTTCTCGAGTTTCAAAACCTATGCTTGGTCGAAACCCGTCCGACCTACTCCCAATCCTTTGATGGATCAGCGGATCGTCGCCGCGATCGACTCGCAACTTGCTGCCAAAGGTTTGCAGAAAAGAGAAAGTGGAGGCGACCTGCTAGTTACGTATTCCGCCGGAGTTCGCAGAGAGACTTCGGCAGTAGCCACCGGAATGGGCGGATGGCGAATGGGTGGTGGTATGGGAAGGATTGACCCCATCGTCGAAAATCAAGGGACGCTCGTGGTCGATTTATCGAGTGGGCAAAACAAGAACCTCCTATGGCGGGGAACAGCCGCCGATACGCTTTCCGATAGTCCTGACAAAAACACGAAGAAGATCGAAAAAGCGGTGGAGAAGATGTTCAAAAACTATCCTCCCAAAAAGAAGTAAGCGATCGGATTAGCACGCTCGAAAGTAGTCACTGCGAGCACAATCAATACGATTTCCCGTCGCATCCAGTGGTGTGCACAACGGCGACTGCCACAGTGGGGTATAAACTGCCTTCCCCCATCCCCAACAATTTGATATCGTCCTTCGCGCGAAGCTCTTCAGTATGGGTAGTGCACACTCGTGTATTCCGCTGACGACAAAACAAGTCTCAAGTACTCCGATTTTGTCTGGGAGGCGGGGCTGATATTGGGTCCAACCCGCAGCATGTTGGAGTTTGCCGTGCGCATTCATTCCCTTCTTGTTGTCGTAGCCATGGTTACTATCGGCAGCGTCGTCGTGGCCCAAGAATCCGCAGACAGCCCCGTGCTCACAGTCGATCAAGCGGTTCAAATTGCGGTGGCGAACAACCGAACATTAAAGATCGCGAGTCTCGATATCGACAAATCGAAATGGCAAATCGCCGAGATGAAAACAAACCGGCTGCCTGTATTGAAAACCTACATATTCGCCGCTGCCAACCTGAATTCTCCCGCATTTACTTTTAAGGAAGCGACGTTCGGGACGATAGACAACATCCCGATTCCTCCTAAAGACACCATCATTCCCTTCTCTAGCGGAATCGGTGGTTCGCAGCTCAGTCAGATCGCCCAACCGATCACCCAGCTCTACAAGATCAACCTTGGGATTCATGCGCAGCAACTAGGAGTTGATTACGCAAATCAGGAGTATCGTGCGAAGCGCCAATCGCTGGTGTCAGACGTGAAGCAGGCTTATTATGCCGTGCTTGAAAGTGAGAGTGCACTCGAGGCTGCCAGGAGCACGGTAATGCAATACGAGGAAACTGATCGCGTTGCACTTCAATACGTCGCTCAGGAAGCCATACTCAAATCCGAGAGTCTGGACGTGAAAGCGAAACTAGCCCAGGCCAAATATCAGGTCGTCCATTTGAACAATGAGTTGCAGACACGCAAAGAGCACCTGAATGATCTGCTCGGACGGGATCTCCTCACCGACTTTCATACCGAGGCGGTACCTCCACAATCATTTGAAGAAATCGACTTGACTGCGGCGCGGCAAACGGCCTTGGCCCAACGTCCTGAAGTCACCGAGGCCAACATTGGTGTCAAGAAGTCGATATACGATCGTAAGTTGGCTCAAGCGCAATACATTCCCGACGTGAGCGCCTCATTTCACTACTTCTCACTGTTCACAGCCCAAATACTGCCCTCGAATATCGCCTCTGCAGGGATTGAATTCAGCTGGGAGCCTTTCGATTGGGGACGGCGCCGCGACGTCGTGAAGGAAAAGGAAATCTCCCTCACTCAGAGTCAGGTCCAATTGGAACAGGTCCGCTCGCAGGTCTTACAGGATGTAAACAACCGCTACCGAAGTCTGCTGGAGAGCCGCGCTGCTCTCGAAGTGGCGCAGACAGCTCGCGATGCGTCTACCGAAAAACTGCGCGAGGCCAACGACAAGTTTGCGAAAGAAGCAGTCCTGCTGCGCGATGTCTTGCAACAGCATGCGGCGGTCGCGAATGCCAATTACGACTATGAACAGGCTCTGCTTTCTTTCTGGACGGCTAAGGCGAATTTCGAAAAAGCCGTGGGAAAAGAATGACTCTGATGAATAGTCAAAGTGGGCCACGAAAGGTCGTCACATTGTCGATCACAGCAGCTCTTATGCTAGCGATGAGCAGCTGCCAACAGGCCGGCTCCGAATCAAAATTACCCACTCCGGTTCGGGTCGCGGAAGTCAATGCTATTCAAGCGGGCAACGCTCTTCGCTATTCGGCAAACATTGTGCCCTACGCACAAGTTGATCTCGCATTTAAGTCGGGCGGATACGTGAAAAGCATCCGCCAGGTCAAGGGCACCGATGGCAGAATTCGCAACATAGATGCCGGCGACTGGGTGGCGAAAGATAGCGTGCTAGCTGTTGTTGACCAACAGGATTATGTCAACAAACTTGACCAGGCCAAAGCTCAGCTTGAACGCGCCCAGGCTGAATATGAAAAAGCGAAACTGACGTTCGATCGCACCGATGCCCTTTACACCAGCAAGAGTGCGACGAAACCAGACCACGATTCCGCCAAAGCACAGTTGGATAGTTCGGCGGCCGCTGTGACTACCGCTAAAGCACAAATCAGTGACGCTCAGATTGCGCTGGGATATTGCTCGCTGCGGGCTCCCTTCAACGGTTGGATTGTTGATCGGAGTGTAGATGTGGGCGCCTTGGTCGGACCCGCGACCAAGGGTTTCTCTATTGCAGACACGCGATCAGTGAAAGCCGTTTTCGGGGTCCCCGATGTCTCGATCCGTGAAGTAAAACTGGGCCAACCCATGACCATCATCACAGACGCACGATCAGGAGAATTCCGGGGCCACGTCACCAGTATTTCACCTGCGGCGGACCCTAAGAGCCGCGTTTATTCGGTTGAGGTCACGATCCAAAATCCGAAGAATGCCTTGAAGTCGGGGATGATCGCGTCATTGGCTGTAGGCGGCGAGAGCCTTGCGAAGCCAGTGTTGGCAGTCCCGCTGGCTTCAGTGATTCGGAACAGTTCGGGAAGCGGCTTCGCGGTAATGCTGGCCGTCGGTAATGGCGATACGCTCGCCGCTCGTCTTCGCCCAGTCGGACTCGGCGACGCCTATGGAAACATCATCGGCATAACGAATGGCCTGAGCGTCGGCGACAAAGTCATCACTACGGGAGTAACGCTCGTTAAAGATGGCGACACGGTGCGCGTTATCCCCTAGCCTCTGCAGAGAAGCAGTCCGTTCCATACGACCGAATGACTCATAAATCCGAAGCCGACTTAATCGAGCATTCGCATAACACCGCGCGGTTCTTTGTCGAGAACCGACAGGTCTCGCTGATCCTTCTGATCGGTGTTGTGGTTTGGGGCTGGTATGGCTACCAAATGATGCCGAAGCGTAAGGACCCGAATATCCCGATTCGGGTTGCCGTTGCGAGCACACAATGGCCGGGCGCCACCGCACAGGAGGTGGAGCAGCTTGTGACGAGGCCCATCGAACAAGTGATGGCGCAGAACTCGTTCATCCGGCCCCCGGCTCCATCTGAATTTGGTATTCGGTCGATCAGTTTTCCCGGTCTTTCGCTTGTCTACGTGCAGTTCGATGACAAAGTGAAAGACACGAAGAAGCAATTTAGCGACATCAACCTCAAGCTAAATGCCCTGAACGACCGCCTGCCGCAGGGAGCAGGACCGATTCAGTTCAATAGCGATTTTGGCGATACGGCCGCCCTGATGTTGACGATCGCCAGCCCTCCAGCCAGCGATGTTGAGATCGCAATTCGCGCACAGGCCATTAAGAAGGCCGTCGAGCGCGAGCGAGCTTCATCGAAAAACGATTCGACACCACGCGTAAGTGTGGTCTACGCCTTCCCGCAATCGGTGAACGCAAATCTCGTGCGCAGTCTTTTTATGCCGCTGTTAAATCTGGCCGAACAAGAGAAATTGATCGGCGCCTGTTCCAGTTTTGAAGGCAGCGGTTTCATCGGTGCTGATTGTCATAGCACGCAAACTGACGATGAAATTCGAGAGACTGCGAATCGCCTTATTCAGGACAGGCTCCACCGTTCCGAGATCCATCCCGACGCGTGGGAAGCAGTTTTGATTCGAGATCCAAGCGAAACAGAAACCAAGCTTCAGGCAGTTGCGGGCGATCGATATTCGTATCGCGAACTTGATGACTTCACAGATCTCATCGCGCGCACGGTTCAGGGAGCTCCCGAAGTCGCAAAGATTGAACGGAAGGGCGTTCTTCCGGAACAAATTTTTCTTGACTATTCGCAGCAGAGACTGGCTGAATACGGCGTCAAGCCCGCCGATCTGAAGAATATCCTAGGAGCGCGAAACGCGACCCTTCCAGGAGGCGCGCTCGAGGTCGGCCCGCAAAACATCCTCATCAATCCGTCTGGGAAGTTCGACAGCGAGCAGCAAATCGGCCAGGTCATCATCGGAACATCGGCCTCCGCTGCGCATAGCCCCGTTTACCTTCGCGATCTGGTGGATATTTCCCGCGGGTACCAAAGTCCTCCTCGTTATCTGAATTACTTCACTTGGCGAAGGCCAGAAGGGCGTTGGCAACGTAGCCGTGCTGTGACCGTTGCTGTTCAAATGAAAGACGGCGAACAAATCAACGCTTTCGGAAAAAGCGTTGATCAGAAACTACTCGATCTTCGCAAATACTTACCCGCCGATCTCATCATTACGCGCACGTCTGATCAACCCCTTCAGGTTAAAGAGGGTCTCAGCCTGTTTATGGACGCGCTCTACGAGGCAATCGTCCTTGTCGTTGTTGTCTCGCTGATCGGATTCTGGGAGTGGCGATCCGCGGTTCTCATGGCAATTTCTATCCCGATTACGCTCGCCATGACTTTCGGGATGATGTACATCGTTGGCATCGATATTCAGCAGGTGTCGGTGGCGACGCTAATCATCGCACTTGGATTGCTCGTCGACGATCCAGTCGTCGCGGGCGACTCCATCAAGCGAATGCTCGCTGAGGGCCATCCGGGCATCATCGCGTCCTGGCTTGGCCCCACTAAGCTCGCCACTGCGATTCTTTATGCCACCGTTACAAATATCGTCGCCTATCTTCCATTCCTTCTAGTTACGGGGAATACCGGCGAGTTTCTCTATAGCCTTCCCATTGTAATGACTTGTGCACTGGTAGCTTCGAGACTCATTTCCATGTCCTTTGTTCCTTACCTCGGCTACTACCTCCTCAAGCCGACAAAAGAGACGTCAATCGAAGAACTGCGAAGCAAAGGACTGATGGGTTACTACTATCGGATTGCAAAAGTCTCCATCGATCATCGATGGACATTCTTCATTGGCTCTCTGGCATTCTTGATCATCGGTGCAGTCATCTTTATGCAGCTGAAATCGGCCTTTTTCCCGGAAGACGTGCAGTATTGGTCGTATATTGATGTTTGGCTTCCGAATGACGCTAATCTTGACGCGACCAATCAAACCGCACGTGGTGTCGAACAGATCATTCGTGAGGCTGCCGATGAATTCGCGCGGAAACATTCCAGTAGCACCCACCCAACGCCGTTGCTTCGCTATATCACCACCTTCGTCGGAGGAGGCGGCCCGCGTTTCTGGTTTTCGGCTTCTCCCCAGCTTCAGCAGCTGAATTACTCCCAGGTCTTAATCGAACTCACGGACAAAGAGGCGACGCCCGACTTCATCCGAGAATTGCAGCCTAGACTTACCGCATCGGTACCGGGAGCAACCCTCGATGCGCGTCAACTGCTTACCAATCCGGTTGACTACCCAATCGAAATTCGCATATCGAGCACTGCTGACGTTAGTGCGCAACAGGAAGGGCGTGACAACCGAACATTGCTTGCTTTGGCAGGAAAGGTGGAAGACGTCTTCCGATCGATTCCGATCGCCACGCGCACGCGTAACGAGTGGGGAGACCCAAATGCGCAGATTGCGCTGACTATAGATCCCGATCGCGCCAACCTTGCGGGCATCACTAACATGGATGTCGCCAACTCATCCGTTGCCGCAATGAGTGGAATTGTGGTTACAGCACTGCAGGAGGGCCACAAACAGATTCCGGTCGTCGCACGGTTACGTGTGGATGAGCGGGCTCGAATCTCTGACGTTCAGAATCTGTATGTTTATTCCTCGCAGATGAACACGAAAATTCCCCTGTTACAAATTTCCAACGTCGAACGCGACCTTGTGACAGGGCGAATCGTGCGCCTTGAACAGTTTCGAACGGTCAACGTCCGTACATTTGCCACGAGCGGACATTTGAGCTCCGAAGTCTTGAAGGCTGCATTGCCCCGACTCAAGGATCTGCAGAATTCGATTCCACCCGGTTACAGAATGCAGATCGGCGGGGAGTACGACAAAACGAAAAGTGGATTCAAGAATCTTGCCGTGGTTATGGCCGTTTCTACGTTTGCCATTTTCCTGGCACTGGTTTTTCAGTTCAAGAATGGCATTAAGCCGATTCTGGTCCTTGCAGCGGCACCGTATGGAATGGTAGGCGCATTTGCCGCCCTCTGGATTATGGGCGAGCCTTTTGGCTTTATGGCGTTTCTAGGCATAGCAAGCTTGGTTGGAGTCATCGTCAGCCACTCCATCGTTCTGTTCGATTTCATTGAAGAAAGGCACATTGCCGGTGATGATTTCGAGAACGCCGTGATCGATGCCGGTATTCTCCGCCTTCGCCCGGTTCTTATTACAGTCTTTGCTACCGTTCTCGCGCTCTTCCCGCTGGCTATCCATGGTGGACCGTTATGGAAGCCTCTCTGCTACGCGCAAATCGGAGGACTACTTCTCGCAACCGTTGTTACGAAATTGCAGGTGCCAGTTATGTACGCGATCTTCGTACTCGACCTAAAAATCTTAAAGTGGGAAACGAAAGCCGACGTGCCATCTTCAAACGGCTCGGGAACCTCAGTCGACGCCAGTCAGTTAGTCTGAAATTATCGCCCTGTCACTCATTAGTTGAATCAGCTCTTCTTCAGAGGCGGTTCCCAATTCCCGATCCATAGTCAGCATTGAGGACGTGTCCGTTAATCTCAGCGCCGAGGGGTGAGCATAAGAACACAAAGGCATCGGCGATTGACTCCGGGCTGTTTCGTTGTCCCAGCGAGACACGAAGCACGAACTCACGGTAGGATGCATCCTCCTCGAAGACTTTAAGTGAACTTCCCGCCGCGACGTTCCCCGGCGAAATCACATTCACTCGAATTCCAGACGAAGCATATTCCAGTGCCATACATCGGGCAAAGTTTTCAAGGGCGGCTTTGGCTGAGGCATAGGCAGGAATCTTCGTGTGTGGAACGCGAGCCACATAAGAAGAGGTGAAGATCAAGTGACCGGGGATTCTTCGTTTTGTCCATTGCGTGAAAACAGCGCGCGTCAACGCAACCTGTGCCAGGAAATTAAAGCGGAAGATACGTTCGAACTCAGAATCTGGCGTCTCGGCGAAGGGATGCAAGCCGCACCCACCTGCGTGCCCCAGCACAGTGTCGAGTTGCGGAAAACGTTCGAATGAATCATCGACAACCTGGGTGAGCTTCACCGAATCGGTTATGTCGAGCGCGTAGTAAACGTAACTCTGATCCGGGATATTCCAACTCTTCAAAATTTCGTGGGCCTCGGCCGTGGGCTTTAAGTCGAGCAGGACCAGCGTCCCTCCAGCAGCATTCAGCCTCTTTACCAGGTGCTCCGCAATAGCGCCCATTGCTCCTGTAATAAGGATCGCTTTGCCGGAAAGATCAATCTGGATCATCGTTCCGTCCTGACTTCGAAGGTCCGCCTTACATGATTCCATACTTCTCGAAGGCAGCGAGTGCGCTACTACCTTCTTCCAACGCCCTGCGGACAAGCTGTTCTCCTCGAGCCTTTTCGAGTGCTTTCGTGAATATCTCATTGGCGACCTCGATTGGCACCACACAGACACCATCGATATCTCCGAAGACGAAATCGCCCGGCCGTATCCGGACTCCTCCGATCTCGATACTAATGCGGAAGTCGACTACCTTGTAGCGAGGAGCAGAGTCTTGTGCGTAGGAACCGAAGCAGAACGCAGGAAAATCCATTTTAAGCACCGCCTTTGTGTCACGCAGATAGCCGTTTAACACCGCCCCCGCCGCGCCTAATTTACGTGCACGGATACTCATCAATTCGCCCCAAAGTGCGTTTCGAGGTGATGAGCCGGTGTTCACATAAACTTCGTTCAGTTTTAAATCATCCAGGGCTTCCAGCATCAGCCCGAACGGCTTTTCCATCAATTTGTTCTTTGCACCGGCAACTTTTTCTTCAAAGACATCGACGGCCAGAACCGGCATAGCCCGGCCAATCACGATCATGCCCTGACGCAGTGGGCGAATTTGCGGCGGAAGGAATTGATGTTGCAACCCGAGCTTATCCATAGCATCACCCACGACACAGGTGAACAGCTCGCGGCGAACCGTCGAGAAAAGTTCTTCGTCATTGCCCCAGGCAGTCATAGCTTTCGCTAATCACTTTCGGATTTATTCAAAGAATGGTTCACCTTTTCGGGCGTACTTCCGAGCTATCTCCTCGTTTAGCGTGACCCCCAGCCCCGGTCTTTCTGAAAGCTGAATCCAGCCATTCTGAATGATCGGCTTCGGCACTCCGTCCACTAAATCGTCCCAGAAGGGAACGTCCGACGCATGAAACTCCAGCACGAGGAAGTTCGGAATGGCGGTACAAAAATGCGCTGCCGCAAGGGTTCCCACTGGACTGCTGATATTGTGTGGCGCAAGCGGGATTGTCTGATTATCGGCAAAACGCGCGATGTCGCCAGCGACACCCAGTCCGCCAACTTTTTGCAAATCCGGGGTAGCAATTCCGACCGCGTGCGTATGCAACATTTCACGGAAGCCCTCAAACAAGTAAAGGTTTTCGCCAGTGGCAATTGGAACTCTCACTCGCGAACTCACCGCTCGTAGGGCCTCAATATTTTCCGGTGGAACGGGGTCCTCCAACCAAAGGAGACGAAACGGCTCAAGTGCATCCGCGACCTTGATTGCGTCAACGGTGCTGTAACGCCAATGACAATCGACGGCGATATCAACGTCGTATCCGACCGCATCTCGGGTCGCTCCGATCAAGCTCACCATCCGATCGATCGCACGATTGGAAAGACAGCGGTTATGAGAGTCCGAACCCTGTGTCCCAGGAACATCGAGATCAAATTTCAGTGCCGTGTAACCTTGTGCCTTCATGGCCAGCGCGCGGTTGCGAACTTGGTCCGGAGAAGAAGGCGCGGCGCCTGGTTCATCGTCAAAATAGTTCTTCGATTCGAACTGTTCGCCTTCCTTTAACCATGACGGTCGACGGGTACGAAGAATCTCATCCATGCTCTCAAGTGCTTCACCAGCATGGCCGTCCGCATAAATGCGTATGCGGTCGCGAAATTTCCCTCCGAGCAAACGATAGATGGGAGCATGCAGATATTGCCCGAGAAGGTCCCAAAGAGCGGCTTCGATCCCGCTTAGCCCGTTGTAGATAATGCCTGCGACAGAGCCTGCACCGGAGGTGGCCAATTGCAGTTTGCGAAACAACCTGTGCACATCTCTTGGGTCTTCCCCCAACAGCAGCGGTTCGAGAGAGCGCAAGATCGATGTCAGGCCAGGAGCAAAGAAACACTCACCCAGTCCCGTGATTCCTTCATCCGTTTCGATACGAACAAGGGTCCAGTCGAAATTGCCTTCGACGACTGCGGTTTTTAGACGAACAATTTTCACGTCACTTCCTCATCGCTAAGCTTGCGCAGCGACCACATCTACGAAAGTCTCCTGAGAATCGACATCTTAGCGATCGGAAAGACAAATGGGAAGAAGCTGGATGTGTATGCATTTCCAGACGCGAGAATGGGATCATTCGCACTGGTTCGCTCTGAATGAAAATGGCCAGGATTGAGGATTACATTGCTCACGTCGCCGCCACCAGAACGATCTGCGCAGTTTGGGAAGAAAAGGTGAGCTCCGCCCACAGTCACTCTCGCCCCCGAGCCTGCACGCTTGCGAAATATTTCCTCGTACGGACCCAATTAGCACTTTTTATGTATGGCGGACGGCCTCGTGCCACTTGACTGTCAGAACTTCTAGTGCACCCGCGTATCCATTTGCTTTATTTCTTACTACAGGCACGGCCGAGACTGCAGCGGGCACTGAACATTCGGCAGAATCGACGAGCGGATTATGACACAGGCATTTCGCTTGGCTCTGGTACTACTCTCCTTTGCAGTCGGTGTTCTAGTTACACATTGGAAATTAAAGCCAGAGCAGGTACCTCAATCGGCCCGATACGCCTCCCCTCCGACGTCAATTCTGATTTGTGGCATCAAGGATCATCCTTGTGTGAGCTACGTGGTCTCCTCTCACGAGGCAACGGGCCGGTACGGAGATGGCCCGGCGGAAGGCTTTACTGACTACACAGCCAAAACCATCACCATCGCCACCGGGAAAGATCGTGTTGAGAACGTCCAGGCGCTTGAGCACGAGGTCTACCACGCGGCGCTGTGGGAGCGAGGCTACAAAGACAACGAGACCTGGGCGCTGCATGATTGGATCTATTTTTCCGAGGGACCCTTTTCCATGGTGCTTCACGATAACCCCGCCCTGGTGCAATATATCTTGAATGGTTACTAGCTCATTGGGCGGGACTGTAACCGGAATTTGTGGTCGTGATTTGAATCTGTTTCTCTTGCGCCTTGAGAACCGTCTGCTGAAGATAGTTCGTACCATCGGGCAGTGATGAGAATTGATTCGTCAGCGTGACAACGTCCTTCTTCGGATCGTCGAGGTACGTTTTGACGTTGTAATTCGCTAATTTTTTTGATCCAAGTGTACCGTTGTCCCAATCATGAACTCGTTGCCCAACATGCCAAGACCAGTATTATCCGTCGCTCCCTCTGAAAATCTTCCGGTGGGTATGTAAAGGTTGTATCCAGCTGTAATATCTTGGCGCTTCAGATTCCAGCCGACCGTTGCCCCAACGAACATATCCGTATACCCAAAGCCACTATTTACATCCAGCGAATTAGATTGAATGCGGTTTTCAATGAACGGAAATGCTGCACTCCCGCCAATCTTGCCCCCAAAGAATTTATAATTCGTGACGAGATTAACCAGAATTATGTCTGCAGTGGAGGTCAGCCCTCCGAGAAGATTGATATTGTGGCCATCGTTCCCCACAACCGTGTCAGTCGGGTATATCCACACTAGATTGCCTATATATAATCCTGGCGGAGCGCAAAAAACTCTGGAAAATCTGATAAGTGGTGTTACGTTAGTCTTGGATCAGACCGCCTCGGTAGGTGACGATTGCATCATATCTGGACGTGTGGTTAAGGTGCAGGAGATAGGCCTCCGCTCTCTGCGCGTCGTTACAAAGGAAGGAACTGAGATTGCATTTCCTAACGGAATGTTACCGCAATCCAGTATCGAGAATCTATCCCGCCGGACGAGGTTCTTGATGTCAGCAACCCTCGCCTTCAGCTATGAATGCTCACTGGCACAACTTCAATTGTTGATCGCGCGTGTTCGCGAACTGCTGTACTCCCACGAGCGCGTCGAGCCAGAAACCGCTTTTTTTCGGTTGGCGAATTTCGCCTCTGCGGGCTATCAGGTTGAATTGTCTGCCTCCATTCGGAGCATAGATGCGCGCGAATTCGCTGCCATTCGGGAAGATATCCTGCTTCGGATCATTGAACTTGTGGAAACCATTGGAACCGCATGGGGTATCCCATCGCAAGTGGCATATGTCTCGAAAGAGCAAGCCATAGATGCCGACCGGGTTGCGAATGCCGCAAGCGAGGTACGCAAATGGGAATCGTCGAACCAAGTGCCGTTTCCAGATTTTGCGCAGGAGAACATTTCCGGCATGCGGGGAACTGTCCCGTACCCGCGAGCGACGTCTGTTCTGCGGCCCGCATCATTTCCTTTGAAAAATCGAAAGGAAGCCGTCTAAGAGATAACGAGCGAGACTGTCCTAGACAGTCCTGTGCGGCCCAACTATTCCCGTAGCGGCACTCGCGCCCAAGGTGCTTCCCGTCGCAATCCGCTCATCTTTCTCGAGTTCGCTATCATGGGAATGCGGCTCTAAGCGCACGTCCTGCCATGGCAATTGCCTACTTTGAAAAAGCGCAGTATCGCTCACCTGAACATCCGGTCATCGAAGCATACGTCCGACCGAAGCTCGATTATATCCGCCGTTTCGTTCCGCTCGACAAAGGCACTTCTCTGCTCGACGTGGGATGCGGGAATGGAGTGTTTACCCATCACCTCGAAAAGCTGTGCGGGTTCGTCAGCGCGCTCGACAACTCGGGAAACATGCTGGCACAGAATTCCTGCCCGTGTGTGGTCCAAGGTGAAGGCACGGAATTGCCGTTTCGAGACGACAGCTTCGATGTGGTATTCGAGGCAAATGTACTTCACCACGTGAAAGACAGAATTCGGGTTGTGCGGGAGATGTCGCGCGTTTCGCGGCGGTGGGTGATCTTGATCGAACCGAATCGTTACAACCCGGTGATGCTGGCATTCGGATTAGTTATTCCCGCCGAAAGAGGTCTCTTGACCTCAACCACCCCGTCGAATCTTGCCGTTCTCCACGCTGCGGGGTTAAAACCTGCGGCCTGGATAACAACTGGAATGATCTCTCAAAACAACACTCCCACAATGTTGCTTCCGTTCCTGAAGCGGTTCGATCGCGAAATCTGGTATGGCGAGTACATAGTGGTGATCGCCGAAAAACCGGCGGCTTGATCAGCGAATCGACTCCACAATTTCTTTCGCTGCTCGCAAACCAGTCGCAATCGCCCCGTGAACCGTCCCGTTGTTACCTGTGAAATCGGTAGCTTCCCCCGCAAAGAATAGTTTGCCATCCACTGCCTCTGCGAGTGCAAGCTGAGCACCGTCGGAGCCAACCTGGCCGTAGCTGTATGCACCTCGAGAGAACGGATCGTTTTGCCAATCGTGGAAATATGCCTTCACAAACTCCTTTTCGATTTCATGTCGAGGAAACTGGAGCACCCGGCTGAGAGCAGCAAGACCCTCCTGAACAACCTGCGATTCGCTTTTGCCCGACAGATATTCCGCAGCACGAAAGGGAGCCCAACCAGTAATCATCGGAACATCGATCGGCATCCGTGTCCACCAGGTCGGGAAGCGCTCGTCCTGTGTAAACAGAAACCCTAGGCCGGACAAAGTCTGACCATCTGCTTCTGATGGGCGTATCGTTTTCCAGAATGTGCTTCGGAATCGAAACACGACGCGAATCACTTTTCCCATTTCCATTTCTCTAAGAGCCGCCAGCTTCTTCTTCGGGAGCTGCGGAGAAAAGCGGATTGCTCCACGTTCTGCGGGCACCGCTTGAAGGACAGCCAAAGGAACGGTTACTAGTACCTTGCGTGCATCGATCGACTCGGCTCCTTGCGCCTGCCGTATAGTTACTCGTACCGCCTTTGACTTCCAATCGATCGCGTCCACAACCGTGCTCGTACGCACGTTCACACCTTCGTTTCGGAGATCCCTTTCGAGAGTCTCGACGAGTTCGTGATATCCGTTCCTGGGTCGAAAGGCTCGATCGCCGTCGATTCGCTCCTCCGCCTTCATGCTCTCAACAAGCCAATGAACGCCAACAAGTTCCGGGTCGGCGGCGTTGAATCCAGAAACGTACGCTGTAGCCCGCCTCTTCGCCTCCTCCAATTTTTGATCCTGGCTCGGATTCGGCCAGCAACGCGTGAGAAACGCGGTGAAGGACTCGTCAGGCGACCGGCCATCCATCTTCTTCAGTACGTCGTTGACCTGGTCGAAGAAGTCGCAGTGAGAGAATCCATCACTCGAGGAACACCAACTGTCCCCTCCGACCTCGACCAGGTTCTTCTTAAACTCTTTGAAGCGATCCCAAATTTCAGGTGGCTTGCCATGAATAAATTCCGCTCCGAACTCGATGGGGGTATCCAGTTGTCCATCAGTTTCTGTGTAAACACGGCCTCCGATTCGATCTCTTGCTTCCATCACTACGACCGAGAGACCGTGCTTGCGCAACTCGCAACTGGCGGTCAGACCCGCCACTCCTGCTCCTACAACAATTACATCGGATAGATTTTCCATATAAATAGTAGATTTGGACGCTGTGAAAATATGCCTTTGAATGAAGATGCCGTTGGGACGTAACAGAACTGGATATTTCTCTCTTTGGGGCGGTCCTTATCCGGCGGTTCTTTGCAACCGATCCCTCGTTCGGCAGTCTGCCGATGGCAGTTCCGTGAGAACTATTCCCAGATCGCCGTCGTCACCGAATCGTGGTCCAGCGTGAATTGTGCTGACATTCCGGATATCCGCATATTCACGGGCGTCGTCGGCCCCTGATTGGCAATGACCAAAACTTTCCGACCGTCTCGATTTTCGCACGCCACGTGCGTGAGATTCATCGATCCTCCGGTCGAGGCGAAGACTTGCGATCCTCGCTGCATGCTCCGCGAGAAGTGTGCAAACGCATGATATTGACCGCTCCGAGTGATTTTCTTCGTTCGCGACTGAATCGTGACCAGTCCTCCACAAGAAAATGGACCGATGTTCGGACGTCCACGTTCATCAAGCGCCAAGTTCCACCCAGTAATGGATGTACATCCATTCTTCAACACGCCGATGAACGTCTGCGCCCACGTTACCCAGTCGATCGCATAGTTGTCGCTTGTGTAGTCCGGTCCACCCTCCGTCCAATGCATCTCTGCATTGGGGTGTACTTCACGTACCTTCTGCATCATTTCCGATGTACCGACATACCCATGCCAGGCAATCGAGTTGCAGTACTTTCGCACTCCGGAATCATCAAGCGAACAGATCACTCTTCCCCACAAGTTGTAGTTGTGGTCGAGCAGCCATATCTTCGTGGGCAACCCCGCCGCCTCCAAGGCGGGACCGAGATGCTTCGAGATGAACTCGATCTCGTACTCCTGTCCCCAAAGGCAAGCCGGCATTCTTCCGTCCTGATCCGTGTCGACTTCATTTTGGGAGGTCACTGCTTGAATGGCCACACCTTCCGCACCATACGCCTGGATGAACTTCACGAAGTGCTGGGCATAGCTTGCGAAATGCTTCTTTCGCATCGAACCACCGAGCATCGATCTATTCGCTTTCATCCATCCCGGCGGACTCCATGGTGACGAAAATAGAAAGAGATCAGGATTCTCTTTTCGCGCGTCTCGCAAGGCTGGCAGAACATAAGGTCGATCGTGGTTGATAGAAAAACGCTTCAGTTCAGGATCGAGATCGCCCTCGTCATATCCGAAGAGTTCCGTAGAGTAGTCGCTCGCGCCGATGCACGTCCGGCAAACACTCAAGTTCATCGATGAGGGATGAAATAACTCATGCAGAAGGGCCTGGCGCGCGTCTGGTTCAAGCTGGCTGAACATGTAGCAAGATGCGTCGGTGAAGGCAGCACCAAATCCGAGGATCTGCTGATAGCGACGCTTGGGATGTAGCTCAATCGTCTCAGCTTGCGTCGAACCTTGTACCGACGACCACAAAACGTCCGGCCCGAGCGAGTACCGCTTTTCGCCGTTCGTTACCCACGTGCGAATCCGGCCCGAAGGCGGCGGAGGATCCGGCGCACCTTGCGGTCTTACTTCTGCACTCGCCACCGACGCTAACCCCGCAGCCGAAAGTCTCAGAAACTCTCTTCGTGTGCTGCTCGTAGATTCCTCCTTCCAAGAAGGTCAAGAATCTCACGCGTGTCAAGTAAGCCAGACTAGACGGCCAACCTCCGTCGAGACATGCCTTCCCCCGGCGCACCTTTCGCGCTACCCTTAGCGGGACAAAAGTCTTGTCGTGATACCGTCCATGTTGACCCTCACTTCCTGCATCCATCAATCGCACCGTCGAAACGCAACACGAACTCGCCAACTTCTTGCCCTACTTACTGCGGTTCTTTGGATTTCAACTCGTTCTGCAACCGCGCTAGACACTCAGCTTCCGACCCTGACGCGCATCGAAGAGATCCGGCGGCTTAGCCCCGAGGAAGCGTCGAAGGGGTATCCAGTTCGCGTGCGCGGGGTCATCACCATGGACGCACCGGCGCCAGACTTCATGATCCAGGACGAAACCGCCGGGATTTATGTCGAAGGAAATACGCGGCTCGGGCTTCCGCATCATCTTCAAGAGATTATCGAACTCGAAGGCAAAACAGGACCGGGGAAATTCGCGCCAGTCATTGTGGAAACAGCACTTCACACGTTGGGAACTGGAAAGCTCCCCAACGCACAACTCTTGCCGTTTTCCGAAATCGCCGACGGCCAGCGGGATAGCCAGTGGGTCAAGGTGCGCGGTATTGTTCGTTCAGCGTCTGTTGACCGCACCTCGTGGCAAGAGATGGCGCTCGCACTACGCGTGGCATCCGAGGGCGGCGATCTCAACGTTCGTGTCCCCATCAACCAAGTTCAGGATTTCTCATCCTGGATCGACAGAGAGATCCTCATCGAGGGAGTATGCGGCAGCCTATATAACATTAACCGACAACTTACCGGCATCTTGTTCTACGTCCCTCGCCTTGAATTCATTACGCTCGAGACCCGCGCGCCTGAAGTCCCGCTATCGGGTCTCCTGCGCTTTTCACTCGATGAAAATGCTCGCCATCGCGTGCGTGTTCGCGGAATTGTAGAACTGCAATTACCCGGAAGCGCACTGTTCCTTCAGGGGCAAAGCAAGGGTTTACGTGTACTCACTTCTCAAGACACTCCAGTCGAAATCGGTGATGAACTCGAAGTGATCGGGTTCCCTGCCACTGGCGAATCCGCTCCGATCCTCGAGGACGGCGCATTTCATCGGCTGACTCATGCCGCGGCGCCTCTCCCGGTAAAACTCGACCTCGACCAACCGTGGGAGCAATATGACGGTGCGCTTGTAAGCACCGATGCCAAGTTGTTGAATCGCGCTGCGCGCCTCGATGGCCTGCGGCTTTTACTTCAACATGGCGACACTATTTTTGAAGCCACGCTGCCGGCAGGGATTGCGGCTGACGGCCTCATGTCTGTTCCTCTAAATAGCGAAGTGCGGGTCGCCGGAGTATGTCTGGTGCGCAGTGGCGGACTTTGGAAAATTCCCGAATCGTTGCGCCTTTTGCTGCGGTCGCCGCGGGACGTAGTTGTGACCCGGAAGCCATCGTGGTGGAGCCTAAGACATGCCCTTTGGCTTCTCGGCATTGCGTGTGGAATTCTTCTCATCGTGATGGCATGGATCTTTGTCCTTCGACGCCGGCTGAGAGAGCAAATGGAAACCATCCGCCAGAAACTGCGCAGCGGCGCGGTACTTGAAGAGCGAAATCGGATTGCCCGCGAGTTGCACGATACTTTGGAGCAGGAACTGGCAGGGATCACCCTGCAACTGGACCTCGCGGTTGACTGCTTCGAAGGAGCACCCCGCGTTGCGCAACAGGCCGTCGAGACAGCGCGCGACATGAGCCGTCACAGCATGGTTGAAGCTCGGCGTTCGGTGTGGGACCTGCGCTGCCAGTTGCTCGAACAGGGAGACCTCGTTTCAGCTCTAGCGCAGATCGTTCAGCCCTTGTCTCCGCGCGACGGCGGGCGTATCGAGGTCAACATCGAAGGCGGTCCCGTGCGATTGCCGGGTCCGATCGAGATGAATCTCCTGCGCATCGGACAGGAGGCTGTCGGAAATGCCGTAAAACATGGCCGTGCACGAACCGTGTCGATTCAATTGCGCTACGCTGCGTCGTCAGTTCGACTAACAATATCCGATGACGGAACCGGATTTGAATCAGACCAACCCGGACGCGCCGGACATTTTGGAATTCAAGACATGCGCGAAAGGGCATTGTCGATGGGAAGCAGCCTGAACATCGAGAGCAGGCCGAGTCAAGGAACTGTTATATCCGTCGAGGTTGCTTATCCAGTCCAGGAGTCTCTTGACGAACACAGCAAAGCCGATTCGTATTCTCGTCGTTGATGACCATTTCATGGTGCGGATGGGGTTGACGGCCTCCCTGAACGCCGAGCTCGACATGGAAGTGGTCGCCGAGGTTGGCAACGGCGAAGGAGCGGTGGACGCCTACAGCCGACACCACCCCAACCTCGTGATCATGGATGTCCGGCTCCCCGGCATGAGCGGCGCCGAGGCCACAACAGCAATTCTGCGAGAATTCCCTGATGCGTGCGTCTTGATGCTTTCGACTCACGCTGGCGAAGAGGAAATTTATCGTGCAATGCAGGCCGGTGCTCGCGGCTACGTTCTGAAGAGCGTGATGCGCGAAGATCTGCTTCGAGCAATCCGCGATGTTCACTCGGGCAAACGGCATCTGGACCCCTTAGTGGCTTCCCATCTCGCGGAACGCCTGTCTCACCGATCCCTCACCAGCCGAGAATTGGAAGTTCTACGCATGGTGGCAAAGGGCTGGGGCAACAAAGAGATCGCAAATGTCCTGAATATTGCGGAAGTTACTGTAAAACTGCACGTCAGCCATGTTCTGGAAAAGCTCAACGTGAAGGATCGTACTGAGGCAGCCACTGCCGCGGTACAACGCGGCATTATTTCGCTCGATTAGCCAAAATCGAATTTTCGGATTTGGTCGCGTCAACCGCCCAAACCATCGGTACCTTCAACGACAGCGCTTCACGCTACCGATTTAACCCTATACGAAAGTATTACTCCTCTCCTGCCCGTCCGCATGAATGACTTTCTACTCAATTCGCCATAGAATCTGCCGTTCTCAAACCGGCGGCGCGTCTCGCCGCAGCACTGACCTTCCGAAGCTCGGGTCTCGAGGAGAAATTCATATGTTTCAGTCTACCGTTCGTCGAATCGCGCGAGTAGGCGTTCGCGCCATCGCGGTTGTATCGCTGCTCACCCTCTCTTCAGCCTTCATGATCGGCCAGGTCACTTCAGGCACGATTTTCGGGACCGTCAAAGATCCAAGCGGCGCGTATGTTTCCGGCGCGCAGGTCACTATCACGAGTCCGGCGACTAGTTTGACGCGCGTCGTAAACACCACGGAAGGCGGCGAATTCTCCGCACCGAACCTGTTGCCCGGAACCTATAACCTCAACATCGACGCCAAGGGGTTCAAGCGGCTCGAGACGACGGGGATCGTCTTGAGCGCTGCGGACAAACTAAACCTCGGCGAGTTGGTGGTTCAGGTTGGAACGACTGCCGAATCTGTAACCGTGAGCGCTGATGCCGGACAGATCCAGTTGCAGGCCAGTTCAGGTGAACGATCCGACCTGATCACTTCCAAGCAATTGGACGACGTTGCTATGAATGGCAGAAACGTCCTCGATTACGTGAAGCTGATTCCGGGGGCTTCGAGCAGTACCGGACTCTTTGACGGGCATCGCTCGGGCACCGGTGGAAACGACTCCTACAACATAAACGGCACTCGTGCGAACCAACGCGAGTTCACCATTGACGGCGCCTCCAATGTCGACACGGGCAACAATGGTGGAACTCACGTGACTCTGAACCCTGATGCAATCGAAGAGGTCAAAATCCTGACTTCGAATTACCAGGCAGAATTCGGCAAAGCGGCCGGGGGACAGATCGCAATCACCACGAAGGGTGGCAGCAATCAGTGGCATGGGAACGGACGTTTCTTCCATCGGAACGAAGGCATGAACGCCAATGAGTGGTTCAACAAAAGTAACCAACTCGCAAAGGGAGAGCCCAATTCACCCGAAATTTATCGGTATAACTATTTCGGCTATCAGCTGGGCGGTCCGATCAAAAAAGACAGACTTTTCTTCTTCTGGAACCAGGAATTCTATCGGCAGTTGGTTCCTCTGTCCCTTGCACAGTTCTACACACCGACAGCCCTAGAACGCCAAGGAGACTTCTCGCAATCGGTGGATGGAAACGGGAAGCCGGTTGTCATCGCGGGGCCCGGAATTACCAATAACAAAATCGATCCAACGCAGCTCCCCGCAGCGCAACAAGCCGTGTTTCAGCAAGTCCAAACGATTCTGAACCTATACCCGCTGCCCAATGTTCCAGGCTTCGGGACCAACAAACTGACCTACAACTATTCTCAGTCTCTCTCTGGCGAGGCTCCTCGACGCGAAGACATACTGCGAGTCGATTTCCAGATCAACAGCAAACACCGCCTGTACGGGCGCTGGATTCATAATACCGAGGACGACACTTCCCCCTTTACACCCTTCCCCGGGCCCTTCGGCATTTTTGCTTGCGCGTCGGGAACGACTTTTACAGGAGGCTGCACACAACACCATCCCGGATGGAATCTCTCTGCGAACCTTGTGAGCACGATCACACCAACGGTGCTCAATGAGTTCTCGATCGGTCCAAGCCACACCGTATCCCAGGCACAGGGAACCAACGGAAATATCTCGCGTGGCAAAAACGGGATCAGCATGCCGTTGCTATTCCCCATAGGACAGAATCAGGCGATCCCTGACATGGCATTTGGCGGTCTCGACAACACGAATTTCTCCAACCCATATCTGGGAGCCACGCCGTGGAAACAAGCTAATACCACCATCAACGTGAACGACAACTTGTCCTGGGTGCGTAATACTCACACTTTCAAGGCAGGTGTCTTCTACCAGCGTAGTCGGAAGGACCAAATCGCTTGGGGCAACATCAACGGTCAGTTCAATTTCGGAACCGGCCCGACAAGCGGCGGGAACTGTCCCCTTGACAACAACAACCAACCGATAGCTTGTCAACTGGGCAATCCAATAGCGAGCGCGCTGGAAGGAGGTTTTGACAGCTTTGGTCAGTCCACCGCGCGGCCAACCGGTTTCTTCCGCTATAACCAGCTTGAGTTCTACGTTCAGGACACGTGGAAGGTGAACCAGCGCCTGACACTTGATTATGGAATGCGGTTCGCGTGGATTCCTCCGCAATACGACGCCAAGAATCAAATCGCACTATTTGATCCTGCTTCGTATAACGCTGCGGCGGCGGTGCGTATTGATCCATCAAGCGGGCAGATCATTCCTGGAAGCGGGGATCCTCTGGAAGGCATGCGCTATGCGAATCAGGGTCAAATCCCGAAGGGAGGGTGGAACAGTCGCGGAATTATGCCGGAGCCTCGCTTCGGCTTCGCCTACGATCTGTACAGCAATCACAAGACGATCTTGCGCGGCGGTTTTGGCATGATGCACGACCGAGTCCAGGGAAACCTGATCTTCAACACCGTGTTTAATAACCCGGCTGTAGTGCAAACTCCGCAGGTGGCCTCCAATAACATCGCCAATCTGCCTTCCTTGTCGGGAACGAACACCTCTGTACAGGGCGACAAAAATATTATTGGCGCCGCGCGCGATGGTCACGTGCCCACTGTCTACAGCTACAGCCTTGGTATCCAGCACGAAATCGGGAAGGGCACTACGTTTGACATTGCGTACGTAGGAACACTTTCGCGCCACCTAACAACCTCACGGGATATCAACGCGGTTCCCTATGGTTTTGCATTCACCTCTGCCGCGCAGGATCCAGCCAATTTCGCTGCCTACTGCGCCACAGTCAGCAACTGTGTGAACGGAATTCCACCGGTTGAACCCGATCTGCTACCCATTTACTCCGCGGCGGGATACAACTTCAGTGGTGCGTATGCCTATGGGCATCCCGTCTATAGCAACGCGTCGTTAGTTCCTTTCAAGGGCTACGGGCAAATCCCGTACCTGCAGTGGGACGGAACTGCGAATTACAATTCACTGCAGGCCTCTCTGCAGCGGCGTTTCGGGTCGCACTTGACTTTTGGCGCGGTGTACACCTGGTCGAAATCCCTGACTACAGCTAACGGCGATCAGGACTACCAGGATCCTTTCAACGTACGCGCGTTGGACTATCGCGCAGCGGACTGGGATCGCACTCACGTATTCGCCGCTAACTACGTCTATGACCTTCCTGGCCCCGCGAAGCAGTTCGGAGCACCAAAGTGGCTCTCGTACATTACCGACAACTATCAATTGAGTGGCGTCGTCAATGTCATGACCGGGGCTCCTATCACGCTCAACAACAATTGGAACAACTTCGAACCCGGAGCAGCGGACGGCGGAAACATGTGGGGAATTATTCCCTACTACTACAGCCTCGACCAGAACGGCAATTTCATCACACCGCCTATCGGGACGAGGATGCGGGGGTCGCAGTTGCGCGGCGGTGGCTTAACAAATTGGGACATGTCGTTGTTTAAGAACATCCCAATCCGTGAGCGCTACACGATCCAGCTCCGCTTTGAGGCCTACAACATCCTCAACCATCCCAACTTCATGGACAAGTTCTTCCCCACAGGCATTAACAATGGGGCCGGGGTGAATGCAGATGGTCCGAGCGAATGGACCTACCCTCAGCCTTGCTGCGGCGGCTCAAGTACGCCTGAGTTCACAATCTCACGAGCTTCGAACTGGGGTGGGAACCAGGACACGTACAACAATACGGGTGGCCCAGGCGGCTTCCGCGTCTTGCAACTAGGAGCGAAGTTCGTCTTCTAACTCTCGTACTCTGCGACAGAACCAGCGGGCGTAAGCGAAACAAACCGAGGGCCTGTAGCCGCTTAGATTCTGGCGCAGGCCCTTATTCTTTTTACGCAGTCTTCACTTCGTTTTTGGCTCTGGTAGCGCGTGGTCAAGCGGCATCTCCCAAGTCCTGCCTAGAAGAACGTCTCTACCACGTCGATCACTCGATATTCAGGATCCACCATCGCCAGATACTTCCATTTGTCGAAGGTGAGACACGGGTGCGAGATGTCGAGTCCTATCATGTCTCCCACGCGCACGCCTGCTCCAGGCGGGATCTGCATGAACGCATGTTGATCCATCATCTTTGTGAGGACCCACGCGTTGGGTACCTCCTTCGGCTTTGGCTCGCCAGGGCGGTAATGAAGTGCCGGCTTCGGCAACCCCGCGTCAAAAGCAGCATCGCGCTTGCCGAGACCTAAAATGGCTTTCTCCTTCTCTGGAACTGATTGAACGTAGGCCCACAATTGCAGCGCTGGCATCAAGCTGGACTCGAGTTGCTTGGCCACCGGATTTCGGTGTTTGATTCGCTCCTGCGCGTCTCGATAAACGCCGACATCGTGGGTCAGATAGCACCCCGGTCGCAGAACGATCTCGACAGCACGATCGAGTTTTCCGGCGGTGAATACTTCCGCCACCACGTCGTACCACGCGGAACCGGCACCTGAAAGGATCGCCGGAGACCGATCAAAACGCCCCTCCTTAGCGAGCCTCGCCGTCACATCAACTGCGCGTTGCAAGAGTTTTCGAATCTCACCCTCCTCCGCCAGCACGCCCTCATACACTTCCACTCCGCATAAGCCAATTCGACCCCTGTGTTCCTCCAGCGCTTGGAGGACAGCCTCAAGACCGGCATCGTCCCGCACCCCGGTGCGGCCTCCATCCACACCCAGTTCGACCAGTACATTCAACTTTCTACCGTTTGCCGGAAGCATTCTTGCGAGATGCTCGACGAGTTCCACCGAATCGACCAGGGAGAAAAAATCGAAATCAGGATCTTCGAGCAAGCGTACTATGGCACTCACATTCTCACGCCCCACGAGTTCATTCGCCATCAGCACCCGTCGCACTCCGTGCTCATACGCGACGCGAACTTGCGTTGCCGTGGCCAACGTGATTCCCCACGCCCCAGCCTCTAGTTGCCGATGAAATAACTTCGGCGCCATCGTTGTCTTCCCGTGCGGAGCGAGCTTCACGCCATAGGTCGACGCGAAAGCCTTCATCCACCGCAGATTGTGTTGCAACCTGTCTTCATGAAGGAAAGCCGCGGGCAAGCTCACATCCTCTCGGAGAAGATTCCACCCGACTTCTGCAATTTCGTTCGCTCGCAATCCTTGACGAACGGAACCGAGACCCTTCGACAACGGGTTAATGATGAAGTCCTGATCCGCAACGCTGGCAGAGGGCTCTGTGCGATACTTTGCATCACTCATGGCTTCGTCCAATCGCCTGTAAATTTGGAGCGCTTTCTTCTAAGCATGAAACTACCACGAGGAATGTGTCCGCCGCTTGCGTTGTGCAATGTTTGCGACTCCGGTATGGGGGGCTGTAAATGAAACCGTCAACCCTTCACTGCGACACACTAATCCGAAATGTCCTAATCCTCGACGGCAGTGGGAGCGAGCCGCACTCTGGTGGCATCGCCATCACAGATGGCCGAATCGTCGCAATGGGTAATGTAAGCAGCCATTCCGCTGCCAATACCATCGACGGTCGTTCGCAATGTTTGGCTCCCGGCTTCATCGATACCCACACTCATGACGATCTGTATTTGATCCACTCCCCGCAAATGCTTCCCAAACTATCGCAGGGCGTGACGACAGTCGTTACAGGCAATTGCGGGATCAGTGGATCTCCGGTGACGGCAAAGCAGCAGGAACCGCCTGTCCCGGCAAATCTTCTGGGAACCGCGGAACAATTCCGCTACCGCACGTTTAGCGAATACGTCGATGCCTTGACTGCCGCCCAACCCGCCCTCAATGTCGCGGCCCTTGTGGGACACACGACCTTGCGCAATAACCATATGGATCGCCTGGACCGGTCAGCGACTCCTGCCGAAATCTCCGCAATGTGTGCGCAACTTTCGGAAGCGCTCCTTCATGGTGCTCTGGGTTTGAGCAGCGGGCTCGCCTATCGCTCCGCCAATTCCGCTTCCGAAGATGAGGTTAGCGCTCTGGCCGAGCCTCTCGCAGATCATGCTGCCATTTACGCCACCCACATGCGCAGCGAGGGCGCACAAGTCATCAACGCGATCCATGAGGCGCTACGCCTCGGCCGCTGCAGAAAAGTTCTGGTTGTCATCTCTCACTTGAAGTGCACGGGCATCGACAATTGGCATCGCAGCGATGAGATGCTGCAGCTTCTCCACTCTGCCGGACGCGAGCAAGCCATCGCGTGGGATTGCTATCCATATGCCGCCAGTTCCACTACCCTCGACCTGAAACAGGTGGACGATCGCATCTCGATCACGATTACCTGGTCGAGTTCTTACCCGGATCTCGCCAGCCAACCCCTTTCGCAAATTGCACAGAGTTGGGGCTTAAGCCAGCAGGAGGCCGCACAACGGTTGCAGCCTGCTGGCGCCATCTATCACGGAATGTCGGAAGATGACGTTCGTGCGATCCTGCGAAACTCCGCCACCATGATTGGCTCCGATGGCCTGCCCAACGACCGGTTCCCGCACCCTCGCTTGTGGGGCACATTTCCACGAGTACTCGGGCACTACAGCCGCGACCTTCAATTGTTCTCGCTGGGCGAAGCGGTCCGGAAAATGACCAGTCTACCCGCAGAACGCTTCGGGCTTCACGACCGCGGTTGGATCAAGGAAGGATACGCCGCTGATTTGGTTTTGTTTGATCCCGTCACGATTCGTGATGAAGCCACTTATGCAGAGCCGATGAGACCCGCGAGTGGCATCGCGGGCGTCTGGGTCAACGGGACTTTGTCCTATACGAATCAGGGGCCGACGGGCAAGCGTGCGGGGCGCTTTCTGCCTCGGCCAACCACGAAGCAGCCGGCACACTCGTCGCAGGCGACCGATCATGCAAGGAGACACCAATGACACTAAAGCGCTACGGCACAGAAGGCGGCAAGGGCACTGGTGGTCAGCATCTTCCTTTCGCACGCGCCGTTGAGGTAAACGGGTGGCTGTACGTTTCGGGACAGGTTCCCATGCTCAATGGCGAAGTGCTCGCCGGTACGATCACCCAGCAAGCCGACCAGGCAATTCGCAACCTTCTCGCAATCTTGGCCGAGGCAGGATATGGACCCGAACACGTCGTCCGCTGTGGAGTCTGGCTCGACGATCCTCGCGATTTTCATTCGTTCAACGCCGTCTTCAAGAAGTATTTCGGCGAACATCCACCAGCCCGCGCTTGTGTAGTCTCAAGCATGGTGGTCGATTGCAAGATCGAGATTGATTGCGTGGCCTATAAACCACAAACTCCGTAACTGCAGGCGTTGTCTCTCAACAATACCGGGACCGATCGAACTATGCTCAACAGCCATGACGCGTTCCTGCTCATCTCAGCTCTAGTTGCGGTGATCGCCCTTGTCGTCCTCATCGCGCGGTTCAAAATCAATCCCTTCGTTGTTTTGATGACCGTCTCACTCTCGCTCGGCGTTGTGACGGGCATGCCACTGCCGGCCATCGTGAAGTCGTTCGAAACCGGGGTAGGTGGAACGCTGGGACACATCGCGATCATCGTTGCTCTCGGCACGATGATGGGAAAGATGATGGCGGAATCGGGTGGAGCGGATCGCATCGCGCACACGTTGATTCAGCTTTTCGGCGAACAACGCGTTCCTTGGGCAATGATGGTTGTGGGTCTTCTGGTGGGATTGCCCGTTTTCTTCGAAGTCGGATTCGTCCTTCTCGTTCCAATTGCGTTCAACATCGCGAGGCGCACCAACACGCCTTTGACGCTAGTCGGCCTGCCCATGGTGGCTGGCTTGTCGGTCGTGCACGGACTGGTACCGCCGCACCCGGCAGCCATGCTCGCGGTTACGGCATACAACGCGGACATCGGCCGTACGGTGCTCTACGCTCTACTCGTCGGCACACCTACCGCGATTCTAGCTGGCCCTCTTTATGCACGAGCAATTGCACCTCACATTCAGCTCGATCCGCATAACCCGATCGCCGATCAGTTCGTCGAGGAAACGTCGCGCGAGAACATGCCGAGCTTCAGCCTGACTCTTGCGACGATTCTCCTTCCCATCGTCCTCATGCTCGTCGGCAGTTGGGCCGACGCGTTCACGGTCCCGCAGACGCGCATCAATGGAGTTCTGCATCTCCTCGGTAGCGCCGATATCGCACTTCTCGTCGGAGCAGGCGTGAGCTTCGTCACTTTGGGAAAAATGCGCGGCTTTAGTCGCGAAACAATCCAGAAGTTCGCCGACGAATCGCTTGCGCCTACAGCGACTATCCTGTTGCTGATTGGGGCCGGAGGCGGCTTCGGCCGCATTCTTCAGGACAGTGGTACCTCCCAAGCAATCATCAATCTTGCTCTTCGGGCCCACATCTCGATTTTGTTTTCAGCCTGGTTAGTCGCAGCCCTGGTGCGTCTGGCGACTGGCTCAGCCACCGTCGCGATGACTATGGCTGCGGGAATTATCGCACCCGTTGCCCTTCATACTGGTGTCCGCCCGGAGCTCCTGACCATTGCCACTGGTGCCGGTTCTCTAGTCTTTTCTCACGTAAACGACGGCGGTTTCTGGATGGTGAAGGAGTATTTCGGAATGACGATCACGCAAACTATGAAGAGTTGGTCCATCTGCGAAACCATCATTTCAGTGGTAGCGTTGCTGCTAGCTCTTTTGTTGTCAGTCATCATTTAACAAATTGAATCACGAGGAATCATGAAGCTGGGTATCCTGTCATTGGCAATGTTTACGTTATCTCTCTCCTCATCCGGTTGGTCAGCCGGTGGGAAGACGAATTCCCCATCGCAGTATCTGCTTTACGTTGGAACGTACACAAAGGGCGAGAGCAAGGGGATCTACGCGTTTCGCTACGATACGAAATCCGCCGACGCTACGTCATTGGGGCTTGCTGCCGAAACCGCCAATCCATCGTTCCTCGCCGTCTCGCCTAATCAGCGCTTCTTGTATGCCGTCAACGAGCTTACCGAGTACCAAGGAGCATCCAGCGGTGCAATCACCGCATTTGCGATCGATCACGCCACCGGCAAGCTTTCCCAATTGAACGAGTTCGCCTCCCGTGGCGTCGAGCCGTGCTACATCTCCTTCGACAAGACGGGAAAATTTGTGTTGGTCGCGAATTACACAGGAGGCAGCATCTCCGTCTTTCCAGTGTCCGCAGACGGCCACCTGCAGTCCGCCTCCGCTTTCGTGCAGCACCAAGGCAAGGGAAAAAATCCGGAGCGGCAAGAAGGTCCCCATGCTCACTGGATCGAAACCGCACCCGACAACCGCTTTGCTCTTGTCGCCGATCTCGGTCTCGACGAGATTCTGGTGTATCACTTCGATGCGAAAACGGGCACTCTGTCGCCGAACAACCCGCCCTTCGCCAAGACGGATGCAGGGGCCGGACCGCGCCACGTTTCTTTCCACCCTAACGGCAAATTCGTGTATGTGATCGATGAATTGGCATCTACGATCACCGTGTTCGCGTTCGACTCAGCCCACGGCACTCTGAAGTCCCTTCAGGTCGTCTCGACGTTGCCAGCCGACTTCAAAGGAACGAACGATACGGCGGAGATCCACGTTCATCCCAACAGCAAATTCCTCTTCGCGTCCAATCGTGGCCACGACAGCATCGCCGTCTTCGCCATTGATCAAAACACCGGAAAGCTGTCCTTGACTGGCGATTTCCCAACCGGGGGCAAGACGCCTCGCAACTTCGAGTTCGATCCCGATGGCACTCATCTGCTCGTCGCCAATCAGGACAGCGGAAACATCGTCACCTTCGCGATCGACCAACAAAATGGACGCCTGACGCCCACCGGACAGGAACTCAAAGTGCCGTCCCCTGTATCTCTACGGTTTGTGAAAGTTCAAAAGTGACGCTCGCTTTCGTGGACATCGCTAGATTGCGTCGCGATCTACTCTCAATACATGATCGTCTTCGTAAGATGGTGAGGCCACCACGTCGTGTGATAGTGACTCCAAAGGCGGAAATCGATTTGCGGGACGATTATCTGCCGGTCTGCAGGCCGAAGGCGGTTAATTTCCTGCGCCAGCCATGCTGACGCATAAATGCAATGCGCGCGTATTTCAATTTCCCAGTGGCTGTCGCGAGGAATGAGTTGATGGGTCTGTATCGATTTTTCTAGCCCTTCGGAATACGTCGTAATTCCCAGCAGCCGCATCGACGCTGGAACGATGTAATCGGCAAAGGCCGTCATCCGATCAAGATCATCAATCCTAAACGCCCCCGACTTCCTCAAACTCAGATGCAAAAACCAGAATGACAACTGCGCCAATTTATAAAACTTTACGGTTTGCCCGTCGTAGTCACTGACGTCGTTGAAGCGCGGGACCTCGCTCGCAAGACGCTCTACGAGCCCATTGCCGTGGTCATAGAGCTTTTGCGAGCACGTCCGCAGGAAGTTGTGAAATCTGCCCTGGTATCGCTGTTCCAGGATCTTCCCCACCTCTCGCAGGATCTCCATCTTGTCATCCAGCATTGGAAGCTCGATGTTGGCGGCAAAAATTTTCTCCATCTGCGGACGAGTTAGCTGTGCCAGGAAACCTCCGTCCAAAATCGGAAGGCCTTCATCCAACGCCCGCTTCACGCACGCAAAGAGCCCATCCGAATCTGACCACTCTCGCCCCGCATACTTCACCGCAAATTTTTCCTGAGTGGCAAAATCGGTAAAGGCTGTATCAGCGCACGCTGTTGTCAGAATGTAATCGGTGATCCAGTCCGGATCGGTCTCGCCTGCCCCAAGGGGTAGCGCATAATCGGGCATTGGCAGTTCTTCATAGGCCATCCAGCTTGCAACCTCGCGAATCCTGTCCAGATGGGTATGGACATCCTGCGAGCGCTCAATAACAGGGGCGATGCTCTCCAGCACAGGGCTGCTCGGTTCGGGCGGCCAGTCCGCCTCTCCCACACCACCTCGCGAGGACGTTTCGACGCTGCTTGCGCCCGGCTGTCTCCTCTCAGGCAACGATTCCTTATCCAATTTCATGTCAGGCTGTGTCCTCGCACCGAAATTTGGTCATGGATACATCGCCTAGAGACGCAGTTCGATGCCGAGCGATGGAGAATATCAAAATCGGCTCCCTCTCGGTAGAATGTCCTGCTCCGAAGTAGCAAGTTCACGAAAATCGAGGTGATCGATGGCCTGCAACCCCGAAGTCCTGAAGCATGTTCCTCTCTTCGCCTTGCTCGATGAAGACGAAACTGCCGTTTTGGCTTCCCAAGTCGAACTGAAGACCTTTGCGCCGCGACAACGAATTTACAAGATGGGCGACTCGGGCGGGCAGGCCTTCGTTATGGTTTCCGGCACCGTAAGGATCACGACTGTGGACCAGGAGGGCATGGAGGTCGTGGTTGATGAGCCGGCCCACGGAGAATTTTTCGGCTTTGCGTCTATGCTGGAGGGAACCTCTCATCAGACGAGCGCGATCGCACTCGACCAAGCCGTTTGCCTGGAGGTTGATCGAGATGACATCGCCACTCTTCTAAAGCGCAAACCCATGGCTGGAATGGATATGCTGACCGTGCTCGGCCGCCAGTTCCACGCTTCTCAACAGCTCGTTCGCTTGCGTGCGATGCGTAACCCCAATGAAGTCATCGAGCGCGAGGCCACATTCGGAGAGCGCGTCGCAGATTCTGTAGCCGGTTTCGGTGGATCCTGGACATTCATAATCTCTTTTCTGGTGGGCTTGGTGGTCTACACACTCGTTCAACTTGCACTGGGCAGGAGATCGTGGGACCCCTATCCCTTTATTCTGTTGAATCTCATCTTGTCGATGCTCGCGGCCGTACAGGCGCCGGTCATCATGATGAGTCAGAACCGCCAGGACACAAAAGATAGATTGCGGAGTGAGCTTGATTACGATGTGAACCGGCGCGCGGAAGCCGAAATTCAAAGTCTGGCGAGAAAATTAAACCATCTGGGCGACAAGGTCGGCGATATCGAAGACCTTCTGAGATCAGGTTCGGTGGCACGTTAGGGTTGCCCGAGCTGTGTTTCGATAGCCGGGCCCTCGAGTCTCCGACGCTATGCGCTCTTTCCGCCGGCGAACAAAAGCACAGCTCCGCCTGCCAACGCGGCCACGCCTAGGACTGGCGGCAGTGGAATGTGCTTTTCTGTTTTCGTCGTCGCCTGAATGGGGCCGAGATCAATGACCTTTTTGTGCTGAGTGTACGTGATCCCCTGGTATCCCAGGATCAATACCCCGACAATAATCAGAATCGCACCGGCTAGAGTCGTCCCTTTCATCGTCCACGCCCCTTGGTCCTTTCAGTGATCACGCTAGACGACCGGGCTACGGCCCTGGATTACGCGGATCAGAACGACAATGATCGCCAGCAACAACAGCAGGTGAATGAAACCACCAAGGGTATAGGAACTCACCATCCCTACTGCCCACAGCAAAAGCAGAATCACGGCGATAGTCCAAAGCATTTGAAACTCCTTCTCGCAGGATTCCTGCGGTCGATCAAATTGAACTTCTGGCTCCGCCGAGCGTTGCCGAGTGCGAAGTCTAGGGCCTGCTGCTCACAGCAAGAATCAGGTCTAGACCTGAATTTCTGACCGCTTTCTCTTAGAAAATGTCGTTCGCACTAAGCGGGTACGGCCAGCGAGCTCTTGCTCGTCGGACGCGGCGTAAATGGGCGTCGCAAAAATCGTCGCAGCCGCAGACGTGCCTGATGAAGCTGCGATTTCGAATTGCCCACGCTGCAACCGAGCTCCCGTGCAATTTCGCTATGCGCCTTTCCTTCCACGTCGTGAAGCAAGAAAATCGTTCGGTATCCAGGCGGTAGTTTGCGAAGCGCACGATGAAGCGCAATGCGATCTACTGCTCCTTCGAGATGCAAATCATCGACCGGACATGCATTCACCATCCCGGTCTCGCTGCTCGTCTCATTAGTCCCGCCCGTATCGAGCGAGATCGGCTTGACGTGTGCCGCGCGCAACCGCATCAGCACAACGTTAACCGTGAGCCGGTAGAGCCAGGTCGACAGCGCTGAATCCCCGCGAAACGTCGAGAGCCGCAGGAAGCACTGCAGGAAAGCTTCTTGGGTGCAATCTTCTGCTTCCGTCTGTTCGCGGGTGATGCGCAGGCAAAGTGCGTACACCCGGCGCTTGTGTGTCTCATAAAGTCGTGCGAAAGCTTGTTTGTCCCCCAACTGAGCGAGCCGCACAAGCTGCTTTTCCGAAAGCTCTTCGATGCTCTGTCTCATAGCCTTGCCACTGTACCCATCTCACGCTTGCGCGCGGCATCGGGTGGTGGCTGTAGGGCCCATACCGTAATTCCGTAAATTCCCCCTAAGGTTTCGTGGATCGATCATTCTCTGGAGCCTGAAGACTCGTTTTAAAGTTTTGGAATTGTCGTGATTCTGCCACTCTTGATGTGACCTACTACTGTCAAATTCGGTCCGCGCTGCAACCGCTAAACATGTGCGGCGGAGGCATGATTTCCCGGATCCGGATCATCTGTTTTTTCGAATGACCCTAAGGTCGCCAGCATGGACCGACCGCAAAAATTACACAACGCGAGTCTGCGTGAAACACCTTAAGGCCCAGATTTCAGTGTGTTACGTATTTGGCACTCTCGGTGCAGGAGGTAGGGATGGAAACGAATAGGTCGAAAGGCTACGACCCTGTAGTGCAGTCTCAATCGGCGGATGCACCCGCACTTGGCTCCCAGGGCCTACGCTTGGGTGCGTTACCCAAAGTTAAGAATCATTTTTTGTGGAGTAATTGTCGAAGTCGTCATGCTGCTAGTTATGGGCGAACTATTTTAAGCCTGCGACTATTTACGTGGACGATTTTTGCTGCACCACACGAGTAATCGCTAGTAGGCGTCGTTCAACACCACCGAAACACCAGTCTCACGGAGGTGCAAAATGAGCGCTTTCAGAATCCTCATTGCTGACGATCACGAGATTGTGCGCCGCGGCATCCGTGCACTTGTGGAAGGCCACGGCGGTTGGGAAGTCTGCGGCGAAGCTACCGACGGCCGCGAGGCTGTCGACAAGGCTCTCGAACTCCGGCCCGATGTCGTACTCCTCGACGTGGGCATGCCGAATTTAAATGGCCTTGATGCCGCACGTCAGATCCTTGGCTCGAACCCTCGTACGCGCATACTGATTCTCACCATGCACGAATCTGAACAGATTGTTCGTGAGGTGCTCGAAGTGGGCGCTCGCGGCTTTCTCCTCAAGACAGACGCGGCTCGCGATCTGGTCGCGGCCGTTGAAGCATTGCAAAGACGCACGACATTTTTCACATCGAGTGTTGCAGAGATCGTTTTGAACGGCTATCTCAACCGCCGTGGAGATGATAAGCCGGTGAAAGATCGCCTAACCGCTCGCGAGCGCGAGGTTGTGCAATTACTCGCGGAAGGCAAGACCAGTAAAGAAGTCGCCGTTGCGCTTAATCTCAGCGTGAAAACTGCAGAGACGCACCGCACAAACGTCATGCGCAAGCTCGACCTTCACTCGGTCGCCGACTTGGTCCGGTACGCAGTTCGTAACAATATCGTCCAGGTTGTCTAAGTAGTTGTCCCCGGGGGAATGCCGTCCGCATCTAAGGAACGCTTCTACAGTCAGTTACAGATTTCACCGGATGGGTTCTTCGCACTTCCTCTCTTATCGTTTTCTTTAAAGGCCTCGGCGCCGAGTCTCATGCGTAGGCGCATCGCCGGCCCGGGTCCAAACACGCGCGGAGGACCGAGACGCCCGGCACCCAAGGGACATAGTTCTGCGGAATCCCCAACTACGACCCGAAAGAATTTCGGGGGGAGGCGCATACGGCTATCGCATGGCGAGTTCTGATGATCGGTAGTGACGCGAGCTGTGAGGTCGTGCGAAACACCATGACCCAATGGGCTCTGGACACCACCTGCTGCTCGACGATCCGCGAGGCACGGACGCTTTTGTCCGGCAACGGATTTTCCCTGATTTTCTGTGAGGACCATTTAACCGACGGGAACTATCACGAACTACTTAACTCCTTCGCCAAGCCGTCAAAATCACGTTTTATCGTAATGTCCTCAACTCCTGAGGTCGACGACAAATATGACGAGGCTATGCGGTTGGGAGCATTCGAAATGATTGCCACACCCTGCCGTAAAAGCGACATTCAGTGGATTGTGATTCGTGCCATGCAGGAAGAAAGCCGCCGCGGAGGAACTCGCCGTCGATCTCCGACCGAAGAAGCTGGTGAAGAACCCGCGGCAGTGGGGACAAATGGTTCTTCGCCTAACACTCCGGAAGGGGGGCAGTAAGACGCTTGGGTTCACACTCCGATGATCATCACCAACGTCTTACTGACCGCTACCGTTTTCGTGAGTTTGCTCTTTGCTTGTGCCGCCACTGCCCAGACAAAACCGCCGGATCCGCAGAGCAACTCGACCCTGAATCAGTCCAGCGAACATTCGGCGCCGGCCGACCCGCATTCGGATAACCAAAAGGGTTCTGACGACAAGCCAATCCAAGACAACTCGAACCCGGAAGACCGGAAGCCCGATCGCAAAGCCACGCCGTGGGAGATCCTGTCCGGGGGCGCTACAGATCACAACTTGATTCATCGCCAGGAAGCACTGGCCGCGCTTGGGACCGTCGGTCCCAACGCTCGTGCGATTCGCCTGGTTGTTGCTGCGCTTGAAGATCACGATGCCTCTGTTCGCCAGCTCGCCGCCAGAAATCTCGGTGAGATGCGCGCTCGCTCTGCGATTCCTAAATTGCGTCAGGCGCTCAAAGACGACTCTGGCGAAGTTTGCTTCGCCGCAGCCAAATCTCTCTGGGACATGGGCGACCGCAGTGGGCGCCAGGTCTTCATCGACATCCTTGCGGGTGAAAAATCGAATTCGCCTGGACTCGTCAAGGAACAATTGACAAGTGCGAAAAGGAAGCTTCACGATCCCAAAGAGCTCGCCTTCATCGGCGCAGAGGAAGCCGCCGGCGCATTGTTCGGTCCTGCCGGATGGGGAATCAAGATCATGAAAGAGGCCACGAAGGATCGCTCCGCCTCTGCTCGCGCCATGTCCGCTTCTATCCTCGCTCACGACAGAAACGAAGATTCCCGCCAACAACTCCACGACGCTCTGTGGGATAAGAACTGGCTTGTGCGCGAAGCGGCAGCCCAGGCTCTAGGCGCCTCCAGGCGGCGCGATCAGATCTCCTATCTGCAGGACCTGTTACAAGACGATAAAGCTGCGGTACGATACATGGCCGCGGCGTCAATCATCCGGCTGTCGACATTGAAGTCCGCGCATAGTTCTCCAGAGTCTGCCCCGGCTCTCCCACGCCCGGCCGCTCTGCGAACTCCATTACCATCCGAGTAAAGGAGATCGGATGAA
>Ga0126371_10000189_pt1 | contig 47184 bp, 35 predicted proteins | sample PanSoiMetaPlot_4_FD_110145 | JGI IMG/M metagenome (GOLD analysis project Ga0126371, IMG submission 110145) | Tropical forest soil microbial communities from Panama - MetaG Plot_4 | ecosystem: Environmental > Terrestrial > Soil > Tropical forest > Bulk soil | place: Panama | collected 2016-02-17
CGGTTCTCGTGGATGTTGTGCGGGCCGAAATGCGCGCCCTTGGCCTTGTAGTCGGCCTCGTGCGGCGTCGGAAATGTCGCAATGCTGACAGGATTGGCGGGCTCGCGGATGTCGAACAGCCAGATCAGCTTGAGTCCGTCCTCCTGATGATCGAGCACGGCCTCGTCGAGCACGACGAGGAGACCGCGGTCGGGCAGCGGCAGGCAGTTGTGCGTCCCGCCGCCGAAGGGCGGCGACCAGTTGCGGTGGGTGATCAGCTTCGGCGCGCGGCGGTCGGCGACATCGATCATCACGAGGCCGGCGTCGCGCCAGGCGCCATAGGCGGTGTCGCCGTGCACGATCGCGTGGTGCAGGCCATGGCGCCGCGTCGGCGCCCATGACGGCGTCTCGCCCGCCGCCTGGTTCATGCCGGGCAGCCAGTAGCGCCCGGCCTCGCGCGGGCGCGTCGGGTCCGTCATGTCGACGGTGACGAAGATGTAATCGGTGAAGCCGTCGATCAGCGCCGACACATAGGCCCAGCACCCGCCCGTGTACCAGATGCGATGAATGCCGCCGCCTGCCACCGGCATGAAGCCGATCCGGCGCGGCGATCCCGGCGTCGAGATGTCGTAGACCGCAAGGCCCGCGGTCCAGTCGCGCGCCGCGGACGTCTCCGCGGATTTGGCTTGCGCGGTGCCGACGACGGTTCCGACCTGATTGCGGTAGTAGGCGCGCTCGTCCGCGAAGGCGGCTTCGGCGAACATGTCCTTGGCGTTGATCACGAGCAGGAGATCGCCGTGGACCTGGAGATGGATGTTCCAGGTGCCGGACGGCGCCGCGACGTAAGCGTGCGGCTTCGGCGCGCGCGGATCGCGCACGTCGACGACGCTGAAGCCTTTCGAGAACATGTGGCCGATATAGGCGAAGCCGCGCTCGACCATGATCTGCACGCCGTCCGGCCGGCCACCCTGATCGGAATAGCCGATGAGCCGCATGTTGCGCGCGTGATCGGGGGTGGGGAGGTCCGTCATCGAGCAAAGCCCTTGATGGCCGTCATGGCCGGGCCTGTCCCGGCCATCCACGTTTGTGCTGAAGCGCAGCAAGACGTGGATGCCCGCATTCGCGGGCATGACGGCGAAGGTTGACTACGCCACCAGAAAGTTCGGCACGGCGATCCAGTCCATCATGGCGCGATAGTCCTGCAGCATCTTCCACATGGCGCGATCCTCGTCGGTCCTGAGGTCGACCCCGAGATGCGTGCCGAGCTTGCGGCCATGCATCATGATGCGGTCGCCGACCGCGACGCGCCGCGCCTGGTATTGCGCGAGCGCGCGGTCGATGTCGTCATGGTCCGCGAGCGCCTCGGCGAGCGCGCGGGCGTCGTCGCCCGCCTTGGAAACTCCGAAGCCCATGTGCGGACGCGCGCTCGAGGCGGCGTCGCCCAGGAGGATGATGCGGCCGAACACCAGTCGCGGCGCGGAGAAATCGTAGATCGGGGTGAAGAACGGCCGCTCGATCTTCATCAGCGTGTCGAGGAAGGCCGGCGGAAGCTCGCGCCGCGCGTCCGCGTGCAGCCGCGCGATGAGATCCTCGCGCACCAGCGGCGGCGGCACCGAATACTCGTGCTGGTGCCCGTTCTCGTCGACGCACATCTCGCGGAGCGTCGCGGCGTCGCCGACGCGGTACCAGATGAAATTGTAGCGCCGACGCCCCGGCCGCAGGTCGTTGTCGAAGCCGGCGATCGGATAGCCGATCACCTGCTGGCGTTCCGGCAGATAGAAGGTGAAGCACGGGAAGATGCTTTCGAGCGTCTCGGGCGCCAGATCGGCCTCGTTCGGCGCGCCGCGCCAGATGTAGTAGCCCGCATAGATCGGCTGCACCTCGGGCGCGACCTGGGCGCGCACGCCCGAGCGGATGCCGTCACCGCCGATCAGGAGATCGGCGCGCTCGCGCCGCCCGCCGGTGAAGTGCACCACGACCTCGCTGCCGTCCTGCTCGGCGCGCTCGAAATTGCAGCCGAGGTGATAGTTCTCCGCCGGCACCGCATCGCGCAACAGGCGCTGCAGGCGGTCCCACGAGGTCAGCATCTGCGGAAACGGCTTGTCGGCGATGACGTGTCCCTTGCGGTCGATGGCGATGCGGCGCTCGACCGTGATGCCGAGGTCGCGCGTGCCGGCGCCGGACAATTCCAGCGCCTCGAGCAGCTCCGGATGCGTCGTGATGCCGGCGCCGCGGCCGACCAGCTCGACCGGCGATCGCTCGAACACGTCGACCTGCCAGCCGATCTTGCGCAGGAACGCCGCGGCAAACAGGCCCGACATCGAGCCGCCGATCGCGACCGCGCGTCGCGCGGTCCGGCCATGCATGTTCACGCGTCACCTCCCGGCATTATCGCGGCTATGGTCTATCAAACGAATCGAGTGCCGGGCAAACAGCGGCGTCACGTGACGGACTTGCCGGCGTTGGGCTAGCGCTTTTTCTTCCGATCGCGCTGGCGGCGAAACAGCCCCTCGCCCGGCTTCGGCCGCGGACGCGTCGGGACCGTCCGCTCGGCCGCCGGCTCGATGCGGCGCTCGTAGGTGACATGCTTCGCCTCGAAGCCGTACATCCCGTAGACCGACTGCATCGCCTCGTTGGCCGCGTGGGTGCGGCCCATGAGGCGCGCGAGCCCGTGCGTCGCGCAATGGTCGAGGCACGCGCGCATCAGCTTCATGGCGTAGCCGGTGGCGCGGAAATCGGCGACCACGTAGAAGCTGCGCAGCTCGCCGTAACGCTCGTGCGTGATGAAGTTCTCGCGCGTACCGATCCACGCCCAGGCGACGATGCGACCGTCCGCCTCGCCCACCATGGGCTCGCCCTTCGGATCCTCGACCGCCTGGCGCAGCTTGCGTTCGTAGAACGAAAGGTCGGTCACCGGATCGTCCGGGAACGAGATCTCGGCGATCTCGCGCTCGAATTGCGCGATCACCGGCACGTCCGCGGGCTCGAGCCGCCGCAATACGACCCGGTTGGCCGGGTTTTCCGCCATTGCCATCTCCTTCGGCGCGCCCTTCATTGTTGGAGCATGATCCTCTCGGAAAACCGGTATCCACTTTTCGGGATCATGCTCTAGCACACCCGGTGCAGCCGTGGCGCGATCCTGCGCGTTCGCGTAAAAGGCGCGCATGGAGGACGCCGGCATTCTCGAGACGGTCGCCCGCGCGACGCGGCTGCGCGAAGGTCCGGCCGGCGTCGCGGCGGTGCTGCGCGCGGTCTATCGCGCAGGCTCGCTGCGGCTGCAGGACGCGGCGCGCGAGGCGCGCCTGCCGCTGCCGGTGACGACCGCGATCCGGCGCGAGCTCGAGAAGGCAGGCTTCCTGGAGCGCAAGCACGGCCTCTCGCTCACCGAGACGGGACGCGGCTTCGTCGAGGCCACGCTCGGCCTCGGGGCGACGCACGACGCGGCGTGCCCGGCCTGTGGGGGGCGGGGGCTCATCGTTCCGGCGGCGCTGCGCGCCGCGGTCGAGCGCCTCGCGGCGCTGATCGCCGATGCGCCCGCGGTCGACGTGACGCTCGACCAATGCCCGTGCACGCCCGAGACGTCGGTGCTGCGCGCGCTGCTCATGCTCGAGACCGGCGCGCTCGAGGGCAAGCGCGTGCTCATCCTCGGCGACGACGACTCGCTCTCGGTCGCGATCGGGCTCGTCGGCCGCGCGCTGCGGCAAGCTGACCTCACCCGCGGCGTCACCGTCATCGAGTCAGATCCGCGCCGTGCCGCGTTTTTGCGCGCGGCCGCCGCGAGTGACGCGATCGCGATCGACGTGATCGAGCACGACCTGCGCGCGCCGCTGCCCGCTTCGCTCCTCGGCGCGTTCGACGTGGCCGCCACCGACCCGCCCTACACGCTGCCGGGCGCAAGACTTTTTCTCGCCCGCGCCGCCGCCGCGCTGAAGGGCGACGGCGCCTGCTATTTCTCCTTCACGCAATGGCCGGCGCCCGCGCTCGGCGAGCTGCAGCGTGTCATCCTCGATCTCGGCTTTGCGATCCGCGCGGCGCATCCTGGCTTCAACCGCTATCTCGGCGCGAGCGTGCTCGGCGGCATCGGCGACCTGTTCGAGCTCGCGCAGGTGCACGCAGCCGGCGTCGATCTGCCGACCTGGGACGGCCCGCTCTATACCGCCGAGATCAATCCGCGGACGCGAATTTATGTGTGCGCCGCCTGCGGCGCCGAGACGATCCTGGGGGAGAACGGCGCGCCCGCGACCATCGAGGCGCTCAAGGACGCGGGCTGCTCGCGCTGCGGCGGGAAGGTCTTCCGCCGGCGCGCGGGCGAAAGTACGCAATCGTAAGCAATCATGATAAGTGGTGATAACGCGGCTTTTGCTTGCGCTTTTCGGGCAATTCGGCGAACGTATAAATCCTAGTCTGCCTTTCTGGCGCCCGGAGCTTCGCGCGACCGGGCGCTTTGCGTTTCGACACGCCATGCCTCGCCCATCCATGAGCCGGCCCATGAGGTTGGCCGCCTTACAACCGGACGTAGGCACACGCCCTGTTTTGTTGCCCTGTTTTCCTGTTTTTCGCTCCTGTTATTCGCCTGTTTCGGATTCGCGCCTTTTCCTTCGCTATTTCAACGACCTTTCCTGTATTTGGCACCCATCGACGCCCTGTAAATCGCCTGTATTTTGCAGGCGCCCTGGGATTCGGAGCTCACGGCAAAAATGAGAGACGATAGCTTTCGAGCGGGGAGCGACAGACTTCCCGACGGCGCGGACCCGACCAGCCGGTAACCGTCGAGTGGTCGCGCCGATCAGGGCAACCCGACGGCCGGCCGCTCGGGCCGATAGCTCAAGGCCGCCGCGGGCGCCGGGGGAACGATCGACGGCCCTTCCGCGGGACGGGTGCCCTTGAGCGCCGCCACGAATTCGGCAAACCACGTCTGCACCGAATGCGTCCGCAGCCTGGTCATCATCGCGGACCAGCGCTCGCGCCGCTCCTCGAGCGGCATCACGAAGGCGCGGGCGAACGCCTGCGCCATGCCGTCGATGTCGTGCGGATTGACCAGCACGGCGGCGTCGAGCTCCTTGGCGGCGCCGGCGAACTCGGAAAGCACCAGCACGCCCGGATCGCTCGGGTTCTGCGCCGCCACGTATTCCTTGGCGACCAGGTTCATGCCGTCGTGCATCGGCGTCACGAGCCCGACCTGCGCGACGCGATAGAACCCGGCGAGCGTCGACTGGGCGTAGCCCTTGTTGACGTAACGCACCGGGGTCCAGTCAACCTCGCCGTGGCGACCGTTGACCTCGCCGACCAGGGTCGCGAGATCGTGGTTGAGCTGGATGTAGGTCGGGATGCGCTCGCGCGACGGCACCGCGATCTGCAGCAGCGAGACCTCGCCCTGCAGCGCCGGCTGCGCGGTCAGCATGCGGTCGAAGGCGCGAATGCGGTTGTCGAGGCCCTTCGAATAGTCGACTCGATCGACGCCGATGGCGAGCTTGACGCCCTGCAGGCTGGCGCGCAGGCGGGCGAACTCGTGGCGGGTGACCGCCTTGGCGGCGCGCGTGGCGAACGCGTCGGCGTCGATCCCGATGGGGAACACTGCGATGCGCGCGACACCGCCGGCGCCGGCGACGAGGTCATCGACCACTTCGAGGCCGAGCTCGTTGGCGACATAGTCGGCGAAGTTGCGCTTGTCGTCCTCGGTCTGGAAGCCGACCAGGTCGTAGGCGAGCATCGCCTCAACGAGGTCGCGATGGTGCGGGACGCCGTGCATCACGCTGCGGTTCGGCCATGGGGTGTGCAGGAAGAAGCCGAGCGGACGCGTGACCCCGAGGCGCCGCAGCTCGGCGCCGAGGGTGAGGAAATGATAGTCGTGAACCCAATAGGTCGCGTCGGCGCGGCCGAAGCGGATCAAGCCGCGCGCCATGAAGGCGTTGACCTCGCGATAGCAACGGTAGTCGTCGAGCGTGGCGCGGATCAAATCGGGGCGCGAGTGCAGCGCCGGCCACAGCACGGAATTGGCGAACCCCTCGTAATAGCCGCGGTACGACGCGGCCGGCAGATCGACGGTCGCGATCGCGCCGGCGCCGAGCGCCTCGATCTCGGCGAACGAATCGCGATGCGAGGCGTCGCGCAATCGCCCGCTCGATCCGACCCAGATCGCGCCGCACTCTTCCACCACGGGCAGCAACGCACTCGCAAGTCCCCCGGCGATCGGCTCGTCCGCCTTGGCTTTCGCCACTCGGTTCGACACGACTACAAGACTCATAGGGGGTTCTCCGATGCCGACCGGATAACCTGTGGTCGCGCCGATGGTTCCCTGTTCATTTGGCGTTCATTTGGCGTCGCCACATGAGAATCGGGCGCTTCTGCTGGAAACCGAACGGAACGCACGCTGCCACCGGTTCCGGCAGCGTGCGTTTTATCACTCGGCCGCGTAGGCCATGGTCGACAGCAGCGCGATCTCGGCGTGTCGCGAGTCCATCCGCGTGTGCTGCACGACGATCGGAACGTCAGCCTCGAACACGGATGCGTAGTCGGTATCGCGCGGCACCGGCTGCGGGTCGTCGAGGTCGTTGAAGCGCAGATGCAATGTGCGGCGAGGCGCGACCGTCACTCGGTAGGGGCCAACCGGCTCCCGGTTCGCGAAGAAGACTGTGATCGTCACATGCGCGTCGCGGTCGTTCACGTTCAGGATGCAGGCCGTCTCGTGCGAGATCAGCGCACGATCGGAGAACGAACTCTCGGACGGTATGTAGCCCTCGGCAATAGCCCAGCGCTTCCGCCCGAGTGCCTCCATGGCGGCAACCTCCTGATTCCTGACAGCGTGTTCATTTACAACGTCGGCGACTGCACGCGAGTTCCACATGAATGCGGGAAATTGCGGCGGGACGCGGGCTGCCTGTTGCCGCAGCACGGAACCATTTGGTTCCACCGAGCGTCATTTCATTTTGGCTCGGCGCCAGCGCGGGCACGTGGGCGCCACGCTGCGTCACCATCACTCGTCGAGGAACTGCATCATGCGCGCGATTACCGTCACGCCCGGCGTGCCCAACTCGGCACGGCTCGATGACGTGCCGGAGCCCCCGCTCGCCGACGGCGCGATCCTGGTGCGCACGCTGGCGCTCGGGGTGTGCGGCACCGACCGCGAGATCGTCTCCGGCGCGTACGGCTGGACGCCGCCGGGTGAGCAGCGGCTGGTGCTCGGGCACGAGTCGCTCGGCCGGATCGAGCAGGCGCCGGCGGGCAGCGGGTTTGTGCCGGGCGACCTCGTCGTCGGTATCGTGCGGCGGCCCGATCCGGTCCCCTGCCCGGCCTGCGCGGCCGGCGAGTGGGACATGTGCCGCAACGGGCGCTATGTCGAGCGCGGCATCAAGGAGCGGCACGGCTATGGCGCCGAGCAGTTCCGCATCGAGCCCGGCTTCGCGGTCAAGCTCGATCCTGCGCTCGGATTCCTCGGCGTGCTGGTCGAGCCGACGAGCATCGTGGCCAAGGCGTGGGACCACACCGAGCGGATCGGGGCGCGCACGCGCGCCTGGCACCCGCGCACGCTGCTGGTGACCGGCGCCGGGCCGATCGGCCTCCTGGCGGCGATGATGGGCGTGCAACGCGGGCTCGACGTGCACGTGCTCGACCACAGTCCCACCGGGCCCAAGCCCGCGCTCGTGAAGGCGCTCGGCGGCACCTACTACACCGACCTCAAGGCGCTCGACGGCATCGAGCCCGACATCCTGATGGAATGCACCGGCGCGCCGGTGCTGATCCGCGACGTCCTCGTCCGCACGGCGCCCGACGGAATCGTCTGCCTCCTCGGCGTCGGTGCGCCCGGCCACGCCTTCAACTTCGACATCGGCGCCTACAACCGCACCATGGTGCTCAACAACGAGACCGTGTTCGGCGCCGTCAATGCGAACCGGCATCACTACGCGATGGCGGCGGAGGCGCTCGCGGCCGCCGACAAGCGCTGGCTCGAGCGCCTGATCACGCGCCGCGTGCCGGTCGCGCAATGGGCGCAGGCGCTGGAGCACCGTCCCGACGACGTCAAGGTCGTCATCGATTTCGCGGCGTGATCCGCAGGTCCTCGCCAGGGTCCCTCAACATGGCCTCTCGCATCGAAGACTACGCCATCATCGGTGACTGCGAATCCGCCGCGCTGGTCGGCCGTGACGGATCGATCGACTGGCTGTGCTTGCCGCGGTTCGACTCAGAGGCGTGCTTCGCGGCGCTGCTCGGCTCGACCGACAACGGGCGCTGGGTGATCGCGCCGCGCGACGCGAAGGCGCAGGTGAGCCGGCGGTACCGATCGAACACCTTGATCCTGGAAACGCGCTTCGAGACCGACGACGGCGCGGCCGTGCTCGTCGACTTCATGCCGATCCGCGGCAGGAACCCGACGGTGGTGCGCCTCGTCGTCGGCGAGCGCGGGCGCCTCGCCATGCAGCTCGAGCTGGTGCTGCGCTTCGGCTTCGGAGCGATCGTCCCGTGGGTCACGCGGATGGAGGACGGCACGCTGCGGGCGGTCGCCGGGCCCGACATGGTCGTGATGCACACGCCGGTGCATCTCAAGGGCCGCAATCTCACGACGGTCGGCGACTTCACCATCGCGGCAGGCGAGATGGTTCCCTTCATCCTCACCTACGCGCCCTCGCACCTGCCGGCGCCGGATGCGATCGCGCCGCAGGACGCGCTCAAGGCGACCGAAACATACTGGCAGGAATGGGCATCGCACTGCCGGCCCGCCGGGCAATGGACCGACGTGGTTGTCCGCTCGCTGATCACGCTCAAGGCGCTGACCTATGCGCCGACCGGCGGCATCGTGGCGGCGCCGACGACCTCGTTGCCCGAGCAGTTCGGCGGCGCGCGCAACTGGGACTATCGCTTCTGCTGGCTGCGCGACGCGACGCTGACGTTGTTCACGCTGCTCAACGCCGGCTTCCACAACTCCGCGCAGGCGTGGAACGAGTGGCTGCTGCGGGCGATCGCGGGCAGCCCCGACCAGATCCAGATCCTGTACGGGCTCGGCGGCGAGCGTCGCATGATCGAATGGGAGGCCGACTGGCTCGCCGGCTATGAGGGGTCGCGGCCGGTGCGCATCGGCAACGACGCCCACCGCCAGCTCCAGCTCGACGTCTACGGCGAGGTGATGGATGCCGCCCACCAGGCCCGGCGCAGCGGGCTCGCGACCCACGAGTCCGGCTGGGACATGCATCGCAAGCTGCTCGACCACCTCGCCGAGATCTGGAAGGAGCCGGACGAAGGCATCTGGGAGGTTCGCGGCGGGCCCAGGCAGTTCACCCACTCGAAGGTGATGGCGTGGGTCGCGTTCGACCGGGCGATCAAGAGCGCCGAGATGTTCGGCTTCGACGGCCCGATCGACCGTTGGCGCAAGCTGCGCGCGGAAATCCACGAGGTGACCTGCGCGCAGGGCTTCGACGCGGACCTCGGCAGCTTCGTGCAGCACTTCGGTGCGAAGGAGGTCGATGCCAGCCTGCTGCTGATGCCGAGCGTCGGGTTTCTGCCGATCGACGATCCGCGGGTACGCGGCACGATCGCCTTGATCGAACGGCACCTGCTGGCCGACGGGTTCGTCAGGCGCTACCGCACGCACACAGGCGTCGACGGCCTCGAGCCGGGCGAAGGCGCGTTCCTCGCCTGCAGCTTCTGGCTCGCCGACGTCTACATCATGCAGGGGCGCCTTGCCGAGGCCGAGCGCCTTTTCCGGCGTCTGGTTTCCTTGTGCAACGATGTCGGGCTGCTGAGCGAGGAATACGATCCGCACGCGAAGCGCCTCGCCGGCAATTTTCCGCAGGCGTTCTCCCATGTCGGGCTCGCCAACACGGCATTCAACCTGACGCAGAGCGCGACGACGATCGAGCAGCGCGCCGGCTCCGGCGACATGCGGGGAGCCGCGCGCGAGCCGGCGGGCTGAGGCGGCGGCTCATTCATTTGCTTGGCGCATATGCGTGTCGGCGAACCGGCAAGCACCCCCGGATATGCGCTAGCGCCAGTAGCGGTCTTCCCAGCTGCGCGACAGCCGCATCGCGGAGAGGATGAGGCCGGCCATCGAGTAGGTCTGCGGGAAGTTGCCCCACAATGCGCCGGTCTTCGGATCGAGGTCCTCCGACAGCAGGCCGTAGCGGTTGCGGTGCGCGAGCGCGTCCTCAAAGAGCTCGCGCGCGGCGTCGACCCGGCCGAGCGACCACCAGGCGTCGATCAGCCAGAACCGGCAGATCAGGAAGGCGGTCTCCGGCAGACCGAAGTCGTCCGCATCCGCATAGCGCATCACGTGCCTCTCGCGCACGAGCTCGCTTTCCATCGCCTTGACGGTGCTGATAAACCGCGGGTCGTCGGCATCGAGCACGCCGAGCTCCGAGAGCAGCAGCACGCTCGCGTCAAGGTCCTCCGACCCGAACGCCGCCGTGAAGGCGCCGCGCTTCTCGTTCCAGGCGCGCGCGAGCAGCGCGTCGCGGATCGGCGCGGCGATCCGGTTCCAGTGTTCGGCGCGATCCTTCAGCCCGAGCCGGGCCGCGATGGCGGCGAGCCGGTGGCATCCCGCCCAGCACATCGCCACCGAATGGGTGTGGATGCGCTTGCGCCCGCGAAACTCCCAGATGCCGGCATCGGGGATCAGGGCAGTCTGCGCGGCCTTGCTCCCGAGGGATTCGAGCAGCCGGAACAGCCCCTCGTCGCCGGGCCGCGGCAGGCGGCGGTCGAAGAACATCGGCGTCGCCGCCAGGATGATGCTGCCGTAGGTGTCGTGCTGCGCCTGCTCGGCCGCCGCGTTGCCGATGCGGACCGGCCCGTCGCCGCGATATCCCTCGAGCGCCGTCGCCGTCATCTCCTCGAGTGGATCGGTCGGCACCACGCTGTAGACGGGCCGCAGCATCTCGTCGCGATTGGCCGCGATCGAGAGCGTGAAGTTGATGAAGTCCTCCATCGTCTGCGTCGCGCTGATCTTGTTGAGCGCCTTGACGACGAAATAGGCGTCGCGCAGCCAGCAGTAGCGGTAGTCCCAGGTCCGGCCGGAGCCGGGCGCTTCCGGGATCGATGTGGTCATCGCCGCGATGACCCCGCCGGTCTCGTCGAACGTGCTGAGCTTGAGCGTGATGGCGGCGCGGATCACCGCCTCCTGCCAGTCGTAGGAGATCGACAGCCCGCGCACCCAGGTCATCCAGTAGTCGCGCGTGCGATTGCAGAATTCGCCCGCGATATGCGCGAGCTCGCCGGTGAACGGCTCGTCGGGACCGAACACGAGGTGGAGCGTGCGGGTGACGACGAACGGCGCCTCGCTCTCGATGAGCGAGAGCGGCGCATCGGTGGTCAGGCGCAGCACCGAGCTGCCGCTGTGATAGCGGATGTGGTTGCTCCCGAGCGAGTGCTGGTCGAACGGCTCGCCGTAATCATGAGTGGGGCGCACCCGGATGGTGATGCGCGGCAGGCCGGCGATCGGCTCGATGATGCGGAAGAGCTGCGGCGGACGGAAGACGCGGCCGAACTGCTGGAAGCGCGGCGCGAAATCGGTCACCCGCACCGCGTTGCCGTGGCGGTCGGTCAGCACGGTCGAGACCACCGCCGTATTGCGCAGATACTCGGAGTGGACATGCGCCAGGTCCTCGAGCACGACGTCGGAGAAGCCCTTCTCCTCCTTGCCGGCGAGCAGGCGCGAGAACAGCGGATCGCCGTCGAAGCACGGAAAGCACCACCAGACGATGCGCGCCGACGGGTCGACCAGCGCCGCCGTACGTCCGTTGCCGATGACCGCGAGGTCGAGACCGTAATCGGTCGTGGCGCGATCGCTCTTGGCGTAGTCGATCATGACGCGATCATTCATGGCGCGACGCTCTCGCCGGCCGGGGCGATCCGGTCGAGCCAGGCGCGCACGCGCGCCGGCGTCGCGAAACAGCCGGCGACGCCCGCGACGTTGCGGCCGACCGAGAATGCGGTGCCCTGGAGCTCGGGCATGATCGCGAACACGGTCTCGTCGGTGGTGTCGTCGCCGATGAAGATCGGGCGTCGGCCCGCAAATGGCGCATGTCTCATGAGTTCGCGCACCCCACTCCCCTTGCTGAAACCGCCCGGCTTGATCTCGATGACCGCCTTGCCGGACAGGATCTCGACCGGCGTCGGCCATGGCTTCGCGCAGAGCTCGCCGACGGCCAAGCGCAACGGCTTTTCCTGCGAAGGCGCCTTGCGATAGTGCAGCGCAATCGACACTCCCTTATCTTCGGCGAAAACGCCATCGCATGCCAGCGCGACCAGTCGCCGCTTGAGCTCCGGGTCGAGCTGCGGTGAGGCGGGATGCTGCGCGTTTCCGCTGTCGAGCAGCCGCAGCTCCGCGCCGTGACCCCCGATCGCCGCAAGGCGCAGCGGCGCGAACAGATGGTCGAGATTGGCGATCATGCGGCCGCTGACCAGCGCGACCGCGCCGTCGGTCGCGGCGACCAGGCGCGCCAGCGCGTCGCGCAGCGAGGCCGGCACGCGGACCGCATCGGGGCTCGCCGCGATGTCGACGATGGTGCCGTCCACGTCGAGCAACAATGCGCTCTTGCGCAAATCCGGATTGAGAATCGGCTCATGCTTGCTCATCGAGCAATCCCGCGCTTACCTTAGACTTTAGTCGACCGCCGCGAACGGACGCGCCACCGCCTCGAGCGGCTGCCGCTCGGCCGCGATGCCCCATAGCCATTCGATGACCCCCGCCGCAACCATCAGCACCGCGCCGATGAGATAGCCGACGAACACGCTCGCACGGGAACCACTGGCGATCAGCGCGCCGAACAGCAGCGGGCCGAGGACGCCGCCGATGCCGGTGCCGACCGCATAGAAGAACGCGATCGCCAGCGCACGCATCTCGAGCGGGAAGATCTCGCCGACCGTGAGATAGGCGGAACTGGCGGCCGCGGACGCAACGAAGAAGATCATCATCCAGGCGACCGTCTGGGCCTGCGCCGAGAGCACCGCGACGCTGAACAAGTAGCCGGTGACGGCGAGAAGCAGACCGGAGACGACGTAGGTTGAGGCGATCATGGTCTTGCGCCCGATCGTGTCGAAAAATCGACCGAGCAGCAAAGGCCCCAAGAAATTTCCCGCCGCGAACGGGAGGATGTACCAGCCGACGCTGGCGGCGGGCACGCCGTAGAAATTCGTCAGGATCAGCGCATAGGTGAAGAAGATCGCGTTGTAGAAGAACGCCTGCGCCGTCATCAGGCTCAGGCCCACGAGCGTGCGTTCGCGAAAGGTGCGGAACAGCGCCACCACGACCTCGAGCAGCGGCGTGCTGGCCCGCGTGCGCAGCCGCACGCGCGCGCCTTCGACGGGCGCGAGCTCGTGGCCGTGTGCGCGTACGCGCGCCTCGATCTCGGCGACGACCGCATCGGCGCGATCACCGTGACCATGCGTCACCAGCCAGCGCGGGCTCTCTGGAATCCACATGCGCATGAACAGGATCACCAGGCCGAGCGCCGCGCCGACCAGGAACGCGAGGCGCCAGCCCCAATCGGAGCCCTTCGGCGCCGCGCCGAGCAGCACGATCGACACCACCGCGCCGAGCGCGGCCCCGACCCAGAAGCTGCCGTTGATGGCGAGATCGGTTCGCCCGCGATAGCGCGCGGGAATGAGTTCCTGGATCGTCGAATTGATCGCCGTGTACTCGCCGCCGATGCCTGCCCCGGTGAGGAAGCGGAACGCGAAGAAGCTCGCCAGATTCCACGACGCCGCGGTCGCACCTGTGGCGGCGAGATAGACGCCGAGCGTGACGAAGAACAGCTTCTTTCGCCCGAGCCGGTCGGTGAGCCAGCCGAAGAAGATCGCGCCGAGCACCGCGCCCGCCACATAGGCGCTGCCGGTGAGGCCGACCTCGAACGTCGAGAAATGCAGCACCGGGCTCGCCTCGAACGCACCTGCGAGCGAGCCGACCATGGTGACTTCGAGACCATCCAGGATCCACGTGATGCCGAGCGCGACCACCACCAACGTGTGGAACCGGTCCCACGGCAGCCGGTCGAGCCGCGGCGCGATATCGCTGTCGACGACGCCGCCCGCATCGCCTGCACCCGCACCGATGCGACGGCCATCGGGCGCGCCGGCGATCCGGCCGGGCGGGTGGGCGCAGGAAAGGGAAGATTCATGCGGCGAATGATTGCGCAAATTCATCCGAAAATTCATCGCATCGCTTGCGACAGCGGGTCTTGTTGGAACGCCGGCATGGAACTTCGGTTCCGGCGAAAGGCGCCGGGTGAAAACTCAGGCCGCGGCGCGATGCTTGGACAGGCGGGTGATTTCCCGTTCGACCAGCTCCCGATAGAGGCCCTCCCGGCGCATCAGCACGTCGGGGGCCCCGTCCTGGACGACGCGGCCGGACTGCATCACGACGATGCGGTCGAAGCTGCGCACCGTTGAAAGCCGGTGGGCGATCGCAATGACGGTGCGGCCATGGATGAGATTACGCAGCGCGTCGCGGATCGCCTCCTCGGAATCGGTGTCGAGCGCCGACGTCGCTTCGTCGAGCAGCAGGATCGGCGCGTCCTTGAGGAAGGCGCGCGCGATCGCGATGCGCTGGCGCTGCCCGCCGGAGAGCTTGACGCCGCGGTCGCCCACCATCGTGTCGAATCCTTCCGGCATCGTCTCGATGAACTCGCAGTGCGCCGCGATCGCGGCGCGCAGCAGCTCGTCGTCGCTCGCGTCCGGCCGGCCGTAGCGGATGTTCTCGGCGACCGAGCGATGGAAGAGCGAGGCTTCCTGCGGCACGACCGCGATGGCGTGGCGCAGGCTCTCCTGAGTCACGCGCGCGATGTCCTTCCCGTCAATCAGGATGCGGCCGCCCTGCGTGTCGTAGAAGCGCTGCAGCAGCGCGAACAGCGACGACTTGCCGGCCCCCGACGGGCCGACGATGCCGACGTGCTCGCCCGCCTCCAGCCGCAGGTTGAAATTCTCGAAGATCGCGTGGCCGTCCGGATAGCGGAAGTCGACCTTCTCGAATTCGACGCTGGCGCTGCGCCGCGCGAGCGCCGACGCTTTCGGGTGATCGCGCAGCTCGTGCGGGACGAGCAGCGTCTTGAGCGCCTCCGACAGGCGCGCCAGATGCTGCGTCACGTCGACCAGCGCGACCGCGAGATCGCGGGTCGCGTGCAGCACCGACATGCCCAGCGTGCAGACGAGGACGACGTCGCCCGTGGTGGCGTCGCCCTGCTCCCACAGCCACAGCGCCCAGGCGAGCAGCGCGATGGTGAGCGCGATGGTCGAGCCGGCGTGCAGCAGGCGCAGCTTCTCGAGGTAGATGAGGCTCGCGCGGCGCGCCGTCATCTCGCGGTCGACGGTCGCCTCGAAGCGGCGCCGCTCGCGACGAAAACCGTGGAAGGCGCGCACCAGCGGCATGTTGCCGATGATGTCGACCATCTCGCCGTCGACCGCGGCGGCGCGGTCGGCGAAATCGTGGTGCAGCGGCCGCCCGGCCGCCGCCAGCCGGAACATGATGCAGACCAGGATGCCGCCGAGCGCGAACAGGACGCCGGCCATCGGCACGCTCACGGTCGCGACGAAGGTGATGGCCGCGACCGTCGCGGCGCAGGGCGGCATCACGTTCCACACGAACATGTTCTCGATGGTAAAGATCGCGTTCGACGTCGCCGTGATGCGACTCGTCAGCATGCCGGGCTGCTTTTCGGCGAAATAGCTCGGCGCATGGCCGGTGAGGTGGCGGAAGAGGTCGCGGCGCAGATCGCCGGTCACGGCCGTGAAGGCGCCGCTCGCGATCCAGCTCGCGACGCGCCACAGCAGGTTGTCCGCCGCGATCAGGATGACGAGAACGCCGAACGCGAACCAGATGCCCGACCCTTGCGGCCCTTGCGCCAGGGTATCGACCAGGAACTTGACGCCGTACTGCGTCGACACCGAGCAGGCGACCGCGGCGCCGACCGCCGTCACGATGATGGCGTGCGAGCGCGGCCGCCGGCGCAGATAGCGCCCGATGAAGGCAAACGGCCGGTGGGCGTAGCAGGAAAGATCATCGGGCGGAAACGCCGACGGGGTCCCCGCGCTCAATCGGCTGATGGCCCGCGCCAGCGCACTGCCCAGCGGCCCCTGCGATGCCCGTCTCGGCATCGCCATCGTCTGTTGACCATCAGTCACGCGCCGGGCCTCCCACTAGAGAACTGAACGGACCGCCCGCCCGGTCATGCCGGGTACCGAGATACGGTCACGATTGCATCACGATCGAACTTCGCCCCGCGGCACACTGGTCTCGACGATTCAGCTTTTGAATGGTTCCCGCGCCTGCGGCAAAAAAAGTTGCATGCCTCACTGAGCGTTTCTGCGGTCCTGAGCGTTGCTTGGTCGCCGGTGGTGCTCTCACACTCAAAACTCTCAAAAAGGAGATCTCGCCCATGCGCATTGCGCAGATCGCGCCGTTGACTGAAGCGGTTCCCCCCAAGCTGTACGGTGGTACCGAGCGCGTGATTCACTGGCTGACCGAAGAGCTGGTCGCTCTCGGGCATGATGTCACGCTGTTCGCGAGCGGCGATTCGCGCACTTCGGCAAAGCTCGAGGCCGGCTGGCCGCGCGCGCTACGCCTGGACGGGGCGGTGCGCGACGCCAACGCGCTGCACCTCGCCATGCTCGAGAACGTGCGGCGCCGGGCGAACGAGTTCGATTTTCTCCATTTTCATCTCGACTACTATCCGTTCTCGCTGTTCTCGCGGCAGTCGACGCCGTTTCTCACCACGCTGCATGGCCGGCTCGACCTGCCGGAACTGCATCCGGTCTTCAATGCGTGCACGGCGGCGCCGGTGGTCTCGATCTCGAATTCGCAGCGACGGCCGCTGCCGCAGGCGCGCTGGGTGCGCACGATCTATCACGGGCTGCCCGACCAGCTGATCACGCCGAAGCCGGTGCGCCCGTCATACCTTGCATTCCTCGGCCGCATCGCGCCCGAAAAGGCGGTCGACCGCGCCATCCACATCGCGCGCAAGTGCGGCATCCCGCTCAAGATCGCCGCCAAGGTCGACCGCGTCGACGCCGAGTACTACGAGCAGCGCATCCGTCCGCTGATCCAGCCGCCGCACGTCGAATACATCGGCGAGATCGCCGATCACGAGAAGTCGGACTTCCTCAGCGGCGCACACGCGCTGCTGGCGACGATCGACTGGCCCGAGCCGTTCGGCCTGGTCATGATCGAAGCCATGGCGAGCGGCACGCCCGTGATCGCCTTCAATCGCGGCTCGGTCCCCGAGGTGGTCGATGACGGGGTCACCGGCTTCATCGTCGAGGACGAGCTCGGCGCCATCGGCGCGGTGCAGCGTCTCTCCGAGCTCGGCCGCGCGGGCGTCCGCCGGCAGTTCGAGCAGCGCTTCACGGCGCGGCGGATGGCGCAGGAATATCTCGGGGTCTATCGCGCCCTCGCGGAGAGCCATGCACCGCGCCTGCGCGTGGTCGGCGCCGACGAGGCACCGTCGCTCGCCGCCGCCGGCGACGCCTCGTAGGACCCGGCGCTCATCGCCGCGATGCGTTACGTCGCGGCATTCGGTGCTTCAGCCGCCGTGGGCGACCCCGCCCGCGGCGATTCTTCGTCCTGCTCCTGCGGCCGCGTCTCGGGCATCAGGGCCCAGATGCAGGCAAGGCCCGCGGCCGCGATGACGGCAAGCACCACGAAGGCGGTCTGGCTGCCGAAATGATCGCTGACATAGCCGGCGAGCGTCGTCGACAGCGTGGCGCCGAGGCCGATCGCGGTCCCGGCGATGCCGAGCGCGAGGTTGAAGTGGCCGGTGCGGCGCGTCACGTCGGCGACGACGAGCGGCACCAGCACGCCGAAGACCGCGCCCGAGATGCCGTCGAGCAGTTGCGCGATCACCAGAACCTCAGGGTTGTGGATCACGGCGAACAGCACGCCGCGGATCGGCAGCACCGCGAAGCCAAGCAGCAGCAGGTGGCGGCGTCCGGCGAGTTGCGCGCGCCGTCCGACCCACGGGGAGATTAGGGCGACGAGAAGCTGCGGCACTACGATGCAGGCGCCGATCAGCAACGAGGCCCAGTGGCTCGAGCGCATGGTGAGGACGCTGCCCATGAGCGGCAGCATCGCCGAGTTGGCGAGCTGGAAGAGCATGAAGCTCCCCGAGAATATCAATAGCGGGCGTAGGCGCCCGGGCTGCCACAGGCTCGACAGCGGGCGTTGCGGCGGTTGCTCGGGCTGGCCGCCATGGGCGCGCTCGGGATCGATCTCGCTCGTGCGGATGAAGGCGAGCGCGATCAGCGCCGGAACGAGCAGCACCGCGGTGACGACGAACACCGCTTGATTAGACCAGTGGCCGACGAGGCCCATGGCGAGGGCCGCGATGCCGTTGCCAATCGCCGCGAAGCGTGCATTGCGCCCGAGCCGTTCGCTCATGCCGCCGTGGCCGACGAGGCCGAGCGTGATCGCCGCCATCGCGGGCCCGAGCACGCAGCTTGCGGCGGCATGCAGCACGGATGCGCCGAGCACCGCCACGTAGATGGGCCAGACCGCGAAAATGAGGGCGCTGCCGCCAACGATCGCGACCGCGATGGCGGCGACGAGCCGTTCCGACGGCACGGCGTCGACGATCGCGCCGCCCGGCATCTGGCCGAGCAATGCCACGAGGCTGCCGATCGACAGCACGATGCCGATGTCGACCTGCGTCCACGCCGCCGACGTGAGATAGACCGAGATGAACGGGCCAAAACCGGTCTGCACGTTGGCGACGAAGAAGAAGAACCAGTCGAGGCCGCGCAAGCTCGCACGCGAGGGATGCGGCGCCGCGATCACGGCCGGGAGCGCGACACGGCGCGTGCCGGCGCGCGCGCGCCCAGCATCGTCCGATGCGGAAATCGGCACGCCTGACAGGGCTACTTCTCCTGTGCCTGCGGCGGAGACGTGGGCGGCGGAGACGTGGGCGGCGGAGACGTGGGCGGCCGAGTCTGGGCGGGTGGAGTAGCCGATGCCCCGAGCGCCACCAAGGGGCTGCCCTCCTTGAACTCCGGTGCCGCCTTCACCTGGTCGCGCGTGAGCGCGACGCTGATCAGGTTGCCTTTCGCGTCTCCGGGCACGAACTTCAGCACGCCCCAGTCGACCGCGATCTTGCGGCTGCCGACGCCGAGAAAGCCGCCGAAGTCGATGATCGCGGCACGCGGGCGCCCGTCGGTGTCGACGATCACGTCGACCAGTCGGCCCATGTCCTCGCCGGTGCTGCTGTGGACGCTCTTGCCGAGGATCGCGAGGCTGTCTTTCGGGCCGAGCCGGGATGGCAAGCCGGTCTTGCCGGCGTCGGCGATGTTCTCCTGGGGCGGGTTCGCCGCGTTGCTGGAGCGTGTCCCCGAACCCGGCCCCAGCGGCGGCGGCGCGGCGATTGGCGGTGGTGCCGGGATCATCGGCGGCGGCGCCGGGACGTGGCTTACGTGGCCGAACCTGTGCGACCGGTGATGGCTTCTCGCCCACACCGGAGACGCCGTCGAAAAGGCCACCGCGACAATGAATGCGGCCCCCGCGGTCGCCACCACGACGCATCGCGAATGCTGACGCATGTCGCCTCGCAAACTCGATTTCACAACGATGATCAAGTTAACGCGGAGAACGCGCAGAGGGTTCCCTCGACCGATGGTCGGCACCGCATCATCGCGAGAACACGGCCGAGACCTGGATCTTGCCGCTCGTCTGCAAAAGCTCCATCGACACCTCGTCGCCATGGCGGCGGACGATGAGATCGACGCTCGCGGCGCCGAGCTGGAGATTGCGCAGGACGAGCTCGCCGAGAAACCGCGGCAGGCGCGGATTGCGCAGGCGGATCTCGCAGGCGCCGGGATCGAACTCGAGCCCCAGCGACGCCTCGATGAGCGAGAACGGCGTCGCGCTCGCCCACGCCTGCGGCGCGCAGGCGACCGGATAGAGCGTGGGCCCGCGGCCGCGCCGCCGCGCGAAGCCGCAGTAGAGCTCGGGCAGGCGGCGCAGATCCATGTAGCTTGCGGCGTCGAAGAGGCCCTGAAACACCTGCTCGACCGAGCGCTTCAGGCCGTAGCGCGCGAGCCCGAGTGCGATCAGCGCATTGTCGTGCGGCCAGATCGAGCCGTTGTGATACGACATCGGATTGTAGCGCGCCTCGCCTTGCGCGATGGTGCGGATGCCCCAGCCTGAGAAGAAGTGAGGGCGCATGAGGTCGTGCGCGATCTCGGCGGCGCGCTCCTGGGCGCAGATGCCGGTGAACAGCACCTGCCCGGCATTCGAGCTGCGCACGCGGCACGGCTTCTTGTCGCCGTCGAGCGCCAGCGCATAGGTGCCGAGGTCGGGGCACCAGAACGCGGCCTCGAACGCCTCGGCGAGCCGCGCCGCCTCGGCCTCGAGCTTGCGCGCCTGCACCTCGCGCCCGATGCGCCGCGCGCAGCGGGCGGCGAGATGCTTCGCGGCGTAGACGTAGCCTTGCACCTCGGCGAGCGCGATCGGCCCCTCGGCGAGCCGGCCGTCGGCATGGAAGATCGCGTCGAACGAGTCCTTCCATCCCTGGTTGGCGAGACCCTGCTCGGTCGCCCGGTAGTATTCGACGAAGCCGTCACCGTCGCGATCGGCGGGGCCGCCGATCCAGGCGAGCGCGGCCTCGATCGACGGCCACAGCTCGGCGATGGTCGCGTCGTCGCCGGTGCGTTCCGCATAAAGCCCGGCCAGCATCACGAACAGCGGCGTCGCATCGACGCTGCCGTAGTAGAGCCCGAACGGAACCTCGCCCAGCGCCGCCATCTCGCCGCTGCGCATCTCGTGCACGATCTTGCCGGGCTGCGCGTCGGCGCGCGGATCCTCCTTCGTGGCCTGAAATGCCGCCAGGCGGCGCAGGACACCGCGCGCGAACTGCGGCCGAAAGGCCAGCATCTGCATCGCCGTGATGAGGCCATCGCGTCCGAACGTGGTCGAGTACCAGGGAATGCCCGCGTAAGGGTAAGGTCCCTGCGGCGTATCGGTGATCAGCATGCACAGGTCGGACATCGACCGGCACAGCACCTCGTTGAAGATGTCGTTGCCGGTCTCGACCGTGGTGGCGTTGCGTGTCGCGTTGCGCAGGTCGCGCCGCGCCGAGCGCAGGCCGCGCAGGAAGGGCCGCGGCTTCGGCATCATCTCGCTGTCGCAGCTGGCGAACTGATAGATGTGCCGCGCCTCGCCGGGCGCGAGCGTGAATTGCCACGTCGCCGACTTCGCCTGCAGCACCGTCGGTTCGGGATCGAAGGCGAGCACGGTGCGGCGCAGCTTGTTGTCGAGTCCGCGATAGGAGAAGAGGATCCGCGCCGGCTCGATGACGCTGCGCGTCATCGAGCCGCGGCGCCGCCGCGGCGTGCCGCGCACCTCGAACAGGTCGGCGAAGTCGGCGTCGAACGCCATCGCGAGATGCAGGTCGATCGTCTGGTCGCCGTAATTGCCGACGGCGAGGCGCTGGTACGCGGTGCCTTGCCAGAGGAAGATGGTGCGCACGATGTGCACGGTGTCCTTCGGCAGCACCAGGTGCCCGCCGCGCGACAGGTCCGGGTTGGTGAGGTCGACGGTCAGCATCGAGTTGTCGTCGTAGAGGTTCGAGCCGAGCAGCAGCGGCTGCGACCCCTCGAGCGTGAGCGCGAGCAGCGAGAGAAACCGCGTGTCGCTGTGGAAGAGGCCGTCGGCGCCGTCCGGGACGACGCCGATGTCGCCGTGGCTGTCGACCAGAATGAACGTGTCGCCGTGCTTGAGCGTGCGGCGCGGGCGCGCGGTCGAGGCCGTGCCGGCCACCGCGAACTGTTCCTCCGGAATCGGCGCGACGCTCGGATGAGCCGGCTGCTGCATGGCGGCCTCTAGGAAGATGCGGTGGATGAACGCGTGCGGCCGCGCGACCGTCTCCGCGCTTCGCGATCGGTCACCGGCTTGATTTGACTCAACGCGGCGGCGGCGGCGGTTGTTCCACGCCGTCGGCCGCCGGGCCACTTTCGGGCGCGAGCGTGCCCGATTATGATTTCCGGCGCGACTAAATCGTGGCGGCCCATCGACCATACCGATCGATATCGACCATCTGACCGAGGCGAAGCTCGCCGACCTGAACCTGGCCGAAGTTGTAGACCACTCCCAGAGACCGAGCGCCATGTGCTGACAGAGGATGCAATATGCGTCGTGGGCCGTGGATTTTCACGATGTTCCGTTCGGTTGTCGTGCTGACGAGCGCGGCCACTTTTGCGACGTCTTTGACCCAGGTCGGAATTGTAGTTGATGGGTCTGATAGAAGCATTGCGCGACTTAATGTTTACGGCTGGGACCTATTGATCTCTGGCGGGCTTGGTGTGCTTGATGACCCTCTTAACCTGCTGGTGTGGCCTCTCATTGTCGCCGTGTGGGTGCTCGCCTGCCGCAAAAGGTTCGCAGCAGCTGCGCTGATTGCGGGATTGGCCGTTGGTGCTCTGACGTGGGGGTATCAAGATCGGAACGAAGCGTTCATTATTGCTTGGCTCGCAAATCCGATAATCGCCGTAACATGGATTTCCTATCTTCGCGACGCGCGGTTCGCGGCGCTGATTTCCGCGATGACGGCTCTCGGACTTACGTTGTGTTTTCTCCTGGCTAAGGGCGTTCCGGGTCCCGGACCGGAAGGTGTGAATGTCGCCGATTTCGAGACGCGTGCGATTATTTCTTACGGAATTGGCTATTGGCTTTGGATCGCAAGCACCGCGGTTCTGGCCATCGGAGTAGCGGCCGGCAATATTGCGGCGGGCGTCATCACGCCATCGCCATTTGGCAACCTGCGCGGTGTTGACGGCTCCGCAGGTTGAAAAACGTGACTCGAACCACCGCCCACTTTCATGTGACACGCGCCGAACGCCAACTCGCGTCGTACTCTCAATCGGACTCTCAAAACGCCGCGCTTCCTCCGTCGCCACGGGGCACAACGCATTGATATGACTCATGGGGAACGGCTGGTACAGCTGGGTGGACTCGAACCACCGACCTCCTGATCCACAGTCAGGCGCTCTAACCAACTGAGCTACAGCTGCACGGGCCCTCGCGAGCGGCCGGAAAATTAGGAGGATGGGCTGGGTTTGGCAAGGGTGCGCCCCTTTCGGGATGCACCCGCCGGCAAAAACGCCGATGGCCGGGACGTGCCCGGCCACCGTGATCGATGAGAGCGGCGTGAGCCGCCGGCAGTGACGCCGATCGGCGTCAGCCAATGCTCGTCAGGCGGCCTTCTTGGCCGCCTTGCTCATGCCTTCCTTGATCGGCTCGGCCGTCTCGGTCGCGACCTTCTGGGCGAGCGCGGCAAGCTCCTTGCTCTGCTCGGTGAGCGATTCGAACTGCTTGCGCGCATGCGCGGTGGAGAGCTCGACCACCTCCGAGAAGGTCTTGGCGCCGAGAAGCTCGGCCACGAAATCGAACGCCGCGTTGGTGTTCTCGCGCGCGAGCTCGATCACCCGCCGGCTGTAGTCCGTCGCGCCCTTGGTCGCCGTCGCATAGGTGTGCTCGAGCACGCCCGTCGCCTCCTCGGCGGCGGACCGCATCCGCTCGTAGTTGTCCTTCGCCTGCGACAGGCTCTTCTCGGCCATGTCGCGGAAGGCCGCCGGCGCCTCGACGCCCGGGAAGGCGGAGAACGGGGGCATTTGGGTCTTCGATCGTTGCGTGCTGGTGCTGGCCTCAGACATGGGTTTTTCCTGTTTGGCGCGGGACCCCTGGTCCCCCGTCCGGCGCTGGTTTGGCGGTTCTGTGTTTCCCGCAGGCGCCAAGGATGTCGCCCCTGGCGCATGCCGGCCTTTCAGATGTCTACATAGTGGCCTTTTTGGTGCATTGCAACAGAAATTTTGTGCGCCGCACAAAAAGGCCGAATCCATCCCTCGGCGGCGCACGTCTGCGCAGGCCGCCGGAACTCCCGAGATCGTTACGGATTCCCCCAACGGGGTGAGCCGCGCGTACCCGCACCGCGGCTCTTAAGCTCAACGCGCATCGACGCGGACCTGTTCCTGAGTTTCTGTTTGGAAAGTGACATAGCGGGCGGCGGCTGGATACCGCCACAGCGGCCAGACAGCGCCGACCGGCCGGCCGAGACCGGGGTTAAGGTTAGCCCCGTTTAGCGGTGCGCCGCCCGGCGCTTTGCGTGGACGGGGCGAAACGCCGGCATTATTAAGAATTTGTTGACCTTACACGGTCGTGCGCCGGATTCGCGTGCATCGTATGAATGAACTGGCGTCCCATCTCGCCTATCTGCGCGACCCACGGCTCGCGGCGCTCGCAACCGCCGCGGCGCCGGCATGGCTGTGGAGTACCGACGCGACCCGCATCCTGTGGGCCAATCCGGTCGGCGCCGCCATCTTCAACGCCTCGCCAGCGGAGGTTCCCGCACGGCAGTTCGAGCCGCGCGATCAGGCCGCGGCCCAGATCGGACGCCTGCTCGGCACACTACGGCTCGGGGGCGCCGCCCGGCTCGAGCGCCTTCGCGGGTTCGGCACCGGCGGCTGGCGCGCGCTCACCTGCAGCTGCTCGCGCATCACGCTCGCCGACCACACGGCCGGCATGCTCGTGGTCGCGATGGAAGCGGCCGGGCCGCCGCTCACGCTCGTCGAGCGCATCCGGCGTCTCTATGACGGCAGCGAACTTGCAGTCGCCACCTTCGCGCCGGACGGCGACCTGATCCACGCGACCGCACAAGCGACCGCCCTTATCGGCGGCGCCGCCACGCTCGCGACGCTCGGCGCCGTGCAACTCGGCGCGGACGCAATCGCGCATGGCCGCGCGGACGGCGAGCTTGCGCTCGGGCCCGTCACGATCGAACGCCTCGGCGCCGACGCGACGACGGTGCTCGTGGCGAGCTTGCCGCCGGCAGCGGCCGCGGCGCCGGCCGAGCCTGCGCCAATGCGAGCGAGCGAGCGATCGCCCGTGCCCGAACAATTGCCGCACGAGGTGGCCGCGCCGCCGACCGTGCCCGACGCCGTTCCCGACGCGCCGCCGGTCGTACCCGACTTGCCCAATCCGGCCGTCGATCAATCGGCAACGCCGCCGGAGGCCGAGCCGATGGTGACGCCCGCCACCCCGCCCGCCCCGACCCTCGACGCGCCGGCTGCGGAGCGCCGGCATCCGCTGCGCTTCGTCTGGCAGATGGACGCCAACGGGCGCTTCACACTCGGCTCCGACGAGTTCGCCGAGGTGATCGGCCCGCGCGTCGCGGTCGCGCTCGGGCGAACGTGGCAGGAGATCAACGGCGAGCTCGCGCTCGACCCCGAGAACCAGGTGGGGCGCGCGGTGGCGACGCACGACACCTGGAGCGGCATTACGGTGTCGTGGCCGGTCGACGGCAGCGCCGAGCGGCTCAAGGTCGAGATGTCCGGCCTGCCGATCTACGACCGCAACCGCAACTTCCTCGGCTATCGCGGCTTCGGCGTGTGCCGCGACGTCGATCGCATCGCGACGCTCGCCGCCATGCGGCGCTCCGCCCGCGAGGCGGCCCCGCCCACGCCGCCGGCCACGCAGGCGAACGTCGTCGCGTCGCCGCCAGCCGAAGCCGCCGGGACGCGTCCGACGCTGACGCTCGTGCCGACGGCGCGCAACGTCGTTCCTTTCCGCAGCGCGACGCCCCCTGCGGACGCCAAGCCCCCGGCCTTGAGCCCGGTCGAGCGCAACGCCTTTCATGAGCTCGCACGCCAGCTTTCCGCCCGCCTCAAGGGCGATGCGGCACACGAAGGCGAGGCGCCGGCGAGCAAGTCGGGTGACGCGTCGGGGCCTGCCGCCGCGGCGGTGCAGGCCGACAAGCCGCTGGCGACGCCGGTCGAGGCACCACCCCACGCGCGCGTCGAGCCCGTGCACGCATCGCCGGCGGCAAGCGACAGCATTGCCGAGCCGCACGCCAGTGCGGCGGCGGCGGCCGCCGTCGCGATCCCCGAGGTGGCCGAGCCTGCCGATCACCCGCTGCTCGACCGCCTTCCGCTCGGCATTCTGGTCTATCGACTCGACACGCTGCTCTACGCCAACCGCGCCTTCCTCGAGTGGACGGGGTATGGGCATCTCGATGCCCTCGCCGAGGCGGGTGGCCTCGACAGCCTGTTCGTCGAAGGCGGCGTGCAGCACGAGGCTGGCGATGCCGGCAAGACGCTGATGATTGCGACCCCGCACGGCGAAAAGCGTCCCGGCGAGGCGCGGCTCTTCTCGGTCCCCTGGGAGGGCGAGACGGCGCTCGTGCTGATGCTCGCGACCGCGGGGCACGACGAGCGCGTCAAGGCGGCGGAGGCGGCGCTGCAGACGAACGCGACCGCGCTCGCGGCCCGCGAAGCCGCGCTGCAGACCGCCGGGGCGGCATTGGAGGTTACCGAAGCCTCGCGCCGTCACGCCGAGGCGCAGGCGCGCGAGCTCGAGACCCTCCTCGACACGGCGGCCGACGGCGTCGTGGTGGTCGATCCGGTGGGCCGCATCGGTTCGGCCAACAGCCGCGCCGGAATGCTGTTCGGCTGCGACGCGGCCGAGCTCACGAGCCGCACCTTCGCGGACCTGTTCGCAGCTGACAGCCGCGCCACGGCGCTGGAATATCTCGCCGACGCCCATCGCGCCGCGGGCGGCGAGAGGCATGACGGCCGCGAGCTGACTGGCGAGACACGGCAAGGCCGCAGTCTCCCGCTGCTCATGACGCTCCGCCGCGTCGCCGACGATCCGCAGCGCATCTGCGCGGTGTTCCGCGATCTCACGCGCTGGAAAGAGGCCGGGCGCGACCTCGTGGCGGCGCGCGACACTGCCGAGAAGGCCTCGGCCGCCAAGTCGAATTTCCTCGCCAAGGTCAGCCACGAGATCCGCACGCCGCTCAACTCGATCATCGGCTTCTCCGAGGTGATGCTGGAGGAGCGCTTCGGCCCGATCGGCAACGAGCGCTACCGCGACTATCTCAAGGACATCCGCGGTTCCGGCGAGCACGTGGTGTCGCTCGTCAACGACCTGCTCGACCTCGCCAAGATCGAGGCCGGCAAGCTCGACCTCACCTTCGCGGATCTCAATCTCAACGAGCTGGTGCAGGCGGTCGTCGCGCAGATGCAGCCGCTGGCCAACCGCGAGCGCATCATCATCCGCACGTCGCTCGCGCCGGCGCTGCGGCCGGTCGTCGCCGACGCCCGCGCAATGCGCCAGATCGCGCTCAACCTGCTCTCCAACTCGATCAAGTTCACTGGCGCCGGCGGCCAGGTGATCGTCTCGACCGCGCAGGCGGACGACGGCGAGGTCCTGCTGCGGGTGCGCGACACCGGCATCGGCATGGACGAGAAGGAGGTCGGCGTCGCGCTCGAGCCATTCCGCCAGCTGGTGACCGCGGCGCGCTGGGGCTCGGGTGGAACCGGGCTCGGCCTGCCGCTCACCAAGGCGCTCGCCGAGGCGAACCGCGCGCGCTTCACGATCACCAGCAAGATCAATGACGGCACGCTGGTGGAAGTCGCATTTCCGCCGACGGACGTGCAGGCGGAATGAATGACGCGCCGGCTTGTCCGGCAACGCATAAAATTTCCGACATTTCCGCGACATCGCCCTCCGGTGCGGTAGCCACTTCGCCGCGATATGCGCTAGTCTGAAGCCCGGGGGCGTGCGCCCTGAGGCCAATATGCGGCAAGCGATGCGGTTGGCGTTGCGTTTCCGGTTGCGCCTGTTGGCGACCGCATTGCTCGCGGCCGCCCTGTTCATTCCCGCGGCCGCATCGGCCGCCGAGGCGGTCGACCTTCTGCTCGTCTTCGCGGTCGACGTGTCGCGCAGCATCGACCAGGACAAGTTCCAGCTGCAGCGCGACGGCTACGCCGCGGCGATCACCAATCCGCGCGTGATCGAGGCGATCCGCTCCGGCCCGAACCACCGCATCGCGGTGACCTTCGTCGAGTGGTCGGGCATCGGCCGCCAGAAGGTCGTCATCGACTGGACCATCATCCAGGACGCCGCGAGCGCGCACCAGTTCGCCTCCGCGCTCGCCGAGACGCCGCGCTCGTTCCAGGATCGCACCTCGATCAGCGAAGCGATCGAGTTCTCCATGGCGCAGCTCGACAAGGCGCCGTTCGAGGCGCCGCGCCGCACCATCGACGTCTCGGGCGACGGCACCAACAATGCGGGCCGCGACGTGCGGCTCGCGCGCGACGAGGCGCTCGCCAAGGGCGTGACCATCAACGGCCTCGTGATCCTGAGCGAGCATCCGCTGTCATGGAACGTCGAGCATACCAACCCGCCGGGCGGGCTCGCCAAATACTACGAGACCAACGTGGTCGGCGGCCCCGGCGCCTTCGTGATGGTGGCGCAGAATTTCAACTCCTTCGGCCAGGCGATCATCAACAAGATGATCGCCGAGATCGCCGCCGGCGGAGAACGGACCTCGCTCAAGCCGCGCCTCGCCCACCGCGGACCATAAGACATTGGCGCATGTCCTTTTCGGCGAACCGGTATCCGCTCGCCGCGACATGCGCTAACGCAGCGGCAGGGATCGTCCTGCGGCGTTTGTCCTCGCCCATCGCCCTTGATCGCGGTTCCGGCGCTGGCTAGAGATTTCCCGTCATTCGCCGGTTGCGAGCGGAGCTCCCATGAAAAAACTCTATCCCGATGCGACGGCGGCACTGGCCGGCCTCCTGAAGGACGGCATGCTGATCATGGCCGGCGGCTTCGGGCTGTGCGGCATTCCGGAGACGCTGATCACGGCGATCCGCGAGTCGGGCGTGAAGAACCTGACCATCGTCTCGAACAATGCCGGCATCGACGGCGCCGGCCTCGGCCTGCTGCTCGAAACGCGCCAGGTCAAGAAGATGATCTCGTCCTATGTCGGCGAGAACAAGACGTTCGCGCAGCAGTTCCTGGCGGGCGAGCTGGAGATCGAGTTCAACCCGCAGGGCACGCTCGCCGAGCGCATTCGCGCCGGCGGCGCCGGCATTCCGGCCTTCTTCACCCGCACGGGCGCCGGCACCGAGATCGCCAAAGGGAAAGAGGAGCGCGTCTTCGACGGCGAGCGCTACATCATGGAGCGCGGCATCGTCGCCGATCTCTCGATCGTGCACGCCTGGCAGGGCGACACCGAAGGCAACCTCGTCTACCGCAAGACCGCGCGCAACTTCAATCCGGTGATGGCGACCGCCGGCAAGGTGACGGTTGCCGAGGTCGAGCATCTGTTCCAGCCCGGCCAGATCGATCCCGACCACATCGTCACGCCAGGCGTCTACGTAAAACGCATGATCCACGTGCCGAACGCGACGAAGCACATCGAGCAGCGCACGGTGCGCAAGCGGCCGGCCGCCGCCGCGACCGGCGCCCAAGTCTGAAAACGTCATAAATCTGAAAACGTCATAAGTCTGAAAAGTCATAGGGGATCAACGGAGCGCCTCACATGCCCTGGACCCGCGAGCAGATGGCCGAGCGCGCCGCCAAGGAGCTGCGCGACGGCTTTTACGTCAATCTCGGCATCGGCATTCCGACGCTGGTGTCGAACTACATCCCCAAGGGCATGAGCGTGCAGCTGCAGAGCGAGAACGGCATGCTCGGCTTCGGCCCGTTCCCCTACGAGGGCGACGAGGACCCCGACCTGATCAATGCCGGCAAGCAGACCGTCACCGAGCTTCCGACCACGAGCTTCTTCTCCTCGGCCGACAGCTTCGCGATGATCCGCGGCGGGCACATCGACCTCGCGCTACTCGGCGCCATGCAGGTCGCCGAGAACGGCGACCTCGCCAACTGGATGATCCCCGGCAAGATGGTGAAGGGCATGGGTGGCGCCATGGATCTGGTGGCGGGCGTCAAGAAAGTGGTGGTGATCATGGAACACACCGCCAAGGACGAGGCCAAGCTGCTGCACAAGTGCACGCTGCCGCTCACCGGCGCCGGGGTGGTCGACATGGTGATCACCGACCTCGCGGTGTTCACCATCGACCGCAAGGGCAAGGGCGGCATGATCCTGGTCGAGCTGGCCCCCGGCGTCACGGTCGACGAGGTCAAGGGCAAGACGCAGGCGACGTTCGCGGTCGGCGCCGGCCTGCACTGACGGCCCGCCGGCCGCGGCCGGCGGCCACGAATCCGTCACAACGGCAGGCAAAGTTGCAGCCGCACCCACGGGCGCTATAGTTCCGCCCGCAACCCTGCCGTTCCCATCCGGATGCGTCCCACGGTGACCGCGGCCACTGGCTTGAAGCGTCTTGCAATCGCCGCCGGCGTCGTGATCGTCGCGGGCGTGGCGGGCCTGTGGGCGGCGCCGCGGCTGATCCCCGCCAACGGCGCCCGCGACGCCGTGACGGCGCAGATTCGCGCGGCGACGGGGATCGAGCCGGCCGTCCATGGACGGGTCGAGGTCTCGCTCTTTCCCTCCGGCACCGTCCGCCTCGGCAACGTGGTACTGGGCGACGGCCAAACACCACCCCTCGCGGCCGACCAGCTGATCGCCCATGTGCGGGTCCTGCCGCTGCTGGTCGGGCGCATCGAGATCGCCGATATCGTGCTCGACCATCCGCACATCGCGGTGAAGATCGACAAGAACGGCCGCTCGAACTGGGCGCCGCTGCTCGCATCGCTCGCCGAAGCGCTCAAGCCCGCCGACCGCATCGTGCCGTTCACCGAGATCCGGATCGATCAGGGAACCATCGCGGTCCAGGACGCGAACCACGCGCTGGTCGAGAACCTCGGCAATGTCGACCTGTCGCTCGCCTGGCCGTCGATCTCGAAGAGCTTCGGCGCCAGCGGGCGCTTCCAATGGCGCGGCGAGCCGGTCGACGCCAGCATCATGATCGGCGACTTCCTCGCCGCGCTCTCCGGCGACAACTCCGGCTTCAAGATCCGCTTGAGCAGCGCGCCGCTGCGGCTCGCCTTCGAGGGCAGCATCAGCAGCGAGCCGACGTTCAAGGCCGACGGCACCCTGTCGGCCGAGGCGGCATCGCTGCGCGACGCGCTGCGCTGGACCGGGGACGCGCCGGTCCCTGGCGGCGGTTTCGGCCGCTTCACCCTCAAGGGCCACGCCACGCTGGTCGAGAACGCAATGTCGCTGTCGGGAGTCAATGTCGAGCTCGACGGCAACGCGGCGGAAGGCGTCCTCGCCTACGCCGCGAACGGGCAGCGCACCTGGCAGGGCACGCTGGCGGCCGGCGATCTCGACCTCACGCCCTACGTCTCGACCGCCCGCCTGATGGCCGCCAACACCCACGACTGGAACCGGGTGCCGATCGCGCTTGACGGCCTCAACAGCTTCGGGATCGACCTGCGCCTCTCCGCCGCCAAGGTGCGGATCGGTCGCGTGCAGCTCGGGCGCAGCGCGCTCTCGGCCGTCCTGCACGACGGCAAGCTCCTGCTCTCGGTCGGCGAATCGCAGGCGTTCAACGGCACCATCCACGGCTCGCTCGCGATCGCCAGATCGGACCGCGGTGCCGACGTCAAATCGGAGATGCATTTCGCCGACGTCGATCTCGAGTCCTGCCTTGGCGAGCTGTTCGGCCTGCGCCGCCTCGAAGGCAAGGGCAACTTCGACTTCGCGCTGGAAGGAACCGGCGACAGCGTTTTCAATCTCACCCGCAACCTCTCGGGCACCATCAATCTCGAATCCAAGCAGGGAGCGCTCGCCGGCATCAATGTCGAGCAGGTGCTGCGGCGGCTCGAGCGGCGACCGCTGTCGGGCGGCGACTATCGCAGCGGCCATACGCCGTACGACAAGCTCAAGCTGGCGCTCAAGCTCGCGAACGGCGCCGTCGCGGTCGAGGAGGCGAGCATCGACGGTAGCTCGGTGCGGGTCGCGCTCAGCGGCACCGCCTCGGTCCCGTCGCGCGCGGTCGACCTCAAGGGCACCGCGAGCCTGATGGACAGCGCGAACAACACCGCGTTCGAGCTTCCCTTCATCGTCTACGGCCCGTGGGAAGACGCGATGCCCCTGCCCGACCCGACCAGCCTGATCCGCCAGTCCGGCGCCGCCGCGCCGCTGCTCGACGCGGTGCGCGACCGCAAGACCCGCGACGCCGTGCGCTCGGCGCTCGACCGCCTGATGGGGCCGCGCAAGGCCACGAATCCGGCCCCGACGCCGCCGCCGACCGCGAATGCGGTGCCCCCGGCGCAATAATCTTCCCGCCGAACTTGTCTCCGGACTTGGGCTATCATCGCCGAATCGCGAATCAGCCCCCGGCGACCGGCCGGCAATGACGAGGCGTGGATGCTGCAAGGCTTCCTGCGGACGCTGGCCAAGATCGCGGTCGCGTCGCTGATCGTCGGGACCATCCTGGCCCATTTCGGCATCACGGCCGATGTCCTGATGAAGGAAATCGGCTTCTCGTCCGACCGCGTCGAGGGCCTGGTCCGCCGCGGCCTCACCTGGGCGCTGCCCAATCTCCTGCTCGGCCTCGTGATCATCGCGCCGCTGTGGTTCCTCGCCTTCATCTTCCGCCCGCCGGGACGCAGCAGCGAATAGCCATTCACTTCGCCGCCAACCCCGCGGTCTCGCCCGCATGCGCACGACGGCTGATCCACGCCGCGGCGAAGATCGCGACCGCAACCACGGTGACCAGGATGGTGCTGATCGCGTTGATCTCCGGCTTCACGCCGAGCCGGACCTCGGAATAGATGCGCATCGGCAAGGTGGTCGCGCCCGGCCCGGTCGTGAAGCTCGCGATCACGAGGTCGTCGAGCGAGAGCGAGAAGGCGAGCAGGAAGCCGGCGACGACCGCCGGCGCGATCAGCGGCAGCGTCACGGTGAGGAACGTGCGCGCCGGCGGACAGCCGAGATCCATCGCGGCCTCCTCCAGGCTGCGGTCGAAGGTGGCGAGCCGCGACTGCACCACCACGGTGACGAAGCACATTGTGACCGTCGTGTGCGCGGCGACGACCGTGAGGAATCCGCGGTCGACGTCGGCGGCGACGAACATCAGCAGCAGCGATAGGCCGGTGATCACCTCCGGCATGACCAGCGGCGCATAGATCATCGCGGCGAAGCCGAGGCGGCCGCGAAAGCGGCCGAGCCGGGTGAGCGCGACCGCCGCGCAGGTGCCGAGCACGGTCGCGGCCGCGCTCGACGCGGTGGCGATCGCGAACGAGGCGAGCGCCGCGTCGCGCATGTCGCGATCGGCGAGCAGCGCCACGTACCAGCGCATCGACCAGCCACCCCACACGGTGACGAGCTGCGAATAGTTGAACGAGTAGATGATGAGGATCGCGATCGGCAGATAGAGGAAGGCCAGGCCGAGCGCGACCGAGACCATGTTGAAGGCCGAGAAACGGCGCTGCATGGGATCAGCGCTCCACGTTCTTCATCTGCAGGTTCTGGTAGATCGCGATCGGCGCGACCAGCAGCAACAGCAGCACGACCGCGATCGCGGACGCGACCGGCCAGTCCTTGTTGGAGAAGAACTCGGTCCACAGCGTCTGCCCGATCATCAGCGTGTCGGATCCGCCGAGCAGGTCGGGAATCACGAACTCTCCGGTGATCGGGATGAAGCAGAGCAGCGCGCCGGCGCCGATGCCCGGGAGCGACAGCGGCACGGTGATCTGCCAGAACGCCTTCCAGCGCGGCGCGCCGAGATCGGCCGCGGCCTCGAGCAGCGTGTCATCCATCTTCTCCAGCGTCGCATAGAGCGGCAGCACCATGAACGGGAGGTAGGAATAGACGACGCCGATATAGATCGCGGTGTCGCTCGCGAGCCAGGCGACCGGCGCGTGGATCAATCCGACGGCCAGGAGGACGCGGTTGAGCAGGCCGTCGGCCTGCAGGATGTTGATCCAGGCGTAGACGCGGATCAGGAACGAGGTCCAGAACGGCAGGATGATCAGCATCACCAGCACGTTCTGCAGGCGCCCCGGCGCGCGCGCCATGCCGTAGGCGATGGGGTAGCCGATGAGGAGCAGGATCGCGGTCGAGACGAAGGCGACCTCCAGGCTCTTGAGATAGGAGAGCGCGTAGATGTCGTCGGAGAGGAGCGTGCGGTAGCTGTCGAGGCCGAGGCCGCCGACGAAGCTCCTGATGCCGTTCCAGCCGGCCGCAAGATCGAGGGTCGGCAGATAGGGCGGCAGCGCGATCGCCGTCTGCGACAGGCTGATCTTGAGGACGATCAGAAACGGAACGAAGAAGAACAGGAGCAGCCAGAGATAAGGCGCCCACAGCACGAGGCGCGCGCTCCATCCTCCCACCGTGCGGTTGCGCGGCATCCGCCGGCTCAGCTCGTCAACAGGACGCCGGCATCGGCCGTCCAGGTGAGCCACACCTCGTCGTCCCAGCCGATCGCGCGGTCGATCGAGCGGCTGGCATTCGCGCGCGAGGCGGTGATCACGGCGCCGTCGTCGAGCCTGATCTTGTAGAGCGAGATGTCGCCCAGATAGGCGATGTCGCCGACGCGGCCGGCGACGCAGTTGTCGCCGACGCCTTGCGGCTTCTCGGCCGCGATGCGCAGCTTCTCGGGCCGCAGCGCGACAGCGACCCTCTGTCCGGACGTGACCGCGGGCCCAGCCGCCGCGACGCGGAAGCGCCGCCCGCCCGTGCCCTCGATCGCGATGCCGCCGGCATCGATCGCAATCACGGTGCCGTCGATCAGGTTGACGTCGCCGATGAAGCCCGCGACCCAGCGCGACGCCGGCTCCTCGTAGAGCTGCTGCGGGGTGGCGACCTGGACGAGCCTGCCACGGTCCATCACGCCGATGCGGTGCGCGACCGTCATCGCCTCCTCCTGGTCGTGGGTGACGATCACGAAGGTGGTGCCGAGCCGCTTCTGCAGGTCCATCAGCTCGAACTGGGTCTCCTCGCGCAGCTTCTTGTCGAGGGCGGCGAGCGGCTCGTCGAGCAGCAGCACCCGCGGCCGCTTGGCGAGGGAGCGCGCGAGCGCGACGCGCTGGCGCTGGCCGCCGGAGAGCTGGTGCGGCTTGCGGCCCTCCATGCCCTCGAGCCTGACCAGCGCGAGCATCTCGGCGACGCGCGCCGCGATTTTCGCGCTGGGCAATCCATCCTGTTTGAGGCCGAACGCGACATTGCCGGCGACCGTGAGGTGCGGAAACAGCGCATAGCTCTGGAACATCATGTTGACCGGCCGCCGGTAGGGCGGCACGCGGGCGATATCGTCGGCGCCGAGCCGGACAGCCCCTTCATCGGGCGTCTCGAAGCCGGCCAGCATGCGCAAGAGGGTGGTCTTGCCGCAGCCGGAGGGGCCGAGCAGCGCGAAGAACTCGCCCTCGAAGATGGCGAGGTCGAGCGCATCGACCGCGAGCGCGCCGCCGAACCGCTTGGTCACCGCCTCGAAGCGCACCAGCGGGCGAGCCGCAGGGTCCGTCCAGGGCGCAAATCCGCGTCTCATCGGCTGGCCATCCGCGGCGTGCTGCCGGAAATCTTCATCGATGCGTCCTCGTCGCGCCGGAGACGCCGCAGCCGGCCGCCATTTCCCCGAGCCGCCATTTACCGCCGCTGCCGCGAGGTGGACAAGAACATTCCGCTCGCACAGTCGAAGGCGTCGATGACGCCACCGATCAATCCTGATAGCGCTCCGGCTTCGTCTCGGTGAACACCCAGACCAAGGCGGTCGCGGCGGCCGACACGAGCGCGATGGCGGAAAACCCGACCCCGAGTCCGAACCCGCGCACGATGTAGCCGGTCGCGAACGTGCTGGCGGCGGCGGCGAGCCCGCTGAGTGCGCCGACGGTCCCCTGCGCGAGGTTGAACCGGCCGGTGCCGGCGGTGAGATCGGTCACGACGATCACCGTGAGCACGCCGATGACGGCGCCGCTGATGCCGTTGAGCAGCTGCCCGACGAGCAGGAGCGGATAGGCCGACGAGAATGCCATGAGCACGGCCCGGATCGGCTCGACCGCAAATCCGACGAGCAGCAACGGCCGGCGCCCCTTGCGCTCGGAGTGGAAGCCGACCCACGGCGCGAAGAGCGCGACCACCACTTGCGGCACGATCACGAGGACCGACATCCACAATGACGCATGCGCCGTCTTGCTGGCCGCGAGGTCCTCGCCCATCAGCGGCAGGAGCGAGGCGTCGGCGAGCTGAAAGAGCACGATCGCACCGGTGAACAGCAGCAGCCGGCGATTTTTCGCGAGATCGAGCACGCGGCCGACCTCGCCCGCATGCTCGCCGGAGGCCGCGTTGCGGGCACGCGCATAATCGATCTCATCGGCCCGGATGCGCGCGAGCGAAATCAGCGCCGGCACGCACAGCGCCGCCGCGACGATGAAGATGCCGCCTTCCGATACGTAGGCGCCCGCGACACCCATGGCGGCCGCGGTCGCGACGTGGCCGGCGGCCGCAAAGCGATAGTTGCGGCCGGTGCGCACCGACATGGCGCGGCGGCCGACGAGGCCGAGGCTAATGGCGCCGATCGCGGGCGTGATGATGCCGGCCGTCACGCCCTGCAGCAGCTGGGCGCTGATGACCGTGAGGAACGTCGGCTTCAGGGCGAGCAGCAGCGCGGCGGCGCCGATCGATACGATGCCGATCGCGGTCAGGCCGCGCTTCCATTTGACCGCATCGGCGAGCGCGCCACCCGGAATCTGGCTCAGCACCCCCGCGAAGGCGCCGATCGACAGCGCGATGCCCACATTGGCATGCGACCAGCCTTGCTCCGCCAGGTAGAACGCCACGAAGGTGCCGAAGCCGGTCTGCACGTCGGCGATGAAGAAATTCATCCAGTCGAGGCCGCGCCGGCTCTGCGCGGAGGCCGGTGTTTGCAGCGCACGGCGGGCCGCGCGATAGCGGGCGACGCCGCGCCGGCGGGCGCGGTGAAGGGTTTCGCGCATCGGGATGCCCTGGGCGGAGAACGCAACATGTCCCCGCCAGAGCCCAACCGCGGCGCCGAACCCTGGTTCCCGCGCCAGCCCCAACAACGGAGCACCTCGCAGGAACTCGGCCTGTGGCGGGCCGGCCTCAGCGGCTCTTGCTGCCGGATGCGCCACCTCTCGGGCGGCGCATCCGGTTGCGCAGACGCGCTTCAGCAGACGCGATTCACTTGGCCGCCTCGAAGTGCTTTTGCCGCATCGACTTGAGCACCGTGATGGCGAGCACTGCCGTCAGCACGTCGAGACAGATGACGACGATGAACACCGCCGTCCAGCTCCCGGTCTGCTGCTTGAGGAACGCCGCCGCCGGTCCGCCGAGGATCGAGCCGACGCCCTGCGCGATGTAGAGGAAGCCGTAGTTGGTGGCGGCGAATCGCGGCCCGAACGTGTCGGTGAGCGTCGAGGGGAAGAGCGAGAATATCTCGCCCCAGCCGAAGAAAACGAGGCCGGTGAGCACCACGAACATCGCGGGATGGTCGAGGAAGAAGAACAGCACCAGGATCGCAAGAGCCTCGAGCGAGAAGGCGAGCGCCATGGTGGGCTCGCGGCCGATGTGATCGGACACCCATCCGAAGAACGGCCGCGTGAGACCATTAGTGACGCGCGAGAGCGTGAGCGAGAGCGGCAGCGCCGCCATGCCGAGCACGAGCACGTCGGCGACCTTGAACTCCTTGGCGAACGGCCCGACGTTCGAGACCACCATCAGGCCGCTGGTCGACATCATGGTCATCATGATGAACAGCAGATAGAAGATCGGATTGCCGAGCATCTCGGCCGGCGTATAGCTGCGCTTCGCCTGCATCTCGGTCGTCACGACCGTCGGATCGTAGCCCTCCGGCCGATAGTCCTCGGCCGGCGCGCGCATGCCGAGCGCGGCGGCAACACCGATGACGGCCTGGATGATGCCCCACACCACCAGCGTGTGCTGATAGCCCGAGCTCTTGATCATGCTGTCGATCGGGAAGCTGGTGAAGAACGCGCCGAAGCCGTAGCCGGCCGCCGCAAGGCCGGTGGCGAGGCCGCGCCGGTCCGGGAACCAACGTACCATCAGGCCGATGATGCCGACATAGATGATACCGGTGCCGAAGCCGCCGATGATGCCGTAGGTGATGTAGAGCGATGTGAGGCTGGTGGCGTGGGAGGCCAGCACCCAGCTCCCACCCGACATGATGGCGCCGACCGAGATCAACAGCTTGGGGCCGAAGCGATCGACCAGGAACGCCTGGAAGGGCGAGAAGAAGGTCTGCAGGATGATCAGCAGCGAGAACGTCCACTGCAGTTCGGCGAGCGTGGTGCCGAGCTTCTGGTTGAGCGGCCCGGTGAACAGCGTCCACACGTATTGCGGGCTCGAGATCGACATCATGGCGATGAGGCCGAGCACGAGCTGAACCCAACGATTGGAGAGTGCCGACGACGAGGTCGGCGCGGTGGTGACGGACATGATCAATTCCCCCAATAGACGGTTGCCCGGCAGGACTGAGGATCGCGGCAACCGGCAGCCCGATCGATCACGATAGCAGCACGGAGATGGTGGCAAGTCAAAAAGCCCTGGGGACGGTATCCAACGATTGTGCGTCGCACCGCGGCCTGCCGGCCCGCCCATTTGCGTGCGCGCATGCCCGCATCCATGCGCGCTCACGTTCGGCTGTATTATTCGCGGGCGAGATATCGTCGCGCCGCGACCAGGTCGGGCCGCACCGTATCGCCGTCGCCGGCAAGCAGGACGAGCTTCTCGTAGTAGTTCTTGGCGTGCGCTCGATCGCCGATCCGCTTCGCTGCCTCCGCAGCGCCGGCAAATGAGCGATAGCGGTTCGGATTGTTGCGCAGCGATGCCTCGAACTCCCTCAACGCCTGCGCCGGCTCATTCGCCTCGAGCAACATCTCACCGAGCAATTCCCGCATCGGCGACAGCCGATTTTCCATCGCCACGTGCTTGCCGGTGCGGTCCTCGAGATCGGCGGCCTCGCGCATCGCCGCCACGGCCTCCGTCCTGCGGCCGTCGGCCAGCGCGAGCCAAGCACGGGCGGCCAGTTCCTGGATGGCCACCTGCCCGGTCCAATAGTCATCGTTCGCCTTCACAAGTGCACCCTTGAGCGCGCGCAGCCTGTCGACCGCTTCAGTGGCGACGGCACGGTTGCGGCTGCGGGCGCCCCCGATCGCGCGGCCGAACCAGGCGATGGCCTCGGCTTGCGGGAACGGCGTCTTCGGTATCGCCAGCGCGGCGGCCTCTGACCAGGCGGCGCGCTCGAAGGCATACCGAACCGGAATCGCCGCGAAGGCCGTGTGTCCGCTGTAGCGGAAGCTCGCAGAGAACTCGACGACGCTGTTCCGCGCATCGACGATGCGCTTTGCCTGCTGGTCGAGGCCGAGCTGCAGATAGGCGTTGGTGAGAAAGTCGAGCGAATGATAGCGCGCAGGGTTCTTGGCCGGCTCGGCGCCCGCCTGCGGATCGACGCGCGCCGTATAGGCGATCGTCACCTCATCCGACGCGCGATCCGAGCTGATCACCTCCTGCCACATGCCGAGCGTCGAGAAGATGTGCGAGGGCATATGCAAGGCATGCGGCGCCGAAGGAGCGAGGCGGGCACAGCGCTCCGCCGCGATCGCCCCGCGGGCCGCGAGCGTCGGATAATCGTAGCTGTGGATGATGTAGTGCGGAATGCCGGGATGATTGGGGTATTTCGCCTCCAGCTTTTCGAGCATGTCAGCGGCCTTGAGCTGCTTGGTGTAAGTCTTGTCGGCCGGGTCGGCCGCTTCGTTGAGGGCAAGCGCGTAGAAAATCGTGGCCTCCGCATCGTCGGGATAGCGCGCCGACAATCGCGCCATCGCGGCTTCGTAATTGGCGGTACGCGTCCGCTGTGGGACGGTTGCGTAGTCCTCGTAGAAGGCCGCCGCCGCCTCGATCCACGCGCTCTCGCGCTCGGTCTTTTGTGCGGCCGTGCGCGCCTTCTGGAGCGCACTCCAGCCACGTTCGAGCACGTGGCCGGGGAACGGACCGACGAGCGGGTTCGGACGTTGCCCGATTGCAACGCCCCAATAGGCCATGGCGCACGACGGCTCCTTGTCCGCAATGGCGCTGAATGCCTTCACGGTCTCGGGAAAGAAGAACGAATGCAGCAGCGCCACGGCCCGGTTGAATTGCATCTGCGCGCCAGGACTGCAGGAGATCGGGAAATCGACCTCACCCAACCGTTCCTCGTTCGCGGCGGCGGCTTGCGCGCCGGCAGCAGTTGGAACGAGGGCGGCGATGAGTGCCGACGCGACGAGAGCCGATGCGGTTTGGGAGCGAGCCATGAGGGTACTCCTGCTTCGTCGTCGCCAGATAGCCCTCGATCCATTGATGTGTCTAATTCATTTATGGTCTAATAAATGATGACCAATTGGAATATGACGCCATGAACCTGCGATCCCTGCGCACCTTCGTCGCGATCGCCGACAATGCCGGCTTCGCCCGCGCGGCCGAGCGACTCAACCTGACCCAATCGGCGGCCTCGCGGCAGATTCAGGCGCTCGAGGACGAGTTGGGGCTGCGGCTGTTCGCGCGCATAGGACGCAGCGCCCGGTTGACCGCAGAGGGCGAGGATCTGCTGGCGCGTAGCCGCCGCTTGCTGGCCGAGGCGGAGGCGCTGCGCGGGCGGGCTAGCGCGCTCAAAGGCGGCGAGGTCGGCGTGCTGCGGATCGGCGCCACCCCGCAGGTGATCGAAAATCTGCTTGCAGAATTCCTGCCGCGCTATCGCAAGCGCCACCTCGGCGTCGAGGTTCCGCTCATCGAGGACGGCGGAGCCCGCCTGCCAGATCGGCTCGAACGCGGCGATCTCCATGTCGCCATCATGCCGGCCGGCGATGATCGCTTCGGCCGCCGGCTGCTCTATCCGATGCATGTCCTGGCCGTGATGCCGCCGGAACACCGCCTGAGCCGCCGGGCCGTGCTCGACGTGGCCGAACTTGCCGACGAACCGCTGCTACGCCTCACGCCGGGCTTCGCGTCGCACGGCTGGTTCGCGGCCGCCTGCCAGGTTGCGAACATTCGGCCGCGCGTGCTGCTCGAAAGCGTCGCTTCGCAGACGCTCATTGCGCTGGCCCGGGCCGGCCACGGCATCGCGGTGGTTCCCTCGCCGGTGCGGATTCCGCGTACGGGTGTGCGCGTGGCCGTCGTTGCTCATCGCGGCGTGCCGATCGGACGATGGACGGTCGCCGCCTGGGATCCGCAGCGTTTCCTCGCGCCCTATGCGAGGCAATTCATCGAAGAACTGATCGCGTATTGCGGGCGCAGATATCCCGGTCGCGAATTCGCCCGCCGCGCGCCGCCGCTGCCCAAGCCCAAGATCGCCCAGGACGTGGGCTGATAATCACCGGCGGCCCTGGTACGGGCCCATAGACCGGTGATCACTAACGCCGAGGGCGATGACGCCGTTCAGGATGGCGTGCCCCCGCCGCTCAACGTCCGCCGCACCGCATCCTGCCAGCCCGCCCATTTGCGGGCGCGCGCGCCCGCATCCATGCGCGGCTCGAAGCGCCGCTCGCGCTTCCACGACTTGGCGAAGCTCGCCGGATCGGCACAGACGCCGGCGGCATGGCCCGCGAGATAGGCGGCGCCGAGGGCCGTCGTCTCCATCACCACCGGCCGGTCGACCGGCGCATCGAGTATGTCGGCGAGGAACTGCATCGCGTAATCGCTCGCCGTCATGCCACCGTCGACGCGCAAGACGGTGTCAGCACGCGTCCCGGCAAAGTGGGCACCGGTTTGCCGATCAGGACGCGCGCCAAGATTAGAGCCGCCCGGCCAGTCGGCGCGCATGGCGTCGATCAGGTCGCGCGTCTGGTAGCCGACCGCCTCGAGCGCGGCGCGCGCGATTTCGGCCGGGCCGGACTTGCGGGTGAGCCCGAAGATCGCGCCGCGCGCATTCGCGTCCCACCACGGCGCGCCGAGACCGACGAACGCGGGCACGAGATAGACCTGCTCGCCCGCATCGGCCGCGATCGCGAGCGAGCCGCTCTCGGGCGCGCTGCGGATGATCTTCAGCCCGTCGCGCAGCCACTGCACGGCGGCGCCGGCGATGAAGATCGCGCCTTCGAGCGCGTAGGTGCGCTTGCCCCCGAGCTGATACGCGATAGTGGTGAGCAGGCGGTTGCGCGACTGCACCATCTGGCCGCCGGTGTTGAGGAGCGCGAAGCAGCCCGTGCCGTAGGTCGATTTCATCATGCCGGGCGCAAAGCACCCCTGCCCCACCGTCGCGGCCTGCTGGTCGCCCGCGACGCCGAGGATGCGGATCTGACCGCCGAACAGATGCGTGGTGCCGAAATCGCCGGCGCAATCGCGCACCTCGGGCAGCAGCGACCGGGGCACGCGAAAGAGCTCGGCGAGCGCCGGATCCCATGCGGCATCGTGGATGTCGAGGAGCAGCGTGCGCGCCGCATTGGTGGCGTCGGTCGCGTGCACGAAGCCGCCGGTGAGGCGCCACAGCAGCCAACTGTCGACGGTGCCAAACGCGAGCCTTCCCTTCTGCGCCGCCTCGCGCGCGCCGTCGACGTGATCGAGCAGCCAGGCGATCTTGGTCGCCGAGAAATAGGGATCGATCAGCAGCCCGGTCTTCTGCGTCACGCCGGGCTCGTGACCGGCCGCGCGCAGCACCGCACAGACGTCGGCGGTCCGCCGATCCTGCCACACGATCGCGCGATGGATCGGCTTCTCGCTCGCGCGGTCCCAGATCAGCGTCGTCTCGCGCTGGTTGGTGATGCCGATGGCGGCGACGTCGGCGGCCGTGATGCCGGCCTGCGCCATGGCGGCCTGCACGGTCGCGACCACGCTCTGCCAGATCTCCTCCGGATCGTGCTCGACCCAGCCGTCGGCGGGGAAATGCTGGGTGAACTCCTGCTGCGCGGATGCGACGGGGCTCAGCGCCTCGTCGAACACGATGGCGCGCGTCGAGGTGGTGCCCTGGTCGATGGCGATGATGCGCGTCGGCATGCGGGATCCCGGATGAAGCGGACCCATCATGCACGATTTTCGTGCGACGCGCCCGGCGTTGGCCGGGTGAGGGCGGAGCAAGCTACAGCAGCACGATCGTCCGGTGGCCGTAGTCGGTCTCGGGCTTGTAGCTCGACGGCTTGCGCGGCTCGGGGCCGTAGTAGTCCCCGCGCCGGACCATCGGGCGGGGATGCGCGAGCACCGAGACGATCCGCGCCTGCAGGGCCTGGCTCGACACCGGCTTGAGCAGGTATTCGTTAATGCCGAGGCGCGCCGCCTCGATCACGCGCGAGCGCTCGCTGTGCGCCGAGAGCATGATGATCGGAATGTCCGGATGCGGAAAGGTCTCGGGCGAGCGCACGGCCCGCACGAAGCCGGCGCCGTCGAGCTCCGGCATTTCCCAGTCGACCAGTACGACGTCGGGCGTGAAGGTGCGGATCGCATCGAGGCCGGCGTGGCCGTTGCCGGCTTCCTGGATGCTGCGTACGCCGATGGTCATCAGCAGGGTGCGGATGACCTTTCGGATGTAGGGCTCGTCGTCGATGACGAGCACCTTGCACGAGCCCAGCAATGCGGCGACCCTGTCGTTCGGTACCTGCATCGAACAAGCCGTCGAGCGCGATTTTTCGAAAAAACTGCGTAGGATGGAACCATAAGCCGCTTAAGGCGCCCTGTGCCGGGCCGTTAAAATGCGACACAACGGTCGGGTTGCGGACGAAGGATTTCGCTAACCTTGTCCACGCGGCGGCTCAGGCGCCAACGGCGCCGGTCATGAACCGCTCGACCGCGGCGGCGTCCTCTTTCGACAGGTAGAGACCGAGCTTGCTGCGCCGCCACAGCACGTCGTCGGCGGTCTGCGCCCACTCGTGCCGCATGAGGTAGCGAAGCTCGACGCCCGTGAGGTCAGCGCCGAAGCGGGGCCCCATATCCTCCGCGCGCGCCACGCCCGCCAGGACGAGCTTCACGCGCGTGCCGTAGGCAGCGACCAGCCGGCGCGCATGCGCCTCGGCGAGGAACGGCCAGGTGCGGCGCGTCTCCGACACGACGCCTTCGTCTCCGCCGGGGGCGAAATCGCCGCCCGGTAGGGGCTGCCTGGCGGTCCACGGGGTCTGGGCATCGGTGAAGAGAGGTCCGAGCTTGGCCATCGCGGCCTCGCCGAGATTGCGATAGGTGGTGATCTTGCCGCCATAGACCGTGAGCAGCGGGGCGCGGCCGCCGGCCTGATCGAGGGTGAGCAGGTACTCGCGCGTGGTCTCGCTCGCGCTGCTCTTGCCGTCGTCGAAGAGCGCGCGCACCCCCGCGAAGGCCCAGACCACGTCGGAGGGTGCGATGGCGGCGCGGAAATAGCCATTGACCAAGTCGCACAGATATTCGACCTCGTGCGGTTCGACGGCCGCGGCGGACGGATCGCCGACGAAATCCTCGTCGGTGGTGCCGATCAGCGTGAAGTCCGGCCCGAACGGGCGCGCGAACACGACGCGGCCGTCCGGGCTTGGCAGGATATAGGCGCGATCATGGTCGTACATGCGCCTGACCACGATATGGCTGCCCTTGACCAGCCGCACCGGCAGCGGCCGCTCGAGCCGCAGCACGGTCTCGGCGGCGCTCGCGAGCCAGGGCCCCGCCGCATTGACCAGCACGCGGGCGGTCGCGACGTCGCGACGGCCGCGCGCGTCGAGCATGAGCGTCCATTCGCCGGCGCGCTCGGCGCCGAGGCAGCGCGTACGGGTGCGGATGGTCGCGCCATGCGCCGCCGCGTCGAGCGCGTTGACGACGACGAGACGCGCGTCGTCGACCGCGCAGTCGGAATATTCGAAGCCATATGTGAAATTGCGCTTGAGCGGCGCGCCCACCGGATCGGCGCCGAAGTCGACGGTGCGGCGGCCGGGCAGCGTGCGGCGGCCGCCGATCCAGTCGTAGAGCATGAGGCCGATCCGCAGCATCCAGGCGGGGCGGTCGCCCGCCTCGGCGGGCAGCACGAAGCGCATGGGATGCACGAGATGCGGCGCGATGCGCATGAGCACCTCGCGCTCGGCGAGCGCCTCGCGCACGAGATGGAAGGCGCCGAACGCGAGATAGCGCAGGCCGCCATGGACGAGCTTGGTCGAGGCCGATGAGGTTCCGGAGGCAAGGTCGTTCTGCTCGATGAGCAGCACCTTGAGCCCGCGCCCGGCGGCATCGCGCGCGATACCGGCGCCGTTGATGCCGCCGCCGATGATGGCGAGATCGAAGTCGGCCATAGGGCTCCCGTGATTCGGCTCTTTAACGCAGAATGGGACCGAAGGCAGGTTCGCTCAAGGCAGAACCGGCTTGAATTGATGCGTCAGTCGCGTTTCACTGACGGTGAGGTTGAAATCTCTGGTTCGAGCATGATCTTTTCCGAAAACCGGTACCCGTTTTTCGGGATCGTGCTCCGGAGGTGCCGTCATGCTTTACGACAATCGTCACGTCGTCGTCACTGGTGGCACCGGCGTGCTCGGCGTCGCGGTCGTGGGCGCCCTGCTCGAGGCGGGCGCGACCTGCCACGTGCCCTATTTCGTCGAGGCGGAAGCCGCGCGCTTCCCGCACCGCGACCATGAGCGCGTCAGTCTGGTCCACGGCGGCAATCTCGCCGACGAGGCGGCGGTCGCCCGCGTCTACGCCGGCGTGCCGGCGCTGTGGGCGTCGATCCACATCGCCGGCGGATTTGCCTATGCGCCGATCGGCGAGACCACGATCGCGATCCTGCGCCAGCAGATCGACATGAATTTCACCAGCTGCTTCCTGTGCTGCCGGGCCGCGGTCGCGGCCATGGCGCGGTCGCCGGACGGCGGGCGCATCGTCAACGTCGCGGCGCGTCCCGCGCTCGAAGGCCGCGCCGGCGCCAACATGACGGCCTATGCGGCGAGCAAGGCCGCGGTCGCGACGCTGACCATGGCGCTCGCCGAGGAGGTCGCGGGGCGGAACATCCTGGTGAACGCGGTCGCGCCCTCGGTCCTCGACACGCCGCAGAACCGCAAGGACATGCCCAAGGCCGACCACGCGGCCTGGCCCAAGGTCGAGGAGGTCGCGCGCACGATCCTCTTTCTCGCCTCGCCCGACAACAAGGTCACGCGCGGCGCGATCGTGCCGGTGTACGGGAAGTCGTGACGAGCATGATCCCGAAACAGCCTGCCCCGGACGCGATCCGGGGTGGACACCGGTTTTCGGAAAAGATCATGCTCCAATGATCGGGAACCGGCTCAGGCCGGCTTCGACGACATGCGGCGCAGCAGTTTCTCGCAGCCCCAGATCGCGACGAGGCACAGGCCCCAGCCGACGAGCAGCGAGAGCGCGCCGACCGCAAGGTAGCGCGCGCCGTCGAGGTGATTGGCCACGGCCGCGAGCCAGCGCCAGAAGCCGACGATGAAGGCGATCGCGACCGCCGGCCCGAGCCAGACGCCGTTGGCCACGGCAGCGAGATCGTCCCGCCGTGCCGCCGACGAGCGCTCGCGGTCGCTCGCGATCGTGTTCAGGCTGAAGAACGCGACCAGCGGCATGGCGGCGAGCACGCCCAAGAGCGCCGGCGAATGCCCGATCCTGTCGGCGACGAGAACGCAGGACAGCGCGACGGCGAACAGCACAATAGGGCGCCAGTTGCGCAACACCAGATGGTCGGGTCGCGTCGGCGACGCGGCGAGCGGCGCGGCGGGACGGCGCGCCGGAAAAGCCGCGGTCAGCGCGAGACCGCCGACAGCCGCCACGGCGAAGTAGGCGATCTCGTCCTCGACCGGAACGCCCCACGCGTTGCGCGATATCAACCACGCGACCGCGAACCACAGTCCGGCGATCGCGGTCAGCAGCAGGGCGGAGCCCGTCGCCGGCGCCGTTCCGGCGCGCACGAGGCGCTCGAACCCCGCAAGATAGATCGCGCAGAACAGTGCGTTGACGACCGGCATCAGCAGCATCGAGCCGACGATCGGCGCGAGCTCGGCAGGCTGCGTCATCAGCATGCTGATCCCGTTGAGCGTCGGGAAGGTCAGCATCATTCCGGCGGCGCGCGGGTTGCGTCGCGCCTGCCACAGCACCGCGATGTAGAGGGTCGTCCCGAGCAGAACCTTCGCCGCCAGCGCGATCATGGCCGCGGCTTCGGCGCCCTATGCGACGTTTACGCATATGCCGGCGAAGTTGATACCGGTTCGCCGACAAGGATATGCGTCAAAGCATGAATCTAGAGCACGTTCCGATTCCATCGGAACGGAACGTGCTCCAGGCGCGCGCGCGGTCATTCCGCCACCGGAACCAGGTCGCGCACCGGGCGGGCGAGCCTCCTCACGGCATTCGACGCCACGATCGTGCGGCTGCCCGCATAGGCTTCGTGGTTCTTCTCGATGTCGTCGAGGTCGTAGAGGTAGTTGACCATCACGCCGAAGGACTGCGCGATCCCCTTCGGCGAGGGATCGGCGAGCCAGTCGACGCGCTCGAGCCGCGCGCCGTTGCCGAGGTGGAAGCGTGCGACCGGATCGACCGGTGCGCGCGTGCGCGTGCGCGCCGTGAGGAAATAGGTCGCGGCCGCACGCATCAACGGTTCGCGCAG
>Ga0126371_10000190_pt1 | contig 47036 bp, 46 predicted proteins | sample PanSoiMetaPlot_4_FD_110145 | JGI IMG/M metagenome (GOLD analysis project Ga0126371, IMG submission 110145) | Tropical forest soil microbial communities from Panama - MetaG Plot_4 | ecosystem: Environmental > Terrestrial > Soil > Tropical forest > Bulk soil | place: Panama | collected 2016-02-17
GCGCCGGCGGCCCGCCGGCAGCCACTTGTGCACCAGCGCGAGCGTGACGATCAGCACCAGCGTCGCGGCCACGTAGCGGCCGAACGTGAAGCTCTTCTGGATCGGCGCGAGCCAGGGCGCGCTGGCGACCAGCCGGTCCAATCCGCCGAGCGCGCCGACGACGAGGAACGCGAGCGCGATCAGCGCCGCGGCGCCGACCAGCACGTAGCCGATCGATTCGAGCCGCAGCAGCCACCACGCCCGCACCTCGATCTCGTCATAGGCGCGGTTGAGGCCGATGCGCAGGCTCTCGACGCCGCTCGAGGAGAAATAGATCGCGAGCCCGACGCCGATCGTGAGCAGGCCGCCGTGCGCGTTGGTCAGCACGCTCTCGATCTGCGACGCGATCGGCCCGGCCACTTGCTTGGGCCATGCCTCGAGCAGGAGCTTCGCGACCTGGTCGGCGAGCTCCTGGGAACCGAGGAAGCCGGTCAGCGCCGTGATGAAGATCAGGAACGGAAAGAGCGACATCAGTGTCGTGAGCGAGATGTGGCTGGCGATCGCCCACCCGTCGTCGCGCACGAAAGCCTCATAGGCCGCATACGCGATGCGGACGCTGCGTCGGAGCAATCGGAAGGGGCCAACGCGCAGCATTCTGAGCATGATCCCGAAAGGACCTGTCCCAAACCTGGTCCGGGGTCTTTGTCGTTTTTCGAACAAGAGCATGCGCCGCTACGAAGCCGGAGACAGCCAGTGAGGATGATGGACTCTTAAATAGGTCGCCCGCATTGCGATTCGACCCGCGCGGCGCTACCGGCCGGGAGATCGGCGCATGCGGTTACCCGTTCCCGCACGGCGGGTTGGCAACTTTGTGCACCGCACGCATAGTGGAGATCACGTCGGCGGCCAAGGCCAGTCCAAGCCCGGCCCAAGCCCGGCCCAAGCCCAATCGAGGCGCAAGGTTCTTGCTCGGAGAGTCCGGAATGCCCGTTGCCCAGACCCAACCCCCGGCCGATCGCGCCGGCGGTATCGTGCTCGCGCAGGAGGCGGCGGCCGCCGCCGAGGCACTGCTGGCGGATGCGACCGTCGAACTGCGGGCTCGCGTCGCGGTGGACGGCCGCGCGGTCTCCCGCATGCTCGATCGCGAGCAGCGCGCCGCGCATGGGCTGGCGTGGCTCGCGACCTATGTGGAGGCGCTGCGTCAGCTCGCGGCCTATGCGTCGCGCGCGCGTGCCGGCGGCCGGCTCGGCGAGACCGAGGAGCTGATCGTGCGCATCGGCGTCGCCGAATATTTCGCGCAGATCCTCGGCGGCATCCCGATGAGCCAGGGCGAGATCGTTCGGCTCGCCGACCTCGGCCTCGGCGCGGCGAAAATCGCGGCGCGCGTGCCGCCCGCCTTCGCGGAGGCGGTCGCGGCCGGCAATTCGGCACCGAATCGCGCGCGCCTGGTCGAGCTGATGCGCGCACAGCACGCCGCGACCGTCGGCGACTGCGTGCTCGACGACACGCTCGACCAGATTCGCGACGAGATGCGCCGCTTCGCCGACAGCGAGATTGTGCCGCAGGCGCATCAGTGGCACCGCACCAACAGCTACATCCCGCTCGAGACCATCGCGCACATGGGCGAGCTCGGCGTGTTCGGGCTCACGCTGCCGGAGGAGCACGGCGGCATGGGGCTCGGCAAGGAATCGATGTGTGTCGTCTCCGAGGAGCTCTCGCGCGGCTACATCGGCGTCGGCTCGATCGGCACGCGCGCCGAGATTGCCGCCGAGCTCATCCTCGCCAACGGCACCGAGGAGCAGAAGCGCAAATGGCTGCCGAAGCTCGCGTCGGGCGAGGTGCTGCCGACGGCGGTCTTCACCGAGCCGAACACCGGCTCGGACCTCGCCTCGCTGCGCACCCGCGCGACGCGTTCGGGCGACGTCTACAAGGTCCACGGCAACAAGACCTGGATCACCCATCCGGTGCGCGCCGACCTGATGACGCTCCTGGTGCGCACCAACCCGAACGAGCCGGGCTACCAGGGCCTCTCGATGCTGCTCGCCGAGAAGCCGCGCGGCACCGACACGAAGCCGTTTCCGGCGCGCGGCATGTCGGGCACCGAGATCGAGGTGCTCGGCTATCGGGGCATGAAGGAGTATGAGATCGCATTCGACGGCTTCGAGGTGAAAGCCGACGACCTGCTCGGCGGCGTCGAGGGCCAGGGCTTCAAGCAGCTCATGGCAACCTTCGAGTCGGCGCGCATCCAGACCGCGGCGCGCGCGATCGGCGTCGCCCAGTCCGCGATGGAAGAGGCGATGAAGTACGCCGAGGGGCGCGTGCAGTTCGGCCAGCCGATCGTCGAGTTCCCGCGCGTCGCCGACAAGATCGCGATGATGGCGGTCGAGATCATGATCGCGCGCCAGATCACCTATTACGCGGCGCGCGAGAAGGACAAGGGGCGCCGCTGCGACCTCGAGGCCGGCATGGCGAAGCTGCTCGCCGCCCGCGTCGCCTGGGCCGCCGCCGACAACGCCGTGCAGATCCACGGCGGCAACGGCTTCGCGCTGGAGTATCCGGCCTCGCGCCTCCTGTGCGACGCGCGCATCTTGTCGATCTTCGAGGGGGCGGCGGAGATCCAGGCGCAGGTGATTGCGAGAAGGCTGCTCGACGGGGCGAATTAGGTCCTCAGTCATTGCGAGGCGCGCGCAGCGCGCCGAAGCAATCGAGAGCGACGACTCGTTGCGAGAGATTGCTTCGCTTCGCTCGCAATGACGCCTTGCAGGCCTGCGCATCGCGAATGGGTCACGAGACAATTCGCTCATGGCTTACCGCGACCGCCGCCAGTAACATTCCAAAACAGCTGCCACAGAAAAAGCATCGCTTCATTGCGAACGGAAGCGGCAATCGGGAGAATCGCATGGACCAGCGCAACGAGCAGGTGAGGCAGCCGATCGACGTTGCGGCGATGTTTCCCGCTGCCAATCAGATCGCCGACGCGAAGCTGCGCGCCGCCGTCGATGCGGTCTGGCAGGAGCTGTGGTCGATGAGCGCGTGGAAGCGGATGGAGGACGTGCCGACCTCGCTCGAGATTCCGTATCCGACGCTGCCGCACAACCAGTGCGTCCTCGACATGGCGCTCGCGGTCGCCGATGCGTTCGAGCGCCACCACGGCGTCAAGGTGAACCGCGACCACCTGATCGCCGCCGCCATCCTGCAGGATGCCAGCAAGGTGATCGAGTCCGCGCCGGGGCCCGACGGCCGCGCCGTCGCGACGGATCTCGCCCGGCAATATCCGCACGCGTTCTGGGCGGCGCATCTCGCCTTGCGCCATGGTGTGCCCGATCCGGTCGTGCACGTGCTGCTGACGCATTCGCCGCAGGCGGCCACGTTCCCGACCACGATCGAGGGCAAGATCCTCTATTACGTCGACCAGCTCGACGTGATCGGCATCTTCAAGGATCGCTGGCGCAAGGACCTCTACATCACGAAGTGATCCGCAAGATGCCGGGAGGGAACGAATGACCGTCGCGAGCCGCCTCGCTGTAACGTTCTTGTGCTTTTCGATGCTCGTCTGCCTCGATGCGGGCGCGCGTGCCGCGGAGCCGTATCCGACCGGACCGATCCGGCTGATCGTTCCGACGCCGCCCGGCGGCGGCGCCGACACCCTGGCGCGGCTGACCGCCCAGGCGGTCGAGCCGATCCTGCACGCCAGCATCGTGGTGGAGAACCGGCCGGGCGCCGGCGGCACCATCGGCATGAACGTGATCACGCGGGCGCATCCCGACGGCTACATGCTCGGCTTCGTGTGGAACAGCGTGCTCACCACGCTGCCCAACACCCTGAAGGTGCCGTACACGCAGGACTCCTATGTGCCCATCATCCAGATCGGCTACACGTCCTACGTGATGTGCGTTGCGCCGGACTTTCCGGCGAGCAACGGCAAGGAATTCATCGCGCAGCTCAAGCGCAATCCGGGCAAATACACCTACGGCAATGACGGCGTCGGCGGCACCATGCAGCTCGCCGCCGAGCGCATCTTCGCGCATTTCGGCATCAAGCAGGTCGCGGTTCCGTTCAAGGGGGCGGGCGAGACGCTGCAGAACTTCCTCGGCCATCACGTCGACATCTATGGCGGCTCGGTGCAGCCGATCCTGCCGTACATCAAGAACGGCACCGCCAAATGCCTGCTGCTGACGTCGGCCGCGGACAACCCGCAGGTGCCGCAGGCGTCGGGGCTCGACGCCGTCGGCGCCCAGGGGCTCGACACCGGCCTGTGGTACGGGCTGATCGGGCCGCCGGGCCTCCCGCGCGAGGTCGTCGACACGCTCTACGGCGCCTTCCTCCTAGCCGCGCGCTCGCCGTCGGTCGTCGCGGCGCTCGATCGCGTCGGCGCGGCGCCGGCCACGCATGACGGGAAGGAAATGAAAGCGATGATCGCGCACGAGTACGACGCCCTGCACGAGGTCGCGGAGCGCCTCGGCCTCGCGGTCCACTGAACACCGAAGGAACATGCCATGAGCAAAGTCATGACCAAGGCCCGCCGGCTGCGCGAGCTCATCAATGCGCCCGATATCCTGGTGCTGCCCGGCGTGTTCGACGGGTTCAGCGCGCGCCTGCTGAAGCCGTCGGGCTTTCCGGCGGGCTTCATCTCCGGCGCCGGCATCAGCGAGGCCGGCCTCGGCTGGGCCGATCTCGGCGTGATGGGGCTCGAGGAGAACCTGCGCGCCTGCCGCGCCTTCGCGGCGTGCTGCGACCTGCCGCTGCTCGCCGACGCCGACACCGGCTACGGCAACGCCGTCAACGTGCACTTCACCATGCGCGCGTTCGAGCAGGCGGGCCTCGCCGGCATCATGATCGAGGACCAGGTGTGGCCGAAGCGCTGCGGGCACATGAAGGGCAAGGAGGTTATCTCGGCCGAGGAGGGCGCCGAGAAGATCCGCGCCGCCGCCGAGGCGCGCGTCGATCCCGAGACGGTGATCATGGCGCGCACCGATGCGCTGGCGACGCACGGCATCGCCGAGGTGATCCGCCGGCTCAACCTCTATGCCGACGCCGGCGCCGATCTTCTGTTCGCCGACGCGGTGCTCTCGACCGAGCACATCGCGGCGGTGACCAAGAACGTGTCGAAGCCGGTCTGCGTCAACATGGGTTTCGGCATCCGCCGGCGCTCGACCACGCCGCTGCTCTCGGCGCGCCAGTTGCAGGATCTCGGCGTCGCCGTGGTGATCTATCCGCGGCTGCTCACGGCGGCGGCGGTGAAGGGCATGAAGAACGCGCTCGCGGCGCTCGACGAGTCGTTGCGCACCGGCGAGGCCGTCGACCGCCCCGATCTCCTGGTCTCGTTCGAGGAGCTCAACGAGCTGGTTGCCATGCCCGAGCTCGAGCGGCTCGAGCAGCGCTATCTCACCAAGGATCAGCTTCGCCGGAAGTACGAGAACGCGACCCACGAGGCGAAGGTGTAGCGCGCACGGCGCATCCCTTTCGATTTGCGGGAGCGCAGGAAAAATCTAGGCGCCGCTAGGGCATCAATCGAAGACTTGAGCCATTGCCTTCACGTCGCTCGACGGTGACCGACGGCGCCTGCGAGACCCCCATCCCGCCAGCCAAGCTCCGGTCACCGGGGCAACGGCGAGCATCAAGAGTGTTTCTGTAATTGCCAACAAGTCGACCCATGGCCAATGGGGGGTGCCCTGTTGGCGCATATATTCGAGCGCCGCCCAGATCGAACCGGCAAGCACCGCGCCAGGGGCGATGAAGGAAATGTACGGAGTGAGAAGACGCCCAAGCAGCAGAGCAATGCCGGCTAGGCACCAACCGCCGAACGACAGGACCGCCAGCTTGATATGCAGATGAGAACCTGTGAGGTCATGCCACCAATAGAACCCGATCACGAGAGCTTGGGCGGCCACTGTGAGAACCATGATACTGCCGCCCGCGATGCGCAGGTGAGTGCCTTTTCCGGCGTCGATCAGCATTGGTCCCGCTTACCTCAGTGAACTGGTGACAAGGGGCCCGCCTTGATTGTCGATCAAGGTTTCGCTCCGCGCAGCGCGCGATCCAGATCGGCGAACAGATCTTCCGGATCCTCCAGCCCGACCGACAGCCGCAGCAGGTCCGGCGGGCACGGCGAGTCCGGCCCTTCGACGGACGCGCGGTGCTCCATGAGACTTTCGACCCCGCCGAGCGAGGTCGCCCGGTTCCACAGGCGCACCTTTGCGGCGGTCGCGATGGCGGCGCGCGCGCCGCCCTTGACGCGGATCGACAGCATGGCGCCGAACCCGCTCATCTGCCGCGCCGCGACCGCGTGGCCGGGATGCTCGGGCAGGCCGGGGTAGAGCACGGCCGCGATGTGCGGATGCCGGCGCAGCCAGGTGGCGAGCAGGGTAGCGCTCTCGGTCGCGGCCTTCACGCGCGGCTCGAGGGTGCGCATGCCGCGCAACAGGAGCCAGGCCTCGAACGGCCCGAGGATCAGGCCGTGCTGCGAGCGCAGCGCCCGCATGCGCTCCCACCACCCGTCCGCCTTGGCGGTCGCGAGCGCGCCGGCGATCACGTCGGAATGGCCGTTCAGGTACTTGCTCGCCGAATGCATCACGAGGTCGGCGCCGAGCGCGAGCGGCCGCGTGAACACCGGCGTCGCGACGGTCGAGTCGACCGCGAGCCGCGCGCCGGCGCGGTGCGCGATCTCGGCCACCGCCGCGATGTCGGTGATGCTCCACAGCGGATTGCCGGGGGTCTCGATCCACACGAGCCTGGTCCTGCCGCGCCGCACCGCCTTGGCGACGGCCTTGAGATCGCTGGTGTCGACGGTCTCGACGCGATGGCCGAAGCGCGGCGCCTCGGCGGTGAGCCACTGGCGAAAGGCCCAGTACATCACCCGGCCGGCGACGATATGCGAGGGCTCGGGCAGCGCCATCACGGCGGCGGTCGCGGCCGACATGCCGGAGCCGAAGAGCAGCGCCGCCTTCGCGCCCTCCAGGGCCGCGATCACGCTTTCGGCCTGGCGCACCGTGGCATTGTCGGCGCGGCCGTAGCCGTAGCCCGAGCGGTACTGGTTGTCCGGGTCGCGCACGAACGTGGTCGTGACGTGCACGGGCGGCACCACCGCCTTCGTCACCGGCTCGATGCCGCCGAGCGCCTGCGCCGCGATGGTCCGCGGCTTGTGGGTGTTCCTGGGGCTGTTCTTGCGGGAGCGTTGCTTGCGCATGCTCCGATCACAGCAGAGCGCAGGCGGATTGTAAAATGGCGCGGGATGGCGGCCCGCGCGGCCGGGTGCTATCTAGGCGGCATGTCCGCCTATATTGCGTCCTACATCGCCGTGGGCATCGTTGCGGTCGTGCTGCTGCTCGGTCTCGCCAACATGATGCGCGGCGGCTCGCCCAACACGTCGCAGAGGCTCATGCGCTTGCGCGTGCTCATGCAGTTCATCGCGATCATCGTCCTCATGGCCACGGTCTGGTTCCTTCACCGATAGACGCCCATGGTCGTCCTCAACCGCATCTATACGCGCACCGGCGACGACGGCACGACGGCGCTGGGCTCGGGCGAGCGGCGCAAGAAATTCGATCTGCGCATCGCCGCCTACGGCACGGTCGACGAGCTCAACGCCTGCCTCGGCATCGCGCGTCTGCACACCGCCGCCGAGCCGACGGTCGACGCCATGCTGGCGCGCATCCAGAACGATCTCTTCGATCTCGGCGCCGACCTGTGCACGCCGGAGAGCGCGAAGGGCAAGGGTCCGGGCGGCGCGCGGCTTGCCGTCACCGACGCCCAGGTGACGCGGCTCGAGCAGGAGATCGATGCGCTCAATGACGCGCTCGACCCCCTGCGCTCCTTCGTGCTGCCCGGCGGCACGTCGGCCGCCGCCTATCTGCATCTCGCCCGCACGGTGTGCCGGCGCGGCGAGCGGCTCGTCGTCGAGCTCGCCGACAAGCCCGACGAGGTGGTGTCGGCCGCGGCGATCAAATACATCAACCGGCTGTCCGATTTTCTCTTTGTCGCCAGCCGTTTCCTCAACCACAAGGGCTCGGCCGACGTGCTGTGGGTGCCGGGCCAGAATCGATAGCGCATGTTCCGGCGAAGTGGAGGTCGGTTCGCCGATAAGAACATGCGCCAAACGAAAGGATCTGCAGACTTGCGCGCCAATGTTGCATTGCAGCACGTTGACAGTCCCGCCCGCCAGCCATAGCTTTCTCAGTACTTGCAGGAGCTTACGCGCATGAAGGTTCTCGTCCCGGTCAAACGGGTGGTCGACTACAACGTGAAGATCCGGGTCAAGAGCGACGGCAGCGGCGTCGAGCTTGCCAACGTCAAGATGTCGATGAACCCGTTCGACGAGATCGCCGTCGAGGAGGCGATCCGCCTCAAGGAGGCCGGCAAGGCGACCGAGATCGTCGCCGTCTCGATCGGCCCGCAGCAGGCGTCGGAGACCATCCGCACCGCGCTCGCCATGGGGGCGGACCGCGGCATCCTCGTCAAGGTCGACCAGATCGTCGAACCGCTCGCGGTCGCGAAGATCCTGAAGGGTATCGTCGAGGCCGAGAAGCCCGGCCTCGTCATCCTCGGCAAGCAGGCGATCGACGACGACTGCAACCAGACCGGGCAGATGCTCGCCGCGCTGCTCGGCTGGCCGCAGGGCACCTTCGCGTCGAAGCTCGTCGTCGAGGGCGACGGCATCGCGGTCACGCGCGAGGTCGATGGCGGCCTGCAGACCGTGAAACTGAAGGGCCCCGCGATCGTAACCACTGATCTGCGGCTCAATGAGCCGCGCTATGCGAGCCTGCCGAACATCATGAAGGCGAAGAAGAAGCCGATCGACGAGAAGGCGCCCGGCGACTACGGCGTCGACGCGGCGCCGCGCATCGAGGTGCTCAAGACCACCGAGCCGCCCGGCCGCAAGGCGGGCGCCAAGGTCGGGTCGGTCGCCGAGCTCGTCGGCAAGCTCAAGAACGAAGCGGGGGTGCTGTGATGACCACGCTTCTCGTCGCCGAGCACGACAACAAATCCCTCAAGGATGCGACCGCCAAGGCTCTGAGCGCCGCCAAGGCGCTCGGCGGCGACGTGCACGTGCTGGTCGCCGGCAAGGACTGCCGCGCCGCGGCGGATGGCGCCGCGAAGCTCGCCGGCGTCGCCAAGGTGCTGGTCGCCGACGCCGCGTCCTACGCGCACATGCTGGCGGAGCCGACCGCGGCGCTGATCGTCTCGCTCGCTCCCGCCTACGATGCGATCGTCGCGCCCTCGACCACGACGGCGAAGAACGTCATGCCGCGCGTCGCCGCCCTGCTCGACGTGATGCAGATCTCCGACATCACCAAGGTGATCGCGCCCGACACGTTCGAGCGGCTGATCTATGCCGGCAATGCGGTGCAGACCGTGCGCTCGAAGGACGCCAAGAAGGTGATCACCGTGCGCACCACCGCGTTCCAGCCCGCGGGTGACGGCGGCTCGGCGGGCGTCGAGACGGCGGCCGCGGCGGCCGATCCGGGCATCTCGACCTTCGTCGGCGAGGAGCTGTCGAAGTCCGAGCGGCCCGAGCTCACCTCGGCGCGGATCATCATCTCGGGCGGGCGCGCCATGCAGAGCCGCGAGAACTTCACCAAATACATCGAGCCGGTGGCCGACAAGCTCGGCGCCGCCATGGGCGCCTCGCGCGCCGCGGTCGACGCCGGATACGCGCCGAACGACTGGCAGGTCGGGCAGACCGGCAAGGTGGTCGCCCCCGAGCTCTACATCGCGGTCGGAATCTCGGGCGCGATCCAGCATCTCGCGGGCATGAAGGATTCCAAGGTGATCGTCGCGATCAACAAGGACGAGGAGGCGCCGATCTTCCAGGTCGCCGACTACGGCCTCGTCGCCGATCTCTACAAGGCGTTGCCGGAGCTCGCGGACGAGCTCGCCAAGGCCGGGAAATGACTGTCGGGGATGTCAGAGATCGCAAATCGGAAGCCGGAGCAGCAGACGTGGTCGGCTATTGCCGATATCTGATATCCTGACGGCGATCCCGGGTGAGTGGACGGACAAGATGGCGCACAGCATTCGCAAAGTAGGTGTGATCGGCGCAGGCCAGATGGGCAGCGGCATCGCCCATGTGTGCGCGCTTGGGGGCCTCGACGTGCGCCTCAACGACGTTGGCGCCGACCGCATCAAGGCCGGGATCGCCACCATCAACGGAAACATGGCGCGCCAGGTCAAGCGCAACCTCATCACCGAGGAGCAGCGGCAGGCCGCGCTCAAGCACATCACCGCGGCCGAGGGTATCGAGGCGCTCGGCGAGTGCGATCTCGTGATCGAGGCCGCGACCGAGAAGGAGGACGTGAAGCGCAAGATCTTCGCGGCGCTCTGCCCGGTCCTCAAGCCCGGCGCGTTCGTGGGCTCGAACACCTCGTCGATCTCGATCACCCGCCTTGCGGCCTCGACCGACCGCCCCGAGAAGTTCATCGGCATCCACTTCATGAATCCGGTGCCCGTGATGGAGCTGGTCGAGCTCATCCGCGGCATCGCGACCGAGGACAAGACCTTCGAGACGATCAAGGAGTTCGTGCTCAAGCTCGGCAAGAAGGTCGCGGTCGCGGAGGATTTTCCGGCCTTCATCGTCAACCGCATCCTGCTGCCGATGATCAACGAGGCGATCTACACGCTCTACGAAGGCGTCGGCTCGGTCGAGGCGATCGATACCGCGATGAAGCTCGGCGCCCACCATCCGATGGGCCCGCTCGAGCTCGCCGACTTCATCGGGCTCGACACCTGCCTGTCGGTCATGCAGGTGCTGCACGAAGGTCTTGCCGACTCGAAGTATCGGCCGTGCCCACTGCTGGTGAAATATGTCGAGGCCGGCTGGCTCGGCCGCAAAAGCCAGCGCGGCTTCTACGACTACCGCGGCGAGAAGCCGGTGCCGACCCGTTGACGCGGGCCGACGCGCGCTTACGTTTTGTTAACGATCCGCGCCCTAAGAGGACAATAAGGGGTCTTCCAACCGTCGGGTGGCCGGCGGGCCGAGGTGCGTCATGGTATCGGCAATCGGGCCGAGCGGGATTGACTGGTCAACCCCGGCAAGCGGGCCGAGCGGAATTGACTGGTCCAACGGGGCGTCGCCGGTCCAGGACCTGAACGACTTTTTCGACACCGCGACCTCCGGTTTCCGCGACACGTTGAGCTCTGCCACGACCAATCAGCTCAACGGGCTCGTGAACAATGCCGCCGATGCCGCGGCGAAGCGCCTCGGCGTCAACATACCTTCGTCATCGAGCTCGTCGTCGTCATCGAGCAGCAAAAGCGCGTCCAAGACCAGCACCACCACGTCGAGCGGCCCGAATATCGCCTCCAGGAACATCGACCAGCTGCTCGCAAGCCTCGATGGCCATCCGCCGGCCCCGGCCGCGAGCACCAGCAAGACCGGCACGAAGTTCAACCTCAACTCCTTTCTGGGCGGCCTCGACAAGATCACGGCCGGCAGCGCCCTGAGCAAGGTGCCGGCGACGCCGACCGGCAAGAATTTCAGCATCAACAGCTATCTCTCGACCCTCGACCAGATCACCTCGCGCCCGGCGCCCATCGTCAATCTGACGACCTGAGGCTCTCGCACGTCTCGTCGCGACGGCGCGGCGGCCTCGTTAACGCTTTCTTGACTCGAATCAACGCTGGCACCCCGGTAGGTGAGACGCGCACGCCGACGCCATGTCATTCTGTGAGCCTGGAACTGTGTGTCGCGAAGGCTTGCGCGATGGACACGACGGCGCTCACCACGGCTTGGCTCGACGCGGTCTACCGCTCGCGGTCGGCTGCGTATCAGCATTTCATCCGGGAAGTCCCGCAGGCGAAGCCGTCGCGCGCCGACCGGACATTGACCGATGCGATCGAGAGCGGGCTCGAGGATGCCGGCGCCAAGCCGCTGCCGACGATCAACCAGGTGCAGCCGGCACCCGCGAGCAACGCCGCCTCGGCGCCGCACGTCGACCGCCTCGTGTGAGGCGCAGCACGCAGTTGGCGTAGCCCGACGTCCTTCCGTTTATTTCTGCAGCGCCGCCTGCACCAGGGCGAGCGCGTCGGGGCTCGCCCATTCGGCGGGGCCGGCGAGCGCGGCCAGCTCGCAGCCCGAGCCGTCGACCAGGATCGACGTCGGCATGCCGATCGCCTGGCCGACCGCCTTGAGCTCCTGGAAAATCCGTGCGCTCGCATCCGCGTAATAGGTGAGGCCGGTCACGCCGGTGTCCTTGAGCCACTGCTTCGGCTTGTCGGGATTGCGCGTGTCGATGTTGACCGCGACCACCTCGAAGTTCTGCCCGCCGAGCTTGCGCTGGAGCGCATCGAGTGCCGGCATCTCCTTGCGGCATGGCACGCACCAGGTCGCCCACAGATTGAGGAGCACGACCCGGCCCTTCCAGTCGGAGAGGTGGCGCTGGGCGCCGCCCGCGTCATGGAACGTGAGGGCCGGCAGGACGCGCGGGTCATCCTTGACGCTGACCGCGGCGACCTCGCCATGCGCGAGCGGCGCCAGCCGCTTGGCGGTCGCCGCCGCCTGGGTGCAGGCCGCGTCCGTGCCATTGCGCCCGTAGCCCACAATCACGTATATCGCGGCAAAGCCGAGCACCGTGACCAAAGCTGCAATCAGTGGATCTCTGCGCCATTTCGGCGCTGCGGGCTTTTCGCTGCCAGCCGTCATGATCGTGCGAACCGTGAGCCTTCTGATTTCGACTTTGTAATCCGGGCAGCTGCAGACCTTGCGACCATCGGATCACGCATGAGCAACAAGATGTGGGGCGGCAGGTTCTCGGCGCAACCCGACGCCGTGATGGCCGAGATCAATGCCTCGATCGACGTCGATCGCAAGCTGTTTCGCCAGGATATCGCGGCCTCGAGGGCGCATGCCGAAATGCTGGCGAAACAAGGCATCATTTCGGCGCAGGATGCGAAAAAGATCGTTCACGGTCTAGACACGATCCTGTCAGAGATCGAGGCCGGCAAGTTCACGTTCAAGCGCGCGCTCGAGGACATCCACATGAACGTGGAGGCGCGGCTCGCCGAGCTGATCGGTCCCGCCGCCGGTCGCCTGCACACGGCGCGCTCGCGCAACGACCAGGTCGCGACCGACTTCAAGCTGTGGGTGCGCGACGAGATCGACGCGCTCGACGCCATGCTCGCCGACTACCAGCGCGCGCTCGCTGAGAAGGCACTTGCGCACGCCGCGACCGTGATGCCGGGCTTCACCCACCTGCAGACCGCGCAGCCGGTGACGTTCGGGCATCATCTCCTCGCCTATGTCGAGATGGCGGCGCGCGACCGCGGCCGCTTCGCCGATGCGAGAAAGCGCCTCAACGAGTCGCCGCTCGGCGCCGCCGCGCTCGCCGGCACCTCGTTCCGGGTCGACCGCGCGCTGACGGCGAAGAAGCTCGACTTCGACCGGCCGGCTGCGAACTCGCTCGACGCCGTCTCCGACCGCGATTTCGCGCTGGAGACGCTGTCCGCCGCCGCCATCGCGGCCGTCCATCTGTCGCGCTTCGCCGAGGAGATCGTGATCTGGACCTCGCCTCTGGTCGGATTTCTCGCGCTCTCCGACAAGTTCACCACCGGCTCCTCGATCATGCCGCAGAAGCGCAATCCGGACGCGGCCGAGCTGGTGCGCGCCAAGGCCGGCAAGCTGATCGGGGCGCTCAATGCGCTGCTCATCGTGATGAAGGGCCTGCCGCTCGCGTACCAGAAGGACATGCAGGAGGACAAAGCCGGCATGATCGATGCGCTCGCCGACTTCGCGCTGTGCCTTGCGGCGATGACCGGCATGGTGCGCGACATGGTTCCCGATGCCGCCCGCATGAAGGCCGCGGCCGGCGCCGGCTACGCGACGGCGACCGACCTTGCGGACTGGCTGGTGCGGGAATTGAACATGCCGTTCCGCGACGCCCACCATGTCACGGGACGGATCGTCGCGGCCGCCGAGGCGCGCGGCGTCGCGCTGGAGAAGCTGCCGCTCGCCGAGATGCAGGCGATCGAGCCGAGGATCACCAAGCAGGCGCTCGACGTGCTCTCGGTCGAGCGCTCGGTGGCGAGCCGGACGAGCCTCGGTGGCACTGCGCCGAAGAACGTCAGCGCGCAGGCGCGGCGCTGGCTCAAGCGGCTCGGCCGCCTTTCGTGAGCTTTCCGGCTTGCGTCATCGCACGCCGGGGACGTCGAACTTCCACACCAGGCTGGTGGTGACGGTCTGTACGGCCTTCTCGCTGTGCTCACCGAGCCCGCTCGGCGCGCCCGTCCCGACGACCAGCAGCGGAACATCGTCGGCCGAATACTTGGAGAAACGATACTCGCTGCGCAGGAAGAGACCGCGCACCGGCAGCCACGGCACCGCATAGTCGATGCCGCCGCCGACGAACCAGCCGCCATAGGTATGCCCCGCCAGGAACAGTCCGGTCGGCGATGGCGGGACGCCGGCGGTGGCGAAATCGGTGGATTGATCGAAGCGCGTCTGCGTGTAACCGGCCGACGCATAGGTCATGACGTTCGGGTACGGCAGATAGCCGAGCCGCCCACCGAGCGACCATGCGGACGATTCCTTTTCCTGGCCGCCACGGCCGGCCAGATCGACGAAGTTGTGCAGGTCCATGAGATCGTAGTCGCCGAAGGCGCCGAGCACGACGCGCGAGGCGACCTGATAGTCGCAGCCGGCGCCGAAGCGGCCGAGCCAGCCGCGACCGCCGCTTGTCTCGGTCGCAGTGAGCGGCACCCCGCCGGGAAGGAATTCACCGGTCCGGTCCTGGGCCCACATGCCGTAGCCGACGCCCGCGTCGAGGTAGCAGCCGGTCCAACGCGCGGCCGGCGCCGCCGGCGCCTTGAGCAGAAGGGTGGGCGCGGCGGCCACGTTCACGCCGGGGACGTCGAACTTCCACACCAGGCTGGTGGTGACGGTCTGCACGGCCTTCTCGCTGTGCTCGGCAAGACCGGTCGGCAATCCGGCGAACGTGAGCGGAAGATCGTCGGCCGAGTACTTGGCGTAGCGATACTCGGTGCGCACGAAGGCACCGTGCGCCGGAAACCAAGGCAGCGCGTACTCGAAGCCGCTGCCGATGAACCAGCCGCCATAGGCGTGTGCCGGCTGGATCAATCCCGTCGGGACGGGCGGGAAAACCGGAGTGAAGGATATGGCGACCGAATCGAACCGCGCCTGCGTATAGCCGCCCGACACGAAGGTCATGAGGTTCGGTGACGGCAGGAAGCCGAGCCGTACGCCGACCGCCCACGCCGACGACTCCTTTTCGTCTCCGCCAAGGCCGGCATTGGCCGCGAACCCATGCAGGTTCGCGGCGTCGTAGTCGGCCAGCGCGCCGACCAGGAAAGCGGGTGCGAACTGGTAATCGCAGCCGCCGCCAATGCGGCCAAGCCAGCCGCGGCCGCCGCTGGCGGTGCCCGTGTTGATCGGCGCGTGGTCGGGATCGGTTTCGAGAAAGTGCTCCTGATTCCACATGCCGTAGCCGAGACCGGCATTGACATAGCAGCCGGTCCAGCGCACCGCAGGTCCCGCCGCCACCGGCGGCGCCTTGAATGGAAGATCGGCCGCGCTTGCGGCGTGGGCGCCGAATAATCCGGCGACCGCGCTCAGCGCCACAACAAATTTGTACATGTCCCTCCGCCTGTGAGTGATTCTCGCCCAGGCAATTGCGGAATTGTAAGGCGCGGGCTGACCAGCCGCTGTGCCCTTACGGCAACAACAGCGGAAAAATGCGTGTCGAACCGGCGGGCCGGGGCCGTGCAGCTGGATTCCTTGGTGCGGTTCGGCGGCAAGGAGGCAAGTCGCCTGGCGTTTTACGGCGAGCTGCGACGCGTGCCCCCATGAGCTCGCCCACATCTTTTCCGCCACAAATCCAACAAGCTGAAATCGTTTATGGATTCTGTCCCAAGTCCAGCCCGGCAGGGGGCCTGATATCGCGCTCGCCTATGCCACGCGATCTGCTATGAATGGGGCGACCTCGGGGGAGGGTGGTGTTGACCCGTATCGGTAATCGGCGGCTGCTTCGCTTGACCGCGCTTGCGGTGCTCGCCAGCGCGCTGGCGCTCGGCGGCTGCGGCCGCAAGGGCGCTCTCGATCCGCCGCCGTCCGCCTCGGTGACGGCGCCGCCGGCGCCCGATGAGCGTACCACGCTCGGACAGGGCTACGATCCCAATACGCCCGGCTTCCTTCGTGCCCCGCAGCAGCCGGCCGTGGCGGCGGCGCCGCCCACGACCGCGCCGCCGCCGGCATCACGCAGCTTCTTCCTCGACTTTCTCATCAAGTAAGCGCCGGTTTTAGTCTCTTGCCCTCGGCGCTCGCCTCCGGGCGCCTGTCCCGGTGCAAATTCACGGGCCCCCATGTTCGAATATTTTCCCAGCAATTATCCGTGGAGCCTCGCCGTCATGGGCGCGCTATCGCGCGGCGGCATGATCGGCGAAGTGGACGAGGCCTGCCGGCCGCTGCGCGAGATCGCCGCCCGGAAGAACGATCCGGCTGCCCAGATGGCCTGGTTCGAGAGCTGGATGAAGCTCGCCGAGCGCGTCGAGCGGCTCGCCGACGCCGATGCGCAGAAGGGGCATCCGCTCTCCGCCGGCCGCAAATACATGCGCGCAGGCCTCTACTATCTGCTCGCCGAGCGCATGCCGAGCCACAAGGATCCGCGCCGCCTGATCGCCTACAAGCGCGGCATCGAGCTGTATGCGCGCGGGCTGGAGCTGCGGCGCGAGCCGGTCGAGCGTGTCGAGGTCCCCTACGGTGGCAGCTCGCTGCCGGCCTTTTTCGTCAAGGCGCCAGTGGCGGGCCGCGCCCCCTGCATGGTGCATTTCGACGGCTTCGATGCCACCAAGGAGACAATCTACGGCGCCACGGCCGAGGAATATCGCCGGCGCGGCATCTCGCTCCTGATCGTCGACCACCCGGGGGTCGGCGAGGCGCTGCGCCTGCGCGGCCTCACCTCCGGTCCCGACACCGAGAAGCCGGCCGCCGCCGCGGTCGACTACCTCGAGACACGCGCCGACGTCGATCGCGACCGCATCGGCATCGTCGCGCTCTCGCTCGGCGGCTACTACGCGCCGCGCGCCGCCGCGTTCGAGAAGCGCTTCAAGTGCTGCGTCGCCTGGGGCGCGATCTTCGATTTCGGCACCGCTTTTGCGGCGCGCGTCGGCGGTGCCGGCGAGCCCTCGGTCCCGGGCTTTGCCGAGCACGGCCAATGGGTGTTCGGCACCAGGAGCCACGAGGAGACGCTTGGCGTCACGCGGCAGATGACGCTGGAGAAGGTCGCCGCCAACATCACGTGTCCATTCCTGATCGTGCACGGCGAGAACGACCGCCAGATCCCGCTCTGGCATGCCGAGAAGCTCCACGCCGCCGCGGTCAACAGCCCGGCGCGCGAGCTCAAGGTGTTCTCCCTCGCCGATGGCGGCGCGGAGCATTGCGGCGCCGACAACGGCTCGCTCATCGTCGACTACATCACCGATTGGGTTGCCGAGAAGCTTGGCGCCGCCCCGCCGGGGCTCTAAGACGGTTGGGCAATTCCAGCGTCATGGCCGGGCTTGTCCCGGCCATCCACGCCTTGTCACCTGAGCTTGGCTCAAGTCGTGGATGCCAGGGCATAGGCGAGCGAAGCGACGCCGTTCTTCGAACGACTATGCCCGGGCATGACGACGTCTCAAGTTGAGGCCGCGTCAAGTCCATGCACCACTTCGACTACCGTGACGGCGTGCTCCACGCCGAGGGCGTCGACCTCGTCGCCCTCGCCGAGACGGTCGGCACGCCGTTCTATTGTTATTCGACCGCGACCATCACGCGCCACTACAAGGTCTTCGCCGGCGCGTTCGCGGACGTGCGCGCGCTCGTCTGCTACGCCATGAAGGCGAACTCCAACCAGGCCGTGGTCGCGACGCTCGCCCGCCTCGGCGCCGGCGCCGACGTGGTCTCGCTCGGCGAGCTCAAGCGCGCGCGGGCCGCCGGTGTGCAGCCTGAGAAGATCATGTTCTCCGGCGTCGGCAAGAGCGCGCGCGAGCTCGCGGCTGCCGTCGACGAGGGCATCCTCTGCGTCAACGTCGAGTCCGAGCCCGAGCTCGACCTCTTGTCGCAGATCGCCTCCGCCAAGGGGCGCACCGCCTGCGTATCGCTGCGGGTCAATCCCGACATCGACGCCAGGACCCACGCCAAGATCGCCACCGGCAAGTCGGAGAACAAGTTCGGCATCCCGATCAGCCGCGCGCGCGGTGTCTACACGCATGCGGCCAGGCTTCCCGGAATTCGCGTGTCCGGCGTCGACATGCATATCGGCAGCCAGATCACCGAGCTCGAGCCGTTCGACAATGCCTTCGCGCTGCTCTCGGATTTCGTGCGCACCCTGCGCGCCGACGGCCACCACATCGAGCACGTCGATCTCGGCGGCGGTCTCGGCATCCCGTACCGCGACGATAACGAGCCGCCGCCCGATCCCGATGCCTATGCGCAGGTGGTCAAGCGCGCGACACGCGATCTCGACTGCATGCTGATCTTCGAGCCCGGCCGGCTGATCGTCGGCAATGCCGGCATCCTGGTGGCGCGCGTCATCTACCTCAAGCGCGGCGACGCCAAGTCCTTCGTGATCGTCGACGCCGCGATGAACGACCTCGTACGCCCGACCCTTTACGAGGCCCATCACGAGGTCTGGCCGATTCGCCGCGCGCCGCCAGGCGCGCCACGCATCCGCGCCGACGTGGTCGGCCCGGTGTGCGAGTCGGGCGACTACCTCGCGCTCGGCCGCGACCTCGTGGAACCCGCTCCGGGTGATCTCGTTGCCGTCATGTCGGCCGGTGCCTACGGGGCCGTGCAAGCCGGCACCTACAATACCCGTGCGCTCGTTCCGGAGGTTCTGGTGAACGGCGCCGAATGGGCGATCGTGCGGCCGCGTGTCGAGGTCGAGGATCTGATCGGCCTCGATCGGATTCCGGCATGGCTGAAATAGAAGCGAGCCCGCGGAGCGTCCGCGGCCAAACACGCACAAAAATACGTGAAATCCGCCGAAAGGGCCTATTTCGGCCTTGTCCGGCTGCCAGGATGTCGCAGGCGTGATAGGATGTTGCGTCGCAATACGCGCCGGGGAATCGGCCGGAGAACCGCGTGACGGAATCGATGCCTGACTCGACCACCCGTCGGCCTGACTCGCCGGCCGCCACAGCCCCCCTCGAGCGCGCCATCACGCGCGCCAAGTGGGTGCTCCTGTGGGAGCGCCTGTGGCCGGCGCTGGCCTCGCTCGCGACCGCGGTGGGGCTCTTCCTCGCGGTGTCCTGGCTCGGGCTCTGGCTGTGGCTGCCGCCCATGGGGCGGGCGGTCGCGCTCTTCTGCTTCGCGGTGCTCACCGCGGCCGCGACGCTGCCGATATTCTTCCTGCGCGTCCCGACGCGCAGCGATCGCCTGCGCCGGCTCGACATCGTTTCGGGTCTGGCCCATCGGCCCGCGACCGCGATCACCGACCAGATGGCGACACCCGAGAGCGACACCTGGGCGAAGGCGCTGTGGCGCGCCCATGTGGAGCAGGCGCTCGCCAAGGTGCGCGACCTGCGTGCCGGCCTGCCGGAGCCACGGCTGATGCACCGCGATCCGTTCGCGGTGCGCGCCCTCGTGCTCATCCTGGCGGTCGCGACCTTCTTTGCGGCCGGCGGCGAGCGCGGCCACCGTATCGCCGCGGCGTTCGACTGGCAGGGCGTGGTGTTGCCGCCGAATTTCCGTCTCGATGCCTGGGTCTCGCCTCCAAACTACACCGCGCGACCGCCCGTGATCCTGCCCGGCGTGCGGCCGGGCGAGCCGGCGCCGACCGCGGCCGCCGCCGTCTCGGTGCCGGTCAACAGCGTGCTGATCGTCCGCGCGAGCGGGCAGGCGAAGTTCGACGTCGCGGTCACGGGCGGGCTCAGCGAGGTCAAGGACGACAAGTCTCCGCAGGCGCCCGCCGGGACCGAGGAGCGCCGCTACACCATCACGGGACAAGGCACCGCGACGCTCTCCGGCGTCGGCAACGACGACATCGTGTGGAAGTTCGCCGCCATTCCCGACCGTGCGCCGACCATCTCGCTCACCAAGGAGCCGGAGCCGCAGGCGCGCGGCGCGCTCAAGCTCACCTACAAGCTCGACGACGACTACGGCGTCGCCGAGGCCAAGGCGACATTCCAGCTCAAGAACCAGGCGAGCGCGCCGCGCCCGCTGTACGGGGCGCCCGACTTCGCGCTCACGCTGCCGCAGGCGCGCACCCGCAGCGGCGTCGGCGAGACCACCAAGGACCTGACCGAGCATCCCTGGGCGGGCGCGACCGTCGAGATGACGCTGACCGCGCGCGACGACGCCGGCAATGAGGGGCGCAGCCAGGCCTACCAGCTCAAGCTGCCGCAGCGTCCGTTCTACAATCCTCTCGCGCGCGCGCTGATCGAGCAGCGGCGCGACCTCGCGCTCGACGCCAATGCGCGCGATCACGTGCAGATCGCGCTCGACGCGCTTACCATGGCGCCCGAGATCTTCACGCCCGATACGCCGACCTATCTGGGCGTGCGCGCGATCTACTTCAACCTCGCCAACGCGAAGACCGACGAGGATCTGCGCGGCGTGGTCAAGCGCTTGTGGCAGATGGCGACCGAGATCGAGGACGGCAACGTCGCCGACGCCGAGGCGGCGCTGCGGCAGGCGCAGGAGAAGCTGCGCCAGGCGCTCGAGCACGGCGCGAGCGACGAGGAGATCAAGCGTCTGACCGACGAGCTGCGCGCCGCCCTCGACAAGTTCATGCAGGCGCTCGCCGAGCAGATGCAGAAGAATCCCCAGATGGCGCGGCCGATGGATCCCAATATGAGCCGGATGCTCAGCCAGCGCGACCTGCAGAACATGATCGACCGGCTGGAGCAGCTCTCGCGCTCGGGCGCGAAAGACGCGGCGCGCGCCATGCTCGACGAACTCAACAACATGCTCAACAACCTGCAGATGGCGCGGCCGGGCCAGATGGACGAGGGCGACGACGAGATGATGTCGGCGCTCAACGAGCTCGGCGACATGATCCGCGAGCAGCAGCAGTTGCGCGACCGCACGTTCAAGCAGGGGCAGGAGCAGCGTCGCCAGCAGCGCGGCCAGCAACGCCAGCCCGGCCAGGGTCAGCAGGGCCAGCAGCAGCCAGGCGACAAGAACGGCTTCGACGGCCTGCAGAAGAACCAGCAGGCGCTGCGCGACCGCCTCAACAAGCTGATCGAGAAGTTCAAGCAGAACGGCATGGGTCAGCAGCGCGGCCAGCAACCGGGTCAGCAACCAGGCCAGCAGCCGGGCGAGCAGAACGGCAGCGGCGGCGAGCTCGATCCGCTCGGCGAAGCCAACGGCGCCATGGACGAGGCGCAAGGCGCGCTCGGCGACAAGAACGCCGACACCGCCGTCGACAGCCAGGGCCGCGCGCTCGAGGCGCTGCGCAAGGGCGCGCAGAGCCTTGCCCAGGAGATGCAGAAACAGATGCAGATGGGGCAGGGTCCGGGAGGGGCGCCCCGAGGGGGCCGCGAGCGCGCGCAGCAGGACACCGACCCGCTCGGCCGGCCGCTGCACGGGCGCGACTACGACAGCGGCTCAAAGGTGCCGCTTGAGGCGGACGTGCAGCGCGCCCGCCGCATCCTCGAGGAGCTGCGCCGGCGCTACGGCGACAGCCTGCGGCCGCAGATGGAGCTCGACTACCTCGAGCGCCTGCTGAAGGGGTACTAGGCTCTGAAGCCCCTGGTTGGGTGCGCACGCGCGGGCTAACGTGGCCCCTCGCCATGGCGTGAGGGGCCTTTGACCAGATCATCGCAATTCCTGTCGCATCCGTGCGCCGCTGCGGCCGCGCTCGCGGCCGTGCTGCTGGTAGAACCGCCCGCCGCCGCGCAGGATTGCCCGACCGCCCAGTCGGCCGCGCGTGGTTTCGTCGTCGAGCGCAATGAGGCCCAGAAGAGCGAGGTGTTCCGCGCCGACCAGGGCCGCGTGCGGGTCGTCACCCGCTACAATGGCGAGACGCTGATCGAGAGCACGCAGTACCAGGGGCTGTTCATGCTCGAGCTGCTCGATCGCGGCCGCCGCACCAAGTTCGATCCGAGCACCGATCTCAAGACGCTGTTCCCGCTCAAGCCTGGCGCCCAGCTCCACGCCAAGTTCATCACCGAGCGCGACGGAAATTTCGGCCGCCTCTATGTCGAGCTCGACGTGCGCAAGCCGGAGGACTTCTTCGTCGGGCGCTGCAAGTACACGGTGCTGCGGATCGATCGCCGCGAATCGCGCAGTGCGGTGCCGCCGCAATTCGTCTGGACCGAGCTCTATTCCCCCGACCTCGAGCTCGTGCTCGGCCGGGAGTACAAGCGCCCGGGCCAGGAGATGCATGTCGTCAAGTACGACCGCATCTATTCGCTGAAGAACTGATCGCGCTCAGAACAGCGGCGCGACGTCGCCCACCTTGAGCGGGCCGAGAAACACCGCGCCGTCGGCAAAGCGAAGCGGCAGCGCCACCGCCTGGCGGCCTTCGAGCTCGGTCGGCCGGCCGAGCATGGTGGCGCCCACGGCCGCAAGCGCCGCGTTGCCGCGCGAGCCGAGCAGGCGATTGAGGTCGAGTCCGGGCACCACGCGGTCGAGGGCGTGCTGCGAGGCTTGTCCGACCTTCTTGTCGAGCCCGAGCGCGACCATGAGATCCTCGATCCCCGCGACGGTCAGCTCGAGCTCGCCGTCGAGCGTGCCGCGCGCCGTGAGGCGCAGCGTGCCGCGCCCGACCCCGAGCACGTTGCCCTGCTGGATGCGCGCCTGCGTCACGTCGAGCCGCCCATTGGCGGCCTGCATGTCGCGCAGGACCTGCGCGAGCGGCCGCGGCGAGAAATCATCCAAGCCGCGCGCCGTGCCGGTGATCTGCGCGTCGATCGGCGTCGCCGGGACGCGCGGCACGCCCGACAGGACCGCCTTGGTGAGGTAGAGCGCCAGATCGAATGCGAGCGGATCCTGCGGGAGGCGCGGCGCCGGGCGCACGTGAAATTCCGCATGCGCGGCGCGCGCGAGCGTATCCTGCCCGCGGCTGCGCGCGACCGAGGCCTGGTCGAGCACGAACGAGATGCGTTCCGGCGGCATGCCGGCAAGGCCGCGCACGCTCGCCTGCGCTAGCTTCCAGTCCACCGTGACCGCATGGCCGGCCTCGTCCGCGACCGTCAGCGGGCCGCCGAATTCGGCGAGCGCCAGGTTCGGCTGATAGACCTGGACGGCGGCGTGCAGGTCGCGCGCCTTGAGCGACACATGCGCGCGCGTGAGCGCGAGCTCGGGCGCGCCGCAGCTGAGCTCCAGGCGGAACGGGAAGCCGCCGAAATCCTGGTTCGCGCAGCTCACCACCCGCCCGGCCGCCGCCTCGCGCGCGCTCCAGGCGGCAAGCGCCGTGCGCGCCCGCCCCTGCGCGTAGAACCAGAACCCGCTCCAGCCGAGCGCCAGCACGGCGACGAGCGCGAGCGGCAGCACGATGCGCCAGCGGCGCGGCGGGCGGACGTCCGCGGGCTCGCGCATGCGATCGTTCACCGGCATGGGGCCTCGCGGTTGCGTCGGGCCGGCCGGCCTGTTAGGCGAACGTGCACGCGCAACTCAAGGCCGATTTCCTCACGTTCGCACCGATGGAATCTTTCGAGCACGCCGACGAGGATCTCTGGGTCTTCGGCTATGGCTCGCTTATGTGGCGGCCCGGCTTCGCCCATGTGGAGCGCGCGCCGGCGCGGCTCCTCGGGCTGCACCGCTCGCTGTGCGTCTATTCCTTCGTCCATCGCGGCACGCCGGAGAGGCCGGGCCTCGTGCTCGGTCTCGATCGCGGCGGCGCGTGCCGCGGCATCGCGTATCGCGTCGAGCGTCCGCTGCGCGGCCAGACCATCGCCTATCTGCGCGCGCGCGAGCAGGTCACCATGGTCTATCGCGAGACCTGGCGCGACGTGCTCGTCGCCGGCGAGCCCGAGCGGCGCGCGCGCGCCCTCGTCTACGTGGTCGATCGCGGCCATGCGCAATACGCGGGGCGGCTCGACCTCGAGCAGCAGCTTCATTTCGTCCGGCAAGGGCATGGCAATTCGGGGGCCAATCGAGATTACGTGCTGGCAACGGTCGCGGAGATCGAGGCGCAGGGCATTCGCGACACTGATTTGCACCTCCTCGCCGAGCGGCTCAAGGGCAGTCACGACACGCGCCACGGTCAGATCGCGACGCCACACAAGCCTTGAATTGGGGCGGGGACGCGGCGGAACCGGTGCTGCGCCCGCGGCGAAAGACATGTGCCCGCGGATGATCTAGAAAACGCCGCGGCTCCGCCGCAACCGGACGACGGGAGACGGCCTGATGTCGATATCGACACCGCGTGAAGGAAAATCCGACCGGGCGCCACGCGCGGCCGCGGCCCACCCGTCCGACCTCGTGATGATGGACGCGGTCCCCTTGGCCGAGGCGATCCGGTCGCGCCGGGTCTCCTGCGTCGAGGTCATGTGCGCCTATCTCGACCACATCGCGCGGCTCAATCCGAAGGTCAACGCCATCGTGGCGCTGCAGGACGGCGCCGCCTTGCTGGCGCAAGCGCGCGAGCGCGACGCCCAGCTTGCGCGCGGCGAGGTGATGGGCCCGCTGCACGGCTTTCCGCATGCCGTGAAGGACCTCGCGCCCGTCAAGGGAATCCGCATGACCAAGGGCACGCCGATCCTGAAGGATTTCGTGCCGACCGCCGACAGCATCATGGTCGAGCGGATGCGGGCGGCGGGCGCGATCTTCATCGGCAAGACCAACACGCCGGAGTTCGGCCTCGGCTCACATACATTCAATCCGGTCTACGGGGCGACGCTCAACGCCTACGACCAGACGCGCTCGGCCGGCGGCAGCAGTGGCGGCGCCGCCGTCGCGCTCGCGCTCCGAATGCTGCCGCTCGCCGACGGCAGCGATCACGGCGGCAGTCTGCGCAATCCGGCTGGTTGGAACAACGTATGCGGATTCCGCACCAGCCTGGGCCTGGTGCCGCGCGACGCGCTCGATCGCTGGCTGCCGTCGATGAGCGTGCTCGGACCGATGGCGCGCAACGTTGCCGATCTCGCGATGCTTCTCGCCGTGCAGGCCGGCTACGACGACCGCGCACCGCTCTCGCTGCCGGGCGACGGCGCACGGTTTGGCGGCCGGCTGGAGCGCGACTTTCGCGGCAAGCGCATCGCCTGGGCGGGCGACTTCAACGGCCACGTGCCCTACGAGTCAGGCGTGCTCGACGTGTGCAGGGACGCGCTCAAGACGTTCGAGGCCATGGGATGCATCGTCGAGGAGGCGGTGCCGGACTATCCGCTCGACGCGGTGTGGCGCGCATGGCTGACGCTGCGCTCGTGGTTCAGCGCGGGCGAGCTTCTCGCGCATTACAAGGATCCGCAGAAGCGGGCCCTGCTCAAGCCGGAGGCGATCTTCGAGGTCGAGACCGCCCTGAAGCTGCCGGCGATCGAGGTCACGGCGGCCTCGGTGGTGCGCACCGAATGGTACGCGGCGGTGCGGAAGTTCTTCGAGACGTACGACTACATGGTCATGCCGACGGCCCAGCTCTTCCCATTCGAGGTCGGCCTCGACTGGCCGCACGAGATCGCCGGCCACAGGATGCAGACCTACCACGAGTGGATGAAAGGCGTGATCCTTGTCAGCATGGCGGGCTCGCCGGCGTTGGCGGTGCCGGCGGGATTCGACCGCCGCGGTTGGCCGATCGGCATCCAGATCATCGGACCCAACCAGGCCGATTTGGCGTGCCTGCAGCTGGCTTACGCCTACGACGCCGCGACCGCCTGGGCGACGCGGCGGCTGCCGCCGCTGCTGGCGGACGCCTAATCTAATCAGGCCGCTCCGCCTCCGCGATCAGCCGCGCGGTCGCAGCCTCGAGCTCGCGCTGCAGCCGCGGGAAGAATTCCTCGACCGCGAGCCCCGGCGCGATCGGGTCGAGAATCTCCACCGCGATCGTGCCCGGATGGCGCAGGAACTTCCGCCGCGGCCAGAACAGTCCGGAATTCAGCGCGATCGGCACGCAGGGCGCCGCACACTCTCCGTAGAGATGCGCGATCCCGTACTTGTAGTGCGGCTCCGCCCCGGGCCGCCGCCGCGTGCCTTCCGGAAACACCACGATCTGGCGGCCGTCGGCGAGCGACGCGCGGGCGCGAGCCGCCATGGCGATCAGCGCCGGCTTGCCGCCGCCGCGCTCGACCGGAATCATGCCCGCGTGCCGCGCGTACCAGCCGTAGAACGGTATCCACAGAAGCTCGCGCTTGAGGATGAAGGTCGGATCGTCGAACAGGGTGAGCAGCGCGAACGTCTCCCATGCCGACTGGTGCTTGGCGGCGACCAGGATCGCGCCCGCCGGGATCTTCTCCAGGCCGCGCCAGTCGACCGTGATGCCGCAGATGGTCCGCAACAGCGCGAGGTTGACCCGCGCCCAGTGGCGAGCGAGCGCGATGATGGCCCGGCGCGGCATGATGAGCGTCGGGATCGCCGCCACCAGGTAGACCGCGAGCACGAGATAGAACAGGGCGTTGAAGACGAGCGAGCGCAGGGCGATCACGGCGCGTTCCGATCAGGCCGGCGCGCCGCCGCGGTGCGCGAGCTCGTCTTCTTCCTCGCGCGCGCGCGCCGGCAGGACGTGCATGCGCACGACCGCGGCGATGAACTTGAAGTATTCGGTGATCACCAGCCGCGCGGTGGCGCCGTCCGACCACCACGGCTCGGAGCGCTGCCGCTCGGTCAGCACCGGAAACTCGATCAGCGTCACGTCGGGAAGCTCGTGCTCGAGCTCGGCGATCGCGCGCGGCATGTGGTAGGCCGAGGTGACGATGAGCAGTGAGTGGAAGCCGCGCGCGCGCGCCCAGCGCCGCGTCTCGACCGCGTTCCCGATCGTGTTCAGCGCCGAATGGTCGAGGTCGATGCAGCAGCCGAACAGGGCGCGGTAGCGCGGCGTCAGGCGCGCGAGCTCGCGCGAATGGGTGGTCGGGTTGACGCCTGTGATCAGCAGCCGGTGGCCACGCCCGGCGGCGAGCAGCTCGATCGCGTCGTTGATGCGCGATGCGCCGCCGGTAAGCACCACGATGCCCTCGGCCGTGCGGTCGGCGGGCGCTTCGTCGGTCGGCACGCGGTGCAGGAACCAGAGGAAGCCGAGCGCGAGCGCAAGCACGGCAGCCACCACGGACAGCGCAAGGCCGGCGCGCACCAGCCGCCCGCGCGAAAAGGCGCGCGCCGGCGCAGCGGGCTTGCCCGCTGCAGGATTACCCGACGATTTCACTCCGCCAAGCATCGTTCGCTTCGTACACCCATCTTACCGCAGATTTCGGCGCCCAGATGGCTAGTCGATCATGGCGAGCGTCTGGCTCACCACGCGGCGCGAGGTGCCGGCCGTGACGGCTGCGACCAGCACGATCTGCCCGACCACCGCCGCATAGCCGACGACCCCGATCGAGAAGGTGCTGAACAGGGCCGAGGTCTCCTCCTGCGCGGCGGTGCCGAGAAAGAGGTTGCTGAACATGCCGGCGAGCGCCAGCACGAGCAGCGCCGCGCCGCCGCCGATAAGGCCGCCCTGCAGGCCGAGGATGAGGAATTGCCGTTGGAACTGGCCCGCGATGTAGGCGTCGCGCGCCCCGATCAGGTGCAGCACCTCGACGATCGGCCGGTTCGTCGCCATGGCGCCGCGCGTCGCGAAGGCGACGGAGAGCACCGTCGCGGCGAGCACCAGCACGAGGACGCCGACGCCGACGCCGATCGCCGCATTGGCCATGGCGCGCATGCGGTCGATCCAGCCGCGGTGGTCGTCGACGCTCGCGCCCGGGATCTTGGCGATGAGCGCGGCGCGCAGCGCCGCAAGATCGGGGCGCTGACCCGATGCGACGCGCAGCACGATGATGCGCGGCACCGGCAGCGCGTCGAGTGAAAGCCCGGTGCCGAGCCACGGCTCGAGCAGGCGCGCCGACTCGGCCGCGGTGTAGGGCCGCACGTCGGCAATGCCCGGCGTCGCGGCGGCGATCGCGGCCGCCTCGTTCACCTCGGCGTCGAGGTCGTGGCCGGGCAGCGGGCGGACCTGGATCGTCATCTCGCGCGCGACGTCCGACTGCCATTCGGCGGCCGAGCCGAGCACCAGCATCACGGCGCCGGTCGTGAGCGCGGCGAGGAACGTCATGATGGCGATAACCGCGACGAGCGCGCGGCCGGAGATCGAGCTGCGCGGCACGACCGGGGCCTCGCGCGGCGGTCCCGCGGGGGGCGGCCGCGCCGCGGCCGGTTGCGGATCGTAGGGGGCTTCGGACATGCGGCTATTCGTAGACATGCATCCGGCCCTCGTGCAACACGAGACGGCGCGCGTCGTACTTGTCCATCAGGGCGATGTCGTGCGTCGCGATCACCACCGACGTGCCCGACTTGTTGAGCTCGATGAACAGCCGCAGCAGCCGCTCGGCGAGCGAGGGATCGACATTGCCGGTCGGCTCGTCGGCGAGCAGGAGCTGCGGCCGCGCGATCACGGCGCGGGCGATCGCGGCGCGCTGCTTCTCGCCGCCGGAGAGCACCGGCGGCAGCGCCCACATCCGCTCGCCGAGGCCGACCCAGCTCAGGAGCTCGGTGACCTCGTGGCGGTAGCTCGCCTCCGTGCGCCCGAGAATGCGCAGCGGCAGCGCCACGTTCTCGTAGGTGCTCATGTGGTCGAGCAGGCGGAAGTCCTGGAACACGATGCCGATGCGCCGCCGCAGCGTCGCGCGCGAGTCCTTCGACAGCGTCGCGACGTCGTGGCCGAACAGCTGGATCAGCCCGCGCGTCGGCTTGAGCGAGAGGAAGAGCAGCCGCAGCAGCGACGACTTGCCGGCACCGGACGGGCCAGTGAGGAACTGGAACGAATGCGGCTCGATGTGAAACGTGAGGTCGCGCAGAACCTCGGGGCCGAGCCCGTAGCGCAATCCGACGTTTTCGAACCGGACCAAAATCGTCTCCGCGTCAGCAAACCATCGTCCGTGACGTGCGGGCGGCCGCGGCGTGGTCTCCCTATCCTCTCCAACCGGAGAGGGGCCTACCCGACGCCGCCTGAAGCGCGACGGCTCGCTGGCGACATGTTTTGCAGTGCCTCATCGCCCCGTCCCCGTCCACCCACCCCACGATGCAGCATGTTGCCTTGATTCGCACTTTTAACGCATTTTCGGCGAAAGCCTGTCCCGGACTTGATCCGGGACAGGATGTCGGTCGCCGAGCCCGCCGGCCGGCGGTGCGCCGTGGCTGCGCTGACCCGACCGGAATACCGGCCGATACTGAAAAACGACAGCGCATGGTTTCCGATGCGTTAACGGACCGCTGCTAGCGTCGCCGGGCTTGCGAGGGTTTTTCACGATTCGCCGATGCTGATCTCCTGCCCGAATTGCGCAACCTCCTACGACCTCTCGGCCGCTTCCCTCGGTGCGGAAGGGCGCTCGGTGAAATGCGTGCGCTGCCAGGAGGTGTGGTTCGCGACGCCCTCCGCGGCGCCGCCCGCGGCTGCCGCTGAGGCCGCAATGGCGAGCGCCGCCGCCGCTTCTGCCCAGTATCGGCGCGCCGGGCCGGCCACGCTGCCCGAGCCCGGGCCTCCCGTCGACGACGTCGCGGCGGGTGGCGATCCCGCTGCAATCGATGCCAATCTCGCGGCGCGTGCGGCCGACCGCCAGCATGTGGAATATGACGATCCGCCGCCGCTCGGCGCGGACACGGCCTTTGCGGTCGACGAAGCCCCCCGGATCGACGCCCGTGACGCGCCGCCGCTCGCGCCCGACGCCGGCGATGCGGCCGCGCTCGCGGCGGCGCACGCGCCGGTCGAGGACATCGAGAGCATCGCGGCGCGCCGCGCCCGGCGCGTGCAAGACCAGCGCGCGGGCCGACGGCTGCGCGTGGGTTTGGCCGGGGCGATCTGCGCGCTCCTGGCCGCCAATGCGGTGCTGCTCGGCTGGCGCACCGACGTGGTGCGGTTGATGCCGCAGACCGCCTCGCTCTTCGCCGCCATTGGACTGCCCGTGAACCTGCGCGGCATTGCCTTCTCGGACGTGTCCACCGCGACGGAGGCGAGCGAGGGGGTCCCGGTCCTGCTGGTCAGGGGGCGCATCACCAACATCACGCGCCAGCCGCGCGAGGTGCCGCGCCTGCGCTTCGCCATGCGCACGGCGGCCGGCAACGAGGTCTATGCCTGGACGGCGCTGCCCGCCAAGACGACGCTCGCCCCCGGCGAGACCGAGCCGTTCGAGACGCGGCTCGCCTCGCCGCCCGCCGACGGGCAGGCCGTGGTGGTGCGCTTCTTCACCCGCCGCGACATCATTGGCGGCATGCGCTGAGGGCCCGAGATGGCGCGCATCCTGGTCGCCGAGGACGAGGAGGCGCTGCGCGCCTTCGTCGTGCGCGCTCTCGCGCAGGACGGCCACGAGGTGATCGCGGCCGCCGACGGCGGCGAGGCGCTCGACGTGCTGGCGCGCGAGCAAGGCCGGTTCGAGCTTCTCCTCACCGACATCCGCATGCCCGTGATGGACGGCATCGCGCTCGCGCTCGCCGCCGCGCGTGACTTTCCCGACCTCACGATCCTGCTCATGACCGGCTATGCCGACCAGCGCGAGCGCGCGCACGGGCTCGACGCGCTGATCCACGACGTGATCGCCAAGCCGTTCTCGCTCGGCGACATCCGCAAGGCGGTGACCGAGGCACTGGTGGCGAAGGCGCGGTGAGAGGGGCGGCGGCGCTTCCGCGCAAGCTGACGCGCCGCGGTCGGGGAAAATTCGCTTAATTTTTACGCTATGTCTTAAAGCGGTTGCAGGGTCGGCCCGCTAAGGTGGCGACGTGGCCAACTTGGTAATCCCTTCCGGAGGTGGGCATGAAGTCCCAGTTTCTTCGTTTTGTGCGTGACACGTCGGGTGCGACCGCCATCGAATACGGCCTGATCGCCGCCGGCATCTCGGTCGCCATCATCGCGGTCGTGAACACGTTGGGCGGTCAGCTCGTCAACACGTTCTCGTCTGTTGACAGCCAGCTCGCAAACGCCGGCAAGTAACTTCCCGGTAAGCATGACGATCAAAGTCCCGCGGGGCGACCCGCGGGACTTTTTTCGTGGCGCGGGCTGAAGCAGCAACCCTGTCAGCCTTCCGTCTTGGCGATCGGCCGGCCGAAGTCGGGCGCGGCGGAATCCTGGCCCATGCTGACGATGCCGCGGCGGATCGCGCGCGTGCGGGTAAAATGCTCGAACAGCGCCTCGCCGTCGCCACGGCGTATGGCGCGCGTCAGCTTGGCGAGATCCTCCTGGAAGGTGCCGAGCATTTCCAGCACCGCGTCCTTGTTGGCGAGAAAGACGTCGCGCCACATGGTCGGATCGGAGGCCGCGATGCGGGTGAAATCGCGGAAGCCGCCGGCCGAGAACTGCAGCACCTCGGATTCGGTCACGTCGCCGAGTTCGTCGGCGGTGCCGACGATCGTGTAGGCGATGAGATGCGGCAGGTGGCTCGTCACCGCGAGCACGAGATCGTGGTGCTCGGGCGTCATGGTCGCGACCTTGGCGCCGAGCCCGCCCCAGAACGCGGCGAGCCGTTCGACCGCGGCCGCATCCGCTCCGGGCGGCGGCGTGAGGATGCACCAGCGATTGATGAACAGCTCGGCAAAACCCGCGTCGGGTCCCGAATGCTCGGTGCCGGCGACCGGGTGCGCCGGGACGAAGTGCACGTTGGCGGGCAGGTGCGGAGCCATGTCGCGCACCACCGCGCCCTTGACCGAGCCGACGTCGGAGACGACCGCGCCCGGCGCGAGATGCGGCCCGATTTCCTGCGCGACCGCGCCGCAGGCGCCGACCGGAATGCAGACGATGACGAGGTCGGCGCCGCGCGCGGCCTCCGCATTGGTTTCGACCACGCGATCCGCGAGGCCGAGCTCGACCACGCGCCGGCGCGTCGCCGCCGTGCGTGCGGTCGCGACGATCTCGCGCGCGAGGCCGTGCTGGCGCGCCGCGTGTGCGATCGACGAGCCGATGAGGCCGACGCCGATCAGCGCCAGCCGGTCGAAGGCCGGCGTTGCCGTCACCGTGCGCTCCCGAGGAACTCGCCGAGCGCCTTGACGACCAGCCGGTTCGCTTCCTCGCTGCCGACGCTCATGCGCAGCGCATGCGGCAGCTTGTAGCCGCCGACCTGGCGCAGGATGAGGCCGCGCGCAGTCAGGAAATTATCGGCGTCGTGCGCGGTCCGGCCCTTCTCGGTCGGGAAGTGGATGAGGACGAAGTTGGCGACGCTCGGCGTCACCTTCAGCCCGAGCTTGCCGATCTCCTGGGTGAGCCAGGCGAGCCATCTGGTGTTGTGCTCGCGCGAGCGCTCCTGATGGCCCACGTCCTCGATGGCCGCGATACCGGCTGCGATCGCCGGCGCATTGACGTTGAACGGGCCGCGAATGCGGTTGACCGCATCGACGACGTGCGCGGGTCCGTACATCCAGCCGAGCCGCAGGGCCGCGAGCCCGTGGATCTTCGAGAACGTGCGCGTCATCACGACGTTGTCGGAGGTGGCGACGAGCTCGATGCCGGACTCGTAGTCGTTTGCCCGCACATACTCGGCGTAGGCCGCGTCGAGCACGAGGAGCACGTGCGAGGAGAGTCCGCGATGCAGGCGCTTGACCTCGTCGAACGGCACATAGGTGCCGGTCGGATTGTTCGGATTGGCGAGGAAGACGAGCTTCGTCTTCTCCGTCACCGCCGCCAGGATGGCATCGACGTCGGCGGTGAAGTCCTTCTCGGCTGCGATGATCGGCGTCGCACCGGTGCCGAGCGTCGCGATCGGATAGACCAGGAAGCCATGCTTGGTGTGGATCGCCTCGTCGCCGTCCTTGAGATAGGCGCGCGCCAGGAGGTTGAGCAGGTCGTCCGAGCCGGCGCCGCACACGATGCGCGTCGGATCGAGCCCGAAGGCGCGCCCGATCGCCTCGCGCAGCTCGCTTGCCGCACCGTCCGGATAGTCCTCGAGATGCTCGGCCTGGTGGCGATAGGCCTCGATCGCGCGCGGGCTCGGGCCGAGCGGCGTCTCGTTCGACGACAACTTGAAAATCTTGGCGACGCCCGGCGCTTTGCTCTTGCCCGGCACATAGGCCTGGATGTCGAGCACGCCGGCGCGCGGTTGCGGACGGGACATTGACTAAGGCTCCAAATGCCGCTCAGCGCCCGGTCGGGACCGGCCGGGCGCCGTCGGCGCCGACCATATACCGGGTCGCATGGCTGCCGACGAGGGCTTGACTGCGCACCGAGACGCCGGCGCCGCGCAACGCCGCCGTGATGTCATCGATCGCTTTTCCTTGTGGCACGGAGACGAGCAGCGCCGCCCCGTCGAACGTGCCCTCGGGAATCGCGATCAGGTCGGCGAGCGCGGAAGCCGCGCGCGCGGCATTGCCGCCCCAGCCTGACACTTTCAGGCTCCAGATCGTGACCTCGGCGATGATCGCGTCCGGGTGCGGGCGCGCGATCGCGAACACAGGCAGCCCGGCCGGATGGTCGGGCCGCTCGACGAAAGGCAGGCGGGCGATGATCTTGGGCGCATCGTCGCCTTCGAGGGTGCTCCACCACGCGCTGGCCCGTTCCGTCGCCGAGACGAGGCCGAGATCGCCTTTCGAGGCCGCGACATTGGCGACCACGCCGCTTGCGCCCATATGACCGACGAGCGGCACGGTGAAGCCGAAATGAAAGCGCTCGGTGTCGCGCATTGCGGGCTCGCCGGCGGAAAAATCGACATGCACGCGGAACGGCACCTGCACGAACGTGAAGCTCGCGATGATCACGCGCCAGATGCTTTCCACAGTATCGAGCGGAAGGATGCCGCGGTGGCGCTCGACCAGGCGCCGCATCATGTCGGCCTCGCGCGCCGGGCGGAACGCCGAGCCCGTCTCCGAGGTGCGCTTGACCTTGATCAGGCGGTCGACGATGTCGCCGCGCTCCATCAGGAGGCGGTGCATCGCGGCGTCGATCCGGTCGATCTCGGCGCGCAGTTCGGCGAGCGGCGGCGGTTGTATGATATCGGACATGGGTCTGAGTGGGCCGGCCTGAATGGGCCATTGATAGGAGGCGGTCGGGCGGAAAGCAAAGAAAACATTGACACTTGCGGCCCCGGGCCTATCTAAGCCGCGCTCCGCCGCCCGGGCGTCTGTGGTATTGGTGACGGCATCCCGTGTGGGTTGCGAAGCCCCGGCAAACGCATTGTGAGACAATGACCGAGATTGAGCTCAAGGACGATCGCGATGTTCGCTTACGCGAAGCAGAGCGGCCGCATTCACCGGTCGCGCGCTTCGGCGTGGACGCGCCGCTCAAGCTCGACGCCGGCGTCGAGCTTGCGCCCTTCCAGATCGCCTACCAGACCTACGGCACGCTCAACGCCGACCGCTCGAACGCGGTCCTGATCTGCCATGCGCTCACCGGCGACCAGCATGTCGCCAACGTCCATCCGGTGACCCGCAAGCCCGGCTGGTGGGAGACCATGGTCGGCCCCGGCAAGCCGATCGACACGGAGCGCTACTTCGTCATCTGCCCGAATGTGGTCGGCGCCTGCATGGGGTCGACCGGCCCGGCGTCGATCGATCCGAAGACCGGCGAAGTCTACGGGCTCGAATTCCCCGTCATCACCATCCGCGACATGGTGCGGGCGCAGGCGATGCTGCTCGACCGGCTCGGCATCGAGATGCTGTTCTCGGTCGCCGGCGGCTCGATGGGCGGCATGCAGGTGCTGCAATGGGCGGCGAGCTATCCGAAGCGGGTGTTCTCGGCCTTGCCGCTCGCGACCGGGACGCGCCACTCGGCGCAGAACATCGCATTCCACGAGGTCGGCCGGCAGGCCGTGATGGCCGATCCCGAGTGGCGCGGCGGGCGTTATTTCGCCGAGGGCACCAATCCGCGGCGCGGTCTCGCGGTCGCGCGTATGGGCGCGCACATCACGTACTTGTCGGACGCCGCATTGCACCGCAAGTTCGGCCGCAAGTTCCAGGATCGCGAGAACCCGACATTCTCGTTCGACGCCGACTTCGAGGTGGAAAGCTATCTGCGCCATCAGGGCTCGACCTTCGTCGAGCGCTTCGACGCCAACAGCTATCTCTATCTCACGCGCGCCATGGATTATTTCGATCTCGCCGCCGACTACGACGGCGTGCTCGCCAACGCGTTCCGCGACACGCCGACGCGCTTCTGCGTGGTCTCGTTCACGTCGGACTGGCTGTTTCCGACCGCTGAATCGCGCGCCATCGTGCATGCGCTCAATGCCGGCGGTGCACGCGTGTCCTTCGCGGAGATCGTGACCGACAAGGGCCACGACGCCTTCCTGCTCGATGAGCCGGAGCTGTTCGCGATCGTGCGCGGCTTCCTCGATGCGGCGGCGCAATCACGCGGACTTGCGCGCGGCCGCGGCGCTGCGAAGAGGTGACGCCGTGCTGATGCGGCGACAACGCGATCGCACCATGGCGGACTCGGCGCGCGCGCCGACCGGCGTGCGGCTCGATCATCTCCTGGTCGCCGACATGGTCGAGCCGCACTCGCGCGTGCTCGACGTCGGCTGCGGCGACGGCGAACTATTGAAGCTCCTGGAGGCGCGCGGCGTCGACGGACGGGGGATCGAGCTCTCGCGCGAGGGCGTCAACGAATGCGTCGCCAAGGGACTCGCGGTGATCCAGGGCAACGCCGACACCGACCTCGCCGATTATCCGGACGACGCCTTCGACTACGTGATCCTGTCGCAGACCCTGCAGGCGACCCAGCATCCGCGCATCGTGCTGGAGCATCTTCTGCGCATCGCCCGTCACGCGGTGGTGTCGTTCCCCAATTTCGGGCATTGGCGCATCCGCCTGCAGATCATGTTCCGCGGGCAGATGCCGACGACCGCGAACCTGCCCGAGACCTGGTACGACACGCCGAACATCCACTTCTGCACCATCAAGGATTTTCGCGGCTTGTGCGACGTGGTGGGCGCCAAGATGGAGAAGGCGGTGGCGCTCAACGCCTGGGGGCGGCCACTGCGCCTCAATGCGCCGTGGTGGTTCTGGAACCTGCTCGGCGAGCAGGCGGTGTTCCTGCTCAGCCGCCGGCGCGGCGGTTAGGACGTTTGCCGAAGCCGACGCGCATCGCCGTCATTTTTTCGCCGTGGGCGGGTTGGGTTTGGCCGCGGGCGGGTTGGGCTTCGGCGCGGGCGGGTTGAGATCGCAGTTTTTCTCGCGCGCGGTCCGCTCCAGCAGGCTCCTCTGCGCGCGGGCCTGCTCCAGCTGCGCCCGATAGACCGTGACGTTGATGATCGGGCCCGCCGCCTCCTGGTCGGCCTTGGCCATCAGCTCCATCAACTTCTTCTCCTGCGCGGCGGTGGCGGCCGCGTTCCGCACCAGGTCGGGACATTTGAGGTAGTCGTACTTGCCGGGCTCCGCCCAGAGTCCGGTGTTGTAGACGCTCTCGAACCCACCCGCGCAGCCGCCGAGCATTGCGCAAAGGATGACCGCGGCGAGCGTGGGCGCGCCGGAACGGATCCGCGGCCGCAAACGGTGCGGTTTGTAGACGTGCGACAAGTGCGAGAGGCCCCTGACCATCCTGTGGAACTCGACCATAATGGGCAATCCTTGCAAAATTGCGCCATTCCGGCGGCGGCCGGGTGTTGGATTCTATTCCTAGGGCGGTGACCGGAACGTCTGCCGCCGTACTCACAAAGCCGCGTCTGGCACCATCGCGATTCGTCGGCCGGGGCCTCGGCAAACCGCCGTTGCCCTTTGTTGGCCGCCGTGTGTAAGGTCGCCGCCCTTTCGGCGACGGACCCCCCATGGCTCGCGATCAGATCGACATGACGCCTCTCGACTCGCGCGACGAACTTGTCGCGTGGTTCGAGCAGGGCAGCAAGCCGAAGTCGCAGTTCCGCGTCGGCACCGAGCACGAGAAATTCCCCTTTCTGCTTCAGGGGCGCCGGCCCGTGCCCTACGAGGGCGAGCGCGGTATCCGCGCGCTGCTCGAAGGCATGCAGCACCTGCTCGGATGGGAGCCGATCAACGAGGGCAACAACATCATCGGACTTGCCGATGTAACCGGCGGCGGTGCGATCTCGCTAGAGCCGGGCGGGCAGTTCGAGCTCTCCGGCGCGCCGGTCGAGACCGTGCACGAGACCAGCGCCGAGATCATGGCGCACCTCGCGCAACTGCGCGAGGTCGCGCACCCGCTCGGCATCGGCTTCATCGGCCTCGGTATGACGCCCGACTGGACGCGGGCCGACATGCCGATGATGCCGAAGGGCCGCTATCGCATCATGACCGCCTACATGCCGAAGGTCGGAAAGTACGGCCTCGACATGATGTATCGCACCTGTACGGTGCAGACCAATCTCGACTTCTCCTCCGAGGCCGACATGGTGAGGAAGCTGCGCGTCTCGCTCGCGCTGCAGCCGGTCGGCACGGCGCTGTTCGCCAACTCGCCCTTCACCGAAGGCAAGCCGAACGGCTTTCTCTCGTTCCGCTCCGAGATCTGGCGTGACACGGACAACCAGCGCGCCGGAACGCTGCCATGGGCGTTCGAGCCCGGCATGGGGTTCGAGCGCTGGGTCGACTACGCGCTCGACGTGCCGATGTATTTCGTCAAGCGCGGCGACCGCTACATCGACGTCGCCGGCCAGTCGTTCCGCGACCTGATGACGGGCCGGCTGCCCGGCCTCCCCGGCGAGCGCGCAACCGTCTCGGACTGGGCGAATCACGTCTCGACGATCTTCCCCGAGGTGAGGCTCAAGCGCTATCTCGAGATGCGCGGATCCGACAGCGGACCTTGGCGGCGCCTGCCGGCGCTGTCGGCGTTCTGGGTCGGGCTGCTCTACGACGACGTGAGCCTCGATGCGGCGTGGGACCTCGTCAAGGACTGGACGGCCGCGGAACGGCAGAAGCTGCGCGACGATGTCCCGAGACTCGGATTTGCCGCCACCATCCGCGGGCGCAGCGTCCGCGATCTCGCCAAGGAATGCCTGACGCTCGCGCATGCGGGACTGAAGCGCCGCAACCGCCTCGACGGCGAAGGTCGCGACGAGACGCGCCACCTCGAGCCTCTCGGCGATATCGCAACGAGCGGGCGCACGCCGGCCGAGGATCTCTTGGAAAAGTACCGCGGCGAGTGGGCCGGCTCGGTCGCGCCGGTCTATGCCGAATACGCGTATTGATTTTCTCTCGTCATTGCGAGGAGCGCGCAGCGCGACGAAGCAATCTCGCTCCGCACACTCATGCGTTCGCCGATCTAGCTTGCTTCGGCCGCCTGCGGCGGCCTCGCAATGACGGTGTGCTACTCCGCCGCCTCGCGCGCTTCCGAGAGGTTGTCGAGCGACGAGATGATGTGCCCCGCGAGCGCATCGGCGAGCTTGGGCCGCTCATGCGGGTTGCGGATCAGGCCGACCTCGCAGGGGGACAGCTCGCAAAAACCTTCCGCCGGCGTGAGCACGCGCATGCCGGGACGCAGCGCCGACTCCGGAAAGACCGAGACCGCCAGCCCCGACAGCACGGCGGCACCGACCGCCCCCGAATTCGGGCTCGTGAACAGTAAGCGGTAGGGCCGGCCCATCGCCTCCAGGCACTCGATCGCGGCGCGTCGCCAGATGCAGGTCGGCCGGCCGAGCGCGAGCGGCAGCCGTTCCTCGCCGTGCGGCGAATGGCGGTTGGACGTGACCCAGAGCAGCCGTTCGCGGCGGAAGACCTCGACGGGCCGCCGGCGGTCGAAGTTGGTGACGATGGCGAGATCGAGTTCGTTGTCGTCGATCATCGTCATCAGCTCCCCCGACGGCTGGCACCAGACGGTGAGCTCGACGCCCGGATAGGCGCGCGAGAAGCGCGCCATGATCTCGGGCAGGTAGCGGTCGGCGTAATCATCCGGCACGCCGAGCCGGACGCGGCCGCTGAGTTCGGTCTTGGAGAAGGCGGCGAGCGCCTCGACGTTGAGCTTGACGATGCGCCGCGCGTAATCGAGTAGCCGCTCGCCGTCCTCGGTGAGCTTCGAGGCGCGCCCGTCGCGCGCGAAGATCGGACGGTCGAGCCGCTCCTCGAGCCGCTTCATCTGCATGGAGACGGCCGACTGGGTCTTGTGCACGAATTCGGCTGCCCGGGTGAAGCTGCCGGTCTCGGCGATGGCGATGAAGGTGCGCAACTGATCGATGTCGATGAGCGCCGTCATGGGTGGCTCCCGGGCGTCGAGGCGGAATAGATATATATCACGCGTTCTGATTGGTCAGATTAGAAACATTCGTTTCCTTTATCAATCGATATCTGCGACAAACTGTCCGTCCGGTCCAACTGGTGGGGTATTCGGGCCGCTGGCATCCGCCGGCGGCCGCGATTCGTCGCCTCTCCAGGGTCGGCCGGTGAAGGACAGAATGCCATGACCACGCTCACGCTATCCGCCTTTTCGGCTCCATTCGCCCAGGGTTTTGCCGGCTTCGTGTCGGCCACCGCGCGTCTCGGCCGTCGGTTCGTAGCGGCATGGCATCACCGCCGGGACCTCGCGATGCTGGCCTCGTTCGACGAGCGGATGCTCCAGGACATCGGGCTGACCCGCACCGACCTCAATGACGCGCTCTCCGAGCCGCTGTGGCGCGATCCCACCGCGGTGTTGGTTCGCCGGCAGCGCGAGCGTCGTGCCGTGCGCGTGACCAGTGCGGTGGTCGATCTCCTGCCCGGCTACGCCGCGCCCTCGATTGTCCCGCTCGCCGATGCACGCGCGCATGTTCCGGCCAAGTGGACCCCGGTCCGCCGCTGAGAACATGCGCCAATTAGGAGTCATGCCGCACGATCCGCGGCGACTCGCGCTCTGAATCCGCCCCCGGCCGATCCTCTCCCGATCGGCCCCGGCTCGACCGCGGTTCCCCTCCCGTGCTCGAGTCCTGCGCCCGCCGGCCCCTCCGGCGGGCGCCTTTCATGGCCATTGCTATTCGGGGTCCGCGACGTCGCTCGCCTCCGGATTGAGCGCCACGGTCTCGCGCCGCGGCGGCGACAGCGGCTGCGGTTGGACGAAGCGGGCGCCGAACAGCTCCAGTCCGGCTGATACGCCTTGCGCCTGCTGGATCGCGAGGCGGTCGAGATCGCGCGCGCGCACGAAATCCCCGACGGCCTGCGCACGCTCGGGATCGAGGCCGAGGCCTTCGAGGGCGCGGCGGCCGAAGAGGATGGCCGATTCGAAGGTGTCGCGCAGCTCGAAGTCGACGCCCTTGGCGATCAGGCGGAGCGAGTGACGGCGATCGTACGAGCGAACATACAGCTTGGTGCCGGGAAACTCGGCACGCACGAGGTCGACGATGCGCAGCGTCATGTCCGGGTCGTCGTTGCACAGCGCGATGACGCGCGCCTGGCCGGCACCCGCAGCGCGCAGCACGTCGAGCCGGCTGCCGTCGCCGTAATAGACCTTGAAGCCGAAGCGGGTCGCTGCCTCGATCATCTCCGGGTCGTTGTCGATCGCGGTGACGTCGATGCCCTCGGCGACGAAGCATTGCGCGACGATCTGGCCGAACCGACCGAAGCCGATCATGATGATCGAGCCGCGCGCGCCCTCGAAATCGTCCGCCGCGCGCTCGGCGCCCTTTCCGAGCCGCGTGATCAGGGCGTCGACCAACGCCGCCGTCGGCGTTGCGATCAGCATGGTGACGGCCGCGATCGCTTCGAACAGGCTGCCTTGCGCCGCGCTGAGTGCGCCGATCTGCGTGACGCCGAGCGGAATGAGGACGAAGGCGAATTCGCCCGCCGCGGTGAGCACGGCGCCGGCGCGCAGCGCGTCGCGATGGGTTGCGCAGATCGGCAGGAACAGGAGCCAGACGACCAGCATCTTGAGCAGCGTGATCGCGAGCGCCGCGCCGACGATCAGCGCGAGATTGGCGCGCACGACCGTGACGTCGATCGACATGCCCACGCCCATGAAGAACAGCGCGAGCAGCAGGCCGCGGAACGGCTCGATATCGGCCTCGAGCTCGTGGCGATAATTCGATTCCGCCAGCATCATGCCGGCGAGGAACGCGCCGAGCGCCATCGACATCCCAGACGCCTGCATGAGCGCCGCCGCGCCGAGCACGACCAGGAGCGCGGCCGCAGTCATCACCTCGCGCGCGCCGGTGCCGGCGAGCAGCTTGAGGAACGGGTTGAGCAGGTAGCGTCCGGCCGCCACCACGAGGGCGATCGCGGCCGCGATCTTGCCGACCGCCCACAGGGCGTCGGCGAGGCTCGCGTGATTGTCGCCTCCCGGGGCGAGCAGCGGCAGAAGTGCGAGCAAGGGGACGACCGACATGTCCTGGAACAGCAAAATCGCGAAGGCGCGCTGGCCGTAGCTGCGCTGCAGGTCGCCGCGGTCCTCGAGGATCTTCAGCGCGATCGCGGTCGCCGACATGGCGAGCGCGACCCCGACGATCGTCCCGCCGCGCCATGATGCTTCCCCCGCGGCGACGATCAGGCCTCCGAGCACTGCGGCCGTGAACGCGAGCTGCGCCGCGCCGAGGCCGAAGATCGCCCGCCGCATCGCCAGCAGGCGGCCGAACTCGAGCTCGAGCCCGATCAGGAACAACAGCAGCACGATGCCGAGCTGCGCGACGGTGAGGATCGTCTGCGGCTCGCGGAAGAGGGCGACCCCGAAAGGCCCAATGACGACGCCGGCCGCGAGATAGGCGACGATCGGCGAAAGGCGCAGCAGGCGCGCGATCGGCACGCTCACCACAGCGGCGGCGAGCAGCACGAGCGGGAGCAGCAGGACGCCGAGGTCGTCGTGGCCGTTGGTCATGACCTGATCCGTGCCCAAGCGCGCGGATCGCCGCGGCGCCGCCGCGGACACCATATGGCATGTCGCAGGTGTGTGAAACGGACGAGTGCGCGGACGGTGCTGCTACGCCCGCGCGCCCGACGCTACCGCGCCGATCTTCGCCGGTGCGTTTGCGGAGATGTCCTGCCGGCGCAGCAGCGCAAGCGCCGCCACCACGAGCGGGACCCAGGCGAGGCGCGCGCCGTAGCGGTCGTGCGGGTTCGACAGCGTTCCGCACGCGACCGCGTTGGCGAGGATGGCGAGCGCGACCGTCGCGGCGAGGAGCCCGACGTCGCGTCGGTCGGGGAAGCGCAATCCGAGGACGAACAGGAGCGGCAGCAGCGCCATGGTGGCGAGCGCGACCGGCACGTGCACGGCATTGATCGCCGCGAAGCGCAGCTCGCCGTGCTGCTGGCGTGCCGCATTCATCGCCGGGGCGGCCGTCGGCATGTAGTGCCTGATGATGCCGTAGGTGTGCATCAGCGGGGTGAGCACGCCTTCGCCGGTGCCGACGCTGATGAGCTGCTTGCCGGCGGCCGCGATCGCCTCCTCGAGCTGCTCGCCCGGATACTCGGCGAGGCTGCCGAGCACGATGGTGCGCATCTCGTCCCCGAGGCCCTTGAAGCGTCCGAGCTTGTCGAAGATGCCGCCGGCTCGCCACAGGAAGTCGTCGGCGGTCGGCGGGAAGCTGTGCCGGTAGGGGCAGAGCTTGAAGGTCTTCTCGGCGCAATGGGCATCGAGATAGCGCGTCACGATGCCGTCCTCCACCATGCGCGCGAACACGATGCCGTAGCCGCCCGGCGTCCAGGCGATCTCGCGGGCGAGCGCGAAGTTCGCCGACACCAGCATCGCGGCGGCGAGCGCAACGGCCACGGCGGCGCGCAGCGCGCCTGCGCGCGCGACGATCTGGGGAACGATCGATGCCGCGAGCAGCGCGGCGGCGGCAAGGCCGAGAAGGACGAGGAACGTCGCGCTATGGGTCGCGCCGCAGAATGCGATGAAGAGCACGAGCGCGAAGCGCTCGCCGCGGCCGAGGGTGCCGGCGCGCATGACCACGAGATGCAGCGCGAGCACCGCGAGGCCGGCGAAAATGTCGGTGAGCAGGATGGCGGCGAGCCACGGCAGCGTGGTCGTCGCCGAGAGCGCGACGACGACGCCGAGCAAGGTCCAGGGACGTCCACCGAGACCATAGGAGCGCAGCACCAGCGCGAGCACCCAGATGGTGGCGGCAGCCTGCACCACGACCACGGGCCAGAAATCGAGCGGCCAGCCCGCCACGGCGAACAGTCCGTAGACGGTCGAGCGGCTCGGCACCAGTGAGCCCTCGAACCAGCGCGCCAGATAGCCGCCGGTATCGTACTCGAGCAGCGGGAAGCCGTTCCACAACGCGGGTGCAAGCAGCGTGGCCGTCGCGGCGAGCGCCGCGACGACCCAATTGGCAATTCTCATTCACGTCTCATTCACACTTGCCCGGGCACGCTCGCCTGCATGACGGCGATCCGGGATGGCGTTCGTGCCATTGTAGTTGCCGCAAGGCGTGGCGGCGGTGAGGCGAATTGACCCGCTTTGTTGGGGGTAGGTCGATCGCGCGCCTCGCTTCAGGGCGCGCGCCTCATTAACATGTGGTACGCATGCGAGCGGGGCGCGCGCGCACGCGTGCCGACCGGCGGGCAATTTTCCATGCGATTTATTGTGCTGGCGTCATTGTCGTTGATCCTCGCGGCCCCGCCCTCCTGGGCGCAAGTCGGCTTCGACCGTCCTGGCGGCGACTACGCCAACTTTCCGGTGCGCAACGGCGATCCGGTGAGCTGTGCGCTGCGTTGCGAGCGCGAGGCGCGCTGCCGCGCGTGGAGCTTCTTCTATCCGGCCGGACAGAACACGGCGGTATGCTGGCTCAAGTCGGAGGTGCCGGCGCGCGTCGAGGAGCCCGGCAGCGTGTCGGGCGTGCGCGGCGCGGGCGTGGTCGCGCCGCGGCATGGGCCGGTCGAGTTCGCCATCGATCGCGTCGGCGGCGACTACAAGAGTGTCGACATCGCGCCGGATCCGAGCGGCCTTTCCTGCAAGGCGCTGTGCGAGGCCGACAAGCGCTGTCGCGCCTGGACCTATCTGCGCCCGGGCTATGCGGGGCCGGCTGCGCGCTGCTTTCTCAAGGACAAGGTGAAGCCGCCGCGCCACAAGCCGTGTTGCATTTCCGGTGTGGTGCGGTAGCACGCGGTCCGCGAAAGCCTGATGTCTTCAAAGCCCGGTGAACACGAAGTCGATCGCCGCAATGATCGCCTCGCGGTGTTCAGCCACGGTGACGATCGACGGGCCCAACAGCCGCCGGTCGACGGCGAAGAGCTCGTGAGTTGCCAGCCAGAAGTCGCGGCCATCGATCGTCAAGACGGGGTTGAGGCGACTGGCGCCCGAAAACATCTGGCGTGGAATCACCGGAGCCACAATGGTCGAACGCAAGCCTGAGACCAAATCCGACTGCAGGACGACCAGATAGGGCCGATGCGCCGCATCTTCGGCATCGGGATTAGGCACGACATCGAACTGTCGCGTCATCCGCGTTCTGGCCGAAATCGAAGGCGGCTCGCCAGCAATCCGTGATCGTCGATGAACGTATTGATCGACGCAATCGCGTCCCGGTTCTCATTCAGCCATTGTTTTTCCTGCTCGGCGCGCACGATCGTGCGCAGGCGCCGCTCGAGCGTTTCCGAGACATTGATGCGCAGCCGGCGTGCCTCGTCGAGCAACTCGGCGTCGACGAACAGGTTGACGGCGCGTTTCTTGACCGGGCGCTGGTTCATCATCGGCGCCTCCCAGGACTATGCGCAAGGATAATGCGCATGAAACGAGGAGACAAGGGGCGCCGTCGGAGCCGCTTCGAAAAAAAGCGAAACGAGGGCGGGGGAACCCCGTCCTCGTTTGCGTCCGTAAAGCTCAGGACGGTAATTCCCGCCCTCGGGTTTGCGGGTGCGGCAGATCAGGCCTTGCCGCGGCCGACAACCGCCAGCGTCACCGGCGCGAGGCCCGACATGCCGATTGCGTGCGCGCCGGCGGGCGTCAGATCGATCACGCGTCCATGCACGTATGGACCGCGATCGTTGATGCGCACCACGACCGAGCGGCCGGTGTTGCGGTTGGTGACCCGCACCATGGTCCCGAGCGGCAGCGTCTTATGCGCCGCCGTGAGGCCGCCTGCCGAGGCGAACTCGCCATTCGCGGTGCGCTCGCCCGAATAGACCGACGCGATACCGCTGTACTCGCCGCCACGCGGGGTCTCGGCGACGTGTTCCGGACGCGCACCATGGCCGCGAAGGTGCCGGTGGACGGCGACATGTTCGACGGACCGGTGCAAGTAATGCCCCCGCATATGCGCATGCCGTTGAGTAGCATTGGCAGAACCAAAGGTCAGAGCAAGAATACCCGCGGAGAACGCGCAGGTCACAAGGAGTTTAGACTTCATTTTTTTCCCGTGCATGATGTTAGGACGTTGTTGAGCGTTGGAATGATTGGTGAATGTTGCGAAATGCTGATCAAAATTGGGTCATTTTGCGACGCAGCATCCAATTGTTCATTTGTTTCATATGGATGGGTAAAAAATATATTTCGTTTCTTTTGGAACAAGTCGGCGCCTGGTCGTGCGCGCCGTAAGGGAAGGCGGGCCGATTCGGTTCTGGCTCGGTGGCGGAAAGGCAAAATCGCACAGCGCGCAGGACGCTGCGCCGGGCGGTGAATCGCGACCGCCGCACTTCAGGCGTGAAAATGAAAGCTGGCGCTTATCCCGGCGAAGCGGACACCGGTTCGCCGACCATCAAAACGGAACGTGCCTCTGCTCAGCCGCCGGTGCCGCCAACCGTGATTCGGTCCATCCGCAGCGTCGGCTGGCCGACACCCACCGGCACACCCTGGCCGTTCTTGCCGCAGGTGCCGACGCCGGTATCGAGCGCGAGGTCGTTTCCCACCATGCTGATCCGGTGCAGATCGGTCGGCCCGTTGCCGATCAGCATCGCGCCCTTGACGGGCGCGCCGACCTTGCCGTCTTCGATGCGATAGGCCTCGGTGCACTGGAAGACGTATTTGCCGGACGTGATGTCCACCTGTCCGCCGCCGAAGTTCACCGCATAGATGCCGTTCTTCACCGATGCGATGATCTCCTCGCGCTCGCGCCCTCCGGCCAGCATGTAGGTGTTGGTCATGCGCGGCATCGGCACGTGACCGTAGCTCTCGCGTCGCCCATTGCCGGTCGGTCGCATGTTCATCAGCCGCGCATTCTGCCGGTCCTGCATGTAGCCGACGAGGATGCCGTCCTCGATCAGCACCGTACGATTGGTCGGGGTGCCCTCGTCGTCGATCGAGAGCGAGCCGCGCCGCGCCGCGATGGTGCCGTCATCGACCACCGTCACGCCCTTGGCGGCGACCTGCCGGCCCATCAGGCCCGCGAACGCCGATGTCTTCTTGCGGTTGAAGTCGCCTTCGAGCCCGTGCCCGACCGCCTCGTGCAGCATCACGCCCGGCCAGCCGGCGCCGAGCACGACGTCCATCTCGCCGGCCGGTGCCGGGACCGCCTCGAGATTGACCGTCGCCTGGCGCACCGCCTCGTCGACCGCGCCGCGCCACGCGCCGGATGCAATGAAGCGCTCGTAACCCTCGCGTCCGCCGTAGCCATGGCTGCCGGATTCCTGGCGTTCGCCGTCGCCTGCCACCACCGACACGTTGACCCGCACCAGCGGCCGCACGTCGCGATAGGATTGGCCATCGGCCCGCAGGATCTCGACCACCTGCCAGGAGGCGGCGACGCTCGCGGTCACCTGCCGAACGCGCGGGTCCTTCGCTCGCGCATAGGCGTCGATCTCCTGCAGCAGCTTGACCTTGGTCTCGAACGACGGCGTGCCGAGCGGGTTCTCGTCCGTGTAGAGCCGCGTGTTGGTGCGCCCGGGCGCCTGTGCGGCCGTTCCCGAATAGCCGCCCTTAACGGCGCGCACCGAATCGGCGGCGCGCACGATCGCGGCCTCCGAGACGTCGGAGGCGTGGGCATAGCCGACCGCCTCGTCCTTGACGGCGCGCAAGCCAAAGCCTTGCGCCGTGTCGTAGGTCGCCTGCTTGAGCCGGCCGTTGTCGAACACCAGCACCTCGGACTGGCGGTACTCGAGATAGAGCTCGCCGTCATCCGCCCCCTCGAGCCCGCGGACGACGATCTTGCCGATTCGTCCGCGATCGAGGCCGGCGCGGTCGATGAGCGATGAGGTGGAGAAAGTCATGGGCGAAGGTTCCGGGACTTGAGGCGGCAACGGACAAGTTACCATCAGATAGGTCATCGCCGCGCAATTCGCATCCTTTTTGAACCCGTGGCGCTCGCCCGGCCACCAA